>JABAOE010019006.1_pt2 | contig 20742 bp, 19 predicted proteins | sample 7062141 | NCBI WGS metagenome assembly JABAOE01 (sample SAMN14538627, study PRJNA623070) | marine sediment metagenome | biome: marine biome [ENVO:00000428]; feature: marine pelagic biome [ENVO:01000023]; material: deep marine sediment [ENVO:00002113] | place: India: Gulf of Khambhat ... | reverse complement strand
CGCGGGGTTCTCCGGCGCCGAGCTCGAAGCCGTCGTCGTCGGCGCCCTGTACCGGGCACTCGACACCGGCGGTGTCCCCGACGCCTCGCTGCTGATGGCCGAGGCCGAGGCCACCGTGCCGCTGTCGGTGAGCCGGAGCGAGGACGTCGCCGCGCTACGGGCGTGGGCCCGCGAGCGCGCCGTCCCGGCCTGAGCCGGCCCGGGGCCGGGCCGCCGCCGGCTTCGTTGCCGGACATATCGACATATGTCAATATATGGACGTGAGCACAGCCCGGGAGACGTCGTGCTGTCCCCCTCTTCACGAGGGATCCCTCGATCGCGACCAGGCGGCCGAGCTCGCATGGTCGCTCAAGGCGCTGAGCGATCCGGCGCGACTCCAGCTCCTCAGCCTCATCGCCGCCGGGGGCGAGATGTGTGCCTGTGACCTCACCGAACCCCTCGGGCTGTCACAGCCCACCGTTTCCCACCACCTCAAGGTGCTCGTCGAAGCGGGCTTCCTCCGGCGGGAACAGCGGGGCAAGTGGGCCTACTTCGCGGTGCTCGACGACCGCCTCGTCGACCTCGCCCGCGCCATTCATCCCACCCCCGCAGCCGCCGCCCGGCCCTGATCGCTCACGCGAGCGCCACGAGCTCGAGCATCGACTCCTCGAAGAAGACGGCCTCCCCCTCCGGCATGATGAGCGCCCGGTCGGGCACGAGCTGTTCGACGAAGGCCGAGTCGTGACTCACGATGACGAGCGTCCCGTCGTACTGCACGAGCGCGTCGAGGAGCGCGGATTTCGCCTGCGGGTCGAGGTTGTTCGTCGGCTCGTCGAGGAGGAGGACGTTGTGCCTGCCGACGACGAGCTGGGCGAGCGCCAGCTTCGTCTTCTCCCCGCCGGAGAGGGTGCCGGCATCCTGGTCGACCTTGTCGGCGAGGAGGAAATGCCCCAGCACGCTCCGCAGCTCCCGGTCGGGCTCCGTCGACGCCTCCCGCATGAGCTCGAGCACGGTCGCCCCTGCCCTGATGTTCTCGTGCTCCTGCGCGTAATAGCCGATCGAGACCCGCAGACCGTGATGCACCTCACCGAGGTCCGCCGTCTCGACACCGGCGAGGATCCGCAGCAGGGTCGTCTTGCCGGCGCCGTTGAGGCCCATGATGATCATCCGCTCCCCGCGGTCGAGGTCGACGTCGACGTCCACGAAGACGACGTTGTGGTCGAACGCCTTGGCGAGCCCGGTCGCCTCGAGCGGGGTCCGCCCCGAGGGCGGCGGCTGGGGGAACCTCACCGCGACATTGCGGCGGGCCCGTGCGATCTCTACCCGCTGCGCCTTGAGCTTGGCCACCCTCGTCTCCCACGAGCGGGCCCGCTTGGCCATCTTCTCGGTGGACCCCTTGAAGCGCCGGATCCCCGCCTCGAGCCTGGCGATCTTCTCGTCCTGGTGCTTCCGCTCGCGGAGGCGCTGCTCCCGGCGGCGGCTGCGCTCGACGAGGTAGTGGGAGTAGTTGCCCTTGTACGCCTCCATTTCCCCGTCTCCGAGGGCGAGCACCGACGTGATCGAGGTGTCGAGAAGGGGGAGGTCGTGGCTGACAACGAGCAGGCCGCCTCTGTAGTCACCGAGGAACTGCATGAGCCACGCCTTGGCGTCGAGATCGAGGTGGTTCGTCGGCTCGTCGAGGAGGAGTACGTCGGTTTCCGCGAAGAGGATTCGCGCCAGCTCCACCCGACGGCGCTGGCCCCCCGACATCGTGACGACGGCCTGGTCGAGCTCGTCGGCGGAGATCCCGAGCGCATCGGCGAAGCGCTTCGCCTCGGCGATCGCCACGTAGCCGCCGCGGGCGGTGAACTCGTCCTCGAGCCTCGCAAAGCGGCGGATGAGGCGGTCGCGCCCATCGCCGGCCGCGCCCTCCATCTCGAGGCGAGTGGTCTCCATCCGGCGCTCGAGATCACCGATGGCGCGCGCCGTGAGAATTCGTTCCAGCGCCGTGATCTTGGTGTCGTCGAGGCGGGCGAGATCGGCTTCTTGGGACAGGTAGCCGATCGTGCCGGATCTCGCGATCGTGCCCCCGGCCGGCGGCGTCTCTCCGGCGAGGGCGCGCAGCAGCGACGTCTTGCCGGCTCCGTTCGGGCCGACGAGGCCGATCTTGTCCCCGGGATGGATCGAGAACGAGGCCGGCGCGAGCAGCGTCCGAATTCCGGCTTCGATGGAGACGTCGCGAGCGATGAGCATGGTTGACCGGCGGAAGCGCCGTGGGAACGCGGGCGGGTGCCGGCCGCAGGCTACCCGTCAGCCCGACGAGGCGAAGCGCTTCCTCAAGCGACGCTGGATCGACACCGCCGCCTGGAGCGAGAACACGGCGTCCCGGCGTGAGGTGAGCGCCGAGATCGGCTGAAGGACGAGGTGGCGCAGGCCGGCGTCGTAGTACTCCGCGACCTGGTTCTCGACCTGGCGGGGTGTGCCGACGAACGCCTCGCGGGCAATGACGTCGACCGGCACTGCTCGTAGCACCTCCTCGAGCTCCTCCCTGCCGTAGCGCTGTGGGATGAAGTCGATCATTCCCCGGTGCGTCGGACCAAGCGGGTGGGCGAGACCGTGACGCGCCCAGGTCGTGGCCGGGGTGAGCAAGCTCAGGAATCTCACGCCCCTCGTCTCGAGATGGGCGCGGGCGGCCTTCTCCGTGGGTCCGACGACCATGTAGGTCTGCCAGCCCGGGGTGATCGCCGCCGGGTCGCGTCCGGCCTCGCGTGCCGCCGACTGGATGACGCCGAGCGACGCCGCGTACTCGTCCGGCGACATCGTGAGCGTCGGGTACCACCCGTCACCGTGCTCACCGGTGAGGCGCAGCATCCTGGGGAGATGCGACGCCACCCAGATCTCCGGGATCCGCCCCGGCGGGGGCCGGAGATCCATGAGGGCACCGTCGAGGGTGAAGTGGCTACCCCGGAAATCGAAGGGCCCATCGGCGGCGAAGCAACGACGGACGACCTCGAGGGCCTCTTCGAGCCGGGACACGGGCGTCGTGAAATCGAGTCCGTAGGGCACGGTGTTCTCCGCTTCCCCGGCGCCGATCCCGAGGACCGGAGGTCGCTTGGTGAGGTGGGCGAGGGTGAGAAACGCCTGGGCGATGAGCACAGGGTGGCGCCGGATGGGCTCGGTGACGCCGACGGCGAGGCGGAGCCGCCCCACCCGGCGAGCCAGGTACCCGAGCAGCGTCTGGTAGTCGTAGAACTGATGGGGTGACGCCGCCGGGTCCGCGATCCAGGAGAACTCCTTGTCCCAGATGGCCCTTGGGAAGAACCCGAGGAAGTGATCGACGACCCAGGCCGTGTCGAAGCCGGTCGCCCTCGCCGCCCGCACCAGCAGGTTGACCCGGTGCAACGGGGGCTGGGTGCCGACGCTCATGCCCGACGTGAAGGGGGCGGCAGGGGTGACGATCATCCGGCGAGGCTACCTCCGCGCTGGGCCGGCGGTGACCACCCAGCTAGCCGCGGCGACACCGCTACCGTGGCCGGTGCGGGAAGCCGGCACGGCTTCGCCGACCCGACGCGGCGAGGGACCTCGTGGGCAGCATCATCATCGGCTCAGGCATGTACGTGCCCGACACGATCGTGACCAACGACGACCTCGCCCGGGTCATGGACACCAGCGACGAGTGGATCCGGCGGCGCACCGGCGTCGTCGAGCGCCGCTTCGCCGCGTCGGGTGAGGGCGCATCCGATCTCGGCGCACGCGCCGGGCGGGAAGCCATCGCCGACGCCGCCATCCACCCCGAGGAGATCGACGTCGTCATCACCGCCACGATGACGCCCGACTTCGTCGCCCCGGGGATCGGGTCCCTCGTCCAGGACAAGCTGGGGCTCTCGACGGTGGCCGCCTACGACATCCGCCAGCAGTGCAGCGGGTTCCTCTATGGGCTCGAGATGGCCGACGCGCTGCTCACCGCCGGAAAGGCCGAGACCGCCCTCGTCATCGGCACGGAGGTCCATGGCGGCTTTCTCCCGTTCGGGGAGACGTGGGAGAACCTCCTCGGCGAGGCGCACCGCCCACCGACCGCCGACGAGTTCGAGCACAACACCCGATTCCGGGGCTGGTCGGTGCTCTTTGGCGACGGTGCCGGCGCCGTCGTCGTCCGCCGCGGCACCGACGAGGACACCGGCATCCTGGGCGTCCACCTCCGGTCCGACGGGGCGCTCTTCGACCTCATCCACGTGCCCGGCGTCGGCTTCTCCCGGCGCCCGTACGTCGACGCTTCCCAGCTCGACGCCGAGCTGCATCTCCCTTCGATGCGGGGGCGTGAGCTGTTCCGCAAGGCGGTCGAGCTCATGCCGGATGCGATCCGCGGCGTCGCCGAGGACACGAAGGTCGAGCTCGACGACATCGACATCGTCGTCGCCCACCAGGCCAACGCCCGCATCGTCGAAGGGGTGCGGCGGGCACTCGGCATGGACGAGGAGACCGTCCCGATCAACATCGATCGCTACGGCAACACGACTGCGGCAACGGTACCGATCCTCTTCCACGAGCTCCGGATGGCCGGTCGTGTCGCACCGGGAGCCCTCGTGTGCTTCGCCGCCTTCGGGGCGGGCGCCCACTGGGGCGCCGCTCTCTACCGCGAGCCCTGAGCCTCGAGCACCGCCCGGTCCCATGCGGTGCGCATGGTGTCCGGAGGGTACGGTCCCCCCTCGGAGTCGAACGCACCGGTCGTCATCCCCTCCTCGCAGCGGCGGGCGACTTCGGCCAGCTCTTGACGCTGGGTGGAGACGTCCTCGGGCGTCATGATGTCGCCGTGCCCGGGGACGACGACGCTGCCCGGACGGGGCTCGAGCCTGGCGAGGGTTCGCGGCCACGCGAGCGGGTAGCCGTCGCCGAAATACGGCGCCGCGCCCTCCTCGACGAGATCCCCCGCAAAGACGACGCCGGCACCCTCGACGGTGACGAGGATGTCGTTGTCGGTGTGCCCGAGACCGGGGTGCTCCATCGTGACGAGCCTGCCGCCGATGTCGATCGAGGCGGCGTCGCTGAACACTCGGGTCGGCGGCGTGATCCTGACCTCGTCGATCTGGTCCCGCTCGGCCTCGTCGAGCCACGCCGATGCCTCCGCCTTCGCCTCCGCCCCGAGGGCGAGCAGCCGGTCACGGCACCGGACGTGGCCGTGGATCTCGGCGGTGGCGAGCACACCGTTGCCGAAGGTGTGGTCCCAGTGCCAGTGGGTGTTGACCACCCAGCGCACCGGAAGGCGCGTGACGGTCGGAAGCTCGCTCAGCATCTCCCTCGCCTGGGCGTGGGACGCCCGCGTGTCGACGATGAGGACACCGTCGCCACCGATGACGAGCCCGACGTTGAGGTCGAGCGACCGGTAGCGGCGGCGGAACACACCATCGGCGAGCTCGTCCCAGATGCCGTCCATGGACGGGGAGCGTACGGTGCCGCAGCCGGGGCCGCCACCGCGCCCCCGGCCGCCCGTCTCGATCACACGGCGGGGCGGGCCTGGCTACCGGAGAGGCCGTCGAGCAGACCGCCGAGCCCGGCAGCGTGGAACTCCTCGAAGCGGTCGGGGGCAAGCGGGCGTGAGACGAGGAAGCCCTGCATCTTCGAACAACCCAGATCGATGAGGAGCTGCAGCTGATCCGTCGTCTCGACGCCCTCGGCAATGACGTCGAGGCGAAGGCTCTTCGCCAGCCCGATGATCGCCGCGGAGAGAGCGGCGGCGTCGTCGTTGCCGATGATGTCGCGCACGAAGGCGCGATCGATCTTCAGGGCGTCGATCGAGAACCGCTGCAGATACGACAGTGACGAATAGCCGGTGCCGAAGTCGTCGATGGCGATCCGAACCCCCATCGACCGGAGCCGTTCCAAAGTCCGGCGAGCGAGCTCGGTGTCGTCGACGAGCGTCCCCTCGGTGAGCTCGATCTCGAGCAGACCCGGTCTCAGCCCGCTCTCGTCGAGCGCCGCGGCCACCGTCTCGACGAGGCTGCCTCTGCGGAGCTGACGCGACGAGACGTTGACGGACACCGTCACATCGACGAGACCGGCGTCCTCCCAGGCCTTCATCTGTCGGCACGCCTCGAAGAGCACCCACTCCCCCAGCGGGATGATCAGGTCCGTCTCCTCGGCGAGTGGCACGAAGCGCGCCGGCGGCACCTTGCCCAGCTTGGGGTGGTTCCAGCGCACCAGCGCCTCGACCCCGATGATCCGGGGCTCGAGGGCATCGATCTTCGGCTGGTAGGCGAGCTCGAGTTGGTCGCCCGCCTCCAGTGCCTGGCGCAGCTCGTCGATGAGCTGGAGCCGTTCCGAGGTCTGCTCCCGCAGCTCGGGCGTGAAGTACTGGTACGTGTTGCGACCCGCCGCCTTGGCGCTGTACATCGCGATGTCGGCATCGCGCAGCAACGCCTCGGCGTCGTCGCCGTCGATCGGGTAGAGCGCGATCCCGATGCTCGCGGTGACGTGGAGCTCGCGGTGACCGACCGTGTACGGGACCTCGAGCGCCTTGAGGATCTTGGTGGCCACGTGGCCGGCATCCTCGACGCGATGGTTGCCCTCGAGGATGACGGTGAACTCGTCGCCGCCGAGTCGTGCGACGCTGTCGCTCTCGCGGACCGAGGCCTCGAGACGCTGGGCGACCTGCTTGAGCAGGGCGTCACCGGTGGCGTGGCCGAACCTGTCGTTGACCGCCTTGAACTCGTCGAGGTCGAGGAACATCAGGGCGACGAGTCCGCCATCGCGGCGCGCCCGCGCGATCGCCCCCTGAAGACGGTCGCCGAAGAGGAACCGGTTGATGAGCCCGGTGAGCGGGTCGAACCTGGCGAGATACGACAGCTTCTTCTGATCGTCGCGGCGGGCCGACCGGTGTCGCTCCTCCTGCTCTTCCCACTCCTGTTGCACCTGCTGGACGGCCGGCCGAAAGAGGAAGAGACCCTCGAAGACGAGCACGAGGAGGGTGACACTGAGCAGGCCGAACTGCGTTGTCTTCAGCGCGGCCACCCGTGACTCGGCAGCACCCTGGAGGGAAAACACGATCGAGCTCATCCCGGTCTCGTACAGATCCGCCTCGGCGATGAGCACTGCAACGGTTTGGTCGGGCACCTCGGCGCCGCTCGCACCGATGCTGCGTACTTCGCGAGCTGCCTCGACCATCGACTCGAAGTGCGGCTGGACGATGCCGAACAGCTCCTGGACTTCGGAGCTGTTGTCGCCGGGAAGCCCCAGCTCTTCGTCACCCAGGCGAAGACCGTCGTGGATCCTCGTGAGCTCCTCGAGCTCGCGATCGATTCTGGCCACCGACGCCTCCCGGAACACCGATGTCGGTGCGATGGCGAGGCCGGTCGACACGTCGACGATGTCACGGCTCCGCTGGATCTGGGATGCGGCTGCGGTCACGACGCCCGCGTCCTTCTCCTGGCGGGTGAGCGCGTTGGAGGTGAGCATCGTCGACCCGATGGCGATGACGGCGATGAGGGCGAGTCCGGTGACGTAGCGGCCGATCGGCCGGCGGGGCACCTCGGTCGGGTCCTCGACGGGCAGCTCGAACGCGGCAAGATGCTGCCGAGCCCGCCTCGCGGCGCGTTCGAGTGCCATGGATCACCTCTGTCTTCGTCGTCGCAGCCGGCGGGACCATCCCGCTCCAACCACTCAACGTGGTGATCGGCACCGCGTTCGGTGACCTTGAATCGGCAAACCGGGCGGGACCCGCACCCGATGCCGTGATCGAGGGTCAGAGCCAGTCCAGGACCGCGGAAAAGCGCTCGATGTGCTCCATCCGCTCCGGATAACGCGGGGTGACGAACTGGAGCGCAACGTGGGTGACCCCGGCGGCCGCAAACACCTGCAACGCCTCGGCGACCTGCTCCGGCGTACCCCGCAGCCGATCGGGCTCCTGGGGAACCTCGGCGTCGGTGATCTCGACGGCGCGGCAGGCGGCGAGCGCCACTGCGTCCGGCTCGCGCCCGAACGCGACGGCGTCGGCGGCCACCTCACGATGATGCGCCGCCAGATCCTCCGCCGTGATGCGGACGAAATACGGGAACCATGCGTCGCCGAAGCGGGCGGCGCGCCGCCGTGCCCTCCGCCCCTCCCCTCCAACCCAGATTGGGAGCGCCTCCCCGTGCGCCTTCGGATAGAAGGCGACGTCGTCGAACCGGTAGAACTCGCCGTCGTACGAGCAGCGGTCTTCCTCGAGGAGGATGCGGGCGATCTCGAGCTGCTCGTCGCCGACCCGCCCTCGTGCCGCGAATGGCGCACCGACGGCGGCGAACTCCTCCTCCATCCACCCGATGCCGACCCCGAGGAGGAGCCTGCCTTCGCTCAGCCGGTCGATCGATGCGGCCTGGCGAAGCCAGTGCAGCGGGTGGCGGAAGTTCATGACGACGACGCTGGCCCCGAGCCGGATCGAGTCCGTGGCGGCGGCGAGGAACGAGAGGACGGTGAGACACTCGAGAAACGGCCGGTCCGGCGGCACGATGAACTCCGGCGACTCGGCATAGGGGTACTCGGTGCCGATGGACCAGGGCATGACGACCCGGTCCGCGGCCCAGGCCGATGAAAAACCCCAGGCCTCGGCCTTGCGGGCCGCATCGATGAGGGTGCCCCGCGACGCCGATCGCCCGGACACCGGAAGGAACACACCAACGTCCATCGCGCCGCCTCCACGTGTGCGTCTCGATTGCCGCACCCGACAGTAGATAGGATCGCCCGGGTGCGGCGAGGAAGGCCGAGGCGGGAGACGGAGCCGTGCTGAACGAGAGGACAGCGGTGGTCACAGGCGCCAGCCGGGGGATCGGACGCGTGGCCCACCGCCTCGCTGCGGCCGGGGCGGCGGTCGTCGGACTCGGGCGCGACCCCGAGGCGCTCGCCGAGACGGCGGCCTCCTCACCGTCGATCACGACGATGATCTGCGACGTGACATCGGCCACCGGCGTCGAGGCGACGTTTGCCGAGATCGGCCGTGTCGATGTGCTCGTCAACAACGCCGGGATCGCAACCTCCAATCCCCTGCACCGCACGACCCTCGACGAGTGGGAGCAGAACCTCGCGGTGAATGCCACCGGCGCGTTCTTGTGCACGAAGGCGGTGGTCCCCGGCATGATCGAGCGGGGCTGGGGCCGCATCGTGACGGTCGCATCGACGGCGAGCCACGCCGGGGCCCGGTACATCGCCGCCTATGCCGCGTCGAAGCACGCCGTGCTCGGGCTCATGAGGTCGGTCGCCGCCGAGATCGCCGGCACCGGCGTCACCGCCAACGCGGTGTGCCCGACGTACGTGCGCACCGCGATGACGGAGCGGACGATCGCAACGATCGCCGCCAAGACGGGGACGGCGCCGGCCCATGCCGAAAAAACGCTCGCCGGCGCGTCGCCCCTGGGACGGCTCGTCGAGCCCGACGAGGTCGCCGACGTCGTCGCCTTTCTCGCCGGCGAGACGGCCGGCGCAATCAACGGACAATCCATCATCCTCGACGGAGGAGGCATCCAGCAATGACCGGTTTCAGAGCGTCGGCAGGGTTCACCTCGACCTGGGATCACTTCGAGTTCACCATCGAGGAACGGGTCGGGACGATCACCTTCTCCCGACCCGACAAGCTCAACGCCCTCACCTTCGACGTCTACGCCGACCTCCGCGACCTCCTTCGCGAGGTGCCGCATCGCGACGATGTCGACGTCCTCGTCATCACCGGCACCGGCCGCGGCTTCTGCTCTGGAGGCGACGTCGAGGAGATCATCGGCGAGCTCGTGACGTTCGACCCGAGACGGTTGCTCGACTTCACTCGGATGACGGGTGGCGTGATCCAGGCGATGCGGGAGTGCCCGCTCCCCATCGTCGCCTCGGTCAACGGCACGGCGGCAGGAGCGGGAGCCGTCATCGCGCTCGCCGCCGACTTCAGGATCATCGCCAACCACGTCCGGTTCCACTTCCTGTTCACCAAGGTCGGGCTCTCCGGGGGTGACATGGGCTCGGCCTATCTCCTCCCCCGCATCGTCGGCCTCGGTAGAGCGACGGAGATCCTCATGTTCGGCGACCCCGTCGATGCGCCGACCGCGCTCGGCATCGGGCTCGCCAACGAGGTCGTCGCCGCCGACGACCTCACCGCGGCAACCCGCACGCTCGCCAGGCGGCTCGCCGACGGGCCGACTTTCGCCTACTCGGCGACGAAGCTGCTGCTGAGCCGCGAACAGGACATGGACCTCGCCGGGGCCATCGAGCTGGAGGCGATGACCCAGGCGCTGCTCATGAAGACCGAGGATCACGCCGAGTTCCACGCCGCGTTCACCGAAGGACGGGAGCCCCGCTGGAGCGGGAGGTGACGCGGCTGCGGTGAGCCCGCCCGCTAACCGGGGCGAGCCTCCTTTGCCAGCTCCCTGGCGACGACCTCGAGCTGGACGTCGCTCGCCCCCTCGTAGATGCGGGGCGCCCGCACCTCCCGGTAGAGGTGCTCGAGGACGTGGCCCCGCTGCAGGGCGACGGCGCCGTGGAGCTGGACGGCATCGTCGACGATGCCCTGGGCTGTCTCGGTCGCGTGCTGCTTCGCCGCCGAAGAGCGGAACGCCAGACGATCCTCGCCCCGGTCGAAGGCGACGGCGGCGTCGTAGACGGTGAGACGGGCCGAGTGGAGCCGCACTGCCATCGAGGCGAGCTTGTGGGCAACGACCTGTAGGTCGCGCAGGACGCCGCCGAAGGCGCGTCGCTCGTCGACGTAGCGCTGCGCCTCCTCCATCGCCGCCTGCGCCATCCCCACCGCGAAGGCCCCCACGCTGGGACGGAACCTGGCGAGCGTCGTCATCGCGACCCGGAAGCCCCGGTCCACCTCCCCGAGGAGCGCGTCCTCCCCGACGAACACGCCGTCGAAGTGGACGGTGCCGACGGGGTGAGGAGCGAGCAGGTGGAGCGGCTCACCTGTCACGCCGTCGGCGGTTCCCGCCACCGCAAAGGCGGACACGCCCCGGGGGCCGGTGTCGCCAGACGTCCTCGCGAAGACCGAATACACGTCCGCATCGGGCGCGTTCGAGATCCACGTCTTCGTCCCCGTGATGCGCCAGCCGTCGCCGTCGCGTACGGCCGCGGTCGACAGCGCACCGGCATCGGAGCCGGAGCCCGGTTCGGTGAGGGCGAACGCGGCCACAGCACGCCCGGCCGCCACCTCGGGTATCCACCTCGTCACGATCTCGTCACCCCCCGACTGGAGGATCGGATAGGCGCCGAGGCCCTGCATCGCAAACGCGGTCTCCGCCTCGGTCGACTCGGCGGCGAGGGCCTCACGCACGAGGCACAGCTCGACCGCGGAGACCTCACCCTGCTGGCTGCCGCCGTACCGTTCAGGGAAGAGCGCAGGCACGAGCCCGAGGTCGGCGAGCGCGGTGACGAGCGTGCGGTTCACCCGGGCCTCGTCGCCGGCTGCGGCCACCGCAGCGAGGACGTCACGTCCGAGCGCCCGGACGTCGGCGTAGCGGCGGCGGCGCTCCTCGCCGAGCATCGCAGGCCACGGAAGTGGAGCCGGCGGCGTCATGGCTCCACCAGGCGGGTCGTCGGATCCTGCATGCGCCGCCGCGCCCGGCGCCCGGCGAGATACTGCACCGGCCAGCGATGCCCGCGATGTCCCTGGTCGATGGCGGCGTTGAGGGTCCAGTACGGATCGACGAGGTGAGCCCTCGCCAGCAGGCAGAGGTCGGCGCGGCCGGCGACGATGATGGTGTTGACGTCGTCGACCGACGACACCGCCCCGACGGTCATCGTCGGGATCCCGACTTCGTGACGGATCCTGTCCGAGTAGGGCGTCTGGTACAGGCGGCCATAGCGGGGCGCCTGGTCGGGGTGCACCTGGCCGGTGGAGACGTCGACGATGTCACAGCCGTGCTCCTTCAGCATCGCGGCGAACGCTACGGCTTCTTCGCCGGTGTTGCCGCCGTCGACCCAGTCCGTTGCCGAGATGCGCACCGAGATCGGGCGGTCGTCTGGCCACATTGCGCGCACGGCGTCGAAGATCTCGAGGGGGTAGCGGGCGCGGTGTTCGAGCGATCCGCCGTAGCCGTCGTCGCGCCGGTTCGACAGCGGGGAGAGAAACGACGAGAGGAGGTAGCCGTGAGCCATGTGCAGCTCGAGTAGATCGAAGCCGGCCCGCACCCCCCTTTCGGCGGCGGCAACGAAGTCGTCACGGACCATGTCCATCTCCCGCCGCGTCATCGCCACAGGGATCCCGTTGTGAGGCAGCCACGGGATCGGCGAGGGTGCGAGCAGGGGCCAGTTGCCGTCGTCGAGGGCCACATCCTCGCGGTCGCCCGCCTCCCAGGGCACCTTCGTCGACCCCTTCCGTCCGGCGTGGCCGAGCTGGAGCCCGATGGCGGCACCGCTGCGCTCATGGACGAAACGGGTGATCTCCGCCCACGCCGCCTCCTGGTCGGCGTTCCAGAGCCCGGTGCAGCCGGGAGTGATGCGAGCCTCCGGCGACACGCACGTCATCTCGGTCATGACGAGCCCGGCTCCCCCCACGGCACGGCTACCGAGGTGGACGAGATGCCACTCGTTCGGAGTCCCGTCGACGGCCGAGTACTGAGCCATGGGTGAGACGCCGACCCGGTTCGCGAGGCGCAGCGCGCGCAGCCGGAACGGGTAGAACATCGGAGGGGTCTCCGGGTCCTCGGGACGCAGCGACTCCTGCTGACGGGAGCGGAACCATCCGGTGATGTCGGTGATGAGACCGGGATCNNCGGGATCGCGAAGCCTGAGGTTGTCGTAGGTGATCCGCTGGCTCCGGGTGAGGAGCTGGAACGCGAACTGGCCCTCCTCGAGGCCGGTGTAGCGGTCGACGGTCTCGAACCAGGTCCGGCTCGTGTGGGCCGCCCGCTGCAGCGACTCGACAATCGGCCGTCGCTCCGTCTCGTAGGCGTCGAGGGCGTCGTCGATGGTGCCCTCCGCCTCGAGGGCGTCGACGAGGGCGATGGCGTCCTCCATGGCGAGCTTCGTGCCCGAACCGATCGAGAAGTGGGCGGTGTGGACGGCGTCGCCGAGCAGCGCGACGTTGCGGTACGACCAGCGCTCGTTGCTGATCGTGGGGAACTGCAGCCAGCGCGAGTTGTTGCCGACGAGTCCGTGGCCGTCGAGATGCTTGGCGAAGAGGTCCGCGGTGAACTCGAGCGCACGGGCGTCGGTCTGGCCGGGAGCGAGCTCGTCGTTGTCGGTGGCGTCGAGCCCGGCGGCGCGCCATGCAGCCTCTGTCGTCTCGACGATGAAGGTGCTCATCGTGTCCGAGTACGGGTAGCAATGTGCCTGGAAGAGGCCCCGCGCGGTGGGTTCGAAGAGGAAGGTGAAGCTGTCGAAGACGTGCGGCGTACCGAACCAGGCGTAACGGGCTTCGCCGAGTTCGACCGTGGGGCGGAACCGGTCGGCGTGGATGCTGCGGATCCGGCTGTTGGCGCCGTCGGCGGCGATCACGACGTCGGCCGGGGGGAGCCGCTCCGGGTCGATCTCGGTGCGGTATCTGATCTCGACCCCGAACTCGCGAGCGCGGGCAGCGAGGATCCGGAGCAACTCGAGCCTCGAGACCGCAGAGAAGCCGTGGCCGGTGGAATGCCGACTCCCCTGTGGTGAGACGATGTCGATGCCGGTCCAGTGCCGGCACGCCCGCGCTACTTCGTCGAGGCTGGGCCCGTCGGCGGCACGCAGGGTGTCGAGCGTCTCGTCGGAGAACACCACGCCGAACCCGAACGTGTCGTCGGCGGCGTTGCGCTCGTACACCGTCACTTCGGACGCGATGCCGCGAGACCGCAACAGGATGCCGGCGAAGAGCCCGCCGGGACCTCCTCCAACCGCCACGACTCTCAGACAGCACCTCCCGAGTCCAGGGATGGTACCGACCACCGGGTTGGGGTCGCATCGCCCGTCGCGCCGGCGGGTGCGGGTGCGGGCGTAGACTCCGGCCGCCGTGGCCCGCGACCCCGTCCTCACCCGTGATTTCGTCCTCGTCTGGCTCGCCAGCTTCTTCGAGGGGCTGTCGTGGACCCTGTTCATCCACCTCCCCGGGTTCCTCGCCGACCTCGGAGGCTCGGAGGCGGAGATCGGCGTCATCTTCGGCGTGGCGGCGCTGGCCGCCGTCCTCATCCGCCCCGCCGTCGGCAGAGCGCTCGACCGGTACGGCCGGATGCCGGTGATCCACATCGCCAACGTCGTCAACGTCTCGTCGATCCTCCTCTACCTCACGATCTCCGCCATCACCCCCTGGCTGTATGCGGTACGGGTCGTCCACGGGATGGCGCTGGCGACGCTCTTCAGCGCCTTCTTCACGTACGGGGCGGACGTCGTGCCGGCATCGCGCCGCACCGAGGGCTTTGCGCTCTTCGGGGTGTCGGGGCTGCTCCCCATCGCCTTCGCCGGTGTCATCGGCGACATCGTCCTCGACATCGCCGGCTTCGACGAGCTGTTCCTCACCGCCGCCGTGTTCGCCGCCGCCGCGCTCGTCCTCTCGATCGCCCTCCCCGAGCGCAAACCGGAGGCCGTATCGGGCGTCGCCCCACGCGGGTTCCTCGCCATGGTCCGCCGCCCGGCGCTGCGGCCGGTGTGGTGGATGGCGGGAGGCTTCGCGTTCGTCCTCACTGCGTTCTTCACGTTCCTGAGAACGTTCGTCGATGAGACGGGGATCGGCACCGTCGGGCTCTTCTTCGCCGCCTACGGCATCACCGCCGTCCTGTTGCGAGTGTTCCTCGGATGGCTGCCCGACCGCATCGGCCAGAAGCGCGTGCTGTACCCGTCGATCGGGTGTCTCGCCGCCGGGTTCGTCGTGCTCGGGGTCGCCACCGGCGACGTCCACATCGCCGTCGCCGGCGTCCTCTGCGGCACCGGGCACGGCTTCGGGTTCCCGATCCTCTCCGGCTTCGTCGTGGGTCGCGCGCCCGACGAGGACCGGGGCTCGGCAATGTCGTTCTTCACCGCACTCTTCGACCTGGGCATCCTGGTCGGCGGGCCCATCCTCGGGCTCATCATCACGGTGTTCGGTTACACGACGATGTTCCTGACGGCGGCGATCCTCGTTGTCGTCGTGACCGTGACCTTCGCGGGCGCCGACCGCCGGACGCTGGCCCGTCTCGCCGACCCCAACGCCGCGACGGTGAGCTGAGACCGGTCCCGCAATACCGGGGCTGCGCCCCCGGAGGCTCCATAATCCGGAGGTGATCCGGGTCTACTTCCAGCCACCGGGCGCGACCCGCGCCGAGCCGTTCGCGCCGGAGCGGCTCCGCGAGCTCATCGGTCGAGACGGATGGGTCTGGGTCGACGTGCGTGACGAGGACCACGACGCCCTCGGCGCGATCGGCGAGCTCCTCGGCCTCGACCCCCTCGCCGTCGAGGACGCCAGCATCGACACCCACTTCCCCAAGGTCGACGATTACGCCACCCACGTCTTCGTCGTCCTCCACGGGCTCTCCGAGCGGGACGGCAGGCTCGAGACCGGCGAGCTCGATGCGTTCGTGGGCGACCGATACCTCGTGACCGTGCACCGCGGTGAGTCGCCGACGATCGAGTGGGCCGTGGGCGGCGACCTCCCCTTCGCCCCGACGCCGGATCTCATGCTGGCGCGGATCGCCGAGACCTCGGCCCGCCGCTTCCTTCCCCTCCTCGATGCCATCGACGACGAGATCGATGCGCTGGAGGAACGGGCCGTGGCCGGCGACGGAACCGTCGTGCCCGAGATCCAGGCGCTGCGACGCGACGCGGTCCGGGTGCGACGCGCGATCGGGCCGCAGCGCGAGGTGCTCGCGGCCCTCAGCCGTCCGTTCTCGCCCGTCGTCGGCGAGAGGGCCCAGGCGCAGTTCGCCTCCGTGTACGACCATCACCTCCGAGTGGTGGAGAGCCTCGACGGTGCCCGGGCGCTGCTGGCGGCGACCCTCGACACGTATCGCGGGGCGGTGGCCGAGCGGATGAACGAGGTCATGAAGATTCTCGCCGTCTACGCCGCCATCCTGCTGCCGCTGTCCGTGCTCGCCGGTGTCTATGGAATGAACTTCGTCAACATGCCTGAGCTGCAGTGGCGGTTCGGCTACTTCCTCCTCCTCGGGATCATGGCCGCCGTGGCGCTCGGCCAGTGGGTCTACTTCGCCCGCCGCGGCTTCATCGGCGCATTCAAGTTCGCCCGCGTCCCGAGGGTGGTGGGACGGGGCCTCGTCCGGCTCGCCCAGCTTCCCGTCGACGCCGTCGTGACGATCGCTCGTCTTCCCGAGGCGNNAGGCGCTCCCCTTCACCGGCGGCCGCGACGAGGAGCCGCCCGACGACGCCTGAGGACCGCCGCCTCAGCGAATGTCCGCCTCGGCGGACGGCGTCGCCACCGCGATGTCGACCGGTGCGGCGAAGAACGTGCGCACCGTGGGATAGGCGAGATCGACGTTGGCGGCGGCGGCAAAGCCGTCGAGGACATGGCGCCAGACCGCGTGTTCGGTCGTTCTCCGCTGCCTCGCGTCGGTCAGGAAGCGTCCCGTGAGGAGGACCCCGCTGTCCTTGACCGTGAGGTAGACGTTGGGGGTGAGTGCACCGATCTTGATGTGGTAGCTGCTCGCCGTCCGCCTGATGCGGGTGGCAGCCCGTTCGTCGATCGCTGGGGCATGCTCGTCCATGGCGTCACGCAGAATCGCTTCCGCCCTGCGCCAGTCGGACTCGAAAGTCACGAGCACCGGCACCTCGTGCCACACGAATTCGAACCCTTCCGTGTAGTTCGCGACCTTCTCGGTGAAGAGCAGGCCGTTGGGGATGTGAACGAGCCTCCCGGTGGATTGGTCGGCGTCGACCCAGTTCCCCACCTCCATGAGCGTGAACCGGAACAGCCGCACGTCGACGACGTCGCCTCGCGTGCCGGCGACTTCGACGCGATCGCCGACTCGGAAGGGGCGGCGGGCAAGGATGTACCCCCAGCCGGCGATGTTCTTCAGCAGGTCGGCGAGTGCGATCGCTACACCTGCGGAGAGGAGTCCGAGGTACGTCGGGAAGCTGCTGAAGGCATCCAGCCAGATGAAGCCGAGGGTGATGGCGGCAAGGATCGTGGCGACGTAGGTCGTCGCCTTCCTGATCCGGTAGACGGATTCACCGTCGCCGATCTGTCTGCGGGCGGCGCGGACCGTCACCGCGCGAGCGACGGCGAGCACGACGAGCACGACGATCGTGCCCAGCAGCTTGGCCTGGGTCTCCGTGCCGATGCCGAGGTTTTCGGCGATCCAGTTCACCGTTCGCACCTCCGCTGCGCCTTGCAGGCCGATCGCGGGCTCTCCGCCTGCGAGGCTCGAGGGAGCTTGGAAGGGCGGGCGCTCGGTATCGTGGCCACCGGCGAGATAGACCGGGAGGTCGAGACGTCAATGGCCGTGAGCGGCGCGCAGCGACTTCGATCGGCGCCCCGAGGTGGCATCGGTCGGGTGGGCTGCAGCTGCGGCGGGACAACGCTGTGCATCTTGTGATGCGCCTCCTCGTCTGGGGCGGTGTCCGGGGTCGACGCCCCGCGGTTACAGACGCCGCCCGAGTCCTCCGAGTCGCGGCCGAGCCGTCGACGGGCCTACGCCGACGCGACCTCACGGTGCTGCGCGACGTCCTCAGAGCCGTGATCCGTATTCAGACCTCCGGCGCCGGCGGCACTGAGACGTCAACGGCCGACCGCGATGCCGACGATCCTCCCGCGATCGAGGACCTGTATGCCGCGCACGCGACTGCGATGTATCGAGTCGCCGTGGCCGTCGTGCGGGACCACGGCCTCGCCGAGGACGTGGTGCAGGAGTCCATCTTGAAGGCGTGGCGGAACCTCGGCTCCGTGCGCGATCGCAGAGCGATGCGCAGCTGGCTCCTCCGCATCACGCACAACACCGCGGTCTCGCTGCTCCGCCGGCTGCGCGACACGCCGGTCGACCCCGTCGCGTTCCCCGAACACCAGGGAGCGGACATCGCCGGTGACGCCGTCGACGCGGCGTTCCGGGCTGCGTTCGAGGAAGCGCTCTTCGAACTCGACGAGTTGAGCCGTGCCACGGTCGCCCTCCGCGAGCTCGAGGAGCTTCCGTACGAGACGATCGCCGAGGTCCTCGGAGTCACCCTTCCCACGGTCAAGACGAGGCTCTATCGCGCCCGGCACGAGCTCGCCGAGCGTCTCTCAGACTGGAGCGGCCAATGAGTCGACGACACCCCTCGAAGCGAACCCTTCGCCGTTGGGCTGCCGGTGAGCGGCCCGACCTCACCCATCACGTCGAGACCTGCGACCGGTGCCTCGATGATCTCGAGGAGCTCACCATCCTCGATCCTCGGTTGCGGAGGGCGCTGCGGGCGATCACCGACCCCGAGAGCGGCTTCCTCGCCCGGCTCGAGGCCCGGCTCGACGCCCGCCGCCGCAAATCCGAGGCCTGGTCGGCGGCCATCGAGCTCTTCTCGCTAGGTTGGCGTACGTTCGACGCGTTGACGGAGCGAGACGAGCACGGTGACTGAGCGCTGGATCATCGCCGCGATCCTCCTGGGGGCCGGGCTGATGCTCGGCGCGATCGGAGGCTTTGCGGTCAGACGCCGGCTCGTCGCCGCTCGGGGCGGCGACGCAACGTCCTCGATCGCCGGCGCGACGGGACTTTTCGTGTTCTGGGTCGTGACCTTGATCGGTGCGCTCGCCGCCATCGCCATGGTCCGCCCGGAGACCCTCGAGGACTTGCCACGCCAGGTCCTCGACTACACCCCCCGGCTCCTCGCCGGGGGCCTCATCCTGCTCGGGGGCTACGCCCTCGCCGTGGGCGCATCCCGCCTGGTCGCCTTTGGCCTCGAGCGGGCATCCGGCCGCACCGTGGCGCGGGTGGCGACGCTGGTGCGGTGGGGGATCCTCGGGGCTGCCTTCATCCTGGCCCTGGCCCAGCTCGGGCTCGACACGACGATTCTCGTGCTCCTCGTCGCCGTGGTCGGTTTCGGGCTCGCGTTGAGCACCGCCCTGCTGGTGGGGCTCGGAGGACAGCACCTCGCCCGCGAGATCGCAGCCGGGCGGTACCTGTCGCGATTCATCGAGCAGGGGGCGTCCATCGAGTCGGAGGCCGGCTCGGGCCGGGTGATCGCGCTGCATCCGGCCACCATCGAGCTGGAGAGCCCCGGCGGGCCCCGGCAACTGCCCTTCACCAAGCTGCTCGCCGCCGGCTTCACCATCCAGGCCGCCGAACAACCCGGAGCACCCGGCGGTGCTGGTGTCGCAGAGGAGGCAGAGTCGTGAGCGACGGCGAGACCCAACCATCACCCGAAGAACAGCCGAAGCGACGCGAGCTCGACTACGGCTGGCTCGTCCGGGCGACACCGCTGGCTGTGCTCATCGGTCTCTTCATCGTGTTCGCCGCCCAGAACGCCGAGCGTGTCGATCTCGAATTCCTGACCTGGACCTTCACGACTCGTCGCATCGTGCTGCTGGTCGGCGCCGCGATCTTCGGCGCTGTGGTGTGGGAGATGGCCCGGTTCTTCGTGCGGCGCCGGCGGTCGCGTCGCACCTGAGGACGACTGCTCCGGACTCACGTCACGGGCACCGTCTCTGTGACGTGGGCGACGTGGACGAGCGCATCCCCCCGGTTGACGAGCGGGTGAGCATTGAGCCCGATGACGATGCCGGGCGAGGAGGCTCGGACTAGCGACCTCCGCCCCGCGAACGTGTCCCCGATCTCGCCGAGCACCGATGGCTGCTCGACGAGGTCGCCCAGCTTCACCCTCAACCTGAGGATGCCCGACCGGCGTGCCCTGATCCACGAACTGGAGCGTGCCTCGACCGGCGCCGGCCCGGTGGCAGCTTCGACGTCGTTCATGCCGAGCGCGGCCATGACCCGCAGCGTTCCCTCGACCCCGGCCGCCACTGCGTCCTCGTCGAAGCGGGCGGCCTGCCCGCCTTCGAAGACGAGGACCGTCTTGCCCATGTCGGCAGCAGCTTGACGGAGCGAACCATCCCGTAGCCGGGCGTGGAGCAGCACCGGAGCACCAAAGGCGAGCCCGAGTCGGCGCGCCTCGGGATCATCGAGGTTGACCCGGATCTGCGGCAGGTTGATGCGGTTGTCCGTGCCGGTGTGGAAGTCGATGCCCACCGTCCCGGGAGCGACGACGTGATCGACGATGAGCCGAGCGAGGCGGGCTGCGAGCGAGCCTCGTGCCGAGCCGGGGAACGCCCTGTTGAGATCCCGGCGGTCGGGCATATAGCGCGATCCCTCGACGACCCCGAAGACGTTGACGATCGGCACGGCGATGAGTGAGCCAGCGAGGGTACGGGCGTTCACCTCGTCGGCGATGCGACGGACGATCTCGATGCCGTTGAGCTCGTCTCCGTGGACGGCTGCGGTCACCCACAGCGTCGGGCCCGGTCGTGCTCCGTTGACGACGAGCGCCTCGATGGTCATCGGGGCGCCGGTGACCAGCCGACCCGCCGGGATGTCGACGACACGCCGGCGGCCCGGGCGGACGGCCGCCCCGGCGATCGTCACCGTGGGGGGTCGGCCGTCATGCTCCGATGCGGTCACGGTTCCTACCCCGGGCGGCGTTCTTCTCGATGTACTGGATCACGGCGTCCGCGATGTTCCGGGTGCTCGCCTTCTCGATCCCTTCCAGGCCGGGGGACGAGTTCACCTCGATCACGAGGGGGCCTTCGGCGGATCGCAGCATGTCGACGCCGGAGACGTTGAGGCCCAGCGTCTGGGCGGCGGCGACGGCCGTTCTGCGTTCTTCTGCCGTCAAGCTGATCGATTGCGCCGTGCCACCCCTGTGCAGGTTGGAGCGGAACTCGCCAGGAGCGGCCTTGCGCTCCATGGCTGCGACGAC
>JABAOE010002388.1_pt1 | contig 20761 bp, 21 predicted proteins | sample 7062141 | NCBI WGS metagenome assembly JABAOE01 (sample SAMN14538627, study PRJNA623070) | marine sediment metagenome | biome: marine biome [ENVO:00000428]; feature: marine pelagic biome [ENVO:01000023]; material: deep marine sediment [ENVO:00002113] | place: India: Gulf of Khambhat ... | reverse complement strand
GGGTGCGGCCGCGAGCGCCGCCGCCACGTCGCCCCGCTCCGCCCTGATCTGGTGGACCATGTTGCGGGACGCGTCGAAGATCTCCTCGGTGTCGTCCTCGTCGTGGATGACCGGCGCGCCGTCGTCCATCGCACGACGCTCGTCGAAGACGGCCGGCAGCACCTCGTAGGTCACGTCGAGGAGCCGCAGGGCCTCCTCGGCGATCTCCTCGGTCTCCGCCGCGACCGCCGCGACGCGGTCGCCGACGTGACGGACCTTGTCGTCGAAGCTGACCTGGTCGTGGGGGTGCGGGTTCGGCCAGCTCTGACCGCCCGAGGCGTACTTGATCCGTTCGGTGTTCTTGTGGTGCAGGACCGCATGGACGCCGGGCAGTGCCGTCGCGGCGCGGTCGTCGATGTCGACGATGCGGGCGTGGGCGTGGGGGCTGCGCAACACCTTGGCGATGAGCATCCCCCGCAACTCGATGTCGTCGGTGAAGACGGGGTTGCCCTTGGCCAGGCGGACGGCGTCGACCTTCACCTCGGGCTTGCCCACCACCGCCATCTCGGGAACGTCGCGCGACGGGATCAGCCGGGGAACGGCCGGACTCGCCTCGGGCGGGGCGTCGTCGGCGTCGTACGGTGCGGCATGGGTGCCGTCGGTGAGCGGCGGGAGGATCAGGGGCGCGAACGCGTCGGCCTCCTCTCCCCTGAGGACCGCGGCGGCCCGCTTCACCGCCTCGACGGGCTTCACGTAGGCGGTCTCCCGGTCGAGGATGCCGGAGAGCATGTCGCGGATCTCCGCCTCGCTCGGATCCGGATCCCGCTCGAGGAGCGCCATCGTGCCGAGGATCATGGCCCCGGCCGAGTACCCCGACTGGAACGCGCCCACGGCGGCGAAGGCGGCCTGGATCGGGTGCAGCTCCCGCTCGGTGTTGAGCGCCTCGACGGTGGTGACGACGTGACCGTCCGCCTGGACCGCCAGGATCACGTCGGCGCTGGCCAGCCGGCCGTCGAACAGAACCGCCGCCGCACCGGTCTCGCCGCTGGGCGAGCCGTACTTCACGCTGAACATGCCCACACGGCGCAGCATCTCGCGGAGGTTCTCGTGCAGGCTCACCTCCGTGGTGAGCGACTCGCCGTTGAGCTCGAGGGTGACCGTTCGGGTGCTGCTCATCGCACGGCCCCCGTCGCCCGGTCGTGAAGGACGCGGGCCAACTCGAGGCGGTACTCGCTCGATCCGCGGAAGTCGGCGGGCGGGGCGAGCTGCGGGGCCGGGTCGTGGAGGCTGGGCACATCACCCACACCGGTCAGCGCGGACACGATCTCCCCGTCGCCGCGCCGGCGGGCCACCGCCGCCACGATCGGCACATCGCCCGGGGTCCGGCCGGTCGCGGCCACCGCACCCTGCCCCGAAGGGTCGATGGTGACCGCGGTGATCAGCGCTCCCTCGGGCACACCGTCCCGCAGCACATCCGGGAGCGGCCGATCTTCGGTTCCGGCCAACTCGACCTGCGCGTCGGACACGAGAAGCGCCGCGAGCAGCACACTCTCACCCGACGGCGACGCGACCGTGCCGCCGACGGTGGCCAGTGTCCGCAACGTGGAGGGCAACTCGGCCCGGGCCACATCACGCAGCCACTCCGGCACGATCCCGGCATCGGCCACATCGGCCAGCGTCGCGGTCGCCCCGAGGCGGACGCGGTCGCCGTCATGCTCGACCCCACCCAACCCGAGCGCCTGGAGGTCGACGACCTCGATCTCGCTCGGTTCGCGGTCGGCGTTGACCACGGTGCCTCCGGCAAGAGGGACTCGGTTCGGTTCGGCCAACAAAGACAGCGCCTCGTCGAGGCTGTCGGGCCGGTAGTACGCAGCTACCAACGGCACAGCATCTCTCCGTCTCTGATCGGCCCTTCCGGGGATACGCCACCGGTCGAGTCGGATCTCACTGGGTTTTCGGCGAGTGAGAGTAGCCGACCCTCGCCGGACCCGTCGATGCCGCCCGGCCGGGCGCCACGGCGGGCTCAGCGCCGCATCGAGTTGACCGCCGAGACGATCGCCCGCAGCGAGGCGGAGACGATCGACTCGTGCAGACCGACGCCCCAGACCACGTCGCGGGTGTCGTGGTCGATGGACACGTAGGCGGCCGCGGTTGCGTCGGACCCCGTCCCCATCGTGTGCTCGGTGTAGTCGGCGATCTTGCCCTCGAACAGACCCTCGCTCTGGAGGGCGTGCACGAAGGCGTCGATCGGCCCGTTGCCCTCGCCGGCGACCATCATCTCCTCACCGTCGACGAGCAGCTTGGCCTCGATCTGGGTGAGTCCGGTGTCGAGGGTGTCGCTCGTGGCCCGGTGCCCGACGATCTCGACGCTCGGCTGCTCGGGCTCCACGTACTCGGCCATGAACCGCCGGTGGATCTCGTAGGAGGTGATCTCGGTCCCGGTGTCCTCGGTCACCTGCTGGATCTTCCTCGAGAAGTCGACCTGGAGCCCCCTCGGGAGGTCGAGCCCGTACTCGTGCAGCAGGACGTAGGACACGCCCCCCTTGCCCGACTGGCTGTTGACCCGGATGACCGCCTCGTAGCTGCGGCCCAGGTGCCGGGGGTCGATCGGCAGGTACGGCACGTCCCACGAGTCGTAGTCGCCGGCCAACTCCTCGCCGGGCTGCACGTCGTAGATGTCGGCCATGCCCTTCTTGATCGCGTCCTGGTGGCTGCCCGAGAACGCGGTGTAGACGAGGTCGCCCACGTACGGGTGACGGGGGTCGATCGTCATCCGGTTGGAGAACTCGTAGACCCGCCGCATCTCGTCGATGTCGCTCATGTCGAGCTTCGGGTCGACCCCCTGGGTGAACAGGTTCAGCGCGATGGTGACCACGTCGACGTTGCCGGTCCGCTCGCCGTTGCCGAAGAGCGTGCCCTCGATCCGGTCGGCGCCGGCCATCAACCCCAGCTCGGCGGCAGCCACCGCCGTGCCCCGGTCGTTGTGGGGATGCAGCGAGAGCAGGACGGTGTCGCGGTCGCGGATGTCGCGGTCGAACCACTCGATCTGGTCGGCATAGAGGTTGGGCGTCGACATCTCCACCGTGGCCGGCAGGTTGAGGATGAGCGGCCGGTCCGGGGTCGGGCCGAACACCTCCATGACGGCTTCGCACACCTCGACCGCGAAATCGGGCTCGGTGCCCGTGTAGCTCTCCGGCGAGTACTCCCACCGGATCGTCTCCGGGGCGCGGGAGCGGGCCAGCCCGTCCATGCAGACGTTGGCCCCGTTGACGGCGATGTCGATGATCCCCTGCCGGTCCGTGCCGAACACGACCCTGCGCTGGGTGGTGGACGTCGAGTTGTAGAGGTGCACGATGGCGCTCGGTGCACCCTCGATCGCCTCGAAGGTCCGGTCGATCAGCTCCTCGCGGGCCTGGGTGAGCACCTGGATGGTCACGTCGTCCGGGATCCGCTCCTCCTCGATGAGCTCGCGCACGAAGTCGAACTCGGTCTGNNCGTCAGGAATGTGGCCACCCTCGACGAGCTCCCGGACGAAGTCGAAGTCGGTCTGGGTGGCCGCCGGGAACCCGACCTCGATCTCCTTGAAGCCCATGTCGACGAGCAGATCCCACATCCGCTTCTTGCGGGTCGAGTCCATCGGGTCCACGAGGGCCTGGTTGCCGTCACGGAGGTCGACGGAGCACCACACCGGGGCCGTCTCGATGCGACGAGTCGGCCAGGCGCGGTCGGGAAGCTCCACCGCCGGATACGGGCGGTACTTCTCGAACGGCATCGTGGTCATGGGTGTCTCCTGTGGGTCGGCTCGTGCACCGTGCTCCGAAAAGCACGAAACCCCCCGGCCCGAAGGCACGAGGGGATCGGCGAGCGCCGGTATGTGGCGCTCGCCTACACGAGAAGAAGCAGGGTCGACAGGTGCTTCACGGCGAACACGTTAACCAAGTCGGCGGCGATGTCAACGTCTTGAGCCTACGATCGGGTCGATGACCGACCACGAAACGAGCCTGCGGCGGGCCGAGGCCGTCCTGACCGATCCGTCCATGACGGGTGAGGTCGACACCGTCCTGCGCCGGGTGGACGGTGGCTACCGGGCCGCGTCGAGCCGGGGAAGCGTCGACTTCCGACGTGGTGACGACGGCGCGATCGAGGTGCTGACCACCACCGACGTCAACCCGCTCGCCAACGAGGCATTCGATCACCGCACGACGGTCGCCGACGAGCTCCACGACCCGTGGGCACCGCTCGGCGACCACGCCACGCCCTATGCCATGGACAGCGTGGCGCAGTACTTCGACTCACCTCACGCCCCCGACCTCACCATCCTCCATGCCCCCACCCACCGCTTCCACGGCAACGCCGGGGAGCACGGGTCGTTGGCGGCGATCCAGGCCCGGGCGCCGTTCGTCGCGGCCGGACCGGGCATCGTGGCCCGGGGCGTGATCGACGAGCACCTGCGGGCCGTCGACGTCGCCCCGACCCTGGCCGCCCTGCTCGGTTGTGCACCCGTCGACGGCCACGACGGGCTCGGCAATCCCCGCGCCGGCGTGCGGCTGAAGATCCAGGACGGCGACGAGCGCCGCGAGCTCCTCGACCCCGACGTGCGCCCCGACCACGTGGTCGCGTTCCTGTGGGACGGGTGCAACCCCCAGGCGCTGCACGAGGCCGCCGCACGGGGGGACGCGCCGCGGGTCGCCCACCTCATCGAACGCGGGACGTCGTATCGCCACGGCGTGCTCTCCAGCCTCCCCACCGCCACGCTGGCCAACCACATGACCCAGAACACCGGGGTCCACCCGGGCCGTTCGGGGGTGCTGCACAACACCTGGTGGGACCGCGGGCGGGAGGAGGTCGTCGACCTCCTCGACCTGAGGCAGATGCTCGATGCCCGGGACCACCTGCGCGCCGACATCGAGACGATCCACGAAGCTCTGCACCGGTGCGAGCCGGACGCCCGTTCGGTCGCCACCTACGAGTACGGCGACCGGGGTGCCGACTGGTCGTCCTACGCCCGCATGGCGAACGGTGAACAGGGTGCGCCCCTGTCGGAGGAGCGTCGGCGCCGCCACCGCACCGAGGAGTTCTTCCGGGAGGTTCCCGACTACCGCAACTTCAGCCTCTACGACGCCCACAGCGTCGGCGACGCAGAGTGGATCTGGTCGGGTGCGCTCGGCGGGCTCCCCCGCTTCTCGTGGTTCACCCTGAACCTCACCGACCGGGCGGGCCACGTGGGCGGGCCCCACAGCGAGATGGGTCGGGCCGCCATCCGCGACACCGACGCGCGGATGGGGGACGTCATCGACGCGATCGACGGGGCCGGGGTGCTCGACCGCACCGCCATCGTGATGCTGGCCGACCACGGCATGCAGCAGACGGCCGAGGGGGAGCCGGTCGACCTGTCCGAGCCGTTGCGGGACGCGGGCGTCGATCACCTCATGCTCGACGCCCAGTACGTCTACCTGCGCTGACCCCGCCTCTCCCCGGTCGGGGTGGGGATCACCCGAGCCGGTCGAGGAACTCGACGACCGCGTCGGTGAACGCGTCGTTGCGATCACCGGCGACCATGTGGCCGGCGTCGGACACGTCGACGAAGTCGGTACCCGGGATCGCCTCCACGAAAGCAGCCGCGCCCTCGGCGCTCACGACGTCGCTCATGCGTCCCCGGACCAGCATCATCGGCTCCCGGATGGCGTGGGCGCACTCCATCAACAGCTCGACGTCGGTCAACTCGGTGGGGGCCAGTTCCGGATCCTGGTCGATGAACTTCGGGTCCCAGTGCCAGTACCAGCGGCCGTCCCGTTCCCGCAGGTTCTTGCGCAGTCCGTCGACGCTCGGGGGGCGGGTGCGGTGATGGTTGTAGGCGGCCACCGCCTCGGCGGCCTCCTCGAGGCTGGCGAAGCCCGACTCGAGATGGGCGGTCATGAACTCGCTGATGCGATCGGTGCCCCGTTTCTCCATGTCGGGAACGATGTCGACGAGGACCAGCCCCCGTGCCGACCCCGGTGCCGCCCGACCGAGCAGGTAGAGCCCGGTCAGCCCCCCGAGCGACGCCCCGATCACCGCCGGCCGGCCGCCCACCTGATCGAGCACCTCGGCCACGTCGGCCGCGAACGAGGCCAGGCGGTAGTCGCCGGCCCAGTCCGACTCGCCGTGGCCCCGGGCGTCGAGGGTCCACGCGCACCACCCCCGGGCGGCCACCGCACGAGCCGTTCCCCCCCACGAGTGCCGGGTCTGACCTCCGCCGTGGAGGAACACGACGCCGGGGTGGGTGGGATCGCCCCAGCGGTCCGCCACGACCGTCAGATCGCCGGCACCGGCGAAGGTCACTCGCGTCGGTTCCACTCGCTCCATCGGGCGGCGACCGTAACGGGTGCGGTCCGCAGGGAGCCAGACGGCCGTCAGCCGACGGTCACCCGGCGCCGGGCCTCGATCCACTCGACGAGGTCGTCTTCGGGCATGGGCCGGGCCACGCCGTACCCCTGGAGCCGGTCGATCGGCAGGTCCGCCGCCACGATGTGGTCCCGCACCGCCATGTCCTCCACCCCCTCCGCCACGACCAGCAGGTCGAGGGACTGCCCGAGGCGGCTCACCGCGCCGACGATCGCCTCGTCGTCATCGGAGGCGAGCATCGCCGAGACGAAGGTCCGGTCGATCTTGAGCGACGTCACGGGGAGCCGGCGCAGGCGGGACAGCGACGAGTGTCCGGTGCCGAAGTCGTCGATGGCGATCCCCACCCCGAGCTCGCCCAGGGCCGAGAGCACCGCCCGGGCCGTGGCGTGCTCGTCGAGCATCTCGTCCTCGATCACCTCGACGGTGATCCGCCGGGGCACGACATCGTGGCGGGCCAGGGTCGCCGCCAACGTCTGCGGCAACGACGACCGCAACAGGCTGGCCGCGGAGACGTTCAGCGACACGCCCACGTTGAACGGACGGATGCGGGCGGCGAACCGCGCCGCCCGGTCGAACACGAGGCGGTCCATCGCCCCCCGCCGCCCGATGCCCTCCACGAGCTCCAGGAAGTCGTTCGGCAGCAGCAGGCCGTGCGTGGGGTGCAGCCACCGCAGCAGACCCTCGCTGTCGACGACCTCGCCGGAGACGGCGTCGACGATCGGCTGGAAGTACAGGACGAACTCGTCGTTCTCGAAGGCCCGCTCCACGTCGCCGGTGAGGCTGATGCGGTTGCGCGACGCCGACCGGGTCTGGTCGGACCATCGCTTCACCCCACCCTGCGTCCGCTTCGCCTCGTACATGGCGAGGTCGGCCCGCCGCATCAGCTCCTGTGGGTCCACGTGTCCGTTCGGGGCCGCGAACGCGAGCCCGATCGACGCGCCGACACCGACGTCGATCTCGCCGAGCGTGACCCGGTGCCGGCAGGCCTGGAGCAGCTCGAAGGCCAGGGTCTCGGGATCGGGGCAGTGGGCGAGGACCGCGAACTCGTCACCCCCGGTTCGGGCCAGCGTCCCCCGGTGGCCGACGACGCCCGTCATCCGACTCGCCAGCGCGATCAGCAGTTCGTCGCCGGCGTCGTGCCCGAGGGTGTCGTTGATGTCCTTGAAGCCGTCGAGGTCGAGCGACAGGAGCGCGACCTTGTGATGCTGCTTCCNNGGGCGATGACCGCCGTGACCTCCCGATCCCCCATCGCCGCCGTCAGCCCGGCCCGGTTCCGCAGTCCCGTCAGTCCGTCGTGTTCGACCCGGTGGCGGATCCGGACCTGGTGACGGACCTCCCGCTCCCGCTGTGTCACCGCGACGAAGAAGGCCAGTGGCAACAGCAGGACGAACACGATCATGTCGACCAGCGCGAAGTCGATCTGGCGCACCGCGCCGGCCAACCCGAACCCGAGCACCCCGATGGTCGACGCGATCCAGAGCGATCGTGAATCCTCGTTGGCCACGAAGGACAGCATCGAGATGGCCACCATCATCGCCGGCCCGTAGACGGAGGGCATGACGAACGCGATCGCGACCGCCCAGACCATGTCGACCACGGTGGAGGTCGCCAGGACCCGATCGGGCGGCACCACGACGTACACCACGAACGAGCCGGCGGGGACCGCGAACACGAGCAGCAGGCCGAGCCAGTACCGGCCGGGTCCGAGCATGGGCAACAGGAAGGCCGCGATCCCGAGTGCGACCGTCGACACGGTCCGGATCACCACGATCCGGCGCACGAGGACCGGATCCCAACGGGGCTCCGGTTCGATTCGGGGCGCGGCACTCACCCGGTTCTCATCGGCAGGCGGGTGCCGGGAGTGAACACCGGCGTCCCGGGCGCTTCGGGACATCCTGCGCGGCCGGGCCGGCCCGCCGGCGAGCGGGTGGGAGCAACGGGCCCCGCGGGGCATGCTGGGACGGTGGAGCACCTGATCTGGGAGGCCGACCCGCCCCGGCGGCTGCGGTCCCCCATCCTCGTCACCGCCTGGGACGGCTGGTTCGACGTGGGGGGAGCCGCCACCGGCGCGGTGGAGACATTGCGCCGCGACGCCGTGCGGGTCGCCCACATCGACGCCGACGAGTTCTTCGACTTCCACGAGCGCCGCCCGGAGGTCCGGATCGCCGCCGACGGCGAGTGGGTCGTCGACTGGCCCCGCAGCGACATCCACTGCCTGCCCCTCGACGACCGCGACCGGGATCTGGTGCTGATCGACGGGGTCGAACCCCATCTGCGGTGGCGCACCTTCGTCGACCAGATCATCGAGGTCGTGAAGCGCTTCGACGTGAAGCTCGTCATCACGCTCGGCGCGATGGTCGCCGAGATCCCCCACACCCGTCCGCCGGAGATCACGGGTTCGACCACCGACCCGGAGCTGGCGGCGCTGTTGCGGCTGGACCAGCCGTCCTACCAGGGGCCGACCGGGGTGGTCGGGGCGCTCCACGAGCGGCTCGACCAGACCGCGGTGCGGGCCGTCTCGCTGCGGGCCAGCGTCCCGCACTACGTGTCGGGCTCCCCCAACCCGAAGGCTTCGCGGGCGCTGCTCGAGCGGTTCGAGCGGGTGACCGGGATGCCCACGTCGTGGGCCGCGCTCGACGAGGAGGCGCGGGACTGGGAGCGGCGGGTCGACGACGCCATGGAGGACGACCCCGACATCGTGCGCTACGTGCGCCGCCTCGAGGCCCGCTACGACGAACGGACCACATCGAGCCTGCCCACCCCCGACGACCTCGCCGCCGAGTTCGAGCGATTCCTGCGCCAGCACGACGACCAGTGACCACTCCGACCGAAGGAGCCCTCTCGTGACCCTGACGACGACCGAAGCCTTCCACCTCGGCGAGGAGGAGATCCCCTGGGTCGACACCGGGACCGGGGTGGAACTCAAGCTCGTCCAGGTCGACATCGAGGCCGGGTTGTGGATCGTGCGCAACCGGTTCGTCCCCGGTGCCACGGTCCAGACCCACAAGCACACCGGTCAGGTGTTCGGCTACACCCTCAGCGGGGCCTGGAGGTACGCGGAGTACCCCTACGTCAACCGGGCCGGGTCGTTCCTGTTCGAGCCGGCCGGGTCGCAGCACACGCTGGTGGTGCCCGACGACAACACCGAGCCGACCGACGTCTGGTTCCAGATCCACGGCGCCAACCTGAACCTCGATGCCGACGGCAACGTCGAGTCGATCACCGACGCGGCCGGCATCTACCAGGCGTACATGGCGCTGTGCGAGGCACAGGGCCTCGATCGACCCAACGTCCTCACCTGAGCCGGTTCCACCTTCTCGACGTCGCCCTCGAGGGGCGTGACCCGGAGGTGGTCGCGGTCCTGTTGTGGGGGTGCGGCGCGGTCGGCGTGGAGGAGCGGGACGACCGTCTGATCGCGGCATTCGACGACGCCGGCCGAGCCGCCACGGCCCGAGCCGGGCTCGGCGGCGGGCCGACCCGGGTGGTCGAGCGAACCGCCGGGCTCGACGAGTGGCGGGAACACGCCGAGGCCGTCGTCGCGGGGCCGTTCGTGGTCCGGCCGCCCTGGGTCGCCCCGCGTGCCGGTCAGGAACATCTCGTCGATCTCGTCATCGACCCGGGTCACTCGTTCGGCAGCGGATCCCACCCGTCGACCCGGCTGGCACTCGTGCTGCTGGCCGAGGCGGCGATCCCGGGGATGACGGTGCTCGACGTCGGTTGCGGCAGCGGTGTGCTCTCGATCGCGGCCACCCGGCTCGGGGCCGTGGTCCGCGCGCTCGACACCGACCCCGACGCGGTGGTCACGACGCGGCGCAATGCCGCGGCCAACGGGGTGGCCGACCGCATCACGGTCCTGGAGGGGGAGGCGGCGACCGCCGCCGGTCCGGCCGAGCTCGTGACGGCGAACCTGACCGTCGATGTCCACGAGCACGTCGCCTCCGCCGTCGTGGAACTCGCCGACCCACGCGTCGTGCTGGTGAGCGGGATCCTCGATCACCAGGCCCCACGCGCCGTCGCGGCGTACGGCGGTCGGGAGGTCGACCGGCGGGTCGACGGCGAATGGGTCGGGCTGGTCCTCGATTTGTAGGCTCGCCGGATGGCACGCATCGAGGTCCCCGACGGGCCGGGTCCCGAACGCGAACGGCTGCTCATGCAGCATCCCGACGTCGCCCTGGGAATGCACGCGTTCTCCCAGGCCGTGTACGAGAAGACGACGTTGCCGGCCCGCGTGCGCGAGGTGGCCCGGCTGCGGGTGGCGGTGGCCAACGGCTGCCCGGTGTGCCTCAACACCCGCTCGGCCCGGGCCGAGGCCGAGGGCTTCGACGAGGACGCCGTCCAGGAGGTCGTCGCCTGCGAGCTCGGCGCCACGATCGATCTCGAGGGGCTGAGCCGGCGGGAGCGACTCGCCGGCGAGTTCGCCGACCGGTTCGCCACCGACCACCACGCGATCGACGACGGGTTCATGGCGGAGATCCGGACCCACTTCAGCGACACCGAGGTGGTGGAGCTCGCCGCGCTGTGTGCCATGACGGTGGGCAACGGCCGCTTCCTGACCGTCCTCGGCCTTCCCGCCGACGACGACGGGTTCTACCCGCTCCCCGAGGGCGGTCCCCGAACGACGTGACGATCCTGGTCCCGTCGACCGACGGCGTGGAGGTCGCGCTGCACGACCTCGGAGGCGACGGGCCTCCGCTGATGGTGTTCCACGCCACCGGGTTCCACGGTCGCTCCTACCAGGCCATCGCCGACGAGCTCCACGACCACTTCCACGTGTGGGCCCCCGACCTGCGGGGCCACGGCGACGCCCGCACACCCGACATGCCCCTGCCCTGGAAGGGCATGGGCGAGGACGTGCTGGCCGTGATCGACGGTCTCGGGGTCGACGAGCCGGTCCGGGCCGTGGGCCACTCGATGGGCGGCGCCGCCGTCGTCCGGGCGGAGCTGACCCGGCCGGGCACGTTCCGGGGCGCCTGGCTGTTCGAGCCGATCATCTTCCCGGCCGAGGGGGGACCGCAGCACCGCTCCAACCCGATGGCGGAGGCNNNNCCGCCGTTCACCCGGGTGACCCCACGGTGCCTGAGGGACTACGTCGTGCACGGGTTCGTCGGGACGGGGACGGGCGTGACGCTGAAAACCACCGGCGAGTCGGAGGCCCGGGTGTTCGAGGGCATCGACCTCGACCTGTTCCCCCACCTGGGCGAGATCGACATCCCGGTCACCGTGGTGGGCTCCGGCGACGGCGGACCCCCGTCGCTCATCGCCGCGGCCGTCACCGACGCCCTCGCCCGGGGTCGTCTGTCCCGCTGGCCGGACCACACCCACTTCGGTCCCTTCGAGGACCCGGCCCGGGCCGCGTCGGAGATCCTGGCGGTGCTGGAGTGAGCCCCGCCGAGATCGACGCCCGGGACTGGCTCGGCCTCCAGCCGACCCACAACCCGATGCGGTGGTGCCTCCCGATCACCCCTGCCATCAGTGTGCGGTCCCGATTCCTGTTCGGCGGCGCCGCGCTCGGCGCGGCCACCGCCGCGCTGGAGGCGACCACGGAGCGCCCCGTGGTGTGGGCCACCGCCCAGTACCTGTCGTTCGCACCGGTCGGCAGCGTGATGGACCTCGACGTCCACGTCTCGGTGGCGAGCCACCGCACGACCCAGGCCCGGGTGATCGGCCACGTCGGGGAGGACGAGATCATCACGGTCACCGCCGCCCTCGGACGGCGCGACCTCGAGTTGGAGGAGACCTGGCCCCGGATGCCGGCCGTGCTTCCGCCCGACGAGTGCCGGCCCCGGAAGCACCACTACGACCGGGAGAGCCTCGGGCAGTACCTCGAACAGCGGATGGCCGACGCGCCGGCCGACGTCCACGCCGGTGGGCCCACCGGCCACGGCGAGGGCCGGGTGTGCGTGTGGGCCCAGCCTCCCGCCGGTGTGAGTTCGTCGGCGGCGACCCTCGCCGTGCTCGGCGACTGGGTCCCGATGGGCATCGGGCTGGCGTCGGGTCAGAGCCTCAGCAGCAACTCGCTCGACAACACGCTCCGGATCCTGTCGGTGCGACCGTGCGAGTGGTACCTGCTCGAGATCGAGGCGGCCGGGATCCGCCACGGGTTCGGTCACGGCCAGCTGCGGATCTGGAGCGACGACGGCCACCTCCAGGCGATCGCCAGCCAGTCGGTCGTGGTGCGGGAGCGGAAAGGCTGACCCGGGCCACCCGGTCACATCGCGAACGAGCCGTCCTCGCGTATCTTCCACGCCGCCCCGGCCACCGTGCCGCCGTCGACGGGGATCGAGCTCCCGGTGACGAAACTGGCCATGTCGGAGGCGAGGAAGACGACGACCGCGGCGCACTCCTCGGGCGATCCCATCCGCCGCAGCGGTGTCGGGAAGAGGCCCGCCATCAGGGCGTCGCTGGCCTCGGCCAGATCGGCGTCGCCCGGTGTGGGGGTCATGTCGGGGGCGATGCAGTTCACCCGGATGCCCCGGTGGCCGAGCTCCAGTGCCAGGGTCTGGGTGAACTGTGCGACCGCCGCCTTCATCGCCGAGTACACCGCGAACCCGGGAGCGGCGTGGTGGGCCTCGACGGAGGTGACGTTGACGATCGCACCGCCGTCGTTCATCAGCGGCACCCCGTGCCGCACGCAGTTGGTGACGGTGCCGAAGTTCTCGGCCACGAGCACCGACTCGCCCTTCGGGGAGACCCCCTCGAACAGGGCGTGGAAGCCGCCGCCGGCGTTGTTGACCAACACGTCGATGGGCCCGAGCCCCTCGTGAACGGCGGCCAGCCACCGCGCGACCCCTTCGCCGTCCCGCACGTCGAGTTCGGTGGCGTGAGCCCGTCGGCCGGTCGCCTCGATGGCCTCCACGACCGCGGGGAGCCCGTCGGGCCGCATGTCGCAGATCGCCACGTCGGCGCCGAACTCCGCGAGGGCCACCGCGGTGGCGGCGCCGATCCCCTGTGCCGCGCCGGTCACGACCGCGACCTTGTCGGTGAGCAGGACCCGTTCGGGCGTCAGTGACATGGCAGTTTCGTCCTCCTCGACTCGCTGCGTACCCTAAACCCGCCCTGCTCCGGCCGGGAACCGAACCATGCCGTCGCCCTCCTCTCCCTCCGTCGACCCCCGCACCCCCGTGATCGTCGGGGTCGGGCAGGTCTCGCAGACGCCGTCGGGCGAGGCGGAACTCCATCGGGCCGGCGACTCCGTCGCCCTGATGGCGAGGGCCGTCGATGCCGCGGCGACGGACGCCGGTGGCCGCCACGTCCTCGATGCCGTCGGCACGATCGCCGTCGTCGGCGGGCTGTGGCGCTACCACGACCCCGGTGCTCTCGTCGCCGCCGAGCTGGGGTTGGACGACGTGGCCACGGTCCAGACGACGATGGGGGGCCAGATCGCCATCCATCTGGTGGGCGAACTGGCCGACCGCATCACCCGGGGAGAACTCGACGTCGCCGTCGTCACGTGCGGAGAGAACAACCTGAGCCGGCGGGCCCGGCGCCGCCTGGGCATCGAGTCGCCCCGACGCGAGGAGGCCGCCACGGAGGTCGAGACGTGGGGGGCACCTCTCGAGATGGGCAACCGGACCGCGATCGAGCGGGGAGCCGAGCATCCCCGCAACACCTACGCGGTGTTGGACAGCGCCCTTCGCGCCGCCCGGGGCGAGACGCTCGACGAGGCCCGGACCCGGGCGGCGGAGCTGTGGGCCGGCTACGCCGCGGTGGCGGTCTCCAACCCCCACGCCGCCGACCGCTCCGGGCCCGATGCCGGGGCCATCCGCACGGCGACACCCGACAACCGGTTCGTCAGCTGGCCCTACACGAAGGCGATGTGTGCGAACAACAACGTCGACCACGGGGGTGCGCTGATCCTGTGCAGCACCGAGACCGCGGACCGGCTGGGCGTGCCGCCCGATCGCCGTGTCCACCCCCACCGCTGCGTACTCGCCCAGGACACCCCGAGCTTCACCGGCCGCCACGACGCCGCCACGGCCCCCGGCCTCGCCGCCGCCGCCGCCGAGTTGCGCCGCACGGAGGGGGATCTCGACGGAATCGAGCACCTCGACCTCTACGCCTGCTTCCCGTCGATCGTCCGGCTCACCACCGAGCTGTTCGAGATCTCCGCCGATCGTCCGCTGACGGTGACGGGCGGGCTCGCCTTCGCCGGCGCGGCACTCAACTTCGCGTCCGGGGAGAGCCTGATCGGCATGGTGGACACCCTCCGGGCCGACCCGGGCAGCCGCGGCCTCGTCCAGGGCAACGGGGGTCACGCGGCGAAGCACGCGATCGGCGTGTACTCCACCGAGCCCCCGTCGCCGTCCCACCACATCACGGCGGTCAGCCACGACGCCCCGAGCCGACCCGAAGCCGAACCCGACCGGTCCGGGGCCGCCGTACTCGACGGCGTGACCGTCGAGTACGCGCACGAGGGGCCGAGCCGTGCCCTGGGGCTCGTGCGGTTCGAGGACGGGTCGCGGACGTGGGCCAACAGCACCGACCCCGCCACCATGGCCGCGATCACCCGGGAGGAGCTCGTGGGCACGGCGGTGGACGTCGACGCCGGCGTGTTCATCCCCGCGTGATCGGGGGAATCCCGGCAACGACGGGGAGCCCGGCTAGCGTTCGTTCATGACCTCGTACGTGATCCTCGAGCCGGACACGGCGCCGGGGGTGGCGACCCTGCGACTCGACCGACCGAAGGTCAACGCGGTCAACGACGACATGCTCCGCGACATCGTCACGCTCTGCGGGGAGCTGGCGAAGCACCGCGACATCCGCGCCGTGGTGCTCACCGGTGGACGCCGGCACTTCGCGGCCGGGGCCGACATCGAACAGTTCCCCGAGTTCGGACGGGAGGAGGCCCTCTCCTTCTCCCACCGGTTCAACAACGCCGCGCTCGCCATCGAGGACCTCCCCCAGATCACCATCAGCGCGATCAACGGGTTCGCCCTGGGAGGCGGCCTCGAGTTGGCCCTGGCCACCGATTTCCGCATCGCCGCGTCCGACTCGACGCTGGGGCTCCCCGAGATCCTCCTCGGCATCCTCCCGGGAGGCGGTGGCACCCAGCGCCTGTCCCGTATCGCCGGCGTCACCGCGGCGAAGGACCTCATCTACTCGGGTCGGTCGATCACCGCCGAGGAGGCCCTGGCGCTCAACATCATCTCCTCGATCCACGACCCCGACGACGTCTACGCCGAGGCGGTCGCCATGGCCGAACGGTACGCCCGGGGTCCGGCATCGCTGCAGCTGGCCAAGGCGGCGATCGTGAGCGGCTACCACCTGACCGTCGACGAGGCGGTGCGGATCGAGGCCGAGCGCTTCGCCGACGCGTTCACCACCGCCGATGCGGAGTTGGGCGTCCGGAGCTTCCTCGAGCACGGGCCGGGGAAGGCCGACTTCGGCGGAAGCTGAGGGTCAGGCCACGTCGAGCCGCCGGAGCCGTGCCGTCGACGAGACGAGGGCCACGGCGGTAACGAGCAGCGGCACCGTGACACCGGCCGCGGTCGACAGATCGCCGAGGTCGAGGTCGATCCCGGTGCGGGCGGTGATGATCGAGCGGGTGTAGCCCCGAATGGCCAGCCGGGCCGCGAACGTGCCGAACGCCGCCACGATCCCCTCCCAGATGAGGACGTAGCCGAGCCCCCAGACGATCGCGTTCTTCACGACCAGCCCCAGCAGGACGAACACGGCGGAGTAGGCCAGCACCCCGATGAACGCCGCCAGGATCGTCGCGCCGATCAAGGCGTCACCACCGTCGACCAGCACCGCGGCCGCTCCGAGCGGCACGACCGTGAGGGGCAGGCTCACCGTGACCGCCGCCAGCCAGGCCCCCACGGCCACCGGCCAGCGGTCCATCGGCCGCAGCCAGAGATAGACGAGCGTGCCGTCCTCCCGTGTGTCGCCGAGGGCCGCCGACGCGAAGACGAGAGCCACGACCGGCACGAGCACGGTGAAGCCGAGATCCGACATCACCCGCACCCCGGCCTCGACGGGATCGTCGATCTCGGTCGACGATCCCACCGCGGCCGCGACGACGGCGACCGCCGCGCCGATGGCCGCCAATGCGAACAACCGTCCCCGCGTGACCAGCTGCCGGAGCAGCAGCCGGTGGATCAACGCAATCGCCGCGACCGGAGTGACCCTCGGCCCGGTCACCGGCGCTCCACGAGGTAGCGGAACACCGACTCGAGATCGTCGTCGGTGGGGACGACCTCCCGCAGGTGCAGACCGAGTTCCCGGGCGACCGGGGCCACGCTCCGGCCGAACCCGTCGACGTCGACGGTGTCGATCATCACGTGGTCACGAGCGATCCGCACACCCTCCGCGACACCCCGGGTGACCAGGGCCGCGGCCAGCGCCCGGGGGTCGTCGGTGCCGACCCGGATGCGGTGCGGACGGTCGTCCATGAGGTCGCGCAGCGCCCGGTAGTCACCGGTGGCCGCCAACCGGCCCTGGGCGATCACGAGCACCTTCGAGCCGAGCCGGGCGACCTCGTCCAGCACGTGGCTCGACACCAGCACACACCGACCGCGGTCGCCCAGGTCGTGGAAGAGGGCGATCATCCGGCGTCGCTGCACGGGGTCGAGACCGGTGAGTGGTTCGTCGAGGATCATCACGTCGGGCTCGTTGACCAGCGCTGCGGCCAGTTTCACCCGCTGCCGCATGCCCTTGGAGTAGGCCCCGATCATCTTGGGGTCGTCGGCGTCGAGATCGACCACCGCGAGGTGGCGTCGGGCCACCGCGGCCGGGTCGCCGAGACCGTGGGTCCGGGCCGCCAGCTCGACGAACTGGAGGGCGGAGAGACGGTCGAACAGCGCGTCCTGCTGGGGCACCAGACCGATCCGGCCCCGGACGGCGCGATCGACCCGGGCGTCCTCACCCAGGACCCGGACCGTGCCCCGGCTCGGTCGAGTGAGCCCGCACAGGACCCGGAACAACGTCGACTTGCCGGCGCCGTTCGGGCCGAGCAGCGCGGTCACCCCGGGGCCGATGTCGAAGCTCACGTCGGAGACGGCCACCACGTCGCCGAACGACTTGGTGACGCCGGCCACCTCCACCATCGGCGCAGCCGTGGTGGGGCTCGGCGGCGGGAACGGGGGTGGCGGAAGGCTGCTCGTCACACCGCCGCCAGTCGTCGATAGCGGTTCCAGATCACCGACCCGCCCGCGGTGATCCAGCCGGCGCACCCCGCCACCACCAGCGACGTCGCCACATCCCGGTCCGGGGCATCGCCGCGATCACCGAAGACCCGGGCCGACAATTCCAGGGGCAGGCCGACCGGGTCGAGGACGAGCAGGTTGTGGCCCACGACGTCCTCCTCCACCAGGATGCGGGTCACGATCGCCGCGCCGAGGAGCACCAGGATCACCGACACGCTCGCGAACGCCCGGCGGTCGGTGATGCTCGACGCGGCCCCGGCGACCGCCGCGTAGACCGCCACGATGATCACCCCCGCGAGCGAGATCCGGCCGAGCACGTCGAACCACTCGAGCGGTCCGTCGGGACCCTGACCCTCGAACGTGTAGCCCACCAGCGTCAGCAGTGGCGGTCCGATGATGATGATCGACATCGTTCCGAGCACGGCGACGATCTTCGACAACAGGTAGGTGCCCCGGGTGAGCGGGCTCGAGAGGTAGAGGGCGAGCATCCCGTCCCGGCGGTCCCGCACGAGCGCCTCCGGTGCGACGAGGGCCGCGAACAGCAGGACCGGGAAGATCGACGTCTCGAACAACTCCCAGTACTCGGGGCGCAGCTCGTCGCCCAACACGTCCACCGGCAACAGCGCCGTGACCCCGACCCAGATGACCGCGGGGAGGAAGGCGATCAGGATCACGGCCACCGGAACGATCTTGTGGCGGGCCTTCCGGCCGAGTCCCAGGATGCTGCGGGTCGTGTGCCACGCGACCGATCGGACCGCTCCGACCGTGCCCGAGCGGTGGCCCTCGAAGCGGCGGTAACCCCGGTCGAGGATGCGAGCGCCGTCGGTCGAGCTCACGGTGTCTCTCCTTGCCCCACCACGGCGAAGAGGTCCTCGAGCCGCCGCCGTCGACCCTCGATCCTCCGGACCCTCACGCCGGCGTCGGCGATGGCGTCCCGCACCCGATCGGCCACCAGGTCCGCCTCCGGCCCGCGCACCTCGAGCAGCGGGGTGTCGGATTCGTGGGTGACGTCGAGCCCATCGGCCCGCAGTGTCGCGGCGACGATCGACGCCGACGCCGACCGGTCGCCGTCCTCGGCCAGTTCGACCACGAGACCCTCGTCGTGACCGATGAGGTCGATGAGGCGGCCCTGGGCGATCAACCGGCCGGCGTCGAGCGCGACGATGTGGTCACAGATCCGCTCGACCTCCTCCAGCAGATGGGACGACAGCACCACGTCGATGTCGTAGTCGTCGCTGATCTGACGGATCAGCCGCAGCATCTCGTCGCGCTGGACCGGGTCGAGGCCGTCGGTCGGTTCGTCGAGGAGCACCAACCGGGGGTCCGCGGCGATGGCCTGGGCGAGTTTCACCCGCTGACGCTGACCGGTCGACATCGTGCCGAGCGGACGGAACCGTTCCTCGCCGAGCCCCACCAGCCACAGGGCGTCGCTGGCCCGGCCCCGGGCCTCGGCCCGGGGCATGCCCCGCACCTCGGCCAGGTGCTTGACGAAGTCCGACGCCGGCATGTCCTCGGGCAGCACGTGCCGTTCGGGGCCGTACCCCACGAGCGACCGCAGTTCGGGCCCGTCGTGGTGGGGGTCGAGGCCGAGCACCTCCACATCGCCCGCGGTCGGGGGCCGCAGCCCGAGCACGATCGACAGGAATGTCGTCTTGCCCGAGCCGTTCGCTCCGACGAGACCGGTGACCCCCGGGGCGACCTGCACGTCGAGCGCGTCGAGGGCGCGGGCGGTGCCGAACACCATCGAGAGCCCCGTCGCCGTGATCACGCTCACCGGCGAGTCCCGCCCGATCCGGTGATCCTGCGCCGAGCGGCGACCGAGGCGTGGGCGTCGTCTCCCCGCGGGGTGATGGTGGCGCCGTCAGCCATCGAGCCGCTTCTCCAGCATGGTGACCCGCTTGGCCCCCCCGTCGGTGTCCTGTTGGCCGACCGGACGGAACCCGTATCGCTCGTGGAACCGCAGCGAGCCGTCGTTGCGGGGCCGGATGTTGACCTCGGCCAACAGCGTGTGGTGGCCGTCGTCCCGACCGCGGGCCGCGAAGGCGTCGTAGAGCGCACGACCCACACCGCCACCCCGTCCACTCGCCGCGACGACGATCCGGTCGACGTAGATGAAGCGCTCGTAGCGGGCCGAGAACCAGGCGTAGTTCGCGCTCTCGTACGACAACCCGGGACCGTCGAGACCCACGACGAACCCCGCGACCGAGCCGTCGACACCGGGGCGCACGAGGAAGCTGTGGGCGTGCTCCGCGAACCACTCCAGCTCGGCGCGGGTCAGACCGTTGACCGCGGGCACCGCGGCGTTGTTGTGCTCGAGGATGTCGTCGAGGTCGGTGTCGACGACGAGACGGATCGTCATCGGTGCAGCCAGCCGAACCGCTCCGCGGGCAGCGCCGGTTCGTCTTCGGAGGGCGCCTCGTTCATCCAGTCGTGAGGATGCCACACTCGTCGATGTGAACGTCGTCCCCCGATCCGCACCNNTGGTCGACGGCGGCGAGGACGGCGTCCTCGAGATCTTCGAGCGCCGTGACCCGGACCCCGTTCACACCGCAGAGTTCCGCGAGCGCGGCGAAGTCGGGGTTGTGGAGCGACGTCTGCCAGACGTCGAGCTCGGCAGCCCGCTGCTCCTTGGAGATCTTGGCCAGCTCGGAGTTGTCGAGCACGATGTGGGTCAGATCCATGCCGTACTTGGCCGCGGTCGTCAGCTCCATCGCGTACTGGCCCAGGCCCCCGTCCCCGGACACCGACACCACCTTGCGGCCCCGGAACTCGGGCCGGGACTGCGTGGCCGCCCAGCATCCCATCGCCGCGGGAAGGGCGAAACCGATCGAGCCGAGGTAGCCCGACATCAGCACCGCCTGTTCCCGCACTCGAAGTAGCGTCCGAACGAGTAGGTGTTGTTCCCGACATCGACCGGCATGATCGCGTCGTGGGGGACACACGCCGACAGCGCCTCGAACAGCGCCGCCGAGTTGACCCCGTCCCCGCGGTCGTCGGCCCGTCTCCGGGCCTTCTCGGCCCGCCAGATGGCCCACCGGGCCGCGACCTCGTCTCGGGCGTGGGATCGCTCGGACGGGGGCACCGCGTCCCGTAGGGCCCGCGCCGCCACGCCGACGTCGGCCTGCAGAGGCACCGACACCGGGTGGAAACGGCCCAGCGCCATCGGGTCGAAATCGACCTGCACGATCGGGCGGTGGCGGCTGATCCCCGTGTGGTTGGCGAACGACACCCCGAAGGTGACGATCAGGTCTGCC
>JABAOE010002450.1_pt1 | contig 20771 bp, 21 predicted proteins | sample 7062141 | NCBI WGS metagenome assembly JABAOE01 (sample SAMN14538627, study PRJNA623070) | marine sediment metagenome | biome: marine biome [ENVO:00000428]; feature: marine pelagic biome [ENVO:01000023]; material: deep marine sediment [ENVO:00002113] | place: India: Gulf of Khambhat ... | reverse complement strand
GTCGGGGCCGTGTCTCAGTCCCCGTGTGGCCGTCCACCCTCTCAGGCCGGCTACCCGTCTTAGGCTTGGTAAGCTTTTACCTTACCAACTACCTGATGGGGCGTGGACTCATCTAAAGGCGATAAATCTTTTACCCCTAAATCCGCAGAGATCGTGGTCTTATCCGGTATTAGCTCCAGTTTCCCGGAGTTATCCCAGTCCTGAGGGCAGGTTATCCACGCGTTACTCACCCGTCCGCCGCTCTACTCACTCCCGAAGGGGCTTTCTCGCTCGACTTGCATGTGTTAGGCACGCCGCCAGCGTTCGTTCTGAGCCAGGATCAAACTCTTCATAAAAAGTTTGTAAAGTTATATTTAAATTTACGGATGCTGTCTCAATTTCGCCCGCTACTATCTACTATTAAATTTTCAAAGAACGTAAATAACAGAGCATATTAGTATACCCATTATGGCTCTATAATACAATCAAAATAAACTAGATTTGTATATTGTTAAAAGGTAATCATTAGCTAAACATTGTTAACTAAAAAAGTTGTGAAGCAACATATTAACTAAAGAAAATTTTTTGGCAAGAGATAATTTAAAAAAAATTAATTTTTAAATAACACTGCTCCAAAATACCCTTATTTATATCAAATCAAGTAAAATTAAAAAACATTACAGACTATAGATTTACTTATATATTAATATTGTTTTTCCATTATGCAATATATCTCAGAGAAAATAAAAAATGACAACTTAACAGATAAAAATGATTTAAATAAATTTATGTGTTTTAAATCAAAATTAAAACAATTGAATTTCTATCTTGAAAATAAGTTATTACACGCGTAGAATCTCTATCTTTAAATATAGATATTAAGGAGCATAAATAATGCACGATGATTTAAAAGGAAAATGGGCACTTGTACTAGGATCATCAAGTGGATTTGGAGAAGCAATCAGCTTGGCACTTGCAGAAGCAGGAATGAATATTTTCGGAGTGCATCTTGACAGAAAAGGTACAATGCCGAAAGTTGAAGAAATAATAGGAAAGATTAAAGACCTAGGAAGAGAGGTACACTTTTTTAATATCAACGTATCCGACGAAGAAAAAAGAAAGGAAGTAATTGATGCTATAAAACAAAATGCAGGAGTGAATATGGTTAAGGTCTTGGTCCATTCCGTAGCATTTGGAACTTTAAAAAACTATGTGGCTGATGAACAAAACAAAATGCTCAATAAAAAGAATTTTGATATGACACTTGATGTTATGGCTAACACAATAGTTTACTGGGCACAGGATTTAGTATTCGAAAAATTAATGGGACAGGATGGAAGAATATTTGCTATGACAAGTGCTGGAAGTCATCGAGTATGGCCAACATATGGTGCTGTTTCTACTGCAAAAGCAGCTATCGAAGCACATATCAGACAACTCGCCGTAGAACTTGCACCTTACGGAATTTCCGCAAACTCCATTCAGGCAGGAGTAACGGACACCCCCGCGCTAAGAAAAATTCCCGGGAACGACGCACTCGTAGAACATGCGATCAATGCTAATCCGGCAGGAAGGTTAACCACAACAGAAGATGTAGCAAAATCAATTGTATTACTATCCAAAGACGATGCCGGATGGATAACAGGAAATGTAATAAAAGTAGACGGGGGAGAAGATTTAATATAAAAAATATGGCAAACGAACTACCTAAAATTACAACATATAACTCTCTCAATAAAAAGAAAGAAGAAATCATTCCGCATGAAGGAAACAAAATTAGAATGTATGCATGTGGGCCAACAGTTTACGATTCAGCTCATCTTGGTCATGCAAGGTCCGCTGTATCTTTTGACATAGTTCAAAGATTTTTAAGACATGCAGGATATGATGTCACTTTTGTTAGAAACTATACAGACGTTGACGATAAAATCATAAACCGTGCTAATGATTTGGGGGTATCTCCAACAGAGATTTCTGAAAAATATATTAAGGAATATAAAGAGGACATGTCCTCAATAGGAGTAGAGACTCCTGATGTTGAACCAAAAGTTACCGATCATATAGATCAGATTATATCCATGATTGAAAAAATAATTGAACGGGGATACGCATATCAGTCAGGTAACGATGTTTTCTTTTCCGTTAGAAAATTTAAAGAATACGGGAAATTATCAGGAAGGTCAGTTGATAGCATGCTTGAAGGAGTAAGAATTGACATTAATGAGAAAAAGGATGATCCACTTGATTTTGCTCTTTGGAAAGGAGCTAAAGAAGGCGAGCCTTTTTGGCCAAGTCCCTGGGGCAATGGAAGGCCAGGCTGGCACATAGAGTGTTCCGTTATGAGTATGGAATATTTAGGAACAAATTTCGAGATTCACGGCGGGGGAAAAGATCTGATTTTCCCACACCATGAAAATGAAATCGCTCAATCCGAAGCAGCAAGCGGCGAAAATTTTACAAAGTATTGGCTGCACAATGGCTTAATTCAAATTAACAGCGAAAAGATGTCTAAATCTTTAGGCAATTTTTTTACTGTACAAAACGCAGTTAAAAGATGGTCACCAGAATCAATTCGTTTGTTCTTTTTGTCTCACCATTATCAAAACCCTGCAGATTTTTCCGAAAAGGTGATGGATGATACGGAATCTTCACTAGAAAGAATCTACACAACTTTAAAAAGAGCAAAAGATCTCGATCATAACTCGCAGACAACAGATCCAGAATTAGAAAATACAACTAATAAGTTTAAAGAAAACTGGTTTGTTTCTATGTGCGATAATTTTAATACTGCCGAATCAATTGGAAGTCTCTTTGAGCTTATTAGGGCCATAAACAAATCAATAGATAAAAACGGATGGACAATTTCTCTAAAAGATTCTTTAGAAGAAATTAAAAAATTTGGCAAAGTACTCGGTATCTTGGAAAAAGATCCTGACGAATATTTGAACAGTAGAAAATCATCTAAAAATCTTGAAGGTATATCGAAAGAGGAAATAGAAGATCTAATTGAAGAACGTAAAACAGCAAGGTCCGAAAAAAATTGGGCAAGAGCAGACGAAATAAGAACTGAGTTAGATTCAAAAGGAATTATCTTAGAAGATAAGGCAGATGGTACTGTCTGGAAAGTTAAATAGTCAAAAATAAAAACCCATATACTCCATTGCTCTTCTTATATTAGCAGGACTTTGTGTTTCACCCCTGCAACTATACCAGCATGATGTACACTTGGTTTTGTTATATAGTTTCGGTGTATAATCTGTGTAGTATGCACTTACGGGCATTTCAGAACACCTTTTCAAATGACCACTTGGAGTTACCTGAATATGGCTAATACCAGCAAAACAATCAGGAACACCTCCCCTTTCAAAATATCTTGGAATTTCATTGAGATAATATTCTGTGGAAAGAATAGTTCCTTTCCATTCTCTTCTTAGTTTAATCAATTCTTTAACCAAATTATTAACTTTCATAAGAGCTTCATCCCTTATGAAATGATCATCATTATTTGTTTTCATAACAGAATAGGAACTAAATGATATTCCTATCCCCCATTCTCTTGCTTTATTTGCAATTTCTATAATATGGTCAAGATTGTCTTCCATTATAATAGTGTTTAACACAAAACTTTTATAGGGGAATCTTTTCGATAGTTCGGGTAAAAGAGTTGATATTCTATCCCATAAACCCTGAACACCTCTATATTGATCATGCTTTTCCCCGGGAAAATCCAAAGAAACTGCAATCTGATCCATTCCCGCACTAAAAAGTTCCTCGGCCTTTTTAACAGAAAGCAAATCACCTTTGGTAACCATGGAAGTAAAAATAAACATGGAGCAGCTTTTAATCTGTCTGACTATATCAGGAAGATCTTTTCTTAACATAGGCTCCCCACCTGTTATAACAGTAACAAGTGGATTAATTTTTTTTATAACCGGAGTATAGTCTGTTAGTCTTTCTTCATGTTTTGTTTGCCAGTAATCGCAGAAATCGCAAGTAGCATTGCAAAGTTTTGTAACTTCGAGATTAACAAGTTTAGGTCTACCGGTTGCTTTAGTATAAAAATATTTAAGTGTTCCGTTCAACGCCTGATCAACTGAAATCATGTGAGTGATTATAGCTGATAAAAGTTGAAATAATCAAGAATCTAAACAATTATTTAACAATAACAATAATTATATTTATAATAGTTGTATTTAGTATCAGGAGGAATTAAATTGTCAAAAACAACTATTACAGTAGAAATATTTCAATGTGATCATACTGATGATTCCAGCAATAGATGTACAATAAAGGGTGAGAGGAGTTCTATTAAGGAATGCGGGATATGCGCAATGGATTTATGCAGTAGACATTATCAGTTTTTAACAGTTACAAGGCACGGGGGCACCCTGCTTTCTTATTATTTTTGTAATGAACATGCTAATGAATTTATTAACGGACTTGTTGAAACATATGGTGATACAAGACCACAGGCTTCCCCTAACATGGGAAAATAAAATTATTTAAAACGCTTTTGTAATTAAGTCATAAGTTAATTGAAAGAGACTCCATAAAAAAGAATTGTATAATTATCTCATATTATTCTGATTTTTTACTTTAACTTCTATACATTACTTACTGAATTTGTTATCTTTTATATAAAATGAAACTCGCAACAAGAGAAATAATAAAACTAATAGACAAAAAAACTATCGAGAAGTTTAAAATCCCGGGGTTAACTCTTATGGAAAATGCCGGAAGAGCTTCGAGCGATGTGATATGCAATAATTATCCCGATGCAAAGGAAATAGGAATTATTTGTGGTGGAGGAAACAATGGTGGTGACGGTTTTGTAATTGCAAGACAACTGATTTCCCGTGGGAAAAATGTAAGAACATATATTATTAACAACAGAAATGAATATAATGGTGATGCTAAAACCAATCTTGAGGCATTGCTAAAAATATCAGATAAAGTTGTTGAACTTAAAGATAGTATTTCCAGAATTAAAGATGCGGATATTTTTGTTGATGCAATCTTTGGAACCGGTTTGGACAGAGAAGTAAGGGGATTTTATAAAAAAATTATTAGTCGTTTAAATAATTCAGACAAACCATGTGTTTCAATCGATATTCCTTCAGGACTTGATTGCAATACTGGGAGACCACTTGGCATTTCAGTTATTGCTGATACCACTATTACTTTTGTTATACCAAAGATCGGGATGTGTATTTACCCGGGATTCGAATATGTGGGAAAATTATTCATTGCTAATATAACAACCCAAAAAGAACTCGAAAAGAGTATTCAATATGAACTTTTAACATTCGACAAATGCAAAAAATTAATTAAAAAAAGAAATAAAGACTCCCATAAGGGAAATTATGGGCATCTTTTTGTCTTAGCTGGTTCTACCGGTAAAAGCGGAGCAGCAGCTTTATGCACTAATTCCGCTGTAAGAATTGGCACAGGATTGGTAACAGTTGGCATCCCCAAGGGAATTGGCGAGGCCATGGAGATCAAAACGACAGAAGCTATGTCAATCCCTTTAGATGAAACCGAGCACGGAACAATCTCTAGTCTTTCCTATAATAAAGTCATTAAAATTCTTAATGATAAAAAAAATGCATTGGCAATCGGCCCCGGCATTACTACAGAACCGGATACAACTGATTTTTTTAAAAACTTGATAACAAATTGCAAGATCCCGATAGTTGCTGACGCAGATGCAATAAATATAATCGCGGACAATCTAAGTTTACTAAAAAAAATTAAAGTCCCGATTATCTTAACACCACACCCCGGAGAAATGGCAAGACTATGCCGTATAACATCAAAAGAAGTTCAGGAAAACAGAATCGATGTCACTAAAACTTTTGCAAAGAAATATAAATGTTATCTTGTATTAAAAGGGGCAAAAAGTATAATAGCAACTCCCGATGGAAATATTTATATAAATCCAACCGGAAATCCGGGAATGGCAACAGGTGGTATGGGTGATGTACTGACAGGTATGATAGGAGGTTTGTTAGCACAGGGTTACACTCCTTTGGAATCATGTATACTTGGAACTTTTCTTCACGGTTATACGGGTGATCTGGCAGCAAAAGAAAAAGGATTTATCGGAATTATAGCAACTGATTTAATAAATAAAATTCCACATTCTCTAACTTCACTTCAAACTCAAAATGAAATATTTTTTGAGTTAATTTAAAATTAATGAAATTTAATATTTCAATTATCACAAATAATCAAAATGAGACAATGATTGTTGGCGAATGCTTGGGAAAAACAACACCGCCTGGAAGTGTGATTGGACTTATCGGAAATCTTGGCACTGGAAAAACAATTTTTACCAAAGGAATTGCAAAAGGCCTTCAGGTAGACGAACCTAACAGTCCAACATTTGTAATTATGAGAAGCTATGAAGGGAACATTCCCCTTTACCATTTTGATGTATACAGATTATCAGGAAGCGCTGAATTCGAAGAAATTGGTTACGAGGAATTCATTTATGGTTCAGGTGTTTCCGTTATAGAGTGGGCTGATAAAATTGATGATGTATTACCTGACAACACAGTTATAATAGAAATTTCAATTTTAGATGAAGAGAATGAAAACAAACGGAAAATAAATATAAAAGGTAATGAACAATGGCTCTTATCGTTCAAAAATACGGCGGAACAAGTGTTGCAAACATAGACAAAATAAAATGGGTTGCCGAACATATTATAAATACTAAAAACAATGGAAATGATGTTGTGGCAGTGGTTTCAGCAATGGCTGGAGAAACAGATCGGCTTGTAAGATTATGTGAAACGGTAATGAATCCACCTGATGAAAGAGAATTCGATGTTATAACTTCAACAGGTGAGCAGGTTTCATCAGGGCTTTTGGCAATGATGATTAAATCATTAGGACACGATGCTGTTTCCTTCCAGGGACATCAAATAAGAATAACAACAGACAATATACATTCAAAAGCTAAAATTAAATTTATAGACGATGAGAATATACATATAGCACTAAAAGATAATAAGGCGGTTGTTATTGCCGGTTTTCAGGGAGTTGACGAGAACGGTAATGTAACAACACTTGGAAGAGGTGGTTCAGACCTAACCGCCGTTGCAATTGCCTCGGTGTTAAATGCCGATTCATGTGAATTATATAAAGATGATGTTGATGGCATTTATACAACTGATCCACGTATAACAAATTCCGCCAGAAAACTTAATAAAATTTCATATGAAGAAATGCTGGAAATGTCTAGCCTTGGATCAAAAGTACTTCAAGCAAGAGCCGTGGAATTTGCTAAAAAATTCAAAGTGCCGATTCATGTTAAACCCACTTACAATCCGGGAAGCGAAGGGACCTGGGTCGTTGATGAGGAGGAAGCCATGGAAGCTATGGAAAATGTTTTAATTTCAGGAGTAACTTATGATAGAGATCAGGCTAAAATAACTTTAACCCGTGTACCCGATCAGCCTGGCATAGCGGCAAATCTTTTTTCACCTCTTGCTGATAAAGGAATAATTGTAGATATGATCGTTCAGAATGTCAGCAAGGATGGTTTTACCGATATGACTTTTACTGTACCAAAAAATGATTTTCTAAAATCCATTGAAATCACAAAAACAATTGCCGACTCATTAGGCGCAGAGGGAGTTATATCGGATGATAAAATTTGCAAGGTATCTTTAGTTGGAGTTGGAATGAAAACTCACTCCGGAATTGCATCAAAAATGTTTAATTCACTTGCAAATCAAGGAATAAATATTATGATGATAAGCACTTCAGAAATTAAAATTTCCTGTGTACTGGAAGAAAAACATACTGAACTTGCAGTAAAGACACTTCATGACACTTTTAATTTGGGAGAAGATAAATAATGAGCAACAGGTTAGTTGAAATATATGATGTGACACTTAGGGATGGAACCCAGGGTGAAAATATCAATTTTTCAATTCACGATAAAATCAGAATTACGGAAAAACTTGACGACCTTGGTGTGCACTACATCGAAGGCGGATGGCCTGGCTCAAATGAAAGGGATGAAGGTTATTTCGAGGAAGTTAAAAAATTAAATCTAAAAAAAGCAAAAATCGCTGCTTTCGGAAGCACAAGAAGATCAAAAGTAACTTGCGATGAAGATGCAAACACCCAAGCTCTATTGAAAGCAGAAACCCCTGTTGTAACAATTGTTGGCAAGAGCTGGGACTTTCACGTCACAGATGCACTTAAAATAAGTCTTGATGAAAATTTCAATCTGGTCTACGACTCAATTGAATATCTAAAAAAAAGGGTTGATAAAGTATTTTTTGATGCCGAGCATTTTTTTGATGGCTATAAAAACAATAGCGAATATTCACTAGCTGTTTTAAAAAGGGCATTTGAAGCTGGTGTAGACACAGTTATTCTTTGTGATACCAATGGCGGTTCCATGCCCTGGGAAATTGAAGATATTATAAGTGATGTAAACAAGAAATTGGACAATCCCAACCTGGGCATCCATACACACAACGATGGAGAAGTGGGTGTAGCAAACTCACTATATGCAATTAGATGTGGTGCATGTCAGGTTCAAGGAACAATGAATGGATATGGAGAAAGGTGTGGAAATGCTAATCTGTCTTCAATAATACCAAATATCAAACTCAAACTGGGATACGATTGTATAAGCGATGAAGAATTAAAAAAATTATATTCCGTCTCTCACTTTATACACGAGCTTACAAACCTCTCCCCATTGAAAGGAAATGCTTATATAGGAGAGAGCGCCTTTGCTCATAAAGGCGGTATCCATGTTAGTGCTGTAATGAAAAATCCGGACACATATGAACATATAAAACCCGAAACCATTGGTAATAGAAGACGAGTATTGATCTCAGACCTGTCGGGAAGGAGCAACATTGTATACAAAGCACAGGAACTTGGAATCGATCTGGATACCAAAGACAAAAGAATCCTTGATATATTAAAAGAATTAAAAGTTCTTGAAAATCAGGGTTATGAATTTGAAGGCGCTGATGCATCTTTTGAATTGTTAGTCAGAAAAACTCTTGGACTATACGAAAAACAGTTCCACATAATCAGCACAAGAACCATAGTGGAAAAAAGAAAAGATGATGAAGAGCCCATATCAGAAGTTACCGTTGAGGTGCAGGTTGACGGGCAAACCGAATACACAGTAGCTACTGGAAATGGACCCGTAAGTGCTATTGATAATGCACTTAGAAAAGCTCTCGAAAAGTTCTTTCCTGTTTTGGATACAGTTAAGTTACTTGATTTTAGAGTAAGGGTAGTTTCTAGCTCCAAAGGAACTGATTCTGTTGTAAGAGTATTAGTTGACTCTAGTGATGGTGTGGATGATTGGAGTACAGTGGGAGTTTCGGAAAATATAGTTGAAGCAAGTTGGAAAGCCCTTGCAGATAGTATCGATTATAAACTGCTAAAAGATAATATTAAATTAAAGGACTAATTATCAGTAAATTTTTTATAATAATCTGAGAAAACTAACATAAACTGATATATCTCTGATTTGCTTACTTCTCCCATTAATACAATCTGAATAAAATTATTTTTGATCAAATACGAGCTTCTATAACTTATTAAAATACCTTTCTCTTCTAAATATCTGCCAAATTCCAGGGATTTCAGATTCTTAGATAATTTTAAACTAATTATAAGGTTTGAGGATTGATCAAAATCATTAATTGGAGTTATATCTAGTTTGGCAAGTTCATTTCTAATTAATTTATTTAGCTGTTTTTTTTCTAAAAAATAATTATCCATATCCAAACTTTCTAAAGCTGATCTCAATGCGTAGAGTAAATTTGAAGAAAGAGTAAAAGGTATGCCATAACTATTTTTATAAAACCCTAAATCAAGATATCTTGGAATATTATTCGAAACATCAACAAGATGATTGTTATAAAAAACAAATGACAAGCCCGGATAAGCTGCTAAAGATTTTCCACTTACCCCGGATGCAAGATATATTTTATTTAAATTAAATTCAAATGATCCTATAGAACTTATGCAATCCACACAAAGCCTGACTGAATACTTTAAGCAAATATCAGAAATAATCCTAATATCGTTTAATAAACCCGTAGAAGTTTCACAATGTACAAACCAAAGCCATCCGGGCATATTATTTTTTACATATCTTTCAATCTGTTTATAGTCAAACGTTTTACCCCAATCGCTTTGCAATACGGAATAATCAAGTGAAAATCTGTTTGCATGATCCAGTAGTCTTTCTCCAAAATGACCATTTGAAAGAACAAGCCCCCTCACCTTCAAAAGTGATATCTGAGCTGCAACAATGTCATTAGCAAGGGTTCCCGAGCCCATAAATATCTCAACATTCTCAGCATTGGTTAATTTGCAAAGCATCTTCTTTGTAGACCTAAAATCAGTTAAAAACTTTTCTGATCTATGAGATATGGGGTTCGTTTCAAAAGCCTCCCTTACTTGCTTAGACACTTTAACGGGCCCTGGCTGCAAAATAATTTCTTCTCTTACCAACCTGTTTTGTCTCTTTAGAACATTTGTTTTCTTTTTAAATTCAAAATATGACCCAGGCGTTAAATACATAGGCTGGTATCGAGCATATTCACTCCCGACAATAGGTCCGAATTCTGTAAATCCAAGTTTTTTATACAATCTCAATTGACGAGTAGTTGCTGAGATTAAGGCTAAATCATATTCATTTTTTTCACAGAATTCAGCCAAAAGCGAAAATAAACCACCTAATATTTTTTTATTTCTGTATTTTTTTTTAACAGACAAGAGTCTTATTTCACAAACCGAACTGAAAGAGGGTAGATAACTATCCAAATTATCTAATTTAAGATCCAGGGAAAATGGTCTTTCATCTCTGACAGCAATCATCCCTATAAGTTCAGAATCTTTTAAACAAACAATATAAGTATTTTGATCATGAAATTTATCTACTAACTTATTCGAACCGTTAACCGCATGCTGGGGGATCTCTTCAACAAAAGTTGAGTAGTTAAGTTTATGAATCTGATTATAATCGAAAGACTTATCGGCAATTTTAAAAATTATTTCACTGCTCACATTCATAATTTTATAGAAAAACCAAGAGTTTATATGCTTGTTAATTTAGACTGTAATCTTAATATTTCAATATAAACTAAACCACAGTTAGCAAGAAAGTCTATGCAGCAGTCAGTTTGAATCTGATCTTAAACATGCGTTTCAATGTATTAACAGTGATAAAATTTATAATAAGTTACTTGCTATTTCAGCAAGTTCGGATCTTTCGCCTTTTTCCAGGTTTATATGAGCAAACAAATTTTGACCTTTCATCTTCTCTATCAAATAGCTCAATCCGTTTGATAAAGTATCAAGATATGGATGGTCGATTTGGAATATATCACCTGTAAATATGACTTTAGTCCCTTCACCAGCACGAGTTATTATTGTTTTTATTTCATGTGGTGTAAGGTTTTGTGCTTCATCGACAATAAAAAAGATTCTTACCAGGCTCCTGCCTCTTATATAAGATAGAGGTTCTATCTTTAATTTCTCTTCTTTTAACATATTTTCAATTAATTTATAATTTTTATCTGTTCTTTTAAACTGGTTTTGTACAACACCCAGATTGTCATAAAGAGGCTGCATATAGGGTATCAGTTTTTCATTTACATCCCCGGGTAGATAACCAATATCTTTATTACTTAGAGGAACTATTGGTCTTGCTATATAAATCTGCAAATACTTTTTTCTTTTTTGTATTGCGGCCGCAAGTGAAAGCAGAGTTTTCCCGGTTCCGGCTTTTCCTGAGATTGTAACTAACTTAATATCATCATTTAACAAGGCGCTTAGAGCAAATGCCTGCTCGGCATTTCTTGAAGAAATGCCAAAAGCTTCGCTTTTTTCTAATCTGTCAATTGTTTTTTCAGAACTGTTATAAAATCCCAATGCAGATTTTTTCCCGTTTTTAAGAATCATAAATTCATTTGGATTCAACTCGTTTGCAAAATCTATACTATCAAAACTTATTTTATACGGAGGTTTATAAAGCTCGTTAATTAACAATGAACTGAAGTTCTCAACGATTCTGCATCCGGAATAAATTGAAGAAATATCTTTAACCTGATCTGATTTATAATCTTGAGAGGGAATTCCGACAGACTTTGCCTTCATTCTCAGATTTACATCTTTTGAAACTAGAACAACCTTTTTATACTGATTCTCTTTAAATACACTATAAGCACAATTTAATATTTGGTGATCCGGAAAATCATCTCTGAAATTATATTTAAGATCTTCATGAAATGATTTATTGAGTTTTATTAGTATCTTGCCTTTATTATCATCAATATTCACACCTTTCGAAAAGAGTTTATCACCACTTATTGAATCCAGATTCCTCAAAAATTCTCTTGCATGGAAATTTATGGATTCATTTCCTTTTTTAAATTGATCGAGTTCCTCAATTACAGTTATGGGAATAACAACGTCATTTTCCTCAAAATGATAAATACAGGAACTATCATGAAGTATTACATTAGTGTCGAGTACAAAAATCTTTTTTCTAGATGCCATTTTATGAGTAAATATTAATGAAAGGTAAGTTAATTCTAATTTATTTCTTTATTATTACAAATTATAATTGATAATTATTAATTTTAAATTAAATTTACAAAAGAAAGCCGCCGATATGGAGGGAATTATGGGGGGGGGTTGTTGATATCAGCGGCAAAGGTTGCTTGAAAAAATCCTTTTTAACAAAGGATTATCGTATATGACAGGATTATTTAATAATCTTTTCCAGTACAAGTCAATCCGTAGTAAATTTATATATTAATTGTTGAAATTAGATCAAAAACCAATACCAGCGATATATTAGGAATGATTGAGAATTGACAACTAAATATAATACCTTACATCAATACTGTAACTCCCTGTAATCATTGCAATACAAAGACCATACAATAGCAATATAATATATTAAAACAATAGTAAATATACTATTGTTTTATAGGTAATTACTAGGTCCATAATCAGTATATACACTTAAGTAAACTAATTTTCATATTTTAAATTAATTTACTAATTATCAAGTTTTCGCTTATGAATATATGCACCCAAATGGATATCATTTCTTGATTTTGCTAATTCCATCTGTTTTTTCCTTTCCTTAAGAGAAGAAATACGATCAGCCGTCAAGGAATCATAACAGTTAGAACATGATATTCCATCCTCATATTTATCACTCTTTCTATCTTCAATTGACAACGGCGATCTGCAATTTCGACATAATTCATAAGTTCCATTATTAAGATTGTGGTCTACGGAAGCCCTGTCATCAAACACAAAACACTCCCCTTCCCAGAGACTTTTATCTTCGGGAACTTCTTCAAGATATTTTAAAATTCCACCCTTTAGATGAAAAACTTGTTCAAATCCTTTGCTTAACATGTATGAAGAAGCTTTTTCACACCTGATACCCCCTGTACAGAACATCGCGACTTTTTTATGTTTTTCAGAATTAAGATTCTTTTCCACATAATCTGGAAAATCCCTGAAATATCTTATATTTGGATTAACGGCATTTTTAAAGCTCCCGACAAAATATTCATAGTCATTCCTGGTATCTATTAACAAAACGTCAGGATCATTTAACAAATCATTCCAGGCTGAGGGATCAACATATTCTCCTACCTTAGAAGTAGGATCGACACTTTCAATTCCTATCGGTACAATCTCTTTTTTTAACTTTATCTTCAATCTGTTAAATGGATCTTTTTTATCAAAACTTTTTTTATATTCCAGATCATATAACCTTCTATCGGATTTCAGATATTCAATCATATTGTTAATACCTGATTCTGTTCCTGATATGGTTCCGTTTATACCTTCTTTAGCTAATAGTATTGTCCCTTTTAGATTATTATTTTTCGCTTTATCATATATAGGTTTTTGCAGTTCTTTATAATCAGGCAATTCCACAAATTTATATAAAGCTAATACTACAATATTATTTACACTCATTTTAATCATCCTAAATATATTTACTTAATCTTTCCCATTCTGTTAAATATTTTTCCAGATGCTCACGTTTGGGTTTTTTCAATTCTTCATTAATTAACTGCTTAACAAGTGTCTGTTCATGCTCATACTCTTTTTCATTAAAATATCCAGCAAAATGAGCTACTCTCAACCATAGCAGATACGTTGTTAAAGCGTCACATTCATTATAAGCAACAATTTCATCAAGTCTTCCATCCAGCCAATATGGGGCAACCTCTTGTCCTGCCACGTCCATCTTTCCAGGTATTCCTCCAACAACTGCCATCTCGTGAAGCGAAGGTGTAGATTTTCCCCAACCACCCAAAATTCTCATCAAATCGATATTCCATTCACTATGGTCTGAAAAATAATCAACGCCTTCCCATGGCTTTTCAGGTCTTTTTGCAAAAAGTGGTGAAGGTATTGCTTTAGCAACACCTCTTTGGATTAATATTCGAAGATCCGCAGAAACAGAATTGTAACCCACGAGCTGAGGTTTATGTTTTCCAACTGTATCAAGAAAAGTTTTTAATATATATTCTTCCGATTTGTTCTCATTTTCGGTAGGAATTGATGGCAACGAATGAAGCTCCACAATTATGCCATCATCTGTTTGGTGACGAGATACCATTGACAATGAAATAACCCTGCACATAACTGTTTTCAAATAAGGCATTGGATTATCTTCAGTTGCACCACCCATCTCCCACATCTTTTCTATAACTTCTCTGTCACTTAAATTATCATCTATCTTATATATAGCCTTGCCTGCATTAGGATCAGGCACCCACTCTATATCAAAAGCCCAAACTTTGTTTTTAACAGTTTTAAACATTATTATAAGTCCCAGGTATATCTTTATAGGGAATAATTATCCAGCCAATTATATACGTTATCAGTAAAGGTAACAATCCGGTGACTAAAGCTGCAAATAAAAATCCCAACCTGATTAATACAGGATCAATATTAGTGATTTCCGATAAACCACCGCAGATACCTGCTATCACCATATTTTCTTTTGACCTGTAAAATTTCTTCATGATTATTAGTTTCCTTAATTATATAATGTGCATAAAATTAAAGAAACAAAGAGTATAAATTTAAATATAAATTATAACGTTTTGTGATTTTTCAAGAAATTGTAATGATTATCTGAAATATAGTCTTTTGCTTTTAGCAAATGTGAGATATACATGCTGCTTGGAAGTAAATCATCACGGGTGTATTCATCATTTGCAACATACACATGAGCAGACTTTACACTCTTATTATGGATTTGTACCTTGACAAGTTCCCTTCTGTATTCAATTGGATGATTTTCATATTTATCAAGTTTATACAGTCCGTCTTCACTAATCTCATAAAGCAGACCTTCCACTATAGAATTTTCAGAATAAACTATGTTGGCGTATCCTTCTCCGGGATTGTCATGAGATATTTTATTAAATTTAAAAGAAAATTCCCTTATATATGCTTTCTTCTTAAGATAGAACAAAACTCCCCTGCTTTTCATCCTTTCGATATTCATATTTGAGCCGTAAGCAAAATAGTAAATCTTCATTATTTTCTTATATAGGTTCTGATAAACAGTAAGAGTGCAAAAATAGTAGGAATAATTAACACAGCCTGAGAACCGATTATCCCTTTAATTCTTTTCTGCTCAAAACCTTGTTCTATAGTTAGTATATACTTAATATCATCCGAACCATTTTTTAATGACGAATTAATCAGGTATTTATTAATCCCGGTATTATTAAATTCAAGAAATTTAATTCCTTTTCTGCCCATATATCTATACCTTTTTATTGATTCGGGTTTAACCAACTCAACTTTGCTATCATTTACTTTATTAAATACCTCGACATTAATGGCATTTAAATCCAAAGATTCGTTATTAATCTTCACTCCATCTATTGAACCTACAAATTGGTGATAAATTGAATATGTATCATCTTGATCAAGTTCAACAGTGTACTCGCCTGGAAACACATACTCGCGTAAAGTGCCTTCTAAACCTGACAAATTACTTTTTACATTAAAATAAAACAAAACTAACCCAGCAAAGAATATTAATATTGATACTATATAAATTGATTTTTTACTCATTTTATCAAAACCTCAATTATTTAAATTAATTTGTCGATTTCAGCAAACAACCTGTCTATGTCACTTTCATTATTATAAAAATGAGGAGAAACTCTTATACCGCCACCCCTGAAATTAACCATGACACCCAATTCCTCCAGTTTATCTCTTAAAAGCATTGGATTAAAATCTCCAATAAATGAAATAATTCCTGCCCTTTTATTCTTTTCCGAGGGGGTATTTAATGTAAATTCTCTTTCTGATATTTTTTTAATAATATAATCTCCAAGCAAGTGAACTCTTTTATTTATATCTGAAATTCCCGTTTCCAATAAATACTCAACTGCCTCTCCTAATGCAATAATCCCCATAACATTTAATGATCCTTCTTCAAATTTCAATGCATTTTTCTTTAAATTAAAATCAATTGTTCCGTAATCAGTATCATTAACAATACTTTTCCATCCCAACAAAGATGGTTGAAGGTCATCAGTATTTTTTTTACTGCAATAAAATATCCCTGTTCCTTCGGGAGCCATGATCCACTTATGTCCATCAGCCGACAAAAAATCTATTTTATATTCTTTTACATTCATCGGGATTACTCCTAGACTTTGAATCGCGTCCACCATAAAATAAATTCCATTATTATTACAAAACTCACCAATGGCTTTTAAGTCTGATCTAAAACCATTAGTATATTGAACGGAGCTTATAGAGATTAATCGCGTGTTAGAATCAGATAAATTTTCTATTTCGCTAAGATTTATTTCCCCATTTGTTCCACTAATAAATTTTGTTTCAACTCCTTTTTTTTCAAGATTCAACCATGGATAAATATTTGATGGAAACTCTTTTTTATATATTAAAATATTATCACCTTTCTTCCACTCTAAACCTGAAGCAACAAGTGATATCCCGTGAGAAGTACTTTTAACAAATGCAATCTCATCTTCTGATGCTGCTATTAATTTTGCACAAGTTTTTCTTACAGCATCAACCTGCTCCATCCACTTATCATATCCAAAACCAGCTAACTCACACGAGTCATTAAGAAAATTAAGGATGTTATCCCTGACTCTTAGCGAAACCGGCCCAACCCCAGCATGGTCAAGATAACAATATTTATCAGTAATAGGAAATTGATTTCTACAATTAGGATTAATCATTTTTTATTACGCATACTACACATTATTATTCCAAATGTATAATAAAAGACTTTTTTTTATTTGAATCAAAAATCAAATTTATCGTATACAAAAATATCAGTAAAATTTTATTTGACAACAAAGTTCGGCTGTGCAATGATAAGTCTTGAAGGTGAGATTAATTATTAAAGGTAGGTATTAGTATATGCAGGGAACCGTTAAATGGTTTAATAGCTCAAAAGGCTTTGGCTTTATAACTTCTAGCGAAGTACAGGACGATATTTTTGTTCACTATACCGCTATAGAAGGTGATGGTTATAAAACATTGAACGAAGGGGAAGAAGTAGAATTTGAAATACAAGATGGACCTAAAGGACCAACTGCTACAAAGGTAGTAAGAAAAACTTAAGATTAAACATTTAAAATAATATCTTAAATTAAAGCTCAATTTATTTATTCCCTATATTAATTTTGAATTAATATTTATTATTTATGTGGGAGTTTTATTTAAAAATGGACAAATTGAGTCTTTAATATAAATTTATGCATCTATTTGATAATATAGCTTTCTTATATTAATTTATAATTGCAATCAATTTTTTAAAAGGTGTTTATATGGAATTAAGCAACAATGAGATAAGTAGATACAGCAGGCATCTGATTATGCCTGAAGTCGGCCTTGAAGGTCAAAAAAAGCTCAAGCAGGCTAAGGTTTTGTGTATTGGAGCCGGAGGCTTAGGTTCTCCTCTTGCACTTTATCTTGCAGCTGCGGGTATAGGAAAAATAGGAATACTCGATTTTGATGTAGTAGATTTCAGCAATTTACAAAGACAGGTAATACATAGTGAAAAAACAATTGGCGAACTAAAGGTTGAATCTGCTAAAAACCGTTTACATGAACTTAATTCGGATATAGAAATTCAAACATACACCGAAAGATTTACGTCAGATAATGCTATGGATATTGTTAAAGATTATGACATCGTTGTAGACGGAACAGATAATTTTGCTACAAGATATCTTACCAATGATGTCTGTGTACTCTTGGGCAAACCGAATGTTTATGGAAGCATTTTCAGATTTGAGGGTCAGGTAAGCGTATTTGATTCAATAAGCGGTCCATGCTACAGATGTCTTTATCCAGAACCCCCGCCTCCGGGTCTTGTTCCAAGTTGTGCGGAAGGAGGAGTCCTTGGAATATTACCTGGAGTTATAGGTACTCTTCAGGCATCTGAAGTAGTAAAATTAATTATTGAACAGGGAAAACCTCTGATCGGGAAATTACTCTTTTTGGATGTTCTTGAAATGGAACCAAGGATATTAACACTCAGAAAAAATCCTGAATGCCCTATATGCAGTGATAAGCCAACTATAACAGGGCTTATTGATTATGAAGAATTCTGCGGGATTGGAAGAGGAGAACTTGGACAGGAACAGGTGGCAGAACAGCAACCTTTAAATGTAAAGGAAATTTCAGTTGAAGAATTTCGTGAGAGGAAAAGCAAAGATGACAATCTTGTTCTTATAGATGTCAGAGAACCTCATGAGTACGAAATTTGCAATATTGAAGATTCACATTTAATTCCTCTCAATGAAATTGAAGACAGATCAAATGAGTTGAATCCCGAAAATGAAATTGTTTTACTTTGCCACCATGGGGGCAGAAGTCGTAGAGCAGCCAACATTCTTAGAGAAAAAGGATTTAACAATGTTAAAAATCTTAAGGGTGGAATTGATGAATGGGCTGAAAAATTAGACCCTGATATGGCAAGATATTAATTCAGGTTCTAAGATAATAACTTAGCAGTTACTTATTTTGGTACTGTTCTAAACTTTTGAACCAAAAAGATATTCTTTTAGTATCATGGTTTTAATGGGGCTTCCAAAAATATAGTTCAGAAAAAACGTTTTATTTCAAACAGTAGAATCTTTATGAATTTAATAATAATCTGGGCGGAGAGGGAGTCGAACCCTCACGGGCATGTGCCCATTGGTTTTTGAGACCAACGCGTCTACCATTCCGCCACCCGCCCTACAACGTGAAATAAATATTATTACATTTGATCAAAGATTCAACCCGTTTATTCCTTTTTCCGTAAAAAATAATAATGGAATGCGGCAACAACCAGCGAATGTGTTATTTTACCACTTTTCAAATAATCTATAACACTTTTTTCATTTACAAGAAACGTTTCAATATCTTCGTTGCAGTCAAATTCCGGCTCAGCTACTTTTTTGGCATCCACAGCTAAAAATGTATAACAGCTATTCGACATTATAGCCGGGTTGGGATTCACTTTACCAATCTCTTCCCAATTCTCTGATATATACCCCGTCTCTTCCAATAATTCTCTTTTTGCAGTCTCAAGCGGCTTCTCACCATAATCGACCATACCCCCTGGTATCTCAAATTCAACATCCCTAGTGCCATGTCTAAACTGCTTTATTAAAACAAACTCATTGTCTATTGTTAACACAACCACATTAATCCAGTCGGGGGCATCTATTACATAAAAATCGTAAATCTTATTATCTTTAGGAGAAACACACTTGTTATTACGTGTTGAAAACACTTTATAATTATTCAGTTTTACTGATTTATACAGTTTCCAGTGTTTAATCATAACTCACCATCCATCAATTATTAAAATTATCTTAACAAAGATTATATTTTTGTTAAAATATTGTGAATTATTATTAGTGGAGATTTTAATGAAAAGCATTTTTACATTATTTGCCGTTTTTTCAATTGCCGTATTCATAAGTTTAATATCTTGCGAGTCAAACAATGAAAAATATGAGGAACAACTTGATAATGAAATAGACAAAGCATTGCAAGACTCTATTCCTTCAATAGGTTCAAGTATGGAAGAACCGGATTCAATAGAAATCAACACATCAGATGCCAACAAAGAGCCAGAAAAAGAAATTTCAATTGATGAAAAAATATCAGAAGTCATGCAAAATACAGCAGAAGATTCACCTCCCCTTAAAAACAACGGAGATCCAAAAAAAGGTAAGGAACTTTTTTTGAATACTTGTGCATCCTGTCACGGTATGAAGGGGTTAGGAGATGGTGTTGCTGCAGTTAGCCTTGATCCAAAACCGAGAAATCTTACCGATAATAAATATGTTTCTGAGTTATCAGATAATCATTTATTCAGAGTAATCAGTCTTGGTGGGGTTTCCGTAGGTAAATCCGCTTTAATGCCTCCGTGGGGAGGGATCCTTTCAGAAGAAGAAATATGGAACATTATATCCCATATACGTAAAAATTTATGTAACTGTTCTCACAAAAACGAATAAAACAAACGAAACTACAACTTAGAAAAGAAACCAAAAAGTTATTTCATACTTTAAAATTATTAATACCTAAATAATCATATATTTTTTTGAAATATTATATCCTGATGTTAATATCATAGACCTGATTTTTAAGGAGAGGTGACCGAGTGGCTGAAGGTGCACGCCTGGAAAGCGTGTGTGCGGTAACGCGTACCGAGGGTTCGAATCCCTCCCTCTCCGCCATAAAAA
>JABAOE010002101.1_pt3 | contig 20777 bp, 16 predicted proteins | sample 7062141 | NCBI WGS metagenome assembly JABAOE01 (sample SAMN14538627, study PRJNA623070) | marine sediment metagenome | biome: marine biome [ENVO:00000428]; feature: marine pelagic biome [ENVO:01000023]; material: deep marine sediment [ENVO:00002113] | place: India: Gulf of Khambhat ... | reverse complement strand
GATCGTCAAGCACATCTTCCCCGGCGGTCATGCGCCGAGCCTTTCCGAGATGATGACGATCTTCGAACCGCACCGCTTCTCCGTACTCGATGTGGAAAATCTGCGGCCACATTATGCGCGCACCTGTGCAGCCTGGCTGAAAAACTTTGATGCCGTCGCCGACAAGGTGAAGGACATGTACAGCGAGGAATTCGCGCGCATGTGGCGCCTGTACCTGGCCGGTTCGTCGGCGGGATTCCAGTCCGGCACGCTGCAGCTCTTCCAGGTCCTGTTCGCGCCGCGTGCCAATAACAGTGTCCCGTGGACCCGCGAATACCAGTATCTGGAGGACTAGCCCGAAAGTTGCACCAGTATGACGCGCTCTCGCTTAGTCTTTGATCGCCTGACTTATTTTCCTCAGTCGGAAATAGATACCGCTATTCCGCTCCCTCGGAAATTCCGTCAGGCGATCAAATTCTCGAGCGATCTTACGCGCCAACCGGTCCAACTTTCGAGCCGGGAAATCGCCTGAAATGCAGGTGGCCGATGCCATCGTCGTGGGCGGCGGTCCCGCCGGGTCGACCTGTGCCCGGAAGCTCAAGGATGCAGGGTTAGACGTCCTGGTACTCGACCGCGCCGCTTTCCCGCGCACCAAGCTCTGCGCCGGCTGGGTAACGCCCGAAGCCATCGCCGACCTCGAACTCGAGCCGCAGGACTATCCGCTGAGCTTCATGACGTTCGATGAACTCTACCTGCACTGGAAAGGGTTAACGGTCAAACTGAACTCTTGCCAGCACTCGATTCGGCGTTATGAGTTCGACGATTACCTTTTGCAGCGCTCCGGCGCGCCGGTGTTGCAGCACAAGGTGCGCGAGATCCGCCGCGATGGACCGGACTATGTCATCGACGAGGAATACCGCTGCAAGTACCTGGTCGGTGCCGGCGGCACCCGTTGCCCCGTCTACCGCACGCAATTTCACGCTCGCAATCCGCGCAGCAGCATCCTGCAAACCGCGACTTACGAGCAGGAGTTCGCCTACGACTGGCAGGACCCGAAGTGTCACCTGTGGTTCTTCGATGACGGCTTGCCCGGCTACGCCTGGTACGTGCCGAAAGCGAACGGCCATATCAACGTCGGTTTGGGCGGCATGGCCGAAAAATTGAAGCATCGCGGCAAGAACGTGCGCGAATACTGGCAGAAATTCGTCGATCGCCTGGAGAAGCGCGGGCTGGTGAGTTACGAGAGTTATGCACCGACAGGTTACAGCTATTACCTCCGCGGCAACGTCGATGTCGTCAGGGATGGCAATGCATTTATCGTCGGCGATGCCGTCGGGCTCGCGACCCGCGATATGTGCGAGGGTATCGGGCCCGCGATTCGGAGCGGTCTGCTTGCGGCGCAATCGATCGCGACCGGATCTGACTACTCGCTCGCAGAAATCAACAAGTTCAGCGGCAGCGGGTTTGCGAGCAAATTGCTGGAGCGAAAGTTCATCGCTTCGCGTTAATTGATGGCGCAAAAATCGATCGGCTGATTTAGCGATCCCTGCTATGATGTGCTTTCAGGAAGCATCGTCGATCGGTTGACGATCGACTTGCAGTGCAAGGATCAACCATAAGCGGCTAATTGAAGTCGTGACCCTCCGAGTATCAAAGCGATTTATCGATATCACTGGACTGCGCGATATCATCCAGCGCAGGATCCCGGTGCTCATTGCGGACAGCAAACAGGCTGGCCCGGTCGTCTGGCTCACAGCCTGTATTCACGGCGACGAAGTCGGTGGCACCGCGATCATCCATGACGTGTTTATCCGCTTGAAAGAGGCCGGTCTGTTGCGAGGCAGGGTGCATGCGTATCCGCTTGTCAACTCGATGGGTTTCGAGAACGTGTCCCGATTTATCAATATCGACAGGGAAGATCTGAATCGTTGTTTTCCTGGCGATCCACGCGGCAGCATGGGCCAGCAAATCGCGCGGCGACTGTATGACACGATCATTAAGTCGGAGCCGGATTTACTGATCGATATCCACAACGACTGGATCGAGTCGGTTCCTTACCTGCTGATCGAGCCTGCGAACATTTACCCGAGCAAAGAACTTTTCGCACAAGTCACGGATCTGGCGCGCGCGAGTGGCTTGCTGCTGGTAGAGGATTCGAGCGATGGAAACGCGCCGCAGAACACGCTGGCCGGCGCGCTGGTGTCGGCAGGTATCCCCGCGTACACCATCGAGGCAGGTGGCGCATATGCAGTCGTCGAGGAGGGCGTCAAAGCAGGCACGAACGCCATCCTGTCAACTTTGCAGGGGCTCGAGATGATCGATCTTGGCGAAGCGCTACCGGCCCGGGGCGCCCCGAAAGAACGGCTCAGGTACACCAACCAGCCGCTGTGCACGACCAGCGGACTCATCCGTTTTGCGGTTAAACCCGGACAGGAGATACGCAAGGGACAGCTCCTCGCCACGGTGTACAGCGCATTCGGATCAAGGGAAGAATCACTGCGCGCTGCCGCCGACGGATTTGTGTTGGGACTTGAAGACCATGCGCGGGTGTTGCCTGGCCGCGAAGTTATCGCTATCGCCGAACGGACCTGAGACGGCGGCAGACCACCAGCGGGACTGCAGGCAAGCAAACGTGGAAAGCGCGGTATTGAGGCCGAGAATGACTGTACATTGCATTTTTTTGCCAGTGCATGGCAGATCAGCCAGGAATTCGGAATGCACCGGGAATTTTCAGGGGGCCGACTGCAAATGAAGTTGCCGAGCGGCCTTTGCTTCGCAGGCGCTGAGCGCGAGGTCGGCAACCTGAGGTTTCTGAGTGACAGAACCTGGGTGGATCGCGATGGCGTGCGGCACATCGAGCAGCAGATCTTCGACGCCATGTTCGACACGATTCGCGCGGCGCGACGACTGGTGTTGCTGGACATGTTCTATTACAACGACTTCCAGCGAAGAAAACCCGACTCGACCAGGCTACTGTCGAGCGAGCTGACCGATGTCCTGGTGCAGCAGAAAAAGAACTATCTGGATATCAAAATCGTCGTTGTCACGGATCCGATCAACACTGTTTATGGATCGCTGCGTTCAGCACAATTCGAACGGCTGGATGACGCGGGCATAGCGGTCGTTACGACAGACCTCACGCGGCTGCGCGACAGCAACCCGACGTATTCGCTCTTTTGGCGACTTTTCATCAAGCCATTTGGCAATGCGCCTGGTGGCGTGTTGCCAAACCCGTTCGACCCGCGGACCAGGGCCACGATTCGCAGCTACCTCGCTGTCCTGAACTACAAGGCGAACCACCGCAAAGTGCTGCTTGCCGACGCAGGTGACGAGCTCGTCGGCATCGTGAGTTCGGCCAATGCGCAGGATGCGAGCAGCGCTAATAGCAACGTCGCGGTCCGCTTTGAAGGGCCTGCAGTAGAAGATTTGCTGGCATCGGAAAACGCGGTATTGGCACTCTCGGGCGCGGCGCCGATCCGGTCACCGGTCGCATCGCGCGAGCGATCGACTGGCGTGTCGATACAGATACTGACCGAGCAAGCCATCAAGAAGGAAATATTGCGGATTATCGACGAGGCGAAGCCCGGCGAACGCGTAGACCTTGTGATGTTTTTTCTCTCCGATCGACAGGTGATCACATCGCTGATCAAAGCACAGAAGAAAGGCGTGTCAGTCAGGGTGCTGCTCGACCCCAACAAGGATTCGTTTGGACGTCGCAAATACGGCATCCCGAACCGGCCCGTAGCGGCCGAACTGGTCAACGCAGGCATAGCGGTGCGTTGGGGCCATACGCACGGCGAACAGAGTCATGCCAAGATGATGCTCGTCGGGAAGCAGGATGGCGAGGGATTGCTCCTGGTCGGTTCCGCCAACATGACGCGGCGTAACCTCGACAACTTCAATCTCGAAACGAGTGCTCTCGTGCGGGCAGCGGGCTCATCGCAAGTAATCAAGGAGGCGACGAGCCATTTCGAGCTGCTCTGGAACAATACGGGAGAACAGATTTTCAGCGTGCCCTACGCGGACTATCGGAGCGAATCTGTCATGAAGAAGCATCTGTACCGCTTCATGGAAAAGTCCGGCTGGAGCACTTTCTGAAATAGCGTCGCGGCTGCTCCGAACTATCACGACGCGGGCAGCAGCGGCGACAACGGTGAATAGGCGCCGCTCATGCCGAGCGCATTCGCTACCGGTTTGCAAGTCAGCTGTCCTTTATAGGTATTGACGCCTTTCGCAAAGCCTGCATCCTCGACGAAGGCCTGAGCGCCCTGATTCGCCAGGCGCAGCGCGTAAGGCAGCGTGGCGGTCGTCAAGGCGAGCGTCGAGGTCCGCGGATAGGCGCCCGGCATATTGGTGACGCAATAATGGATGACATCGTGCATCGCGAACACGGGATCGGAATGCGTGGTCGGTTGCGAAGTCTCGACGCAACCGCCCTGGTCGATGCTGACATCGACGATGACCGAGCCGGCCTGCATGTCGCGGACCATGTCAGCGCTTACCAGGAACGGCGCGCGCGCACCGTGCAGGAGCACGGCACCGATCAGTAAATCGGTGTCCTTGACATGTTCGTGGATATTCTCCGGCGTCGACAACACGAAATTCAGATCGGGTGAGATGTCCTGCTTCAGCTCCGCTACCCGATCTTCAAACAGGCCGCAGATGTAGACCCGGGCACCGAGCGCCGCGGCCGCTTTTGCGGCATGCCGGCCAACGACGCCATCGCCGATGATGAAGACCTTGCCGTATTGTTCGCCGCATATCTCGCCGAGCAGAATGCCTTTCCCGTGGTTGAACCTGGCGAGGTAATAACTGCCGATCGTCGCCGCCATGTGCCCGGCGACCGCGCTCATCGGTTTCAAGAGCGGCAGCGCGCCTGCGGCATCCTCGACGGTTTCATAGGCGATGGCCGTTACCTGCTTCTGCAGCAGGTTTTCGGTCAGGCTTTTCTCGACGCCCGCCAGGTGAAAGTAAGTGAAGACCATCTGCCCATCGAGGTATTCGTATTCGACGGGCATCGGCTCCTTGACCTTGAGTACCAGTTCGCACGCCCAGGCTTCGTCTGCCTCGACAATTTTCGCGCCGGCAGACTGGTATTCTGCAGTGCTGAAGCCGGAACCCGCGCCCGCACCCGACTGCACGCTTACCTCGTGACCTGCATCAGTCAACGTCTTTACGCCTTGCGGCGTCAGCGCTACGCGGTTTTCCTTGTCCTTTATTTCCGTAATGACGCCAATCCGCATGGTCCTTCTCCTGACTCCACTTACCTTTACCCGTATCATGCTCGCGCATGCAATACGTAAATCCCTGTAACGGAGCAACGGTAGACCGCGCATGCGCACCATCGGTCTGATCGTCAATCCGGTCGCCGGCATGGGCGGCAGCGTCGGACTAAAAGGCACCGACGGCGAAATGCATGCGAAGGCACTCGAGCTCGGCGCAGAACCCGTCAGCCCGGCGCGGACCCGGGAATTCCTGTCACACCTGAATTGCCTCGACGAGATCCGCCTGCTCGCCGCGCCCGGCCCGATGGGAGCCGATCACGCGCAGGCCGTGGGGCTGACTGTCGACGTTGTCGGCACGCTCGCCGGCGAGCCGGTCCCCGCGGACACCAGGGCGATTGCGCGTGAGATGCTCGCTGCCGGCGCGGACCTCATCGTATTCGCCGGGGGCGATGGTACGGCGCGCGACATGGCGGACGCCATCGACCTGGATGTTCCGGTGATCGCGATCCCTTCGGGGGTCAAGGTTTACAGCTCGGTATTTGCTTACAGCCCGAGAGCAGCGGCGGAGCTCCTCGACACTTTCGTGGCGAATGCGGATTTGTCCGAGGAAGAGGTGCTCGACATCGACGAGGATGCATTCCGCGCCGGCAGGCTCGAGTCCCGGCATTACGGTTTCATGCTCGTGCCCGAGGTCGGCCGCTTGCTGCAAGCCGGCAAACACGCCTCAGGCATGACCGGGTCCACGGCGGAAGAGAAGCGCGAGCTCGCGGCAGCCGTGGTCGCGCAAATGCGGGCGGGCATTCTTTACCTGCTCGGTTCCGGCACGACGATAAAGGCGATCGCCGACGAACTCGGCGTCGACAAGACGCTCCTCGGCATCGACGCGGTTTACGACAACCAGATGGTTGGCAGGGATCTCAACGAGCAGTCGATCCTCGGGTTACTGGACCAGTACGCACAATGCGTCATTATCCTCACGCCACTCGGTGGCAACGGCTTCATCTTCGGTCGCGGCAACAAACAGATCACGCCGCAAGTGCTGCGGCGCATCGGTCTCGACAACATTATGCTCGTCGCCAACAGGGACAAATTACTCGAACTCGAGTGCCTGCGTGTCGATACCGGCGACGCGCGGCTCGATGATGAGCTGTCGGGTCATATCGAGGTCATCGTAGGAAGGGGTCATCTCAAGCTGATGCGTGTGCGATGAACCACGCATGGCTTAATTATTGCTCGTCGATGATCCGTAGTATGTCGCTCCAGGAAACGATCTTGAAGTTCTGGTTTTCAAAAGGTTTCATGTTATAGCCATCCTGCACGACGAGTATGCCCTGCGGATAACCGGGCAAGCTGACCGGGGTCACATCCAGACCATCGGTTTCCGAGACGTCGTCCACCTGCGCATTGCCGGTGATGTGAAACGATACGAGGTGTTCCGATGTCGCTGTATCGTAAATAGCGAAACTATTGTTACCCTGGCTGGAGGCAACCAGAAACTTGCGGGGGCCATAATAAATCGCCAGGCCTTCGACATCTGCAGTCAGGTTTCGTCCAACGACGGAATCCATCAGTTCTCGATCGACCGGGTCTTGCGGACCCGCACTCACTCGCCAGATCCCATGTCTTTCCTCACCGATGTATAACAGGCCCTCCTCGTCGTCGGCCACGCATCCCTCGACCTGCGTTCTGAACCTGAAAGCGCGGACTTCCGCGATCCGGAAATCCGGATCCACTGCGTACTGCACGACTGTGCCTTCCGTGCTGTTCAAGAACACGTACGGTTGCTGATCCGCATCCAGGTACATACAGATACCGTACGGCTCCTTCAGTCGCACCGGGTGCCGCTTGAGCAATCGCAATTCGCCACTCTGGTGGTCGAGTGCCAGCAGCAGGAGTTCCGACGGGAAGCGCCCGCCCGTGGCCACCAGCGTCAGGTCCTTGTTTCCCCATGGCGCCGTGCGCAGGTCGACGTTATTGGTATAGCCGAGTTCCAGGTACTGTCGCTCTGAACCGTCGAGCCCGTATACATAGAGCCCTGATTGTTTGTCGGTGCCGATGATCAGGCTTGCTCCCGGGTTATCCGGGTGTATCCAGATCGCAGGGTCGTCGGCCGCATCGCGGCTGCTCGCCACGGGGATGGTTTCCGCAACGGGTGCAACGCGGTTCTTTAAACGATACGGACCGTCTGACGGGCCCAGCGATTCACATCCCTGAAGCACCAACAATCCCACGATTACGGCGATACGAAAAATCATGGGGCGGGATTTTGGCCGAATGCAGGATTAAATGCGAGTCTTAACTTTGCACGCGAATTTAACGGCGGGCGCCCGATCGCATTCTCATTCAGTACCCGGTACGGCCATCTTGACGGTCGTCTTGAACTTCATATACGGCGTGGCGCGCCACTCGTCCCACATACAGATACTCGTGACAGTCCCTCTTTCGATCCAGAACGATACGCGAGCCCTTTCGCACACGTACTCGCGAATATCGCATTCCGGATCCACGAATTCGATTGGCTGCACATTGCGTACCAGGTGAATGTCGCTGACCTGCGTTTCGGTGATCGCTTCGAGGAATGCGTCCTCGGTGAGACCGAGAAGCCGAATCCCGTCAATCGTGACATTGGGGTCTTCGATCGTGATGCGCTCAAGCAGCAGCTCGACCGCCAACTCGTTTGGCGCGGTAAATGACAGCACGATACCGAGCGACGGATACGCCCATTTACGGCTGTAAACCAGTCGCTTCGAACCCAGGCTTGCCGGGGCCTGCCTGATATCGATGACACTTTTTTCCGGTTTGCCGAGCAAGCGGCCAACCTCGGTCACAGTCATCCCGAAGATGATGTCACCGATTCCCTGCAGCGGCTTTATCCGCAAATCAGCCATGAATCTTCAACCCAAGCAGCCCTTGCCAGACGTAATTAATAGCACACTTCAAGTAGGTATCGTAAGCCACTGATTAAGAGAGATTTTATTGAATCAAGGATTGCCACGCTGTGATCCACAACACAGATCGGTGGACCGCCGGGCGCAACCGGAGACCGGCAAGGCACTGTGTGCTCGAAAACTCGGGGCGGCGCGGATTTCGGGAAGTCCCAGCAGGCTGGGATCAATGCTGATCGAAGGCGGCCTGGGCTTTAATGCCGCATAATCGCTGCGGCCAGAGCATACAACGCCAGCGCCAATAAAATGACGGCCGTGAAGCCGAACTGTATCGCGAGCAGCGTTGCCAGCGCCGCGCTCATGACCGAGGCAAAGCCGTTGATGCCCCAGGCCCAGGGGATGAAGTCGGGCGCGCTGTCCGCGAGCCGACTCAGTCCGAGCGGGAAGGGCATGCCCATACAAAAGGCAAGCGGGGCGATGAACAGGATCGACAGCGCCATCTTGATGCTATCGGCAAGTCCGATCAAGGCATCGAAAAACTGTGGCAGCAGCGTTACATACGCCAGCGAGAAAAATGCGATACCGCCTACCGCAATACTCACCGGGGATGGCCCTGTTTCTGTAACGCGCTGGCGCAATTTAGCGGAGTACGCACTGCCGAGTCCGGCGAACACGAGGAAACCGCTGAGCACGACTGCAACCGCATACAGCGGATGACTGAGGAACAGGATGAACTTCTGTATGAAGGCGATCTCGACGAAAAGAAACGCAAGTCCGAGTATAAAAAAGTAAGTCCCCATCTGCGGCCCGGTACCCGAGGGCCAGCTGCGCTCGATGCGTGACAGTGGAAGCAGGATCAGGAGCGCCCCGGCAAGCGCACCTTGCACGACCGTGGCAGTAAGAATCAGGTAACCCCACTCGATCAGGCTGGCACCACCTCGTTTACGCAGCGCCATGACTTCGGGCAAGGTGCCCCATTTGAAGAAATGGAAGAAATAGGGCTGGTTATCGGTCGCAGGCGCGATATGAAACTTGTAACGCGCGATGAAATCATTCGCTTCGTCGCCGAGCAAGGCGTTGATCCCCTCATATAGATACGGTTCTTCGAGCAGATTGAAACGATTGGCGTCGCTGGCCGGCATGCCCGGATAGTAAGCAGTATCAAATGAGTGCGAGCGGGCAAACTCGCGTATCGCCGCGAGTTCATCCGCCGAGAATTCGCCATTCTTGACGAGCAGGGTGCTCGTGTTCCAGCTGCGAACCACGGCAATTTGCCGTCCGGGTTCCGCGGCGCCCGATTGTCGCAATGCTTCAATGACTATGGCAACGAGCTTGAGGTTGTCCCGCGGTGGTAGTTTTAGCCAGCGCGTAATCGCCAGCAGCCCGCCGCTCTGCGTGTGCTCGAGGAATTTGCGGATGGCTTCGACCGTATACAGGTAGCTTTCATTCAGCGCCTGCACGCCGGAGCCGGAAGCCGAAAAAGAATCGAGCAATGCAACCTGGATAAGATCGTATTGCTCTTCACCGCGAACGACGAAGCCACGTGCTTCCCCGATGTGCACGGTAACCCGCTCATCGTCATACAGGTGGCCAGCGAATTCTGCATAAGTGCCGGTTACGAGTTCCGATACTTGCGGGTTGAGTTCGACCGCGTCGATTTTCTCCGCGCCATGGTACATAGCCATGAGCACATCGGCACCCGTGCCGGCGCCGAGGATCAGTACATGCGGCGTATCGAGCAGCGCGTACGGCAGCGCAGTCGCGACATCGCCCATGTAAGCCACCGTGTCGAGGTCGCCATCGAATCGGGTGATGGCACTCATGCCATCGCCGTCTGTAAACACGGCCAACTGCTCCGGCACCGTATGCCGGGTGTTGATGGCGAGCCCCGGTGCGTGACGAAACGGCACCCGCGGGCTCTCGACCACGGTCACCAGTCCCAGGGGGCTCGAGGACGCGGACAACACGCGGGTATCGATGACCTGCATCGTCTGGTTCAACGACTTGTATTCCGAAATCCGCAAAGCGAGCCAGGATTGCGGCAAGCCGGCCAGGAAAATGAGCAACAGGATGAACTGCGCGGCCAGCAAGGGCGTGCGTGATGTCGATGCGATGGCCATCAGCAGCGATGCGAGCAGCGCGAGTATAGCTAGCATTACGAGCGCATTCTGCGGTGACAGCAGGAACAGCGCGCCGATGATGAGTATGGCGCCGACCCCGGCGCCCAGGAGGTCAAAAAAGTAGATGCGGTCGATCAGTGACTTCCGGCAGGTGAATGCGAGGCCGATGCAGTTCGCGGCAAAGAAGAACGGCACGAAGTAAATCAGATAGACGATGGCCAGATTGAGAAACTGGCGCGGGTTCCAAACAATCTCCAGTGCATTGAACGGTACGATCTGTCCGAGGACGAAGCACGCGATGATTGCGACACTGAACAACAAGGCGCTCGCGCTGAATGCCAGCTCGAAGCGCGGTTCGAGCCAGCGCTTACTGATCGCGATGAAGGTACCGCTCGCACCATAACCGAGTAAGGCCAGGCTGATGATCATGTAAGCAAAGTGATGCCACTGCACGATCGATAGCACGCGCATCAGCAATATCTCGTAACCGATGGCGGCTACCGAAACCAGTAGCGTCGCGGAAAAAATAAAACGTGTGTTTCGCTTAATGTTCACCTGTCAGCGGAACAAAGCGAACTGCGGCGACTTGCCGCGTGATGACTTCGTCGTCGATCGTTTTCTCGAGCAGGAGTAGTTGCTGGGTCACGAAGCGGCCACCGACCGGGATAATCATGTAGCCGCCGGGCTTTAGTTGTTGTACCAGCGGGGGAGGAACATGACTTGCTGCCGCGGTGACGACGATCGCGTCGTAAGGCGCATGTTCTTGCCAACCGTAGTAACCGTCGCCGAGTCTCGTTGCAACATTGTCGTAGCCGAGACGATTGAGGCGCGCAGTCGCTTCATCGTACAAGGCTTCGATGATTTCGATCGTGTAAACCTGTTTGACGAGTTTTCCCAGGATCGCAGCCTGGTAACCCGAACCGGTGCCGATTTCCAGGACGACATCGTCCTGACCGGGATCGATAAGTTCCGTCATCAGCGCGACGATGTAAGGTTGCGAGATGGTTTGCCCATAGCCAATGGGCAAGGGACGATTCTCGTAGGCGTAGCGTTTTTGGTCTTGCGGAACGAATTCGTGACGTCTTACCGTGCCGAGGGAACGCATGACATCGTCATCGAAAGTTTCGCCTGTGTCGCGTGCGAGCGTCGCGTAAAACTGTACTTCGTTCACCATGCCGGCTCTCGCGATCGCATAATCCGTCTCGTCGGCGATGGCCGCGAATGCCAGCAACAAAATACCGCACGCTGAGATCCTCATGCTCAGAAGTTTATCCGGCGACGGTGCCTTGTTACTCAATCGTTGCTTCGGGTCGATGTCCTCTCCGATGCCTGACGGTCACTGCGACGCTTGATACTCGCCGCGATTAATGAACGATGTAGACGCTATCGTTTTCTCTCACGTATTCGTCGGTCTCTATGCCGACGATTTCACCTTCGTGTGCGACGTCGATCGGATTGTGATCGAGCTGCATGGACTTGACCTTCTGCGTGAAGTCCGAGGTGTGGCCATCGATATGTATCAGGTCGCCAACATGCAGTTCGCCATCCGTGATTTTCACCGTGGCGACGTGCAGATGGTTGTAATAGTGGGTGACGTTCCCAACTTTTTTCTCGGTCATGGTCATGCTCCGTATTTCGCTCCCTGGCTGCTGCATTATAACTTCTTCCTACCTAATCTATTGAGTTCCCTGGTGTTTAGCTCATTCCAGGAATAGCCACGAGCCGTAACCGACGACATGCCTTTTGTCGCCAGCCGTATCCCCGGAATTTCGCAGATCAAGCGTCGCGACTTTCATGCCGCGCCGTTTTGCCGCGATCAACAGGCCGCCTATCGGTGTCGCCCCGCAGGCGTGCTGGTGATCGATCGAGTATGGCTGGAATTTCTCGATCGCGGCACAGGTCGCCTTATCGCTGATGCGGGCGTCGTCATAGCTCAGGTAATGGCTCAGGTCGGAGCTGATCACGATCAGTGTCTCGGGCCCGCCCCACAGGGCATCCAGGACCCTGGCCACGGCCTGCGGCTGCGCATCCCCCACGACCAACGGCACCAGCGAGAAGGAGCTGATGGCGGTCTGCAGAAACGGCAGATGCACCTCCAGGCTGTGCTCTAACTTGTGCGATGTATCGACAATACTGACCTCCGGCATCGCGAGAGCGGCGATCGCAATCTGGTCGAGCGGCACATCGCCCAGCGGCGTGCGAAACACGTCGGCGCCGCTCAGGGCGAGTCCGCTGACTGCGACCCGGTGGCTGGGCCCGAGCAGGACCACGCGCGTGTACTGGTCGCAGTATGGCCGCAGCCTGGCATAAGCCGTGGCGGCGATCGGCCCGGAATAAACATAGCCGGCGTGCGGCACGATCATGGCTTTCGGGGCGGGGCCTACGGGGGCCTCAACCTCGTCGAAAAAAGTGCGTATGGCGGCGCCCAGCTCGGCCGGATTGCCGGGATAGAACTGCCCGGCGACAGCTGGTTCGCGGATATGGGTCATGCAATTATCCTCGCCGGTATTTGCTAATCTTAGTCATCTTTGCCGGCGTTTCCATACGTACAAATGCAATCTTTTGAGCGTTCCGCCGTCTAAATTGAACGATGAATCAGGCACGAGACAGGCGCCCACAAGACGCTGTTATACAAGGCGTTTCTGGACGCTACTGGCATAAGATGGAGGACGGTCGCCTGCAATGCGACCTCTGCCCCCGTTACTGCAAGCTCCGCGACCAGCAGCGCGGACTCTGCTTCGTGCGCGCGCGCAAGGATGAGGAGATCGTGCTGACGACCTATGGCCGCTCCAGCGGTTTCTGCGTCGATCCCATCGAGAAGAAGCCCCTCAATCACTTCCTCCCGGGCACCCCGGTGCTGTCGTTCGGCACTGCCGGCTGTAATCTCGCCTGCAAGTTCTGCCAGAACTGGGATATTTCGAAATCCCGCGAATTCGACCGGCTCCAGGCCAGCGCCTCGCCCGAGGGGATCGCCAACGCCGCGAAACACACCGGCAGCCTGAGCGTCGCCTACACCTACAACGACCCGGTGATTTTTCTCGAATACGCCGTCGACGTGGCCCTTGCCTGTCGCGAGCGGGGCATCCGGAACGTGGCGGTCTCCGCGGGCTATGTCACCGAGGAACCACGCGAGGAGTTATTCGGCTTGATGGATGCCGCCAATATCGATCTCAAGGCATTCACCGACCGTTTCTACTGGAAGATCTGTGGCGGGCACCTGGAACCCGTGCTCGATACCCTCAAGTACCTCAGGCACGAGACCAGCGTGTGGATCGAGCTCACCACCTTGCTGATTCCCGGCGAGAACGACTCGGTAAAGGAAATCGACGCAATGACGCAGTGGATCATGCAGAACCTCGGCCCGGACGTGCCGCTGCATTTCACGGCCTTCCATCCTGACTGGAAGATGATGGACAAGACCAGCACGCCGATGAAGACGCTCACGAGATCTCGTGACATCGCAATCAAGAATGGGCTGCGCTATGTCTACACCGGCAACGTCCACGACAGGAAAGGCGGCAGCACCTGGTGCCACCACTGCGGTGAGATGCTGATCGGCCGGGACTGGTACGAGTTATCGACCTGGAACATCGAGGCCGATCATCAGCAGGGCAGGTGTAAACATTGTAAAACGCCCGTCGCGGGCGTTTTCGACGAGACACCCGGATCGTGGGGCGCAAGACGCCTGCCGATTCACATCGCCGCTTGAACCGCCGTAAGGCAGCCGTTGCTTACTGACTTAGCGGCAATCCGGATCGGCGCCGTCGGTCAGGCCGTCGGCATCGTTGTCGATACCGTCGCTACACTTCTTGCGGCCTTTCTCGGCCTCGATCGTGTCGCCGGTATCGCCACCGCTGTCCCCGCCACCGGTTGCACCGGAGGTACTCCCGCCGTTTTTCACACGGACGTCCATGGTGACGCTGTCTTCCGCTGATTCAGCATCCGTTACGGTGAAGGTAACCACGTAGGTATCCCTGTTCGGGTAGGTATGCGATGGATTTTCGAAAGTCGATTCGCTGCCGTCGCCGAAATCCCAGGAATACGTGGCGGGAGCGGCGTCAAAGGTCGCAGTGGAACTAAACTGGCAATCCCTGCCGCTGCAGCTATAGGCAAAATTCGCGACCGGCGGCGCGTTACCATCGCCCGCACTGACCGTCACTTGCTGGCTTACTGAATCCGCTGCGTTCTCGTCGTCAGTGACCGTCAACCTGACGTCATAAGTGCCGCCAGCTGCGTAGCTATGTGACGGATGTTGCGCGTTCGAGCTGTTGCCATCACCGAAATCCCAGCTCCATGACATTATCGTGCCATCCGAATCGCTGCTCGTATCAGTGAAGTCGACGTCGAGATCCGTAACTTCGAAATTAAAATCGGCATTTGGCGGATTGTTACCACCCGGTGCGGGCAGGGCGCCAATCGCAAAATCGGCACGCACCAGACCGTAACCGGAGTCATGATCGAAGCCTGGTGCGTTCATATCGATCGCGGTGCTCTCAAGCGCCGCGTTGATCTGCGCCGGCGTTACATTCGAATTCCAATCCCGCATTAACGCGGCAATGCCGGCAGCGTGTGGTGCCGCGGCCGAGGTGCCGTAGAATTCATCCCTGGAATCGCCGTCGGTATCACTGAAGAAGAAGGTGGTTTCGACTCCGTCGACCCCAACTATCTCGGGCTTCAGGCGGATTTCGGGGGTGCCCTTCGGCGAACCGTTACTGTTATAGAGAATCGGTGTGCCGCCGCGCGAAGAGTAGGGCTCGAGGACCGGTGCAGCCGAACTGAACTCCGGCGTATCGTCCCAAAAAGCCGCACCAACGGCTTCGGCGCCGGCAGCGTTAGCGTGACCAAACAAGGTCGCTTTTCCGGCCGGCCATTCATCGAGCGAATTGCCGCTGCCGAACACGACCAGCTTGATCAGGTTCGCCGGCGGGCCAATCGAATCGACATCGTCATAGGTAATAGCCAGGCTGAACCTGGTCGTGTTGGTCAGGAATGCTGAATTCTGGAACTGCAGTACTTCCCAGCCTTCGCCAGTCACCGCATTGTCGTTCGCGGCAAGCGTGTAATAAATACCACCGTCTTCGTCGAGCAACACGATGTCGTGATCATTTTTCGCGCCCGGCCCGCCGAACGGTTCGTCCCACTGCATGGCGACAGTCAATACGCCGTCGAGGGGAACGATGACGGTGTGACTGAGATCGACGCCGTCGCTCGGATCGAAATCGTGCATCAGGCCAACACGTTCCAGGATCGGGTGACAGTCGCCGGGCGGTTCGTAAAATTCGATGCACAGATAGACGCCGCTGTTGTTAAAAGCGGCCTCGTAACTCTCTTGACCGGCATTACCCGCCGCCGAGTAATAAACGGCGCCAGCCGCGAATACGGAATCGACCGCCTGGGCAACGATTCCGTCCTGGAACATCGGTTCGTTGAGATACAGGAGATCGTCGACGATGACATCGGCGCCTGCCGCTGCCAGTGCGGTAATTCCGTTGGCATAGTCGGTTTTACTTGCAAGTCCTGTGTGAAACAGTAACTCTGCGCCCGGTGCCAGGTCATGAATGATCTGCAGCATGGCGCGGCCTTCGTCGATGCAAAAGATGATGGTGCCGCAGTACGTGGACTCACCGCCGATGACGGTCACGCCCGCTGACGGCAGGTCGCCGGTGCCAACATCGGTCGATGCGCCGCCCAGCGTGTCGAAGCTGTCCGACAGCACGCCGACAGTGACGCCCGAGCCATCGACGCCATAGGTGCTGCGTGCCAGGTCCGCGCGCAAAGCGACGTCTCCCTCGCTGGTTATCGAGCCGGCATTACGAATCGGTGGCAGCGCGGCAGAAATCGAGCGCAGGCTCGCGAGTTGAACTGCCTGCTCGATCGCGGCCAGCGGAATCAGCCCGGAGACGAGCAAGCCATAGCGCGAACCATTTGCGAGCCCCAAGGCCTGCAGATCGTCGAGGAGAGCCGCGCCATCGGCGGCAGCGCGCGCCTCGACAAGGATCCTGCCGTTGGAAAACGGCAGCAACCGGTCACTCGGCACGAATGCCGTCGGTCTGCCCTGGCTCAGGTGATAGCGGTATTCGGCATGAGCCCGCGCCAGCCGAGTGCCGGCCCTGGACATCTGCGCGGCTTTATAAAGCCCTTGCTGTCCCGGGTGCTGCTGCGCAGGTAGCGCAATCATTTGCGCAGAAACAGCCGTGGTTGCGAACCCCAGGAAGAACACAAGCAGCGCGCTTGCGCCGCTGACGCGAAATCCTTTCATGCCCCAAGCTCCTTGCATCGCGACCCGGTCAGTATAGACATACCAGGAAAAAATCATCAGGCAATTGACATAAAGGATTAAAATTATTGTTGTTTCTTTAAATAATAGCGCGCGGGGATGCGGTCGGCAGCCGCGGAAAATACTTATTGTCGAACCGCAGCCCTGCGATTGGATTAGGCTCTGACACCCCGGTCACATCAGGAAATGAATCCATCATGATCGCCAGGCGACTATTCGCCATACGCAATCGATACGACGCGGCTGCTTCCGCTGAGAAGCTGGCCTTGCTCCGGCAACTCGATGGCAAGCAACTGAGGACAGCCACCGAGATCAGGCGGCTGCACTCGGCATTGTGCTTCATCCGCGCCTTTCCGGACTCACCTGAGCACTTTCGCCTGGCACGCAAGGCACTGGCCGGCATGGCGCGGCGTATTGCTACGCTGTCGAGCGCGCAACTCGCGAAACTCTGCGACAGCGGCATCATCGGCACTCCGGTGCACTATGAATTCTCCTACGAGGTCGCGAGATGGCTGGCGCGACGCGCCCCCGGGGCGGTCTCCATCGACTGGGCAGACATGCACGATCAACAGGGTCTCGAAGACATCCTCGCGCAGCTCATACAGCCCGCCGAAGACGAGTATTTCGACAGCGGCCTCGTCAGCGCCAGGGAATGGATCGAGCTTGCTGCCAACAGTACCGAAGGCACGGACTTTGACTGGCTCATCGCGCAGCTCAAAGAAGCGCGCCTGGCATCGATATGGGCGCAGCTTTACAACGCAACCGGGCTCTGGCTCACCTGGGACCTCAGCGGTGCGCGCTTCTCCAAATCGCTGAATGCATTTCCTGTCGGAGACGTTGCGTATCGCCACAATGGCATGCGCCAGGCAAGCGGTTCCGTAAAACGCGAAATCATGCGGCCATTCGATTCCGTCACGCGCCTTTCGCCGCGCCAGGGCGCAACAATGATCGACGTCGCGATGGCTTCGCTCGCGGTGCGACATCGAGAAACTTTGCACTTCAACTATGCGAACCCTGACGAGGTTTACGTGGCCGACGCGGGGGAGGGTATATCGATCGCCATCTTCGGCTTGCAGAATCGCCACCGCTATCCGCTCGAGTGCACGATGGGCTACCTGATTCTGGGCAATGGCGTACCGATCGGCTACGGCGGCGGCAGCGTGCTGTTCAAACAGAACAACATCGGCCTCAATATTTTCGACGAATACCGCGGCAGCGAGGCGGCTTTCCTGTGGGTGCAGGTCATGCGCGCGTACCACCACGTTACCGGCTGCACGCGTTACATCGCCAATGCTTACCAATTCGGTGCCGGCAACGACGAAGCGCTCAAGAGCGGTGCATTCTGGTTCTACTATCGCCTCGGCTACCGCCCGGTGGAAAAAGATGTTCGCAGACTCGCGGAACGCGAGTTCGCAAAGATCCGTCGCAACAAGAAGTATCGCAGCGATATAAAGACCCTGAGACGGCTCGCGAGTTGCGACATGCACTTGAACTTACCGGGTGCGCGGCAAAGTGAACTCGTCGACGAGCGCTGGTTCGAAACCATCTCGATGCTGGCGACCAAAGAAATAGCGGCTGCAGGTGGCAGCACCCGCAAAGCTGCAGCGAATCGCGTTGCGCGTCAGCTCGCCGAAGACCTGGGTATTCACTCTTTTAATGAGTGGTCAGCGGCAGAGAAAAATGCGTTCAAGCGCATCGCGCCTATTGCAGCGTCGACAAAGCCCAGACGCTGGCCCGCGCGCGCGAAACGTGCGATGGCTGAACTGTTACGCGCCAAAGGCGGGGCCGATGAAGCAAATTACGCGCGGCTCTTGGGCGAGCATCGGCCGTTCCTCTCCGCGCTGCGCAAAGCGTGCCGTCGTGCCGACTCTGAATAGGTCAAGGACAGGCCGGGAAAGTCGATAGCTGACTCCTCATCCCAACGAATGCTGGATTGGCGCGATGGATTCGGCGCGACTTTCCAGGCTATCGAATTGATGCAAGCGTTATCAAAAACCTCAAGACGTATCGCAAAATCGACGAAGCCTTGAAACTGTACGATTCGGTCGTCCTGACGATACGGCTGAGACAGGCACTCGGCTTCCTGTTATTTACCTGGGTATGCTTATCAGGTTTCATCAAGGAGCCTTTCGAGAACGATTTTCTTCACTTTCTGGAAATAGTCTGAACCGGCGTGCTCGGGCCGCTGATGATACCAACCGATGATTGCCATGCCCCGGATCAGCAGGAAAGTCGGCAGCATATCGAGGTCTCGCTGTGCCAATGGCCGGTGCTCACGATACCCTTCGAGCAGAGCGGCACGCAGCGCATCAAAGTCAGGGGCGAACCTGTATTCAACCAGCGCCGATGCAAAATCGTACAAGTGCCACCCATACCCCGAATCGTCGAAATCGATCAATGCCAGATCTTTTCCGTCGTAAACGATGTTGTCCGGGTGAAAGTCGGAGTGAATCAGCCCGAAATTGTCGGGATTCGCTCCATAGTCGCTCAGTGTGGCGCGACATCTTTGTCTCGCCTGGATTAACAACTCTTTCTCGGATTTTGTGAGCTCCGCGTGGTCCCAGAACCTGCCCCAGCGCGGCTGTTCTCCCAGCAGACCCTCGAGATCGAGTCGACACCTCTCAAAACCCGGCGGCGCCTTCCAGCCCGCCGATTGATTGTGGAGAGCAGCAGCTATTTCGCCGATCCTGCGATAAATGAGTTGTCGCTCTTCACTTCCGACGTCTGTGGTCAGGTAATCCGACAGGTTCCGGCCCTCGCGCCAGGTAATCATACCCGCGTACCGTCGTTCGCCTGTGCCGGGGACATCGATCAACGCAAAGTGTTGTCCCTCGCGCGTGTGTAATGATTCGGGCACGGATATGCCGGCATCTTTCAGCGCCGCGGTCCATATCCGTTCCGAGTTGAGTTCTTCAATCGAGTTGTAACCCGGCCGGTGCAGCCGCAGGACATAGTCGTTATCGCTGCCGCGAACCGAGACCCGAAAGGTGACGTTCTCGGTATGCGCGATGAGTTCGACGTTCTGCGCCTCGACCGGAAAACTCTCCAGTGCTTGCAAAGCCGCTGGCGTGTAACAGGACTCGACGAGGTCTCTCTCCACCTGTTTCCCTCATGCCCTCGTCGAAAGGCTATTGCGCCGCAGCGGGATATTCACGAGGCATCGGCGAGCGCCGGAATCGTCTTCTTCAACATCAGGTACATATAGAGATAGACAAGCATCGCCGCAATGGAAGCCGAAGCGCACAATATGAACACGCCGTTATAGTCGAAGGCATAAGCCAGTACCGATGCCGCAAGATTCGGGCCGAGAAAATTGCCCACACCCTGCGCGGCGGGAATCAGCGCAGGGAACCTGCCGGAATGATCGACGTTGGCAATCGTCGCTGCCTGGTAGATATCGACAAAAATCCAGCAGAAGTTAAAGAAGAACATGCTGATCGCAACCGTAGCGTTAGTGATGCCGAAAACGAGCATCAGGACGATACTGGCCTGGAATACCAGGGTGACCAGCAACGGCCGTGCCAGCCCGTAGCGGTTACTGAGTAACACGGCGAACAGGCAGCCGATCACCGAGAACACGGATGAGACCCACAGCATGCTGGCGACCCATTCGGGCGACGCGGCGGAGTCGACGGTAGACAATTCAATGTATGTCCAGTACGCGCCGATGTTGATATACGTAAGGACGATCGCTGCGAGCACCATCCATGGCACGTAAACCGGTACGTGTTTGTGCTCGGTGTGACGTTCGCCGCTGGGCTCCTCGACATCGACCTCGACGTCGAGCGCCTTGTCGACCGGGCGCCGGGGGAGCCAGGATATAAATAAGAGGCCGACGACGTAGGTGGCAATCAGCGTTATATAGATGCCCTCGATAGAGAGGTATGGCAGGAACGCGAGTTCTGCCCCCTGTGAACCGGCGAAGGCGAACAACTCGAGACCAAAAGCGAACGCGGGCCTGGAATGGCCGGCGATTGTCGCTACTGCGATACCCGTATAAATGCCACTGCCGGTTCCCGCCAACAGCCGGAGCCAGACCGTGACTTCGTAGCTCTGGTAAACAATACACAGCGCGTTCGCAGCAATCGCCAACAGCGCTGCACCCGTCGCGAGGTAGCGTCGATCGACCCTGGCAACAAATAATGCAGAGATCACCGCACCGATCGCAAGTCCTCCAAGGTCAGCGCCGGCGACCCGACCAACCTCGACCTCGGAGAATCCCAGGTTATTGACCCACGATGTGCTGATTACGGGAAGCCCGACCATGACCGCATAGCCGACCAGGGCCATG
>JABAOE010021593.1_pt2 | contig 20806 bp, 19 predicted proteins | sample 7062141 | NCBI WGS metagenome assembly JABAOE01 (sample SAMN14538627, study PRJNA623070) | marine sediment metagenome | biome: marine biome [ENVO:00000428]; feature: marine pelagic biome [ENVO:01000023]; material: deep marine sediment [ENVO:00002113] | place: India: Gulf of Khambhat ... | reverse complement strand
TCTGCGTCCCATCGAAATAGCTCTGGACGGCACAGAACTCGCAGCGGAAATGGCAACCCCGACCCGCTTCGATCAGGGTGATGGGCAGGTAACGCTTACCGGCATAGATTCCCCGATCGAGGCGGGTCAGTGCCAGCTCGGGTCGCCGGTCCAACCGATAACGTTCTTGCAGCGTACCGTGGCGGACGTCATCAATGACCGTAGTCCAGAGCCCCTCGGCCTCGCCGACCACGACGGCATCGGCATAGAGCGATGCCTCGTCGGGACACAGCGTCGCGTGGAATCCGCCGAGGATGACCGGTATCCCGCGCTGCCGGTACTCGCTTGCGATCTGGTAGGCACGCCGTGCAGTGTAAGTTTCGATGCTGATGGCGACGACGTCGGTGGGTTCGTCGAAGGGGATATCCTCGAGCCGGTCGTCGTAGAACCGGATATCCACGTCGGCCGGCGTCAGCCCAGCAAGAACCGCCGGTGCCAGCGGTTCCATTTGCCAGCTACGGATATACTTCCGATCGCCCGCCCAGCGGCCGACGCAGGGGTGAATCAGGGTGAGCTTGAGCCGGCGGACATGAGCCTTCATGCGCTCTTCCGCAGCGGCAGCGACTCCTGCGGCGACATGCGCCAGTCGCAGGTGTAAAACCGATCGAGACGGCTGGCATAGTAGCGGTAGCCGAAGTTGGCCGCGAGATAAAGCAGCTTCGAGATCGGTGTCTGATACATGCGGCGTGCAATCGACCCGAGGCCGTAGACCTGCCGCCAGACCCGGGCATTGCCGCTTTCCAACTCCTCGGCAGACATCTGTGCCGGTTGGAAAACGACATGTTGCCCGTCGTAGAGCTCCCAGTTCTTCGTCAGGATCCGGCCCTGTTTGTCGAGGCGCTCATAAAGCGCCGTGCCCGGAAAAGGGGTCAGGATGGCAAACCGCGGCAGGTCGATGCCCGTCTCGATAACGAACTGTGCAGTTTCGTCGAAAGCGTCTGTGCCGTCGCTGTCGAGACCGAATACGAAAGTGCCGTTGACCGCGATGCCGTGCTCGTGAAAGCGTCGCACCCACTCGGCGTATAGCCCCGGTGCATTGAATCCCTTCTGTACGTCTTTGAGCGCGGCGGTCGAGATCGACTCGAAGCCGACGAGCAGTCCGATACAGCCGCTTTTAGCGCACAGTGCCAGTAGTTCCTCGTCGCGTGCGAGCAAAGTCGTTGCAAGCCCGCCCCACTGGATCTTCAATGGCGCGAGTGCCTCGAAAAGTTCGGCCGCGTAAGCCTTGTCGGCAATGATATTCAGGTCGACGAATATTGCCCGCCGCGCAGCGGTGGCGCGGATTTCATCGATGACTTCTGCGACGGGCTTTTGCAGGGGTTTGCGTCCCCACGCGAAAGGCACGACACAGAATTCGCAGCGGTGAACGCAGCCGCGCGTCGCTTCGAAAACCTGGGTATTCGCGTACCTGCCGCGATTGATGAGGTCGCGACGGGCCGGGGGGCGTCCGGCCAGCGTCAGATCGGCGGCCTGCAGGTAACGCGGCCTCAGTTCACCGCGCGAGAAATCCCGCAGCAACTCAGGCCAGGTATCCTCGGCGTAGCCGACGACGACGGCATCGGCGTGCGCGGCGGCATCCTCGGGCACGAGCGTGACGTGAGGACCGCCAAGAACGACGGTGATGCCGCGGCTGCGGAAATGCCGAGCCAGTTCATAGGATCGCGGCGCCGTGCCGGTGATGACCGTGATGCCGATGAGGTCGACGTCGAGGTCCATCGGGATATCTTCGATGCCCTCGTCAAATATCGACAGTTCGTGTTCGACGTCATCCGGAATCAGTGCAGCGAGCGTGGGCAGGGTTAACGGTGAGTAACGCAGCGACTTGCGAAAGATACCGCCGCGGTGCCGGTAGAGCGGTCCTTTCGGAGACAGTAATGCGATCCTGAGCAACGTGTGCCAACCTTGATTAAGCGGAAACTTCAGGCCTACGCGTTGGCATTTCCTGTTAATATTATCGCGTCGGCTCAGTATAGCGGATTATAGCGAAGCGTTTAGTCGATGACGGGCAACAAAATGAGAATCACTTTCATCCGCCCGAATCTCTACGACGACCGTTCTTCGGACGCTATGGAGCCGTTGTGTTTCGCGATTCTCAAATCGCTGACACCGCCCGATATCGATACCCGATTTTACGACGAGCGGCTCGAGCCCATCCCGGTCGACACCGATACCGATCTCGTGGCAATGACCGTCGAGACGTACACGGCGCGTCGGGCATACCAGATTGCCGATGCCTATCGTCAGCACGGCATACCGGTGGTCATGGGCGGCTATCACCCGACCTTTCTTCCCGCGGAAGCCTTGCAGCATGCCGATGCAGTCGTGCGAGGCGATGCCGAGGGAGTCTGGGGCCGCGTGCTTGCCGACTTGCAAGAGGGCAGGCTGAGGCAGCGCTATGAAAATGCGGTTTTCCCGCCGCTCGATGTGTGCATGCCGGATCGGAGCATATTTGCCGGCAAGAAATACGTTCCGATCGGCCTGGTTCAATACGGCCGGGGATGCCGGTTCAACTGTTCCTTCTGTTCGATCCATGCTTTTTACGGCACCAGCGTGCGGCAGCGGCCCATCGATGACGTTGTCGAGGATATTCAGCGCTCCGGCCGGAAGCATATTTTCCTCGTCGATGACAACCTCTTTGTCAACGAGGAAAAGGCTCGCGAACTTTTCGAGGCCTTGATCCCGCTCAAGGTGTCGTGGTCGTGCCAGGTATCCATCGACATTGCCCGTAATCCCGAACTCGTCAGCCTCATGGCCAGAAGCGGCTGTATCAGCGCGCTGATCGGCTTCGAGTCGCTCGATCCGGCTACTCTCCGGGAGATACGTAAAGGCTGGAACGTCAAGTGGCAGTCTTACGAGGAAGCGATCCGCGTATTTCGCGACGCCGGCATCATGATTTACGGCACCTTCGTTTTTGGTTGCGACAACGACACGCCCGGCGCACTGAACGCATCGGTCGAGTTCGCGATCCGCAACAAGTTTCTTCTGGCCAATTTCAACCCGCTCACGCCGACGCCGGGCGCGCCGCTTTATGATCGCCTCAAGGAGGAGGGCAGATTGTTGCACGAGCGCTGGTGGTTGGATCCCGGCTTCAACTACGGTGATGCGACTCTCGAGCCGAAAAGAATGACGCCCGAGCAACTCACGGATGCCTGCTTCGAGGCGCGCAAAAGATTCAATACCGCACAGTCCATCGTCCATCGTCTTCTCGATCCGAAAACCAATATCCGTTCGCCTTTCAGGGCGGGCATTTACCTAACTGCAAATCTCATTTCACGCCGTGAAATCTTTCGCAAGCAGAGCCGCAGGCTAGGAGCCGAAAAACAGCCGCAACTCGTTCTCGAGCACAGCGCATGAAGATCACGTTTCTTCGACCCAATATCGGCCGGCTGGAAAACGGCCCGTACATCGACGAGGGTCGCATGCAGCCGCTGACGCTCGGCGTCATCGCTGCCTACACGCCAGCCGACGTCGATTGCGTGCTGTATGACGATCGCATGGAAGAGATCCCATTCGATGAACCGACGGATCTTGCGGCGATTACGGTTGAGCTTTACATGGCACGGCGGGCCTACGAGATAGCGGCCGAGTATCGCAAGCGTGGTGTGCCCGTCGTCATGGGAGGTTTCCAGCCGACGCTGATCCCCGACGAGTGCCTCGAGCACGCCGATGCAATCGTCACGGGCGACGCGGAGTCCGTGTGGCCACAGGTCGTCGAGGACGCTCGCCATGGCAAGCTCGAGCGTATCTACCACGGTCACACCGAGTATCCGCAGCCCGGCGGGGTGCTGCCGCGCCGCGACCTGTTCGCCGGCAAGGGTTACCTGCCGATCGGCCTCGTCCAGTATGGCCGCGGCTGCCGCTTTGCTTGTGATTTCTGCGCTATCAGCACATTTTTCAACCGTCAGCAGGTTGTCCGACCGATCGAGGACGTCATTGCGGAGATCCGCGACCAGGACGAAAAGCTGATCTTTTTTATCGATGACAACCTCGTCTCCAACCATGAGCATGCCAAAGTGTTGTTGAGGGCATTGATACCCTTGAAGATTCGCTGGGTTTCGCAGGGCTCTATCGACATGACCGAGGATGATGAGCTCATGGACCTCATCGAGGCCAGTGGCGGTCAGGGCTTTGTGATCGGCTTCGAGTCCGTCCGGCCAGAGAGTATTCGCGGCATGCGTAAAGCGTCCAACCTGAGCAAGAAGTTCAAGGGCTGGGATACCTATGCGCGGCAGATCGAGATTCTCAGGAAGCACCATTTGCAGACCTGGGGGTCTTTTACGCTCGGGCATGACACCGATACCGTTGAGTCGATCCTCGATACCTTGCGGTTTGCCGAGGACAGCAAATTCTGCTTTGCGGCATTCAATATCCTGATGCCGTATCCGAGTACGCCGCTCTACAAGCGGCTCGAGGCCGAGGACAGGCTGCTGTGGGGCGGCAAGTGGTGGCTGCATCCCGATTACCGGTTCAATCACGCGGCCTTCATTCCGAAGCACATGACTCCAGACGAGCTGACCGAGGCGGTCTGGGAGTGTCGCAAGCGCTGGAACTCCGTGTCGTCGATCGTACGCCGGGTCTGGGACTTCAAGACCCACCTCAGTTCCCCCTACCGCCTCGGCACCTACCTCGTCTACAACAAGCTGTATGCGCTGGAGACCCTGACGAAACAGGGCATGTTGTTTGGCAATTACCGCGACAGCATCGCCCCGACCGTCCTCGAATCCGATCGCGCCATGAGGGCGGCGGGACGGCAGGCGGGCTGAGGATGCCATCGGACAAGCACACCGGCCTGCGTCGCTTCTACGGCGCCTATCAGTTCGTCGTGCCGCTCGTGTTTTTCCCTTATGCGTACTGGTTGTGGTGGACGCGGCTGCAGTATTCGCACTCGCTGGCGTTACTCGTAATGTTCGTCCCCGTCATTTCTTATTACACCTTCGTCATGATCGGCATCCTCCGCTTCCGTTTATGGCGGTTCAATACGCGCCCGACCATACGGGGCATTCGGCCGCATCACGGTTTCGTGTTTTCGACCGGGGCCGCCATGCTCTTCTATCTTTGCGTGTGGATGGTCCCTGCCGGTGCCGGCGGTCTGCCGGGCGTCGTGACGGCCGCCTTCCTCGGCGCGTCGGTATTCGGTTTCTGGAACTGGTGGTACGAGACCTACGCAATCAAGTCCGGCTTTATTTCGATCTACACAAAAAAGGTTGCCGAGGGGGCATCGGCCGAAGAGGCGGTCACCGACTACGCGCCGTTCCTTTTCGGCAGCATGGGGGCCTGCTACGGCGTGCTCGTTAAGACCGCCGAGAACCTGTTGCTTCACGGCACGGATACGATGATCTACTGGCTCATCGCCATCACGGGTGGCCTGTCCATGATCCTGATACCTGCCGGTGTATACCTGCTGGCGCACCGCATCAAGCACAGGGAGTCAGGGTTGCGCACTTACGTTGATGACATAGAAAAGGAACGCGAAATGCGTTTCCTCGAACCTTGAAAAGGAGAACAACATGAACGCCAAAATGATCGGCCCGCTGAAAGCGCTGCTCTGGTTGATCTGCGCATTTCACCTCATCGTCGGCGTCGGCCTGAACCTATCCTCCGGTTTTCCGCAGGTCATGGCCGGGTACTACGGGGCCACGGTCAACTGGACACCGGAATTTCTTTACATCGTCAAGCCCATCGGTGCCTTCATGATCGCGATGGCTATCGTGGCGGGTGCCGCGGCAATGGACCCGCTAAGTCATCGTTCGAGCATTTACGCGCTGGTTGCCCTGTTCGTTATCCGGGGCCTGCAGCGCCTGGTGTTCCNNGGTGTTCCAGGAGGAGATCGCAAACGCCGTTGCGATTGCGGCAAGCAGAAACATCAGCAACGCAATCTTCTTTTTCGTGATGGCGGCCGCGCTGGTGTTTCTACTCCGAGCAGCCGGGCCGGAGAGGGCGGCAGGCGCAACCTGACGTTGGGCGAAGCAACCTACCTGATCTTGCTCGCTGTCGGTCAGCTGGCGCTCGTCGCTCTCGACCTTGCCGAGCGCCAGCGCATGCGGCCAGCTGCGGCGAGCAAGGGCAGGCTGCGCCGGCGAAGCGTCGTCTTTCTCGGCGGCGTTATTCTCGTTTACGGCGCTCTGCAGTTCGGCGGTCTGGCCTTGGTTCCGAACGCCGCGGAGCTTCTCGAGTTCGCCCAGTACGGCATCGGCAACCTTGTCGTCGCCGCCGACAATGGCAACGAGGTGACCGCGACATTCGTCATTCTCGCCGGTATCGGCGGCTTCTATTTCACGGGTCTTTGTGACTACCTGTTCCATCGTTTCGCGAGTCATAGCCGACTGCTGTGGTTTTCACACGAGAACCACCACTTGACGACGGACATCTCGGCCTACATGCCCGGGCTCTGTGTACGACCGTTTGCGGTCATCGCCGTTTTCCCGACGACGGCCATGGCGATATTCAGCGTGCAACTGATGCTCGCATTGGTGGGCCGCCAGGGCTGGGACATGATGCCGGTGCTTTCTGCGGTCGTGCTCGTGCACGCGGCGGTTCTCGGCATCACGCACTCGGCGTTCATGCGGCGTCAGTGGTGGCTGCACGGCCTGTTAAAACCACTCGGCGTGACGACACCGCAGGAGCACTGGCTGCATCACAGTGCGGATCTCGAGTGCAATTACGGGAATTTCACGACCCTCTGGGATCGAGTTTTCGGCACCTATATCGATCCGCAGAGCATCCGTTTCCAGCAACACCGCGCAGGCCTCGATTACGATCAGGACTTCCTCGGCACGCTGACACTCGGCACGGTGAAACTATCCGAGACTCTGAGGCGTCGGTTTCAACTCGCCGAGTTCTGCTATCTCACACAGCCGGTGAAAGGCAGTTCGGCCTGATGCGCGTCGCCGTTCTCGACGATTTCCAGCAAGCCTGGGAACAGACCGAGGGCCTGCGGCGGATGCGCGAGCGGGTAGACGTAACGATTTTCCACGAACCTTTCGGCGACGCCTCTGCGCTCGAAGGCTTCGACGTGTTGATTGCAAATCGCGAGCGCACGACTTTTGATCGCGAGTTGCTCGAGGCGCTCAGCGATGTCCGGCTGATCGTACAGACCGGCAAGCACAATCCGCATATCGATTTCGACGCAGCTCGAGAGAGCGGAATCGATATCGTCACTGCATCCGGCGGCTACTCGATTGGCGCGGCCGAACTGGCCATTGCCCTTGCGCTCGCCGTGATGCGCCGGATCCCGGCCTGCGATGCTGCCGTGCGCCGCGGCGAGTGGCTGCCACCGTCAACACCGATTATGCAGGGTAAAACTTTCGGAGCAGTCGGTCTCGGGCGCGTCGGTGGGCATGCCGCGCGCCTGGCGACAGCTTTCGGCATGCGGGTGCTTGCGTGGAGTCCGCGCCTGGATGCAGAAAAAGCTGCCGCGGGTAACGCCGAGTATCGACTACTCGACGATCTGTTGCGGGAAGCCGACGTCGTCTCGATCCACCTGACCCTGAGCGATAAATCCCGCGGGCTGATCGATGCACGTCGTCTCGGACTGATGAAACCTGGCGCGTACCTTATCAACACGGCACGCGGGGCAATCGTCGATGAGCTGGCCCTGGCTGCGGCCCTGAGCGAAGGGCGTCTCGCCGGCGCAGGGCTCGATGTATTCTCCCGTGAGCCCCTGGAGATGGATCATCCTTTACGCGCCGCCCCAAACGTCGTGTTGACGCCACACATCGGTTTTCCGACCGACCACGGGTATGCGCAATTCGCAGATGCGTCCTGCGAGGCGTTGTTCCGCTATCTCGATGGTGCCAACCGATGAGCCGCCTCAGCGCCGGGCCTGAGAAGGGCCGCTTATCGATCAAACTGCAAGCTCGACGACTCACGAGGACCCCGGCGTGACAGAAGTCGCTGACAAATGCGCCGTGGTCACGGGAGCCGCAAGCGGCATCGGCCGATTGCTTGCAATCAAGCTTGCCGAGCGCGGTGCCCGTCTTGCGCTCTGGGATGTCGATCGGACCGGGCTTGCCGAGGTCTGCGCGAGCCTCGCAGCAGGCGGACACCAAGTTCGCGGCTACGAGTGCGACCTGGCATCCCGCGAACAGATCAAAGTGGCAGCCGAACGCACGCTAACCGAGGCCGGGCCGGTCGATATCCTCGTCAACAATGCCGGCATCGTCTCCGGCAGGTCATTGCTCGAGATTCCCGATGAACTCATCGAACAGACGTTTCGCGTCAACGTACTCGCACATTTCTGGACGGTCAGGGCATTCCTGCCGGGCATGCTCGAGCGAGAGAGCGGCCACATCGTCACGGTGGCCTCGGCAGCCGCGCTTGCCTCGACCGCCAAGCTCGCCGACTACTGCTCGAGCAAGGCCGCTGTGTTCGGCTTCGATGAAGCACTGCGCCTCGAATTGCGGCAGCACGATGCCGGGATCAAAACGACGGTTGTCTGCCCTTTTTACACTGCGACCGGCATGTTCACCGGCGTTCGTAGCCGGTTGCCGTGGCTGTTGCCGATTCTCGACCCGGAACTCGTTGCCGAGCGCATCGCCGAGGCCATTCGACGGGATCGGTCGCGGCTGATCATGCCGTGGTTCGTCTATGCTGCCTGGCCGGCCCGGCTGCTGCCGGTTGGCGTGTTCGACGCTTTGATGGACCTGTTCGGTATCAGCCGCAGCATGGACGAATTCGTGGCCACCGCCGGGCAGAGGGAAGACCGGTCCAACACCTGATCGGGGTCGCCACATGAGCTTAAGTCGCTGATTCTTGAAGGACCCGCTCGGTCCGAATTGCCGTACCTGGCCAGAAGTGTCAATCTAGAGAAAAAAGAGGTGCAGTGGGGAGCGCCATGCGAACCGACACCAGCAGCCGAATTGAAAGCCGTGGCTTGGAGCAACGAATTGTCAGCGGAATTCTCACTTCTGCAGGCAATCCGCGGATATCCGTGCGCCTCTGGAACGGTCAGGAATTCCAGGTCAATCCGGACCGTCCGGTTGCCTGCATGGAATTTCGCAGCCGTCAGGCGGCGCTCGAGATGCTGCTGTTCCCTGCCGTCGGTTTCGGTGAGTGCTACCGCAAAGGCCTGATCGAAATCCATGGCAATTTCCTGGCGTTCGCGAACGAAGTGACGGCCGCGATCACGCGCAAACAGCATGGCCGTTATTACGGACCACGGCTGAGATCGGCTCTGTACGCGATGCGAAGGAACACGCTCGGCCGTTCCCGGCACAACGTGCATCACCATTACGATCTAGGTAACGACTTCTACAGGCTCTGGCTGGACGAGCGCATGGTCTATACCTGTGCCTATTTCGATACCCCGGCAGCCACGCTCGATCAGGCCCAGATTGCCAAACTCGATCATATCTGCCGAAAGCTCAGGCTGGAGCCCGGCATGCAAGTCATTGAAGCCGGCTGCGGCTGGGGTGCGTTAGCCCTGCACATGGCCGAGCACTATGGTGTCGAGGTCCTCGCCTACAATAATTCGCGCGAGCAGGTTGCTTTTGCGAAGCAGCGCGCTGCCAGGCTCGGCCTCGAGGGACGCGTCACGTTCGTCGAAGACGATTACCGCCGCATCGATAAATCCTGTGACGCTTTCGTATCCATCGGCATGCTCGAGCACGTCGGTCGCGCCGGATACCCGACGCTCGGCGCCATCGTCGAGCGCTGCCTGAAGGCCGATGGTCTGGCCCTGATCCACACGATCGGCAGGTCGCATCCGCAGCCGGCAGACAAGTGGATACTGAGGCGGGTCTTTCCGGGCGGGCATATCCCGAGCCTTGGAGAGATGAGTGCGATTTTCGAGCCGCATCGATTCTCGATTTTGGACATCGAAAACCTGCGCCCACATTATGCGCGGACCTGCGCCCTCTGGCTTGAAAATTTCGAAGCCGTGGCCGATCAGGTTCGGGAGATGTACAGCGACGAGTTCGTCCGAACCTGGCGCCTGTACCTCGCGGGTTCTTCGGCGGGCTTCCAGTCCGGGACACTGCAGCTCTACCAGGTGCTTTTCAGCCGATTAGGCAATGCCAATGTACCCTGGACGCGACACTACCAGTACGCGCTGACTCGTGGGCAGGACGCTGGTGCAGAGCGCTGACGCCATCATCGTCGGTGGCGGGCCGGCGGGCTCGAGTTGCGCATGGAAGTTGCGCGAGGCCGGGCTGGACGTTCTCGTCCTTGACCGGGCGGCTTTCCCGAGAACGAAACTGTGCGCCGGCTGGGTAACACCAGAGGCGCTTGCGGATCTCGACATCGAGCCCGACGATTACCCGCGCGGCCTCGTTACCTTCGAGGCTTTGCACCTGCACTACAAACGCCTCAGCTTCCGACCCCCGACGCGCCAATACTCGGTTCGACGATTCGAGTTCGATGATTTCCTGTTACGCCGTTCCGGGGCGAGAGTGCTACAGCACAAGGTCGGCACGGTGAGCAAGGCGAACGGCGACTACGTGATCGACGACGAATACCGCTGCAGATACCTCGTTGGCGCGGCCGGCACGGCCTGCCCGGTTTATCGCAACCTTTTCCAGGCGCTCAATCCGCGCCGCAGCTGGCTGCAGACCGCAACTTACGAGCAGGAATTTGCCTACGACTGGCAGGACCCGCATTGTCATCTCTGGTTTTTCGAAGCGGGCCTTCCCGGTTACGCCTGGTACGTCCCGAAAGCCGGAGGCCATGTCAACGTGGGGCTCGGGGCCATGGCGGAACAGCTTAAACGCACCCGGTGTGGACTCCGCGAGCACTGGCGGCTGTTTACCTCGAGACTAAAAGCGTGTGGCCTGGTCGATTACGATGACTACGAGCCGTCGGGCTACAGCTATTACCTTCGCGGCAAGCTCGACGTGGTCACCACAGACAATGCCTATCTCGTCGGCGACGCGGTAGGGCTCGCTACCGTCGATATGTGCGAGGGCATCGGTCCGGCTATCCGCAGCGGGCTGCTTGCGGCCAGGGCGATCACCGAAGACACGTACTACGCTGTCGAGGGCATCGGCAAATACAGTGGCAGAGGCCTCGGTAGCCGCTTGCTCGAACGTCAGTTTGTGCGCCCGGGCTGAGCCGGAGCGTTGCATGCTCTTCGAGTAGCCTGGTTTCGGGCGGTGCGGGGCGTGCGATGCTAATGTAGACTCGTCTCATCAATACGCCGCCGACTATTTTCCGTACCCACCGCTGCGAGTTTGATCGTGAAGCCAGAAATGCTCGTCATCCTTTGCATCTTCCTGATCTTTATCGGGCTAGAGATCGCATTCACGAGATTCTTCCGTAAGCCGGGGCAGACCAGAGGCGACGCAATCGTCGAAGTGCTGAGCGTCGGGGCACTCATATTCCTGACGCAGCCTTTCGTTCTGATGAGCGGCGCGCTCGTCGCCGCGTTCGTGGTTCCCGATGCCCGGGGTCCGCTCGTGGCCCTGCCGGTTGTTGCGCAGCTCGGACTGCTGCTCGTGTTCGACGATATGGTGCAATACTGGTGGCACCGACTGACGCATAATGTGCCGTGGCTATATAATCTTCACCGCGCGCATCACAACGCCGAATACCTTTCCATTCGCGTCGTCTACCGCAATAACGTTTTTTATTATCTGTTGATGCCCAACCTGTGGTTTTCTGGCGCGCTTATCTATCTCGGGCTGGGTTGGGTCTACGCGTTTTACCTGATCGTCAAGATGACCGTCATCTATGCCGCGCACTCGGACGTGCGCTGGGATGCACCACTGTACAGGATTCGCTTGTTATCGCCGCTGATGTGGCTTGTCGAACGGGTAATCTCGACGCCTGCCACCCACAGCGCGCATCATGGCAAGCATGCAGGCGACGGCGTGACGAACTACAAGGGTAATTACGGCAACCTGCTCTTCTTCTGGGATGTGCTCTTCGGCACGGCGTTGATCACGCGGCGCTATCCAGAGAGCTATGGCGTCGAAAACCTGTTGCCAATCGGGCCAGGCGAGCAACTCTTCTGGCCTTTCGTGCGCTCGGGTACACCGTACCGTGCGATCCGCGATACGGCTAACGGCTCGCGAGGCGTCGAAACCCAGAATCCGTGATGCCCGTCCCGGGCTTGCCTGACGCCAGAGTGGTCTGGCTTCCTCTGCCCACTATCAGGGCTTTTGCTGATGCGCTGCGATTGGCGGGGTAACTGGTCTCGTAAGCGGGCTCAGGCCTTTCAGGGCGCAGTCAAGGCCGGCAATTACGGTTAAAACTGACGGCTACGTCGGTGCCTCGGGCGGAATATTTCCGAGCGCGAAGGGGTAGAAAAAGCGGAGCCGGATATGACCGGCCTCGAATTCGACTACATCGGCCGCACCCAACTCGCGAAGCGTTATGGAGCCCTGGCCCTTTACCGCGTGAGACGACCCTGAGGCGGACGTTCCGACCCTGCCTATTTGCGCAAGACGTTGACGAGCAGGGTGAGCAGCAGGCTGATTACGATCATCGACGTGATCGGGATGAAAATGCGCGTGTTGCCGGATTCGAAGCGCAAATCGCCGGGCAGTCGTCCGAACCAGTTGACCAGCCCAGGGGCAAACTGCAGGGCTGCGCCGATCAGGAGCAGCACGGCGCCCACGATCATGAACCACTTTGCCATCTTGTTTGCGCCAACGTCTGCGGCGGTGAGCGCCATTGTGGCTATCTTCGGATACAGAGCGCGTGCGGGCAAGGGCGGGAGCGGCTAGGCATCGTCAATGCATAAAAGTCGCGCGCTTGCGGCTGAAGGGAAGTTCTAACTAGCAGTGTTTGTGAAAGTTTATGCGGGCTGCTGACGCGCTGCGGTAAGCGAGCGTTTTTGCCGCCGGTTCCACATGGCGAGAAAAGCGGCCCCTGAATCCGTCAGTCGGTAATTCTCGAAACCGTCGGTCGCGCCGAACGCGTAATCGAGAAGCCGGTTCGCGGCGAGGGAGTCGATGCAGCGCTGCGCCTGAGCCGGCCGCATAGAGAAAGACTCTGCGAGCTCGGGTGCGGATACGGCAAACCCGGGGCCCCGTTCCGCCGCGTGCCGCAGGAACGCGAGTTCCGTCTCGCTGATCTCGACGAATCGGGTCTCGTCCGGGTGCCCCGGTCTTCGCCAAAGCGAAAATTTTCGCAGCGTGCACACGAGCAGCGTCTTGATGCTGCGGAAAAAAAGAGCGATCCAGAAATAAATGATGCGCAAAAACGTGCTGGTCTTGCGCATGACAAGGCGAACAACGTGCAGGATGCGGGCTGCAACGAGCAGCACCACGAGCCAGTAGGCGAAGGCCAGGCACAGCGCAGCCGTCGAGTCGCCTGCGTTGACGTCGAGGGCGGCAAGGACTCCGGGGGCACGCTTGGCCGCCTCGCGCAGCAGAAACTCCCCGGGCGCGAGGAATCCGGCGATCACTGCCTGCATCCAAGCGACCAGCGTGGAATATAAAGAGTCCAGTGTCTGCATCGGCGCACTATGTCCCCGCACACCACGCGATGACCGTGATGGATATCACAGTTTGGTCTGTGCCCAAGGAGCGCGCGGGCGGGTCAAACGAATTTCTGCATGTCACCCATACCGTTTTGAGGCGCAGTTCACAGATAAAGGCGTGAGATTGCTCAAAACTAGCGCGTGCCCGGGACACTGCCGCGAGATTGCGTCAATCCCGACATTACATATGTAACGCTCAAGAAAATATGTAAACGAAAAGGACTTTCGCGATGAACAGATATTCGTGTAGCACGTTAATCGCCCTTCTCGCCGCTTATTCATTAAACCCGGCGAGTGCCCAGGATTTCTCCGGGGACGACATGCGTAGCCTCGATGGGCAGGTGCAGGAGATCAAGGCGGACGTCCTGACCATCGCCTCGGAACTCAGCGGGCTCGAGGAGCGTCTGCTGTACCCGTCCGGCACCCAGCTTGCCGTATTCGTCTCGCTCGAGGAGCACGAGAAGTTTCGTCTCGATGCCTTGCAGGTCGAGATCGATGGGCAAATGGCAACGCACCACATATACAGCTTCAAGGAACTCGAGGCGCTACAGAAAGGCGGTGTCCAGCGCGTGTATACCGGCAACATCACGACCGGTAATCACGAACTGCGTGTGACGATGCTTGGGCAGAAATCAAATGGCGATGACTTCACCGCCTCGGACAGCTTTTCTTTCGCCAAGGGCGTGAAACCGAAGATGCTTGGCATCACGCTCGCCGGCACGACACAGAGCGATATCCAGTTCGGAGACTGGTAAGGCATGCGTCGTTTTCCGACCTTGCCGATCGGACTGATCTGCGCCTGCCTGGCGTGGCAGCCTGTCAAAGCCGAGAAGCTCAAAGACCTGTACTTTGGTGAGGCGCTCTTTTATGCCCACCAGGAGCAGTTTTTCGAGGCGCTCGAGCGCCTCGACTCGGAAGTCAGGCAATACCACGACATCGATGAGCCGGAACTCGATACGCTGCACTACCACATCAGCGATGCGCACTTTTCGCTGGGCGACTTCGAGCTGAGGTATCGCATGCATCATCGCGCCGGGCGCGCGATCAGGGCCGTGCTCGAAGGTGCTGTTGATGAGACCGTGCGCAATGATGCAGCCTACCGGCTGGCTCGCATCCACTTCCAGAAGAATCAGTTCGACGACGCAATGCGCGCTCTCGGGCGTATCAGCGGCCGCGTCCCCGAAAGTATTCGCGATGACATCGAGTTTCTGCGGGCCAACGTTTATCTCGCTGAGGGGCGAACGAGCGAGTCCGCGGTCGTGCTCGAAGGCCTGCTGGACTCGGATAGTTTTGCTGCCTTTGCGGCTTACAACCTGGGCATAGCCTACTTGCAGGAAGGCCGACACCAGGAAGCGCTCGTCCAGCTCGAGCGTGCCGGCCAGATTCATTCTGCTGATCCGGCCGAACTCGCGATCCGCGATAAGTCGAATCTCGTGCTCGGCACCATCATGCTCGAAGCGGGCGACAACGAGAAGGCAATCCCTTATCTGAATCGAGTGCGACTCGATGGACCGTTTTCGAATCAGGCTCTGCTGAGTTCGGGTTGGGCCAACCTGGCTCTCGAGAAGTATGAGCGTGCCCTGGTCCCGTGGGGGATCCTGGCTGACAGAGAGGTTACGGATGCGGCAACGCAAGAAGCGCTGCTGGCCCTGCCGTATGCTTACGGTAAGCTCGATGTACACGGACGGGCGGCAATTGCATACGGCACTGCGCTCGATGCCTTCGGCGCCGAGGTCGAGAAACTCAATCTGTCGATCGAGAGCATCCGGGATGGCAAGTTTCTCGAGGCACTGATCCGCGAGGAGATTCGCCAGGATAAGGATTGGGTCATCCGCTTACGCTCGCTGCCCGATGCGCCGGAAACCTACTACCTGATGGAGCTGATGGCATCGCACGATTTCCAGACGGCGCTGCAGAACTACCTCGACCTGTCGGACCTGCGCCGCAAGCTCGACCGGTGGCAGTCCGGATTCGATGCATTCGAGGAGATCGCGGCGGTTCGTCGCGACCATTACCAACCGCTGTTGCCGGACGTGGACGAGGACTTCCGCGAGCTCGACTCGCGACTGCGGTTGCGTGTCGAGCAACACAAGATGCTCGTCAAGCGGCGCAACGATCTGCTGACGATGCCGCGTCCCGAGTTTCTTGCGACGCGCGAAGAGACCATCCTGCTGAACCGGCTCGAAGAACTCGAGCAGCAGGTTGGTGGAGACGAGAATCCGGCAGCGGATGCATTGCGCGAACGTATTCGGCGCCTCAAGGGCACCCTCACATGGACGCTGCAGATCGAGTACCACGAGCGCTTGGCCCGGTTCGACCAGAATCTGCGTGAGCTCGAGGAACCCATGGCGATCGTGGAAGCCCAGTACGAACAATTCGTGCGCGCACGACAGGCTGCTACGCACAGCTTCGAGGGTTACGAGACGCCGATCAATCGCCTGCGTGTGCGAGCCGACCGCGCGCTCGAAAAAATCGATCTGCTAATGCGTCGGCAAGGGCGACTGCTCGAACTGGTCGCGATCGATCAACTCGTTGCGCGACGTAGCCGTCTCGAAAATTTCGGGGACAAGGCACGGTTTGCGCTGGCAGACAGCTACGATCGCGCGACGCAGGCGCAGGCGCGTGTGGAGGAAGTGCAGTGAGTTTCCGCCACGTTTCCTTGTTTGCAGCCACGCTTATCCTCGGCGCCTGCGCCACGAATACCATAAGCGAGCGCGGGACGCTCGCCGAACTCGAAACCGTCGCCGCCGACACCGAAGAGGTATTTGTCGCAGACAGCCTAGAGCGCGCAGCCCTCAGTTACCGCCGTTATCTCCAAGAGAGCAGCGAGAACACGCGTACGCCCGAGGCCATGCGCCGCCTTGCCGATCTGCAGATCGAGCAGGCGTACGGGGTTATCGGCACCGGGGAGATCGTCGAGATGGCCGCGCCGGAGGCTGGCGGCGAGATCGCTTTGGCTGCGCCCTCACGGGAACGCCGTGCCAGCGCCGAACCGGACGAGTCGGACGCGGCGTTCGAGGCCCGCGCGAGCAGCCGCGAGCAATTGCTGCGCGGGATGCCCGAGGCCGATCCGCTGCTCGTGGGCGCAGGCGGTGAACCGATTCCTGCCGGACCGCAAGAAGCGATCAAGACCTACCAGGAAATCCTCAAACGCTACCCCAACTTCGAACGCAATGACAAAGTGCTCTACCAGATGTCGCGTGCCTTCGACGAGATCGGGGAACCCGATGCAGCCATGGAAATCATGGATCGACTGGTCAGGGAGTATCCACACTCCAAGTACGTCGACGAAGTCAATTTCCGGCGCGGCGAATACTTTTTCGTTCGCCGCAATTATCTGGACGCCGAGGACGCTTACGGTGCGATTATCCGTATGGGTTCGACGTCTTCTTACTACGATCTAGCCTTGTATAAGCTCGGCTGGACCCTCTACAAGCAGGAACTGTATGAGGATGCCCTGCACAGATACATGGCAATGCTCGATCATCGGCTCGAGACGGGCTTCGACTTCAGCAGCGATTATGAGGAAAAAGACGAACATCGCCTCGCCGATACGTTTCGCGTAATAAGCCTGAGTTTTTCGAATCTCGGAGGCCCCGAAGTCGTCGATGAGTATTTCTTCGCCAACGGGCACCGGCAGTACGCTGACAAGATCTATGGCAATCTTGGCGAGTTTTATTTCAGCAAACTGCGCTACGAAGACGCGGCCTCGGTCTACCGTTCTTATATCGAGCTCAATCCCTATCACGAGATTTCCCCGCACTTCAGCATGCGCATTGTCGAAATCTACGACGAAGCGGCGTTTCCGCAGCTCGTCGTCAAGGCCAAAAAAGACTTCGCGGTCAGCTATGCGCTCGACTCCGAGTACTGGTGGTACCACGATGTCGAGAACGCGCCGGAGGTCATCGACTTCCTGAAAACGAACCTGACGGATCTCGCCGGGCACTATCACGCGATGTATCAGGCAGAGGACCTTGTCGAGGAGCAAGCCGAGAACTTCGCCGAGGCAGAGCGCTGGTATCGCCAGTTCCTGGCTTCATTTCCGGCCGATAACGTGACCCCCCAGGTCAACTACCGCCTCGGCGATTTGCTGCTCGAGAACGAGGATTACGGGCTTGCAGCGCTAGAATACGAGCGCACAGCCTACGACTACGGCGAGCACGAGCGGGCATCCGCGGCTGGCTATGCGGCCGTTTACGCTCATCGGCAGCATCTCGAACGCGCGTCTGGCGCGAACAAACTCGAGGTGAAAAAAGCCACGGTAGCGAGTTCGCTGCGTTTTGCAGAGACATTCCAGGCGCACGAAAAGGCGCCGGAGGTCCTCGGCGCCGCCGCGGAAGATCTCTACCAAATGCAGGAATTCGCGCCGGCGATTGCGGCCGCGCGCCAGCTGATCGAACGCTATCCGTATACCGAGCAGGATCGGCTGCGCTCGTCGTGGGCCGTGATCGCGCACTCGTCAATCGATATTGCCGAGTATCCCGACGCGGAATACGCCTACACGCAAGTGCTGTCGCTGCTGCCTGAAGATGACGAAACGCGACCAGACATGGTCGATGGTCTGGCGGCGGCGATCTACAAGCAGGGCGAGCAGGCAAACTTACTCGAGGACTTCCGTGCCGCAGCCAGCCATTACCTGCGAATCAAGGAACTTGCGCCGACATCGACGATTCGGACTTCGGCCGAGTACGATGCCGCGGCGGCGCTGATGCGGCTCGAGGACTGGTCTGCAGCCTCCGGCGTACTCGAAGAGTTCCGCCTTGCCCATGCAGAGCACGAGCTGATGCCGGAAGCGACCAAGCAGCTCGCCTTTATCTACCGCGAAGACGGCCAGATCGAGCGTTCCGCTGCGGAGCACGAGCGCATCGCTCTCGAAACGAACGATCCCGAACTGAGTCGCGAAGCCTTGCTCACGGCGGGTGAGTTGTATGACGAGGCAATGGCTGTCAGCGATACGATCCGCGTGTACGAGGGCTATGTCGCAAGCTATCCGTTGCCAATCGACATCGCGCTCGAGACACGCACCCGCCTGGCGGAGATTTTCGCGTCCGAGCTCGATTACACCCGCCATTACGCGCAACTCGAGGCAATCGTGGCCGCCGATCGAGGAGCCGGTGATCACAGGACCGACCGTAGCCGGTTTCTTGCCGCAAAGGCAGCACTCGTGCTGGCGGAGAGAGACTACGGCCAGTATGCGGGCCTGACACTCAAGCAACCGTTCGAAGAGAGCCTCGCCGAGAAGCAGCGGCGCATGGAGCTGGTGATGGCCGCATTCGAGGATCTCGTTGCCTACGAGGTGGCTGACGTCACGGCCGCTGCGACTTATTACATCGCTGAAACCTACCTCGAATTCAGCACCGCCCTGATGGAATCCGAACGGCCCGCCGGCCTGAGCGAGGCCGAGAAAGTCGATTACGAGATGGTTATCGAGGAAGAGGCATTCCCGTTCGAAGAGCGCGCCATCGAGATTCACGAACAGAACTTCGAGCTGCTTGTCGGCGGTGTCTTTAATACTTGGGTGGCCAAGAGCCTGGACCAGCTTACGATCATGATGCCTGGCCGTTACGCCAAGAACGAAATCAGCGGCGGCTTCCTCGCTTCGATCGATTTCTACGCCTATCGGATGCCGATCGTGCCGGAGCTTGATGTTCTCAAAGAGCCGAACGTTGGCGCCGAGCAAAGTGGCGACGAGGCGGGCACCGACGGCAGCGCGGTGCAGATGTCCGGAGTCCCCGGTACTGCCGTTAACTAACGCGGGAGAGGAGTTTGATGAAAGACCGAATACCGACACTCATCTATCCCGCGCGGACTGCCGCCACGGTCTGTGTCGTGATCGCAAGTCTTGCATCGGGATGCGCGACGGCGCCCACACCCGTCGCGGCGCCCGCAGCACAGATCGAAGTTCAACAAGAGACCGGCTTCACGATCACTGAGGACGTGCCGGTAGACGAGACTGTCCGCGCCGAATACGACACTGCGCTGCGCTACCTCGAGCAAGGTTATCTCGAAGAGGGTGTCACGCTGCTCGAAGCGATCGTCGAGGCGGCGCCCGATCTCGCTGCGCCAAGCGTCGATCTCGGCATCGCACTGCACACGGAGGGGCGGCTCGAGGATGCGGAGGCGAGCTTTAAACGGGCACTTGTCACGATTCCGAGCCACCCGATCGCGCTGAACGAGCTCGGAATCATTTATCGCAAAACCGGTCGCTTCGATGCGGCGCGGCAAAGCTACGAGGCTGCGCTGGCTGTGTATCCGGGTTACCACTACGCGCGGCGCAATCTCGCCATCCTTTGCGATCTGTATCTCGCCGATCTGGCCTGTGCACTGGAAAACTACCAGGCATACATGGCGACGGTTCCGAGTGACGACGAGGCGGAGATGTGGATTGCAGACCTGCGCCTGCGCATGGATACGGGAGAACAATGATCATGCGAGTTATTTGCATCATGATGCTCGGCCTGCTCGGGGCCACGACGGTACTGGCTGAAGAGACCGCCGAGTCGAATCCCGAGGAGGGCACCGTGCAGGGCGACGGGATCGCGAGCCCGAAGACCATGTCCGGCATGTCGATCCTGGGTAACGAAGAGGCACCCAAGTCGCTGGTCATCATTCCTTGGAAGTCATCGGAACTCGGTGACGACATCAGCCTGGAAGATACCCTCGACGACCGCGCCCGCCCGGTCGACAAAGAAGTCTTTCTGCGTGAGCTCCGCTATTACGAGATTCGTGCAGGTCGGGTCGGTGCTTCTGCCGCCGACTGACGATACATAAAAGGCGCATCCAATGTTGGGAGAGCAAGGTGTGAGCTACGTCAAAGCAGTGCGAATTATCAGCATACATAACTGCTTAACGTGCACTGCGTCACATTCAATCATGAGACGTAACACTATTCTTGAACGCTGTTTCCGGGATACCCGGAACATTTTGTAAAAAGAGGGCTTGGTAATGGATTTCTTCTATTCGATTGTAGGTTTCTTTTCGACTGGTGGCCTTTTCATGTATCCGATCATGCTGGTGTTCGCGGTCGGACTGGCTATCGCGATCGAGCGCTACGTGACACTCACTGCGGTAACCAAAAAGAATCAGGCGGTCTGGGAGACCGTGCAGCCGGTTCTGACCAGCGGTGATTTCGAAGAGGCTCGTCGCATCACCAGCGAAGACGATTCGACGATATCGCAGGTGCTGAATATGGGCCTGTGTCTGCAGGGCGCTGTTCGCCGTCGCGATGACATCGAGATTGCGATGGAGGAGAGCATGATGGAGATGATCCCTCGACTCGAAAAGCGGACGCCTTATGTTGCGCTTGCCTCCAGCATCGCGACGCTGCTCGGCCTGCTCGGCACGATC
>JABAOE010011133.1_pt1 | contig 20814 bp, 19 predicted proteins | sample 7062141 | NCBI WGS metagenome assembly JABAOE01 (sample SAMN14538627, study PRJNA623070) | marine sediment metagenome | biome: marine biome [ENVO:00000428]; feature: marine pelagic biome [ENVO:01000023]; material: deep marine sediment [ENVO:00002113] | place: India: Gulf of Khambhat ... | reverse complement strand
GATCGAGCTTCGCTCGATCCGTCGCGGCGGGCCCGGCGGCTCGGTGCGCTGGCGGGCCGCTCGGTGCGCGCGAAGCATCGGAACCACTCCCCTAGTCCGCGTAGAGTCCCTCGGCCGCCCTCGCCGAGACGATCAGGCCCTTGATGAGGGCCGAGCTCAAGCCTTGGTGCTCCATCTCGTTGAGGCCCACGATCGTGCATCCCCTCGGTGTCGTGACGCGGTCGATCTCGTCCTCGGGGTGCGTATCTTCCTTGAGGCTCAGGGCCGCGGCTCCCCTCGCGGTCTGGGCGGCCAGGAGCAACGCCTCCTCCGGGTGGAAGCCGATCTCGATGCCGCCCTGCGAGGCGGCGCGGACGCAGCGCAGGAAGAAGGCCACGCCGCAGGCGCACAGCGCCGTCGCCGGAACCATCATCTCCTCTTGGATGATGAGCGTTCTCCCGACCGCCTCGAAGAGGTGCTGGGCCTCGGCGAGCGCCTCCCCCGAGGAGCTCTCCGCCGACAGGCACGTCATCGACTCGCCGATCGAGACCGCCGTGTTCGGCATCGCGCGCACGATGGGGACGTCGGCCCCGATCGTCTCCCGAATCTGGGCGATCCTCACACCCGATACGACCGAGACCAGCCGATGACGGGCCGGATCGACGACGAGCGCGATCTCCTGCAGGAGCGCATCCAGCTGCTGGGGCTGCACCGCGAGCACGATGACCTCGCACCCGGAGACCGCGGCGGCGTTGTCGGATCCGGTGGGGAATCCGAGTCGGCGCAGGTCGTCCAGCTTCTCCGGCTGTCGGCGCGTGAGGTGGACGGCGGCGGAGGGAAAGCGACCCGCCCCCACCCAACCGAGGGCGAGGGCGCGGCCGAGGTTTCCGCCGCCGAGGACGGCGAGCTTGTTCATCTGGTTCCGAGCCCCGTGGACCCTCCCGTCGGAAGGGGCGCGTCGCCGGGGGCGCGCGGCGCGCTCAGTTCGACTCGTCCGCCTCCCGCTCCTCGCGGACCTTCTGCGCCACATGGTCGGGGGCCGGCTCGTATCCCGCCAGCTTCCGGGTGTGGTGCGCACGTCCCTGGGTGATCGAGCGCAGGGTGGCCGCGTACTTGTAGAGCTCCGCCTCGGGCACGAGGGCGCGGACGGTGGTCCGTCCGTTCTCCGGGTCCATTCCCTGCACCTTGCCGCGCCTCGACGTGAGGTCGCCCATGATGTCGCCCACGTACTCGTCCGGCGTGGTCACGGCCACCTCGATGACGGGCTCGAGCAGGACCGGGACGCTCTTCTCCGCGGCGTTCCGGAAGGCGAGCGACCCGGCCAGCTTGAAGGCGATGTCCGAGGAGTCGACGGAGTGATAGGACCCGTCGTAGCACTCGGCGGCGAAGTCCACGAGGGGGTACCCCGCGATCACGCCCCTTTCGGCGGCCTCCTGGATGCCTCGGTCGACGGACGGGACGTACTTCGTCGGGATGACGCCGCCCTTGATGGCGTTCACGAACTCGTACCCGGCTCCCCGGGGCTGCGGTCGCAGGCGGATCCAGCAATCGCCGAACTGGCCCCGGCCTCCGGACTGCTTCTTGTGCCGCCCCTGCGCCTCCGACTCCCTCGTGATCGTCTCCCGGTACGCGATCCGCGGTTGCTCGGTCTCGATCTTGACGCCGTACTTCCGCTCCATGCGCTCGAACTGCACATCGAGATGGAGCTCGCCGAGGCCCCGCGCGATCGTCTGGTGCAGCTCGGAGTTGAAGGCCGCGGAGAAGGTGGGATCCTCCTCGTGAAGCTTCGGCAGAACCTCGCCGAGCTTGTCCTCGTCGGCGCGGCTCTGTCCGCGGATCGCGATCGAGATGTCCGCCCGCGGAAAGTCGATCCGACCGAGCTCGATGCGCTTCTCCCGGGAGCACAGCGTGTCGTTCGTGTGCGTGTGCTTGAGCTTCGCCACGACCCCGATGTCGCCGGCGTGGAGCACGCCCACCTCGTGCCGCTCCTTGCCCATGGCGATCGACAGGTGGTTGAGCTTCTCCGTCTGCCCGTCCGAGCCGTTCACGACCTCGGCCCCGTTGGCCACGTTGCCCGAGAAGATGCGGAAGTAGGAGAGCTCTCCGACGTGCGGCTCGGCCGCGGTCTTGAAGACGAGCGCCGCGAAGGGGCCCGAGTCGGAGGCCGGGAGCTCGGCTCCCTCGACGGTCTCCGTGGCCGCCCCGGCAGGGCTCGGACAGAGCTCGACGATCTTCCTCAGCAGAGCCGGGATCCCGTAGGTGAGGGGCGACGAGCCGCAGAAGACCGGGAAGACGTCGCAGCGCGCCATCCCGCGGGCCATCGCGTCGATGGCCTCCTCACGGGAGATCTTGCCGCCCTCCAGGTAGGCGTCGAGAAGCGTCTCGTCCGTGGTCGCGAGCGTCTCCTGGAGCTCGGTCTCCCACTGGGCCTCCTTTTCCCGGAGGCTCTCGGGAATGTCCGACTCGTCGTACTCGCCCTTGGACGTCCCCTTCTTGAAGATGTGGGCCTTCTCGCTGAAGAGGTTGATGATCCCCTCGAAGGCGGGCCCCTCCCCGATCGGGATCTCGACGGGGAGGGCGCTTTCGGTCAAACGGTTCTTGATCTGCGCGAAGACGCCGTCGAAGTCGGCGTGCTCCTTGTCCATCATCGAGACGAAGAAGATTCGCGGAATTCCACGCTCCTCGCAGTACTGCCACACGCGCTCGGTGCCCACCTCGACGCCGGAGGTCGCGCTCACGACGATGATGGCGGCGTCGGCCACGCGCACCGCCGAAAGCGTCTCGCCCGTGAAGTCCAGGTATCCCGGGGTGTCCAGCAGGTTGATCTTCGTGTTCATGTGCTCGGCGTACGCCGGCGTGAGCTGGATCGAGATCCCGTGCGCCTGCTCCTCGGGAGTGTGCATCGTGAGCGCCTGGCCGTCGTCCACGCTGCCGTGCCGCTTCGACGTGCCGGCCACCCAGCAGAGGGCGTCGACCAGGCTGGTCTTACCCGAACTTCCGTGCCCCAGGACCGCGACGTTCCGGATGCGGTCCGTGGGATATTCCTTGGCTGATGCCATCGAGGAGCCTCCGAGATCCTGAGAAAGGGACCCGGATTGTAGGCGGGGCGCCAGGCCGGAGCAACCCGACTTCCCGGCGGCCCGGGGGCGGTCGCCGAGGCCGGTATCTGGTTCGCCGTGAAGGCGTTACCGGGGGCTCTCCGAGGACCCGGCCAGCCGGTCAGCGGCCGGTTCGATCTGCCTCGGCCTCCGTCTGGACGAGCCGGCCGGTCGTGAGCTCCAGGACCAGGCGATCGGTGTCGTAGACGACGTCCAACGCCTCGAGAATGGCGCGGATGTCCACGGACACGGAACGGTTGCGCTCCGGCAGGTAGATGTAGTCGCCCGGGAGGCTCTCGATGTTGCCGTCGAAGACGACACCCACCACCTCCAGCTCCTCGTCGAGCACCGGAGATCCCGAGTTGCCGCCGATGATGTCCGCGGTGGACACGAAGTTGACCGGCGTCGCGAGATCGAGCCGGCCTGCGTTGTCGAGCCACCGCGCCGGCAGGCTCCACTCCTCGTGTCCGAGGTGCGAGAAGTGCCGGTCGTACAGGCCGTGGAGCGTCGTGAAGGCGGGAGCCCGCGTACCGTTGTACTGGTACCCGCGCACGACGCCGTCCGCGATGCGGAGCGAGAAGGTGGCGTCGGGCGGGACGTCGGTGCCGTACACCTCGAACCGGGCGCGCCCCAGCTCGGCCGCGATCGCCTCCTCCTGGGGGAACACCTCGGCTACGACCTGCTGGAACTGGATGAACGCCGGCAGGTACGCGCGCACGATCCCGACGGCGGGATCCGCCATCGTGAGCGTGCCATCCTCGATCGCGGCGACGGCGCTCGCCGAGTCCCGAAGCTGCGAGCCGGCGACGACCTCGGCAGCGCGCGCCTCGGGGCTCGCTCCCCTCAGCACCGCCGAGGCGAGCGTAGAATTCTCCCCGTAGTGGGAGGAGAAGTCGCGGAAGCGGGCCGCCATGAGCGCCTGGTCGAGCTCCGTCGCCTGGTCCGGCACCCCGCGAAGCTCGTCGCTGAGGGCCTCGACCTGGTCGGGCCCGGCCCCACCCTGCCGGACGCTGAGGATCTGGAACGCGATCAACGCCCGGTGCAGCGTCGAGGACGCCAGGTCGGGACTCGTCATCGCGAGGAACGCTCCGAAGCCCGGAGCCTGCTCCCGCTTGCGCTGCTGCAGCGCCGCCATGTCGGCGATGAGCGATCCGAAGCGCTCGGCCAGGGCGGAGTCCGCGTCGATCTCCCGCTGAAACGCGCGCTCGGTATCCGCACGCCGTGCGAGGATGATCGGGTCCTCGAGACCGCGCAGCTGGCCCTCGTAAGCCTTGAGAGAGTTCGCGAGGCTGAAGTACGTGTTGCGCAGATCCCGCTCCTCGGCCTCCGCCGGATATGCCGCGATGTAGGTGTCGAGGGCCTCCATGCGGGAGCGGAGCAGCTCGATGATCGAGCGGTCGTTGACGTCGCGGCGAAACTCGAGCTCGGCGACCGTCTGCAGCCGACTCGTGGATCCGGGATTCCCGATGATGAAGATCGGGTCGCCCTCCTCCAGCCCGTCGTCGTCCAGCGGGAAGTAGCGGTCGGTACCCAGCGGCGCGCCGTCCTCGTCGTAGATGCGCAGAAAGGAGAAGTCGAGGTTGTAGCGGGGATAGGTGAAGTTGTCCGGATCGCCGCCGAAGAAGCCGATCTGCAGCTCCGGAGCCATCACGAGCTTCGCCCGGGTGTACCGTCGAAAGACGTAGGCGGACGTGCGCCCCCCGTTGTAGAGCGAGATCATCTCGACCACGAAGCCCGAGTCCTCCCCACCCCGCTCCTCGAGGATCCGGCCCTCGATCTCCTCCAGCAGGCTCTCGCGCCGCTCCGGGCGCTCGGACGCGGGAAGCGCGTCGAGCGCCGCGTTCACCTCGTCGGTCACGTCGACGATCTCGACGAGCTGATCGGCCTCGAAGTCCTCGAGCGGCCGCTCGTCGGCGAGGTCGCGCGCCACGAGTCCTTCGTCGAGCAGGGTCTCGCCCTCCCGGGACACCTGTGAGACGAACTCGCGAGCGCAGTGATGGTTCGTCAGCACCAGCCCGTGCGGGGACACGAAGGACGCCGAGCAGCTCGGAATCCGCAGCGCCCCGAGACGCGCCCGCTCGAACCATGCGGCATCCGGCCGGAAGCCGTAGGTCTCGGACAGGTAGTCGGCCGGCGGGAACTCGAAGGTCCACATCTTTCCCTGGTCGAAGGGCCCAGCCCGGACGGTGTCGACGTCGACCCCGAAGACCCTCGGTGCGGGCGCGGGGAGGGCCGGCGGGGTCTCCGGCTCCGGCTCGGCCGGCTCGACCTGGGTCGGCATGGCAGGCGGCGGCGCGGGGCGCGCGCCGGCGCAGGCCGCCGACATCAGGATGGCACCGAGGGCGGCCAGGGCGCGGGAGCGCCCGATCACTCTGTCGATCGACGGCATTCGTGCACCTCACGAGGTGGTTCGTTCACCGCGCCGGGGCGCGGGCGGCCAGCGGGGCGTCCCGAGGGAAAGGAATCCCGGCCCCTCGGCCGCGGAGCCGTCGCCCGCGGGGCGTTCGGCTCCCGCCTCCGGAGGCGGAGAGACCTCAGTTGGTCCGGTGCTTCCTGGAAACCTCGTCGAGCAGCTCCAGCTCGGCGGGCGTCAGCGACGACATGCCCTGGGCGGAGATCTTGTCGAGGACCGCGTCCACCTTGTCGTAGAGAGCGGCGTCCTCCCGGGCGCGCTTGCTCGAAGCGCCGACGCGGCCCTCGTCGCCCTCGTCGCGCGGCACGATCGCCAGCCTGCGCCTCCTGGCGGCCGCCCTCTGGATGTCACCCAGCTTCTTCGACGGGCGCCAGTCGGCCTTGAGGTAGAGGAACCCGGTGACGAGCCCGCCGAGGTGGGCGAAGTGCGCCACGTTGCTTCCGTCGGCGCCCCCCGCGGCGCTGAGCAGGCTGACGACGGACAGGAACCCCACCAGATACTTCGCCTGGACCGGAAAGATGCCCCAGATGTAGATGGGGATGTTGGGCCAGTTCATGGCGAAGGCGAGCATCACGCCGTAGGTGGCCGCGGATGCGCCCACGACCCAGTTCGGGAGGAAGACGTAGCTCAGCGCGACCCCGCCCAGCCCGCAGACGAGGTAGAAGCGCAGGAACTGACGCTCGCCCCAGCGGCTCTCCAGCGGCGGCCCGAAGAAGAAGAGCACGATCATGTTCATGGCGAGGTGCATCAGCCCGCCGTGCAGGAACATGTACGTGATCGGCCCCCACGGCCGGAACACGATGTTGCGCGGCTGGAAGGCGAACCACTCGAAGACGAGCCGCGGCCCGACGATGACCGTGATGAAGTAGATCACGGTGTTCGCGATCAGCAGGCGCTTCACCATCGGGGTGAGCATGTAGCTGAAGCCGAAGCCTCGGGACTCGTACGACATGCGTTCCTACGTTGTCAGCCTCTTCAGCGCCACGGCCCTCGGGGCGGGCCCGGCCGGCGCGGACCTCCCGCGCCCCACCGACCCTTCCAACCCCCTCATCGGAGACCGTGTTCCGCGCGGCCCCCTCCGGCGCCCTCCGTGTCCTTCCTATCCCCCATCATGGGCCGAGCGGCGCTCGGACGCGAGCCCCACGAGCTGGTCGCACAGCTGCGGGAAGCCGATTCCCGCGGCCCGCGCGGCCTTCGGCAGGAGGCTGTTGGCCGTGAGCCCCGGCAGCGCGTTCGCCTCCAGGCACCAAACGCCCCCGCTCTCGTCCACGATGAAATCCACGCGGGAGAAGTCGCGCATCCTCAGCGCCCCGTGGACCCGCAGGGCGAGCCCCTGGAGCTCCTCGGCGAGCGCCGCCGGAACGTGCGCCGGGAAGATCTCCTCGGCCATTCCCGGTTGGTACTTGCACTCGTAGTCGAAGATCTCGTGGCGCGGGATGATCTCTCCGACCGGCAGCGCGCGGCCGCCCACGACGCCCACGGTCAGCTCCCGGCCGACGTGGTATCGCTCGAAGAGCACGAGATCCCGCCAGCGCTCGCTCTGCTCGATCGCCGCCTCGAGCTCACGCCGATCGTGCGCGAGCACGAGGCGCAGCGACGAGCCCCCTCCCGCGGCCTTCACGATCACCGGCAGACCGAGCGCGGCCTGCACCTGGTCGGCGGTGGCCGGGCCCGTGAGCCAGTCGGGGGTCGGGACGCCCGCGTCGCGCAGGAGGCGCTTGGTGACCTCCTTGTCCATCGCGAGCGAGCACCCGAGGCGGTCGCTCCCCGTGTACGCCACCCCGGCCACGTCGAGGAGCCCCTGGATCGTGCCGTCCTCCCCGCTGCCTCCGTGCAGCGCGAGGAAGTAGACGTCGACGTCGCCCAGCGACGGATCCCGGGTGAGCGCCACGGTGTCGCGCTCGTCCAGACGGGCCAGCGCACCCGTTTCCGGCGGGGCGCCGGCGACCCCCTCTCCGAGGAGCCGCGCCTCCTCGGCGGCGGCGAGCACGCCCCGGGCGGTATCGACCGCGACGACCTCGTGACCGGCCTCGCGGAGCGCGCGGGCGACCTGGACCCCGGAGGCGAGCGATACCTCGCGCTCGTCCGACGTACCGCCCATCAGGACGGCGACCTTCACGTCGTCAGCGCCCGCACGACGTCGTAGCGGGTGATGATGCCGAGCAGCCCGTCACCGTCCCGTACGAGGCACGCCGCGTTGTCGAGGGCGAGCAGTCGGCGCATCTCCTCGGCGTCCACGTGTCCCTCCAAGACCGGGAAGGGGGCTCCCATCACAGACTCGGCCGGCCTGTCCAGAAGGCTCGGGTCGTCGATGACCTGCGCCATGAGCTTCGTCTCGGTGATCGAGCCGATGCAGACGCCGTCGAGCACGACCGGAAGCTGGCCGATGTCGTGCGCCGTGATCGTGGACAGAGCCTGGCGCACCGGGGTCGTCGGCTCGACGGTGATCAGCCGGCCTGCGCGGCTGTCCTTGGCGCGCAGCGTCTCGAGCACGGTCGTGCGCCTGGGCCGCTCGAGGAAGCCGTTGTCGCGCATCCAGTCGTCGTCGTACGCCTTGCTCAGGTAGCGCTCGCCCCAGTCGCAGCCGAGCGTCACGATGAAGGCCTCGGGGTCGTCGACCTCCTTCGCGAGCTCCACCGCCGCGTGGATCATCAGGCCCGCCGATCCGCCCAGGAAGAGCCCCTCCTCACGCGCCACCCGGCGCGCCATGCGGAAGGCCGGTCCATCGTCGAGCTGGCGGTACTCGTCGACCACGCCGAGGTCGAGCGTACCGGGGATCTTGTCGTTGCCGATCCCCTCCACCTTGTAGGGGTGGCCCTCGATCGTCTCCCCGGTGTTGAAGAACGGCGCGATCATCGACCCGACCGGGTCCACGCCGACGACGCGCACCTCGGGGTTCTTCTCCTTCAGGTAGCGCCCGACGCCGGTGATCGTCCCGCCCGTGCCGGCCGACGCCACGAAGTGGGTGATGCGGCCGTCGCTCTGCTCCCACAGCTCGTGACCGGTGGTCCGGTAGTGGGCGTCCGGGTTGGCGGGGTTGTAGAACTGGTCGGCGAGCACGGCTCCCGGGCGCTGGGCCGCGATCGCGCGCGCCTTTTGCAGATAGTGGTCGGGATGGTCGGGGGGCACGGCCGTGGGCGTGATGATCACCTCGGCCCCGAAGGCCCTCAGCAGCTTGACCTTCTCGCCGCTCATCTTGTCGGGCATCGTGCAGACGCAGCCATAGCCCTTGAGCGAGGCCGCCATCGCCAGCGCCAGCCCGGTGTTTCCTCCGGTCGCCTCCACGATCGTGCCGCCGGGCTTGAGCGTCCCGTCGGCCTCGGCCGCCTCGATCATCGCGATCCCGATGCGGTCCTTCACCGACCCGCCCGGACCCATGAACTCGCACTTCACGTACACGGGCGTGCGGGCCCCGCCGGTCACCGAGTTGAGCCGCACCATCGGCGTCCAGCCGATGAGCTCGAGGACGCTGTCATACGGCTGCCGGTGGCGTTCGGGCATCGGAAGTCTCCGCGGAAGGCGGTGTCCGGGTGGAAGGAGGGTCAGCCCCCGGACATCGGGACGTCGAGGGTGTCGGGCCGGGGCCGCTTGGAGAAGCGCACGGGAACCTGCGCCCACACTTCGACCCTCTTGCCGTCCCGGCGCGCGGGCGTGAACCGGAGCTTCCGGGCGCCGGTCACCGCGGCCGAGTCGAAGGCCGCGAACCCCGACGACGCCAAGACCTCCACGCTGTCGACGACGCCCGTGTCCCCCACCCGCACCCGGACGAGGGTCTCCCCTTCCATGTCCTGGTCCCACATGTGGAGGGGGTACTCGATGGGGAGCGGGCCGAGAAGGGGCCTGGGCTGCTCGATCTCGCCCTCGAGCCCGCATCCCGCGGTCGAGGCGACCGCGATCAGGGCGAGGCCCATCACCGGATCCAAGCCCCTCCGCGCGCCGAACGCGCTCCGTCCTCCGCTCACACTCAATCGTCCTTCCCGCGTCGTGTGGCACTTCCCAGCTCGTACAGCAGCTGGAGAGCCTCCCTCGGGGAGAGGTCATCGGGATCGATCGCCCTGAGCCTGCGCACCATGGGATGCTCGACCTGGAAGATCGACAGCTGGTCGGGCGGGGGCTCGGACGCCGGACGGTGCGCACCGTGGCGCCCGAGTCCCTCGCCACCTCCGCTATGTGTTCCCTCCAGCTCCGCGAGAAGTTCCCGGGCCCGGCCGACGATCGCGTCCGGCAGGCCCGCGAGTCGGGCCACCTGGATGCCGTAGGAGCGGTCCGCGCCTCCCTCGGCGAGGCGGCGCAGGAAGACGATCCGGTCGTCGAGCTCTCGCACCGAGACGTTCAGGTTCTTCACGCCGTCGAGGAGGTCGCCCAGCTGGGTCAGCTCGTGATAGTGCGTCGCGAAGATCGTCTTGGCGCCGATCTCCTCGTGGATGTGCTCGGTCACCGCCCAGGCGATCGACACGCCGTCGTACGTCGAGGTGCCCCGTCCGATCTCGTCGAGGAGCACCAGGCTGCGCTCGGTGGCGCCGTGCACGATCGCGGCCGTCTCGCTCATCTCGACCATGAAGGTCGACTGGCCGCGCGCCAGGTTGTCCGATGCGCCCACCCGGGTGAAGATCCGGTCCGCGACGGGAAGGCGGGCCGAGTCGGCGGGAACGAACGAGCCGACCTGCGCCAGCAGCTGGATGAGACCGGCCTGCCGGAGCACGGTGCTCTTCCCGGCCATGTTGGGCCCCGTCAGGATCACGATGCGGCCGCCCCGGTCCAGAGAGAGATCGTTCGGGATGAACTCCTCCCTCGGCATCATGGTCTCCACGACCGGGTGCCTGCCCCCCTGGATCTCGAGCTCGAAGCCCGTGTGGACGACGGGCCGCACGTAGCCCTGGCGGACGGCGACGGCCGCGAGCCCGGCGAGCACGTCGAGCTCGGCGACCCGTCCCCCGGTGGCCTGCAGGCGCGGCACGGCGCGCGCGATGTCCTCCCGCACCCGGCTGAAGAGCTCGGACTCCAGGCGGGCGATCTCGTCCTCGGCGCCGAAGACCTTCTCCTCCCACTCCTTGAGCTCGGGGGTGAAGTAGCGCTCGGCGTTCGTGAGCGTCTGCTTGCGCACGTAGTCGTCGGGCACGCGGTCGAGGTTCGCCTTCGTCACCTCGAGGTAGTAGCCGAAGACCTTGTTGAAGCCGACCTTGAGCGAGCCGATGCCGGTGCGCTCGCGCTCCCGCGCCTGCAGCGCCGCGATGAAGTCGCGAGCCCCGTCCCGCACGGACCGCAGGTCGTCCAGCTCGGCCGACCACCCGTCGCGGACCACGCCTCCTTCGTGGAGCGCAGCCGGGGGATCGTCGGCGATCGCCCGCCCCAGGAGGTCGCGAACGTCCTCGAGCACGTCGAGATCCTCGCCGAGCGCGCGCAGCGTGTCGGCCCCCGCGCCCGAGGCGGCCGAGCGGAGCGCCGGAAGCGCCTCCAGCGAGCGCCGCAGCGCGCCCAGGTCCCGGGGGCCCACGCGGCGCGTGCCGATCTTGCCGGCCAGGCGCTCCAGGTCGCCGATGCCCGCCAATGCGTCACGGAGCCGCAGCCTGCGCTCCGGCTCCTCGACCAGCTCACGCACCGCCGCCTGTCGGGCCCAGATCTCCTCGGCGCGGACGAGGGGCTCGAGGACCCATCGCCGGAGGAGCCGGGCGCCCATCGCCGTGATCGTGTCGTCGAGGACGCCGAGGAGCGTGCCGCCGTCCTCGCCCGAGCGCAGCGGCTCGATCAGCTCGAGATTCCGGCGGGTCATCTCGTCGAGGAGCATGACCCGCCCCTCCCGCCGGATTCGCACGGGCCTGAGGTGTGTCACGCCTCCGGGTCGGATCTCCCCGAGGTACTGCAGGAGGCTTCCCGCCGCGCGCACGAGCTCGACGTCGTCCGGCTGGAAGCCGAAGCCGTCCAGCGACTGCACGCCATAGGCCCGCAGCAGCTCGTCCTCGCACGGGCCGGCCTCGAACATCCAGTCGTCGCGCGTGGTGCGCGGGACGGACCGCTCGGGACCGGCACGCTCGGACACGAGCTCGCCTTCGAGGCCGCGGGGCACGAGCAGCTCCGACGGCTCGAGCCGACCCAGCTCGGCCCGCAGCTCCCCGCGGGGAACCGCCTGTACCGCCAGCTCGCCCGTGGAGACGTCCAGCACGGCCACGCCGTAGGTCGAGCCCTCGTCCGCCGCGCGGACGATCGAGACGAGGAAGTTGTTGCGGCGCTCGACGAGGAGGCTGTCGGAGAGGACGGTCCCCGGCGTCACCGTCTCGGTGACCTCCCGCTTCACGATCCCCTTGGCGAGCGCGGGGTCCTCCACCTGATCGCAGATCGCCACGCGCCTGCCCATTCGCACCAGCCTCGACAGATAGTCGTCGAGCGCCTTCGCCGGCACGCCCGCCAGCGGCACGCGGGCCGCCGCGCCGTTGTTGCGCGACGTCAGCGTCAGGCCGAGAAGCCGGGCGCCCTCCTCGGCGTCGCCGTGGAAGAGCTCGTAGAAGTCGCCCACCCTGAAGAAGAGGAGCGCATCGCGGTGGCGGGCCTTGGCCTCCCGCCACTGCTTCATGAGGGGTGTCTCGCCCGAGGCCATGGGTGAAGGTAGGCGGGTCCGCGCGCGGCTCAAAGGCACCCGGCCCGGCCCTGGCGGGTCGGCCTCGCCGCCCCACCCTGCCCCGGCCGCAACCCCGAGCCCGCCGAACCCGTATCTTTCCCTGCCCGATCCAGCCACGCTCTCCTCCAGGAGCCACCATGCACGACCGTACGCTCCCCCTCGTCGCCATCCTTTCCGCCGCGGCGTGCGCCTCTCCCGTCACGGCCCAGGTGGCCGACCCCGCGGACGTGGCGTCGGTCGACGCGATCATCGCCGCGGTCTACGACGTGATCTCGGGCGAGGCCGGCGAGGCCCGCGACTGGGACCGCTTTCACGCGCTCTTCGCCGAGGGCGCCACGCTCAGCGCCGTCGTCCGCACGCAGGACGGAAGCGTGCAGCGGGTCGTGATGACGCCCGAGAGCTACGTGGCTCGCAGCGGCGTGCAGCTCGAGCGCAACGGCTTCTTCGAGTCCGAGATCGCGCGGGTGTCGGAGTCCTTCGGGCTGATCGCCCACGCCTTCAGCACCTACGAGTCCCGTCGCCGAGCGAGCGACCCCGAGCCCTTCGCCCGGGGGATCAACTCGTTCCAGCTGATGAACGACGGACGCCGCTGGTGGCTGGTGTCGATCTTCTGGCAGGGCGAGGGCCCGGAGGACCCCATTCCGCAACGCTACCTCGGCGGCCGCTGAGCTCAGTCGCGCACCACCGTCTCGGGGCGCTCGTCGCGGACGAGCGCGGCGCTGATCCCGGCTTCCCGGAGGCGCTCCAGCTCGTAGGCCGCGGCGGCCCTGTCGACGAAGCGGCCGAAGCGCACGTGAAGGAAGCGGCTTCCCTCCACGCGAACGACGCGGACCTCGACGCCGGCCGCGCTCACCTCGCCGAAGAGGGCCATCGCGCGGGCCTCCTCGGCGAAGGCTCCGAGCTGAACGCAGTACGCACCCTCCGGGGAGGCCCCCTCGGGGGTCGGCTCCGTGGCCGCCGCCCGACCGGGCACGGCCCCCTCCGGATCCGGGGTGGCGGCCGAATCGGGATCCGCCCCGGCGGCGGGATCCGTGCGCTCGGCCCTCGGAGGCGCCGGACCCGCGGCGCGCAGCCAGGATTCCGCCTCCGGACGCACCGCCGACCCCGGATGGTCCCGCACCAGCGTCGCGACGTGGCTCCGGGCCGCCTCTTCGTCACCCTGGGCGTGCGCCGCCTGGGCGAGGCGGAAGATGGCCTGAGCGGTGTACGGTCCGCGCGGATAGAGCACGACCAGGCGCTGGAAGTCGAGCTCCGCCTGAACCGGATCGACCGTCAGCCGTCCCCGCAGCCAGAGGCCCCGCTGAAGATCCTGACGGGACGACCCGTCGCGCGCGCTGCCCCACCACTGCATCAGCACGCGCCGAGCCTCCTCGGGCCTGCCCATGCGCGTGAGCTCCTCCACGCGGTCGAGCGTCGCCGGCTGGCCGGCGGCGGGAGCGGCGCACAGGAGCGTCGACGCGAGAGCCGGCACGAGCAGCCGGCGTCCGAACGCCACCCAGGTGGTCATGCCGCCTCCGCGCGGACCGTGAGCTCGAGCAGCCAGGTCTCCAGGAAGTGCTCGTCCGTATGAGCGCTCGCCTTGAGGNNCGAGCAGCCCCGCCAGCGCGTGGTCGATCTCGCCGGAGGTCCATCGCTTGGCCTGCGGCGCGACCTTGCGCGCGAGCCACTTCTGGTGCGCCGGAAGCGAAGCCTCGAGACCCCGCTGCCCCTTCTCCAGCGCGACCCCGAGCCGCAGCAGGTGCGTGGTCAGGCCGATCACGAGGCCGACGCCGTTCTCGCCCTGGCCGAGCAGGACCGGCAGGGTGCGCCGGGCCTCCTCGAGGCGCTTGGCGCCGACGAGGTCCAGCCAGCGCCACCGGTCCTGCGTGGGCAGCCGGGTCCCGGCGGCCTCCACGTCCTCGAGCGAGATCGACGGTCGCCCTCCCACGAAGTCGGCCAGCTTCTCCAGCTCCCTCGCGAGGACGCCGAGGTTGCTCCCGATCGCGGCTCCGAGCGCTTGGGCCGCATCGGCGTCGATCTCGAGCCCGTGGCCGTCGCGCGCCCGCTCCATCAGCCAGCCCGGAACGTCCGCGTCGGTGACGGCCTTGAACTCCACCGACCGGGCCCGTCGGGCGAGCTCTTGGTAGAACTTCGCCCGGGAGCCCGAGGGCACGGTGCAGCTCATGACGAGGGCGAGCCCAGGGGGCGGATCGGAGACCACGGCCATGAGCTCGTCGCGCGCCTTCTTCGAGGAGGCCAGGCCCTCCGCCTCGCGAAGCACGACGACCCGCCACTCCGCCATCATCGGAGGCGTCGCGAGCACGGACGCGAGGGTCTCGGGATCCACCTCCGAGCCCCGCAGCTGGTCGAGATTGAAGTCCTTCGTCGCGGCGTCGAGGTGGGCGTCGACCAACGCCCGCAACGCTTCCTCCTTGCGGAAAGGCTCGTCGCCGTGGAGGTAGAAAGCGCCGCCACGGACCTTCGAGAGACCGGGGGGCAGGGAATCGAGAGCGCTCACGCCCACAATCTCGTCCGCCGGCCCACGCGGGGAAACTCCCCCGGGTGACGGGTGCCGGGACGTGACCGACCGCGTCGAGTCGTCAGCGATCCACGTCCGCGACCCGGCGCACGTGGCCACGCTGGCCGTAGCGCTGGTACAGCGCGGAGTACTCGTACAGCAGGGTGTTCTCCCACAGGCCGTCGTCGAGGTCGGACGGCGTCTTGGTCGAGAACGCACCGGGTGGCGTGAGCAGCGCCGGCAGGAGCCGACCGGCGTCCCGCGGGGCCCGGTCGACGACGATCGGCTCGAGCATCACGTCGCGGCCCCCGCCCGTGATCAGCGGCGCCCAGGCGAGCGCGGTCAGGAGGATCGCGATGCCGAGGACCGTGAGCGCCGGCGTAGCGGACTGATGCGCGCCGAGGGCACGCTCGTCGTCGACGTGGTAGATGCGATGGCGCAGACGCGGCTCGAAGTCCTCGCGAAGCTCCGGCGGCGGGAGCGCACGAAGGAGGGTCGCACCACGCTCGACGACGGTCCGATACCGGCCGCAGGAGGGGCACCCTCCGAGATGCTCCTCGACCGCGTCACGCTCCTCGAGCGGCATGGCACCGTCGAGGTAGTCCGTGAAGCGCTGGACAACTTCCGTGCAGTTCATCTGACGTCGATCTCTCACCGATTCCGTCCGATCCCGGAGTCCGCCGGGTAGCCGGCGCACGAATCATACGTTGAGCGGGAAGGGAGGGTTCCCCTGGGCCCATCGGCCGCGGGGCCCGGGAACACGACGACCCCGCCGGGTCTCCCCGGCGGGGTCTCCACACCCCGCCCCTCCCCCCTCCGCGGGACCACCGCGCTCGGGCCGAAGCTCGCACGATCGACCTTCGGCGCGCTCCCGGTCAGTCGATCATGGGCGCGATGATGTTCGCGAAGTTGTTGCGCGCCCGGTTCAGGCGGCTCTTCACGGTGCCGAGGTTGCAGCCGGTGATGTCGGCGATCTCCTCGTAGGTCTTGCCCTCCATCTCGCGAAGCACGAAGACGATCCGGTGGTGCTCCGGGAGCTGCGCCACGGCCTCTTCGACCTTCGCGCGCAGGTGGCGCTTGCGAAACAGATCGTCCGGCTTGTACTGGGTGTCCTCCCACTCGAGGGGGCGGTGGTCGGCGTCCCAGTTCTTCTTGAGCGTCTGGAAGAGCACCAGCGGGTTCCGCGAGCGGTTGCGCAGCTCGTTCTTCGCCAGGTTGCTGGCGATCGTGTAGATCCAGGTCGAGAACTTCTTGGTCTGGTCGAACCGGTGCAGGTGCCGGTGCACCCGGATGAACACCTCCTGTACGAGGTCCTCGGCGCGCTCGCGGTCGCCGATGGTGCGATGCACGAAGTTCAGCAGGCGCTTCTCGTACCGCTCCACCAGCTCGTCGAACGCGCGGCGCCGCCCGGCCAGGTACTCGGCCACCACCGTCGAATCGTCCAACTGGCGCAGATCGTCCCGGGTGACGATCCGGGCTCGGGCCTTCCGCGGCCCGACGGGATTCCGGAGTGCTACGCTCATGGTTAGCTCCCGGGTGCTCTCACCGACGCGCGGAGAGACCACCGTGTGCTCGGACAAGACAGGGTTCGCTACCGTTCCTCCTCGCTCGTGGACCCTTGGGTGGCACGAAGCATACCTGCCTCGGGTACCGGCCGAGGATCTGTTTATCCAGTTGTATAACAACAACTTAGGTGGTTTGGCTCCGGCGGTCCTGCGACCCTTGTCCTGCCTCGGCGTCCTCTCCCGATGACAGGGCGGTCACATGCCGAGGTAGTACCCGGCGACGTACAGGAGGGCGGCGATCGACTTGGCGTCGGCCAGCTCTCCGCTCCGGATCATCTCGAGCGCCGCGGACATCGGACGACTCACGACCTCGATGAACTCGTCGGGCTCGTGACGGGGTTCCCCGACCCGGATGCCGGTCGCCACGAAGAGGTGGATCCGTTCGTCGGTGAAGCCGGGGGTGGTGAGAATGGTGGTGAGGTGCTCGACCGACTGGGCGGTGGCGCCGGTCTCCTCCCGGAGCTCCCGCCGGGCGCAGGCGGCCGGGTCCTCACCCGGTTGCAGGACGCCGGCCGGGATCTCCCAGATCGTCCCGCCCGCCGCGTGCCGGTATTGCCGAAGCAGTAGCACGGCGGGGTCCTCGGCGTCCCGATCCGACAGCAGGGCCACGACGGCGGCCGCCCCGGGGTGGCGGACCATCTCCAGCTCCAGCTCCTGTTCGCCGACGCGCACCCGGTCGACGTCGACCCGGAGCAGGCGCCCCTCGTAGACCGGACGGGTGTCGAGAATCGGAGCAGAATCGGACATCGACGCCGGGACGACCTAGACCTCCCGCTGGAACACCACCATGACCAGGCGTTCGTGGAGGGCGGTGGTCGAGCGGTAGGTCCACCCCATGCGGGCGCGCTCGTTGAGGAGATCGGTCATCGTCTCCTCGTCCTCCCGGACCTTGCCCTGAAGCCGAATGATCGTCGTCTGGAATTCGTGCATGCGTGTCGTGCGCCGATTAGCGGGTCCCGAACAACCGGTCGCCGGCGTCGCCCAGCCCCGGCAGGATGTAGCCGTGGTCGTTGAGCTCTCGGTCGAGCGCCGCGGTGTAGATCTGAACGTCCGGGTGCGCCTCGGCCAACCGCTCGACGCCTTCCGGCGCAGCGACCAGGCAGAGAAACCGTATGCGGCGGGCTCCCGAGCGCTTCAAGGTGGAGACCGCCTGCACGGCCGAGCCGCCGGTCGCCAGCATCGGGTCCAGCACGAAGAAGAGCCGGTCCTCCTCGTCGCCCGGGATCTTGAAGTAGTAGTCCACCGGTTCGAGCGTCTCGTGATCGCGGTACAGTCCGATGTGTCCGACTCGGGCGTTCGGCACGAGCTGGGTGATGCCGTCCACCATCCCGAGCCCGGCGCGGAGGATCGGCACCAGCGCGAGCTTCTTGCCCGCGACCAGCATGCCGGTGGTGCGCTCGAGCGGCGTGGCCACTTCGGTCGCCTCCAGGGGGAGGTCCTTGGTGGCCTCGTACGCCATGAGCATGGCGATCTCGTTCACCAACGCCTTGAAGTCGCGCGTCGCCGTCTCCTGATCCCGCAGCTTGGTGAGCTTGTGCTGGATCAGGGGGTGGTCCAGCACGGTGACGTTGGGGTGCATGCCCAATTCTACCGGCCGGGATGGAGTTCGGCGAGCCCGGCGCAGGCGTGACGCTTGCGGATTGCGCCGGGTTGGTTCAACCATGTGCGCGGGACCACACCGCCGGCGGCCGCGGGAGGCGTGCATGGCATCGGAGCACCACCCCGTCAAGGCGGGCACCATCGTGCGGGTCGCGTTCGCCACGGCCACGCTGGTCTTCGCCGCCGCGGGCCTCCTGCTGGGCGGCGAGACGAGCCTGCTCGCGGCCGCCGGCGTCTTCGGGACGATCTGGCTGGCCTGGGATCTCCTGGCGGAGTATGCCGTCCAGCCGCTCACCGACTGGCTCCGGGACGCGGTGAGTGACGCCGGCGGTGGGGCTCGGCCCCCCCGGCTCTCGCTCGACGACACGGTGCGCTTGCTGGAGAACCACTTGGCGAGGCCGACCGACCGAAGGGTGGATCTCAACGCCGCGATTCGGTTGGAGGAGATCTACCGGACGGTGAAGAACGACCCGGCACGCGCGCGACGCGTGATCGAGATCGCGCGGGAGCGCTACCCCGAGGCACCCGAGTTGGAGCGGTATTCGACCGACGCGGATTAGTGTATACTTCTCGGCCTCCGGCCAGGTAGCTCAGTTGGTAGAGCAGCGGACTGAAAATCCGCGTGTCGGCAGTTCGATTCTGCCCCTGGCCACTGCCGCAGAGCCCCCGCGCGTTGGGGCTCTTTGCGTATCACGCGTGTCGCGTCGTCAGAGGTACCGCGCGACTGCCATGAGGGCGGTGGACCCCGCCAACAGCGCCGCCACGAGGCGCCCAGCCTTGGCGGTGCGCTGGCGCAGCTCCTTCACGGTGGTGAGCTGGGCCGCCTGGTCGGATCCCTCGGGCATCGCCGCCGCGCGCTGCGCCAGGACGCCCGCCCGCAGGGCGGCGGGGCGCATCACCCCAACGCCGACGCCGAACGCGATCAGCGCGAGCAGGCCGCCGCCACCGAGCGCAAGCCCCACCGGTGACGTCACCCAGGCCCACGCAAAGCCGGCCGAGAGTCGCCAGTACAGCCACAGCCCCGAGAGGATCGTGAGCGCCGCAACGGTGGGCATGACGTCGAGGAAGCGGCGCCTCTGCAAGGCGGCCATGACCTTGGCACCGTCCGGCCCGACGTCCTGGACGGACGGGACGAGGAACGTGGCGAAGAAGATCAGGGTGCCCGCCCAGAAGACGCCGAGCACCACGTGAACCAAGCGGAGAGCGAGAGCGAGGGCATCCATGGCGTGTCCTCCACGGAATGGAAGTCTGGACCATGCGGGTCAGGGCTCACGGCTTGACCCCGCACAGCACTTCTGAGGGAAAGGCCAGCTGACTGGTGAACTCCCGCCGGACCTCTCTGAACCCGGCCGACTCGAGGTAGGGCGCGAGCCGCACGCCCCGACAGCCCCCGACCAGCGCGGGATGGATGCGGTAGAGCAGCGCCCAGACGCCCTGGTACCAGCGCTCGGGCTCGGTCATGTTGGCCATCACCAGCCGGCCGCCCGATCGCAGTACCCGGTTGAACTCTCCGAGCACGTGCGGGAAATCGCGCTCCGGCAGGAGGTCGACCATGTAGTTGTTGATGAGGACGTCGAAGCGCCCGTCCGGGTAGTCGAGTTGGTAGGCGTCGCCCAGGCGGAGCGCGTAGTGTTGCGCCGTCGAGCGCGCCGCCCGGCGGCGCGCCCGGGACAGCATCGCCTCGGTGAGATCGATGCCCTCGGTGACGCCGTCGGGGTTCGCCTCGAGGATCCGCACGAACGCGAGCCCGGTCCCGACCGCGACTTCGAGCACCGCGTCGCCGTTGCGGATGTCCGCAAGCTCCAGGCACCGGCGGCGTGCCCTCGACTCCATCACCGCCGCCCACACGTCGTAGCCCGGAGCCAGCCGCCGGTAGGCGGCGACGATTCCCGGCTTCGCAAGCCGCGCGTCCACGCCAGGCTCCCATGTGATCGGACCGCTCAGGCACAATCTCGCGCCCGCAGCCGCCGGGCGCCATCGCGGATGCCGGAGGCTGGCGGGAGGGAGGAGACACCAATAAATTGCTCATAGATACAATTATTTGCTAAAAAACGGTACGAGCAATTNNTAAATTGCTCGTAGATACAATTATTTGCCAAGAATCGGTACGAGTAATTTCTTGCATGCAGCTTCAATTTTTTGGTGAGACCGTTCACGAACGCCTGAAATTCTGGCGATCCGAAGTCCTGGGCATCTCCCAGGCGGAGCTTGCCCAGGGGGTGAACGCCCAGCTCGAGGCCGACCAGCGCGTGGCGGTCACGACGGTGTCCAACTACGAGCGCCGCACCGAGCCCAGGGCTTCGTTCCTCGCCGCGCTCAAGCGGGCGTACCCCGAGATCAACCTGTCGTGGTTGGTGACCGGCGAAGGGAAGCCGGTGTCCTCGCCGTCGGCGATCGCCGAGCGGATCGGGGCCGTGGGCGCGGGGTCGGAGCCGGGCCGGCGCCTGCTGATCGAGCAGCCGGGACTCAAGCGCTTCCGAGACCTTCCCGACTCGGCGGCGCTGGTGGTCCTGGCGTTCCTCGACGAGGTGCGGGCGTCCAGCCCCGAGTACGAGGGTGAGCACAGCCGACCGTGGCGCGAGTTCCTGCAGGGCTTCTCGCACTACTTCTTCGAGCCCTTTCAATCGCCCCGGTTCTTCGCACCACTGGACGCACTGTCCGATCAGGAGATCGCCACCTACGCGGTGGCGGTGATCGCGGCGGTGCGGCCGGTGGTCGGGTCGCTCCGCACGCCGGTCGTGCCGGGCCGGGCGGCCTGGCCGGCCCCGCGGGCAGTGGCGGCAGAGGGAGGGCAGTCCCGGCGCCCCGGGACGACCGAGTGAACGAAGACGGGGGGAGGGTAAGCACCCTCCCCCCGAGTACGCCCTCCGGAGCGACTCGGTCTAGAACGTCGCGGTGATCCCCCCCATCACCCGCCGGCCGACCACCGAGCCGCCGTAGGCGTGGTAGCGCTCCTGGTCGAACAGGTTGGTCGCCGTCACGTGGAGCCTGACGTAGTTGTTGATCTGGTATCCGGCGGCCAGGTTCACCGTCCCGCTCGACGGCACGTC
>JABAOE010003904.1_pt3 | contig 20832 bp, 23 predicted proteins | sample 7062141 | NCBI WGS metagenome assembly JABAOE01 (sample SAMN14538627, study PRJNA623070) | marine sediment metagenome | biome: marine biome [ENVO:00000428]; feature: marine pelagic biome [ENVO:01000023]; material: deep marine sediment [ENVO:00002113] | place: India: Gulf of Khambhat ... | reverse complement strand
TCTTGATCGCTCCCGATCAAAAAGTCTGGATGGATCGCATGATTAAGGAAGGGAAAATTGCCATTCCTCCTGGCGGCACGTTGGAAAAGGGTTCTCTCTATTCAATGTTTATACGCATGCTGCTCCATAACGCGATGGAAGAGCAGAAACGGCAGGAGGCCCTGGAGGCGTCAGACGAAGAAGATGAATAAGCCAGAAACTTGAAGCGTATCTCATACAGTGCTGGAACAATTCATGAACTTGTTTCCTGTATCCGAATCGTATGATCTCAAATCACGCGAGATGCGAGAGACGTACCACGAATGACGGTCATTAGAGGTTCTTGAATGCAGCATGCGCGGCGCGGATGGTCTTTTGGATATCTTTTGCGCTATGGGCAGTGGACAGAAACGCAGCTTCGAACTGAGATGGGGCAAGATAAACCCCCTGATCCAACATTAAGTGGAAGAACTTGCCGTACTGCTTCGTGTCGGATTGCTTTGCTGTATTCCAGTCTACGACCGGGCTCGGCGTGAAGAACGATGTCAGCATTGAGCCCACTCGTGTTTGCGTCAGTGAGATTCCTGCCTTCTTCGCTGCCTCACCGATGCCCTTTGCCAACGCTGCTGACCGCTCTTCAAGTACCTTATAGACACCCTGCGCCCGCAACTGTTTAAGCGTTGCCAATCCGGCTGTTACTGCCAATGGATTGCCCGAAAGGGTACCGGCTTGATAGATTGGTCCCGATGGCGAGACGAGATCCATGATCTCTTTCCGTCCCCCATAGGCGCCGACTGGTAATCCTCCTCCGATGATCTTTCCTAGTATTGTTAGATCTGGTTTGATGCCGTAGAGCGCTTGGGCTCCACCGTAGCTTACGCGAAATCCTGAAATCACCTCGTCGAAGATCAACAAGATGTCATTTTCCGTCGTCAACTGCCGGAGTGCCGACAAGAAGCCGGGCGCCGGAGGGACGACCCCCATATTTCCAGCAATTGGTTCGAGGATTACGCATGCGATCTGATTTCGGTGCACTTGGATGAGCTGTTGGACCGTACGAATGTCATTATAAGAGGCAGTGAATGTATGTTTCGTAAAATCTTCGGGTACGCCAGGCGAATCGGGAATTCCCAGTGTCGCCAAACCTGATCCGGCTTTGGACAATAGATAGTCACTGTGGCCGTGGTAGCACCCTTCGAATTTCACGATGCTGTTACGCTTCGAAAATCCCCGAGCTGTCCGGATCGCGCTCATCACGGCTTCCGTTCCGGAACTGACGAGCCTTATCTTCTCCATCGAGGGAAATGCTGTGTGAATTTCTTTCGCAAGCATGACCTCCAATTCGGTCGGCGCTCCGTAACTAGTACCTTGCCCTACAGCTTTCTTGATCGAGCTGATTACGGCCGGATTCGCATGTCCCAAAATCATTGGCCCCCAAGACAGCACGTAATCAATGTACTGATTCCGGTCGACATCATAGAGCCGTGACCCTGTGGCACGTTTGATAAAGCGTGGCTGCCCACCGACGGACCGGAAAGCGCGAACTGGGCTATTCACACCGCCTGGAATGAGCTGCTGAGCTTCTGCGAAGAGCTTCGAAGAACGGGACGTTTTCATGACGGGTGCGCAAGGTATCACGCAGTGCGACGGGTGGTCAAGAATTCCGACGGAGAGAGAAATTTCCGTATGTGCGCAAGCAGGGTGTCTAAAATGTCTCAAAGCCTATTCTCCTTCACTTCAAATGTGTGGTGAGAAACTCGACCGAAACAAGGAGCGATGGTTTACTTGCTCCTCGCCTTAACCTCGGAGTAATACTTACTGGTTATGATCATCACGTGGGTGTCGGAGGAAATTGAATGGAATCGTCCTTTCGTCAGCGTGCTACATGAGGAGTCGTTGTCGAATGATGGTTGATGGCCAATGGGTGTGCTTTCTGGTAATGGGCAAACCTCAAGAACTTTTAGCAAACGGCCCCCCCCATAAGACCGGAATGTCCTCACGATAAGTGACCTCGGGATTCATGAACCCGCACCAGTTCTCTGACTTGCTTGGATGTCCCCACCTGTGTTTGCTAAAATGAGTTGTGAAATGGCTCATACCTGTACCTACGAAGGAGCGTATTGAATCCTTTCGGAGGGACCGTTTCGAGCTTGCCGTACCAACCACCGATCGATAGACAACGAAGGATGTTTTTCTTGCGAATCCCTCGTATCGCTCAAGGGATGAATAACGCCACTAGAGGCCCACTGGTCTGGATCCCCCGAGTCGTGGGCTGTGCTTGTGCCCTTGCCGTTCTCAGCGTGACCGCGCCAGTAAACCAAGGATTTGCTCAAAGCGGCTCGCTCAAGAAGTCTCCTGTCGAGATCGTCAAGAACTATGTACGGTTGGATCAGAAAGGTGCCCGATTGGACTCTATGTCGTTTGAGGCACTCATGCCCTATATCCATTGGCGAGAAGAGCCTACGTGGGACCGCATCGTAATTATCCAAGAAACGGAGATTCCAGAGGATTACCGGAAGTGGGAAATCATCAACAACTTAGAAGTGGTGATCCCGGTTATCTATCAGGTACAAGGCGCGGTCTTCCTGAAAACGGCGACTTTTGTTCCTGAGGAGCTGGCAGAGGAGGTCCATTTCCATGTGAAAGCTATAGGAAACCACTGGCGTATAATCGCGCCGGTGATTCCTCCCCACATTGGACTCAAGCGGATGGTGAATTTCGTACGCGAAGTTGAATTCGAGGAACGGGACGCAGCGCAGCGTAAGGTGCTTGCGACGCTAGTGGATTCTCTCCGAAAGGTCAAATGATGGCGCAGACGCCGGTGGATCTGCTGATTTTCGACCTCGATGGGACTCTTATAGAGTCCAAATGGGACATCGCCAAGTCCGTGAATTTTACCCTGGTTGAATTAGGATTGCCGGAGCGTCCTGTAGTAGAGATATTTGGTTTCGTCGGCGATGGGGTAAAAAAGTTGCTTCATCTTGCAGTCGGAGAGGGAAATCAGGCGAGGTTTGAAGATGCCTTGAAGATATTTCGCAAGCACTACCTCGAACATTGCCTCGATCGAACAAGTTTTTTCCCCGGCATCGAACCGATGCTGCGACATTTCTCCCACAAGTGGAAAGCAGTCGCGACCAACAAGTCGTTCGAGTACACACGCGTGATTTTGAACGGGTTGGGCCCACAACATTTCAGTTATATGGTCGGCGGTGACAACGGGTTCGGGCTGAAGCCAGACCCCGGAATGTTGCTGCATATCATGGAGCAATTGCACGTGCGGAAAGAGCGCGCTGTCCTCGTGGGCGATAGCACCAACGACATCAACGGGGGCCACAACGCAGGCATCCGCGTCTGTGCAGTAGGGTATGGGATGGGGAATCGTCAAAAAATGGCGGCTTGTCGGCCAGACTGGTTCATCGAACACCCTGAAGAACTAATTGAGATATTCAAATGAAACCCAGATTGATAGCGCGCTTGACTCTGGCTTTCTGTACCTCACTGATACTCAGTCTTAGCCACAACCTTACTCTGCTGTATGCCGGGTCGCAGGGTCTGGCCGAGCGTGTGGTCGAACATAAACTTGCGAACGGCTTGACAGTGCTCATGGTCGAGCGACATCAGACGCCGATCGTCTCGATCAACATCACTTTTTCTGTGGGCGGCCTGGATGAGCAGGTTGGCCAAACGGGCGTTGCCCATCTGTATGAGCATATGGCCTTCAAGGGAACACGGATGGTCGGTACGAAGGACTATGAGAAGGAAAAGCCGATTTTGGAGGAACTAGCTCTTGTTGGAACTGAGCTGGAGCAGCGTCAACGTGAGGTGGCTACGAAAAATGGTATGGTCACGACGGAAGAGCAAGCTGNNATGCACTTCAGGCGCGTTTCACTGAACTGGAATCCCAGGCATCAGACTATGTAGTCGGGAACGAAGTGGCGCTCTTGTATCAACGGCACGGAGGAGTTGGGTTCAACGCGGCAACCGGTAAGGACCTCACGCGCTACACGATTAGTCTCCCGGCCAATCGTCTCCCCTTGTGGGCCGCAATTGAAGCTGACCGCATGGCGAATCCCGTCTTGAGAGAGTTTTACAAAGAACGCGGGGTTGTCATGGAGGAACGACGCTTGCGTAACGAGGACAGCCCGCGCGGCTTGTTGTTTGAAACTTTCACGTCTGCAGCGTTTCGAGCACATGGATACGGGATTCCGACCATCGGATGGGGATCCGACATTTTGTCGCTGACTCCTGCCGACACCGAAGCGTTCTTCAAGACGCACTATCAACCAAATCGGGCCACCATCGCCCTGGTTGGTGATATTGATCCAAAGGAAGTGATTGCCCTGATCGAGCGCACGTTCGGCAAAATTCCTGCGGGCCCTCCCTCGCCTTCAGTCGTCACAGTAGAGCCGGACCAGCAGGGTGAGCGGCGGGTGGAAGTGGAGTTCGATGCCGAACCGTCTATTGTTATCGGATATCATAAGCCGGGCTTGGGACATCCCGATGACGATATATTTGATGTCATCGATGCGGTGCTGACGGACGGGCTGACCTCTCGCTTGTATCAGAAACTCGTGCGAGAGCAACGTATCGCGGCCTGGGTTGGATCCGACGCTAACTATCCGGGCGTGCGCGCGCCGAACCTGTTTATTCTTATGGCCACGCCGCTGGCGCCTCATACGACGGCCGATGTCGAGGCTGCGATCTATAAAGAATTAGAATCGTTGAAGCGCGAACCAGTCTCAGTAATCGAGCTGGAACGCGTGATCAATAATTTGGATGCCGACATGGTACGAGCCTTGCGGTCTAACAGTGGCTTGGCCTCCCGTCTGGCATTGTATCAGGCCCTTGCCGGCGATTGGCGCTATATCCTGACATCGCGCGATAAAGTTGCCGCAGTTACTGCCGCCGATGTGCGGCGCGTCGTGACCCGATACTTCACAAAATCGAATCGAACAGTCGCAGTGTTGGTGAAGAAGGGACATAGTAATGGACCTATGGCTGCAGGACCGGGCAGCGAGGTGACCCACTAATGCTAGAGAGAAGTAAAGACTTAAGGGGAGAGGGGTTAGGGCCACAGATTGTGGGAGTACTGAAATTCCTCATCACCGCAGCATATCTGCTTGCAACTGTTGTCGCGGCTTTTGCAGGCGAGTTGAAGTTTGGTGATCCTCGAGCCATGACCTTTGAGGCTGTAGAGTTCTTGCCGCCGGAGCCGGAGCGGGTCGTTCTGGACAACGGGATGGTGGTCTATCTTCTGGAAGATCATGAATTGCCGTTGATCAGGCTCACTGCCTCCATGCGGACGGGGGGCTGGCTTGATCCCTCAGACAAAGTCGGTCTGGCTGCCATTACCGGATCGGTCATGCGCACTGGGGGAGGTGGTGGATTTACTGCAAAGGAAGTCGATGAAGAGCTTGAACACTTCGCGGGTAGAGTGAGCATCGGCATCGGCAAACAATCGGGGTACGCCTTGCTCGATGTGCTGCGTAAGGATTTCACACGTGGGTTGGAGATCTTCGCTTCACTTCTTCGGACACCGGCGTTCGAGCCTGCGAGGGTCCAGCTGGCTAAGCTGCAGGTGATCGAGGGGATTCGCCGGCGCTGGGACAATCCAGGCTCCGTCGTCAGCCGCGAATTTGTCAAGATGCTTTATGGCAAGAGCCATCCGACTGCCCGAGAGACGTCCATTGAATCGGTGCAGGGTATAATGAGAGAGGATCTGGTTGCGTTCCATCGCAATACGATTCATCCGAATGGGATGATTTTGGGCGTCACGGGCGACTTTAAGACAGAGGAGATGCTTGCCTCCCTGCGCCAGGTATTCGGAGACTGGAAGAAGGGAGCTGTCCCGGACCTCAAGATTGCCGATGTCCCGGAAAAGGAGGCGAGGAGGCCGGCGGTCCGATTCATCAAGAAGGAGACCAGCCAGACCCATCTGCGTGTGGGGCATCTGTCAGTCAAAGAAAACGACCCAGATTATGTCTCATTGGCAGTTGCCAATGACATTTTGGGCGGAAGTTCGTTCCGGAGCCGACTCTTCAACGATGTGAGAACAAAACGGGGGTTAGCCTATTCTGTTGGGAGTCGGCTAAACACTGGGGTACATGATCAAGGAGTCTGGCTGATGCGCGCAGAGACCAAGATGGCGTCTACCCAAGAAGTCATTGAGCAGTTTATCGCGAATATTGAGCGCATGCGTACGGAATTGGTCAGTGACACAGAACTGGCTGAAGCAAAAGAATCCTACATCAACTCCTTCGTCTTTTCCTTTTCCAGTCCTTCGGCGATTGTGAGGCGGCTGATCGAGCTGGAGTACGATGGGTTACCGAAAGACTTTCTTCAGGAGTTGCGGGACAAAGTTGTGAGGCTGACTAAGAATGACATCTTGAAGGCTTCTCAGAAACATCTTCATCCTGATCGGCTCAAAATCGTCGCTGTCGGATCCGGCGAGACCCTGCCTGAAGTCCTCTCCACTTTCGGCGAAGTGAAAGAAATCAAATTGTTGTCGGAAGGATAGGAAAAGGATTCCTCGTGACCGTTACGAAATGAGAACCATTTGACTTCGAGTAACAAGAGCAGAAACAAATGGAGTGCGCTACAGGTATGCCATTAGAGGACGAATTCTCCGATATCCTGAAGAAGGCGCGCATTGGGCAGGGGCTTTCGGTCGGTGAGGTCGCGCGAATGACGGGATTGCCCAGCGGGGATATTTCAGCATTGGAGCGTGGGGACCAGGCACGGGACCGAGCAGAAGTGCAGGCGATTGCAGAGGCTTTGGGCCTGCGAGCCAAGCCGCTTGAACAGATCGCGATCGACAGCTGGCAGCCCGAGGAGCAGCAGTCTCCTCCGTGGGTTGAGACGGTTCATGGCTCAGTCGGTGGCTATGGTGTTCACGGGTACATTGTTTATGATCAAGGTGAGGCTCTGCTGATCGATACCGCCTACAATGCGGGTTCGATGATCGAACTGCTCCGCAAGCGTGGACTCCGTCTTGTGGGAATTTGCCTGACGCATGGCCATGCGGATCATGCGGATGGAATCGACAAGATTCTGAAGCATCGAGAGGTCCCCGTATATTTGGGACCAGAAGACATCGACTTACTCAGTTGGCGGCCGCGAGCAGATCTACTTGCCGTGCCCACGAACGGGCGCACTATTAAAGTCGGTTGTCGAACAGTCTACTGTCTTGTCACGCCGGGCCATACGCCCGGCGGGGTCTGTTATCGTGTGGATGACCCTCAGAAACCAATCTGTTTTGTGGGAGATACGCTCTTTGCCGGATCGATCGGTCGCTCCAATCCGAGCAATCTGTATACAATTCATCTTGCTTCGGTGCGCGAACGTGTGCTTACCGTCTCCCCGGACCATCGACTGTTCCCAGGCCATGGTCCTGCAACGACCGTCGAGGAAGAGCTTAACCACAATCCGTTTGCGATTAGTCAGTAATCGGAGCCTTCGTGAACCGAATTGGAGAAGACGACCTTCGAGACATGCAGCGCAATGTCGATCTTAGTGTGGAAAGGGAGGGTCTCTCGCCGAGGGTCGATTTTGATAGAGATGACGATAGGATGCAGCCGTCATTTTTTTCGACGTGGATACTGCCAGTGTCCCTATTTTTTCTGACCGTCTTTACGACCTTGTGGGCGGGTGCCTATCAAGGCTATAGCGGGCCGATCCGCGGGCCGCTGGATTTTCTCGTGGAGCATCCTGGTGCGCTATGGAAAGGAATCCCTTTCGCAGGTGCGCTGCTTTTTATCCTTACAACGCATGAACTAGGACACTATCTATTGTCTAGGATTCACCGGGTGCCGGCCTCGCTGCCCTTGTTCATTCCCGGCCTGCCCCATTTCATCGGAACGTTTGGTGCCATCATCCGCATGCGTGGGCCAATTTTGACTCGCCGTGCACTGTTTGATATCGGAGTTGCTGGTCCACTGGCTGGGTTTGTGGTTGCTGTTCCTGTCATGATCGTTGGGCTGAACTTGTCGACGGTCGTGGACCGGACGGCGACATACGGCTTGCAGCTAGGGGAACCGCTGCTGCTACAGTTCATGTCGTGGATTGTGATTGGGGCAATCCCTCCAGAGGCAGATGTTGTGTTGCACCCGATCGGCTTTGCCGCCTGGTTTGGTCTGTTCGTGACCTCGCTGAATCTTCTTCCGATTGGGCAACTCGATGGAGGTCATGTTGCCTATGCTCTCTGGGGAGGTCGCCAGCGAGCGATGGCGTTCGTCTTCGTTCCGATTCTCATCGCCTTGGGGCTTGTTGGCTGGCATGGCTGGTTGCTCTGGGCCTTAATGGCCGGCCTTTGGGGACTCGGCCATCCACCGGTCATGGATCCTTCGGTTCCTCTAGGTCGTAATCGTCAAATAGTCGGATGGATTGCCCTTGCCGTGTTCATGGTGACGTTTGTGCCTGTTCCCTTCTCTTTCCACTAGCCGATTCGTTGCGCAGTTTCGATCGTACTGAAATTTCATCAGATTTTCTTGCGCGATCCCAACCCCAGTCCTAAAGTGTGACGATGAACGCGGCAGAAACGCGAGTCGTTCGCTGTCCTCAATGTTGCGCCGAGCGGCCCGAGAGGGGCGACGAGTGTGTCCGGTGTGGAATCATCTTCGCTAAATATCGGCCGATTGTAAGGCGAGCGGCTATCTCTTCGTCTACAGGATGGTTTATGCAGTCACCGTGGATAGTGACTGCGAGAGAATGGCTAATCGAATCAGATGTCGCAGCCGATTTACTCACTCTTGTCGGTCGCGGTGCGGTCTTCTTGCTGCTTGTACGTTGGGGGTGGGAACTTTGTCTCTCGCCGCTTGAGGCTAATTATACGGGTGAGTCCGTCCTTCATCTGATCAACCTTCCCTTCCACGAAGCAGGCCATCTCATCTTCATGCCGTTCGGCCAATTCATGATGTTCCTCGGAGGCAGTTTGGGGCAAATCCTGATGCCAGTCATTTGTCTCGGCACCTTCCTTGTGAAGACACGCGACCCGTTCGGTGCGTCGGTTTGCCTATGGTGGGTGGCAGAAAATTTCATGGATATTGCACCTTACATCAATGACGCACGGACTATGGATCTCATATTGCTGGGGGGAGTCACGGGCAAAGAAACGGATGGGCACGACTGGAACAATATTCTCAGCATGCTCGGCTGGCTCGAATATGACCATCGGTTGGCTTACCTTGCTCACAATCTTGGCATAGTTCTTATGTTTGCATCTCTGATCTGGGGAAGCTGGTTGTTGCTCCGTCACTACCGTCGCTTGTCGACGTAATCCTCTCGGCTTTCCGTACGGTGCCCGGTGCGATGTACGCACCGATCAGTGTGGCATACAACGCAGCATAGCTGTTGTGGTAATGATCGATGGCTCCTGCTCCCTCCACAATGAGTACAGCATCCGCGCCATAGCGCCCGGCCGTATGTTGAATCTTTCGTACATCGTTCTCCTGGATGGTGGTGTTCGCTAGGAGGAAGGTCTCTGCAACATTCCCTTCATTCCGTAGGGGGTCTAGCTCTTTCAGCAGCGCATCCCTGTCTGCCGCAATCCACTCGGGGTATGAATTCTAGAGTGCCCGCCAGGTAGCAGGCGTCCCACCGAACGGGCAGTATTAACTTACTCTGCGATCGGAAGGATGCGGTCGGCCACGGCCTGAACGACACCTTCTTCCTCGGTGATGGCCTTTAATCCGTGGAAACTCAGACGGTAGCCACCATGACTGGGTGCTTGAATCGTCGCGCTCACCTGAACGCGGTCTCCGTCTTCTACTTCAGGGTCTCGCACGAGAGGTTTCCCGCAAATGCCAAGAACGGCTACCGCGAGCGTTGAAGTATCATCTTCGAGGCGGAACAAATAAGCCCCGTAGCAAACAGTTTCATTGGGCAGCTTATATGGATCGAGCGGTTGCACATCGTGCACTGTGCCCTCGAGGGTGACATGCCGGAGGTGGTATGTCTGCGGATGATCGAGGATTTCTTGGATAGTNNAATTCATCAGCTTGAGACGTTGTAGGAGCCAGTGATCCCATAAGTATTAGGATGAATCCAGCCCACTGAAGGATGGTGCGAATCATAGGAAGCAAAGAGTCGTGATCGACAATAAACGATACGCATATTCTATCAGTTTTACGGTAGAAGGTCGCCTTTGCAGCTTTCTCTTCTCGAGTCCTATCGCTATAATCCGCCTCAATCCGGCAGGAGATACTGAGTTATGGTGAATGAGCGACTACTCGGGACGTTTGTAGATGGGGTGCGATCACGGTTTGAGGATCAGCTGGGACAAATGGTGGAGGTCCCATCGATCAGTATGGATTCTTCCCGGGGTGGTGATATTCGCCGCATGGCGAGCCTCGCGGAACAGTATATGATTGAGTTGGGTGCGACTGCTCAGGTCGTGGAGACCGGTGGGTATCCGCTAGTTTCGGGGGGCTGGGTGACGGGCACACAGCATCCGACCGTCACGGTCTACAATCACTTGGATGTGCAGCCGGCACAAGAGCCGGAGTGGAAGCAGGAACCGTTCGCCTTCAAGAATAGAGATGGAATCTATCATGGTCGCGGAGCCACCGATGATAAGGGGCCGGCGCTATCAGCCTTGTTGGGCGCGCGGTTTGTGATTGAGCAGGGTTTACCGATCAACATCAGATTTTTGTGGGAATTGGAGGAAGAGATTGGAAGTCCGCACTTCTCCGCTGGTCTCAAGAGTCGCGCCACTGTTCCTCGGCCGGATTCTGTCGTCGTGTCGGATACTATCTGGATTGCGAAGGGGCGTCCGGCCATGCCCTATGGTCTACGCGGTTTGCTTAGCGCAAGGTTAATGCTCAGAACTGGAAGTAAGGATGCGCATTCCGGTTTGACCGGCGGTGCGGCAAGAAATCCGCTTGCGGAACTCATCGAAGTGGCCCAAGCCTGCGTTGATGCCAAGAGTGGGAATGTAAAGATTCCTGGATTTTACCGCGGTGTTGTTGAGCCGACAAAGGCAGAGATCAAGAGCTTTCTGAAGTCGGGCTTCCAGGTACGTCGATTTAAGGAAGCCTACGGCTTTCACACTCTTCGTTCCCAGCATCCCGCCGAAGTGATGCGTCGCATCTGGGCCTCCCCCACATTCGAAGTTCACGGCCTTACGGGGGGCTACCACGGTCCCGGAGTCAAAACTGTTGTGCCGAGCCAGGGTGAACTTAAGATCAGTATGCGTCTCGTGCCGAACCAGGATCCGGAAAAGGTGTTCGCGATGCTCAAGAAGCATGTAGCCAAACTGAATCCGAACATCAGGGTAGAGCTGGAAGGCATGTTGCAGCCCTATCGGGGCAGTTTTGAGGGGCGCTATGTGGAGGCGATCAAACACGCGGTGAAGGCAGGATTTGCCAAGGAGCCAGCATTTGTCCGAGAAGGTGGTTCGATCGGAGCGGTGGTGATGATGCAGAAGGCGTGGAAGGTCCCGATTCTCTTCCTCGGTCTGAGCCTGCCGGAGCATGGCTATCATGCTCCGAACGAATACTTCGATTGGGGCCAGGCTTCCGGAGGCATGCGAGCGTTCGTACATTATTTTGCGGAACTGGCAAAGATGGGCCGGTATAGGACATGATGGTAACTCTTCGTCTGACGTAGTGAGGGAAAAAGTTATGGAGGGTGGTCTTCAGGCGAGTAGCTTAAAGGAGACGTGGATGACCAGAGGACAGCGACCAGAGTCTGCCAATTTTTGTACATTTTTGTCAAAAAATGACGCTCTTATACCACTTCTCGAACACCATCTGGCGCCAGGAGGCCGACGTCAAGTTTAGATGTAATTACAAGTCATTGAAATTACTAGACACGTCAATGGATTGACGATTTCGACAGGGCATAGATGTTGCTCACGCCTGAATGCAAGGGACTGAGGTAAGCTAGAGAAGTGGATAATTCAAGGTACGCCAGTTCAGCGGTTGCCTGAAAATGCCAACCTCAGGTATTGTTCACTGCTGACGCATGGCTTCCGAGTCAAGTAATATCCTGGTCGTAATTGTCACAGCTGCGAATCTGGAAGAGGCGTCCAGGATTGCAGAGCAGGCTGTACGGTCTCGCCAGGCTGCCTGTGCGACAACGATTCCTGGTATTCAGTCGGTCTACTGGTGGGAAGGAAAGCTAATGAATGACCAGGAAACCATGGTTATCCTAAAAACCACGGCAGAGAAGTATCAGTCGCTTGAAGAAACTATTCAAAAAATGCACTCGTACAAGGTGCCAGAGATTCTAGCGTTGCCAGTCACTAGAGGCCTCCCACAATATCTTGAGTGGGTATATAGGGAGACGTCCTAATGGGTGTGGTCCGAGAAGACTGTGCGTTCGGTAGAGATGAAAAGGGTTGACCATGGTGGCCGGGGATGGGTAGACTCGCCGCTGGTCTCAGTGTGCTGGGTCTCCTGAAGGACGAGGAGTGCATGTCATGGGTCAGGTAAGCAGTCAAGAAACGAACGATGCCTATACCGTCGTAGTGTTTCGAGGATCGACTGCGAAACCGCTCCGATTCAGCTTCCCAAGGAAATTTGTCCGTAGGCTATTGATTTGCGCATGTTTGCTCATTCTTGCGAATCTTGTGGTGGTCTCTCACTATGTTATTCGGACAGGGGAAGTTTGGGAGTTATCTGCGTTTCGTACGGAAGCAATGAGCGCCCGAGAGCAAACCGCGGTGTTTTCCTCCGCCATAGACGACCTCAAGAAGCGACTCTTGACGATGAGCGAGGTAAACCAGCGGTTACGGGTTATGTTAGGCATTGAGCTTCCCGAGACCGGAGACATGGTAAACGGCCGAGGTGGTGAAGAGGTTCCGTTGCCAGAAGGAGGCAACCTGCCGAGTGGAAGCCCTGATGATGAGGGGAAGCCAGTCGAGCTGGTTAACCCGAAGCAGGGTGCTGCGAGAGGGGTCGACCACCAACCAGCCGTCGGTACTGAGCCAGCTCACGGCGAGTTCCAAGCGGTTGCCTCAGTGAAAGAAGGATTGGAGTGGCTTTCTAAGGAAGCAACTGTACAAGAACGACTCTTAAGTGCGCTATCGCAGGCAGCGGAGAAACGATCTTCGCGTTGGGCTGCGACACCATCGATTTGGCCAGTGAAGGGTTGGGTGACGTCAGGATTTGGTCCGAGAATTTCCCCCTTCACCGAGAAACCAGCCTGGCATGATGGGTTGGATATCGGTGCCGCCCGCAATACTCCGGTCCATGCTCCAGCCCGAGGCAGAGTTACGGCGACAGGATATGATCCCAAACTTGGCAAGATCGTCCGTTTGAACCATGGGTACGGGGTCGAAACACTGTACGGTCATTTGGCTAAAGCATTGGTTAAACCAGGCCAGAGAGTCAATCGTGGCGATGTTGTGGGTCTTGTTGGAAGCTCGGGCCTAGCCACGGGGCCACACTTGCATTACATGGTTAAGGTGAACGGCCAGACACGTGACCCTGTGGGGTTTATTCTTGAATAGCACGTGTCAACCCACGGCTATTTCTTTCCTGCCTCAGCATTGACCACCGGTACAGCCCCGCATCCATTTATAGTATCCCTACCTTGACCGATCCCCTTTGCGGGTCTAGAACGCACTAGGCTTGGTATAAGCTACCGCACATGGCTCAACGCCATTGAAGCCGCAAGGCCTGGGTAAGGAAGAGTTCTCTTGTGACATCGACGGAACCCGCTACGAGGAATCCTGAGATCGTAGGGCTTTGGTGGGTGAGGAGCTAGCGCTGCTTCAAGTAGCGGAGGAATTCTGAATCCGGGCCCATGACGAGGGTGGTCTTATCCTTAAAGGTTTTCTTATAAGATTCCATCGAGCGGGTGAATGCAAAGAATTTTGCGTCTTGGCCGTAGGCCTGGGCATAGATTCGAAACGCCTTGGCATCGCCGCCGCCGCGCAGTTCCTCAGATTCTTTGTACGCCTCAGCGAGGATGATCTCGCGCTCCTTCTCCGCTTCAGATCTGATTTTTTGAGCCTCTTCAGCTCCCTCGGCTCGGTACTGTTTGGCTTGCCGTTCCCGTTCGGCCTGCATGCGAGCAAATACGGCGTTTTGGTTTTGGTCAGGCAAGTCGGCACGTTTAATCCGGACATCCTCGATTTCGATCCCATAGACCAAGGCCTTTTCAGCGGCTCGAGCAGTAACCTTTCGCATGAGCTCGGCTCTTGTACTAGACACAATTTCGATTAGATTGTGCCGGCCTAGCTCAACTCGTAGCTCCGAGTAGATGATATCTTGCAATCGCTGGAGGGCGCCGCGCTGGCTTTGGAATGCCTGATAGACTTTCAACGGGTCGGTGATCCGCCATTTAGCATAGTTGTCGAGCAGCATCGTCTTCTTGTCTTGTGTGATAACGTCCTGGGCAGCTGCGTCGTAATCCAAGAGCCGTTTGTCGAAATAGGTCACTTCCTGAATGAACGGAACCTTCATATACAATCCGGGCTCGGTTACGTTTTTTACGGGCTTCCCGAGTTGTACGACGATGGCCGTCTGCGTAATGTCTACAATAAAGAATGGGGAGGCTCCCAAAATAAACAACCCGAGCACCACTGCGAGGAGCGCAATCAATAGCCCTTGTTTAGTCATTGAGTCGGTTCCTCTACTTCAGACTGCAGGGCCGGCGCGACTTCGAGGGGACGTTGAGGGGCTGGCTGTGAGAGACGATCTAATGGGAGATAGGGTAGCACGCGCTCACCGGCTTTCCCATCGATGATCACCTTCTCCATCTTCGGTAGAATTTCTTCCATTGTCTCGATGTAGATGCGCTTGCTGATCACGTTTTTCGCTTGCTGATATTCCTTCAAAGTGGCCAAGAAACGATTGGCTTCGCCTTGGGCTCGGTTGAGTCGGGCCTGTGCAAACCCCTTTGCTTGGTTCACCATTTGCGCGGCTTCACCTTTTGCCTTTGGGATGATATCGTTTCGGTATCCTTGCGACTGATTGATCAGTTTCTCACGATCTTCCTTGGCATTGGTCACATCCTTGAAAGCAGCTGCGACTGCTTCAGGCGGATCGACGTCCTGGAGCTGCACAGCAGCAATCTGCACACCGGCCTGATACTGATCTAAGATATTTTGTAGTAACGTCTGAGTATCTTGCTGAATTTCAGCCTTTCCGGTGGTTAAGGCTTCGTCGATCTTGCTCCCACCGATCACTTGCCGCATCGCGGCCTCCGCGCCTTTTGCGATGGTTTCATGAATGTCTGCTACGTTAAAGAGAAAGTTGCTCGCCTCTTTGATCTTATACTGAACGATGAACTCAATGGCGAGAATGTTCATGTCGCCGGTCAGCATCAAGGCTTCTTGAGGGATCATTTGTTGGGTGCCTTGCCGAGTGGTGCGGAACCCGATCTCTACACGGTGAAGTTTTTCAACCTTCGGTTGGAGCACACGCTCAAGGAGCGGAAGTTTCAAGTGGGGGCCAGGGCCAACTGTGCGAACAGGAGTCCCAAACCGTATGACAACGCCTTCTTCGTCGGGAGCAACAATGAAGACACTTTGCCACGTAAGAAAAATCAACAGGACGGCGATTATGATATTCCTGACTCCGCCAGAAGGGAGGAGGCTTCCCAAGCCTCCTGAAGGGAACATGTTCTTAAATTGCGATTGGGCCTGCTTGAGGGCATCCTCGAGCGGATCGCCTTTCCTGCTCCAAGGATCTTTGGGGTCCCAGGCCATTCGTTTCTATCCCTCCGAGAACAATGCTGCTAAAGGGGTGAGAAGGTAGGAGCACATTAACAGAGGTTGAGGTGGGAGACAAGACCATATATTGGGAATTTTGTCGAATGATGATCGTTCGATTTCGCCTACTCCGTCAGGAGGAGTCTCACAGAGATCTTGCTAGCATTAAGAAGACGAGGCAAGCGACGAGCGCTGCAACGGGTAGTGTGACGAACCAAGCAAAGATTATGTCTCGCACGGTTACCCAATGGACCCCCCTCCGCCCCTTATGGAGACCGATCCCAATGATAGCGGAACCGCTGAGGTGAGTTGTCGAAACCGGCAGACCCAGTGTTCCAGCGATGAGAACGAGCGAAGACGTCGTCAAGTTGGCGGACAATCCCTCCGTATGATTCATCGTGGTTACCTTCTCAGCGAGCACTTCCGTCACGCGCAGCCCTCCGACATAACTACCCAATCCCATCGCAATGGCAACTCCTCCGAAAGCAACGAACTGGGACCACGCACTTGGCCAGCTAGCGGTGGTGGTGCCAAGCAGGAGCATGGCGACGATCTTCGGCGCGTCATTGGTTCCGCGGGCGAACGAGGCTACGCCGCTGGAGAACCAGTGAAGGGTGTCAAGTTGCATGGTCAACCCCCTGAGGTTTGCACGGTCGCACCGCGATGGTAATGCTACGACGGGTTGGCCGAAGGTTGGAGCCTGGAAGAGCGTTCTGGTAGCCCCGTGGGCATCAATAGCCACCAATGCGCGAGCGGTAGGCATCAGGCACAGACAGGTCCCTTCCCACCTTCTGGCAAGCAACCGCACGGTGGGGTGGATCAAGAAGGAACAAGTCAGGGCAAGAAAAGGGCTAAGTAGGAGCGGCAGCACGATCTTTTTCATGATCTCTGGCCAAATCAATGCCTCTCCTCCAACAGCCACAAGCCCAGTACCTACGAGGGCTCCCGTGAGCGCATGCGTGGTGGAGACTGGGAGGCCTGTCCGTGACGCGAACAGCACCCACACCATTGCTCCGGTCACAACAGCCGACGCAAAGCTGGGCTGGAGGACAGTATTCTCCCGTACCAGGCCCTGACTGAAGGTTTTCACTAATGTGTGGGTAACAAATGCGGAAGCCGCGGCTCCTGCCATGGTCCAGCTTGTCCCCCAAAGAATAGCATTCCGGTAGTTGGTAACCCCGCTGCCGACAAGGGTAGCGACTGCTTTCGACACATCATTGGCCCCGTTGGCGTAGGCTAAAGTCAGGACGAGGAGGAAGGGAAAAATTTCCATGGTTAGATCGAGAGGCTGAACCTGAGCCTCACCTTCTAGGCAACGGTTCCAGTGCAGGAAGAACCGCTGCTCGCAGTGCAGCCAAAACAATGGTTGCGAGTCACGATCTGACGCCGGTGGAACTGGATAGGATCGAAGTCTCGGATATGCGATGGTGTCCCATGATCGACCGGCAGTTCCAGCATCTGATTGAAGTCGCAATCGTAGAGGATCCCATTCCAAGCTACCGAGATGGTATAGCGGCACATGACTCCGGCTGCTGCCGTGGGGTTGAAGGCGTTGGCCAACCGCGCCATATAGGCTTCATAGTTTCCACTTACGAGAAGAAACTCCAAGAAGCGGCTGATCGGCATGTTGGTAATGGTATAGAGTCGGTTGAACTCCACGCCATGGCGTCCGCGGAGTTCTTTCCGGAACTGTACTTCGAGCGCTTCTTGTTTAGGAGGTAGAAAGGCACCCACCGGATTGTAGACTAGGTTCAGAACGAGGCCGCTGCCAATTTGGCCATACCCGAGCTGGTTTAGCAGACGGAGTGCTTCGATAGAGGTCTCAAAAATGCCGTCGCCTCGTTGTGCGTCGGTTTGAGTGGCGCGGTAGGAGGGAAGCGATGCGATGATTTCGACATGATGGTTTGCCAGAAATTGGGCCAGATCTGCCTGCGCGGGCAGGAGCAACACCGACAGGTTCGAGCGATCGATCACATGCCGACCGAGTTGGCGAGCATGTTCAACGAGCCACCGGAAATTTGGGTTCAGTTCAGGTGCGCCTCCCGTAATATCGACTGTGGGAATATCGGTCCGTGCAAGAGCTTCGATGCATTGCTCCGCTGTTTCTCTGGACATGGTCTCAACACGGTCTGGTCCAGCGTCGACATGGCAGTGGCGACAAGATTGATTGCACAGTTTGCCGACATTGATTTGAAAAACAGTGATCCCAGTCGCACGAAGCGGGAACATGCCCGCCTGGGTAAGGCGCAAGTCGAAAGGAAGAGAGACGGCTGTCTGTCCGAGAACGCGGAGTTGCTCTGCTGGCGAGGCAAGAGGATTGCTTTGACCACGCAACGTCAGAGCCATCTAGCAGCAGCCTACGTCTGGAGAACAAGTGACCGCCTCACTGTTGGCAGGGGTACCGGCTCGATTGAGAATGACGAAATGCGATGCATATCCATCGGTCTCAAGCACATCCAGGGTTTTGGAACAAATTTCAAGCGGTTCCCCTCGGCGATAGACGTGGCGGTCATCATCCGTGGCCTCAATGAATGGGCCGCCGAGCAAGGCGTAGTGACCATGCCACGTACAGGGCGTTTCTGCTGGCAATACTGCAATCCACCGTGGGTCTGTCTGATCGAGCCATACCGGATACGGAGTCAGAATAAAGTGCTCATTGAGCGGGGTGTGGTTCAATAAGATCTCGTCATCTAAAGCAATTGGTTGAGGAATTCCCCGCTGATAAGGGGTTCCACGCTCGTCCACCACGTGATTGAAGGGGCCTCGGAGCGTCGCATAGCGCGTTGATGAAGAAGACCTGGCAGGTGGCATTTTGTAGCCGGTCAATGTGACAGAGAAAAAATGGATCCCGTCGATGACCTGCCAGGGCGAATACTTGATCAGATGGACACCGAGAAATCCAGCTTCGACCATGTCTGCGATGTAGGATGTCAACGTGAGTGCCCCGGACAGGCAGTTGCCCCATTTATCCGCATCGCGCACCAGATACTGCGGAACAGGCCGATCTGAGACGATATCTGAAATGGTAAAACGTCCGCCTGGCTTCGCCACACGGAACATTTCTCGAAACACCTTCCGCTTGTCGGGCGCGAGATTGATGACACAGTTGGAGATAATCAAATCGATCGTGCCATCCGCGACCGGCATCCCATCGGCCAGGCCTTTGCGAAACTCTACATTAGAAGCAGGGTAGCCCAGATTTGTGGCGACTACTGCTGCGTTCTTTCGGGCGATCTCCAGCATCGTGTCGGTCATGTCAATACCGATCACATGTCCGTTGGGGCCCACAATCCGTGAGGCTTCAAAACAATCAATCCCCCCGCCCGAGCCGATATCCAGTACAGTTTCCCCCGCACGAACGGTTTTCAGCCCGGCAGGTGTACCGCAACCATAAGAGATCTTGAGCACTTCATCGGGGATGAATGTCTTGAGATGACGCATGTCGTAGCTTGTGGGACAACACATTTGCTCACTCGAGGAGGCGGCTTTGGCATAGCGAGCACTTACTTTTTGGGCGATTTCTTCTAGAGGCATAGTTTCCTCGGTGATTGTGATACTGCCAATTTCGTCTATCTATCAACCTGACCCTCCCGAGGTCAATCCTGCTCCACGGGTTTGCGAAATGGAGAAGATGGGGACGGTAGAGAGACCATCTACCGCGAGTAGGTGGCAGCTTCTGTAAGCGACCTTACGATAATCATCGGTTTATTCATCCCCCAATGAGAGAACCTTGAACCAGATGTCGTCTGTTCCAACGAAAGCTTACAGGAGGGAGACAAAAAGTTTCCTGTGTGAAAAGGATGAGTGCGGGTTAGGGCTCGTCAATCCCGGCGCCGAGCCTGCCATAGCCATCCATAGATTCCCAGGTTCACCAGCAGAACCAATACTCCAAGCACCAGCTGAATGTCGCGTGTCAGCATGTCAGGGTATAGGAGAGGTAAGAGATAACGGTCGACAAAATCCCCTGTGTAGCTGGGCTCTCCGGCTTGCACCCGTAGCCAATTTTCCAAGGGAGTCAGGGGGCAGATATAGCCGCTGAATTCCACGAAAGCAGCCCATGCGACAGCAGGCAGGTGCAGCCAGATCAAGCGTGGCCATTTCAGGGTCAACAATCCACCGAACACCACGAAGAGCACGAAACTGACATGCAGGATCACAAGGAGGTCGGCGCCGAGGCGATAGAGCATAGAAGCAGTCTGTAGGAAACGAACGACTAGGGCACCGTTAGGACTAGAACAGTCGCGGTACAGTCCCCTGATTGGGGTACCAAAGTTTTCCTTGGTCGACTGCAGCGAATGACGTCAACTTGTGACGATCTGTTTTCGTCTTGCTCATGATATGCAGGACTGTTCGTCCACGCGCCAATAGGGCATCGGCGATCAGCGAACGGTGACAGCGCCAAGGGAGGGCCTCGGCGCACATGATCGCCGTCAGCTGCAATCTGCTATAGGCCATCAGCTCCTCTATTGCCTTCTCAAAGTGTTCTGTCTGCATGTAGTCCGCGTAACCCCGAAAGCTCGCGTGGCGCCAGCCGGTGTTGATCGAATCCTTCTCGGGCTTTCGCAACCCGCCGAGTTGAGCCGAATGCCGATAGCAGATACCCGCATGGGCCGAGCTCTGGGCCAATGCTTCACTGTTGAATTGCGGGTTGTGCCGTGAGCGAGGGATTGTGCGGACATCCAGCAGGAGGCCGATCTCGTGCGCGCGCAATAGGTCAATGAAATCCTCGATCGGTCTCGTCGAATGGCCGATAGTCCAGAGGATAGGAGATGAGCCGGTGCTCATCTCTGCGCCGATTTCTGAGCCCAATCGACCAATTCCTCCGCATCCTCCAGGACGTCTGCTGGGACCTCGTAGAACGACTTCAGCGTTTGCTTGTCCTTTGGCCTAAACGGTTTCATGCCCCGCTGTTCATATCGAGGTACAGTTGCTGGCGTCACTTTGAAGTACAGTTGGCCTTTGTGGATAATACCAAAGAATACGCCGTGGCACGAGAGCCCGTGGCCTCCGAACATTGCGCGTGCCGTCACGCCGTGCAGGTCTGCCAATTGGTCAAGCACGAAGTCCTTGAAGCTGTCGTGTTTTGTCGCCATGGGATGTTCAACAAGGCGTAGGTGCCGTGATCATCCGCACGATGATCGGGAGGCCAACGCGGTCTGCCTTACGGTATTGGATGATGGAAGCGACAATCTGAC
>JABAOE010005185.1_pt6 | contig 20852 bp, 17 predicted proteins | sample 7062141 | NCBI WGS metagenome assembly JABAOE01 (sample SAMN14538627, study PRJNA623070) | marine sediment metagenome | biome: marine biome [ENVO:00000428]; feature: marine pelagic biome [ENVO:01000023]; material: deep marine sediment [ENVO:00002113] | place: India: Gulf of Khambhat ... | reverse complement strand
CGCGCTCATTTCGACCTGCACCCGGACGGCGAGCGCTTCGTGGTGCTGCGCAAGAACGAGGAGCTTCTCGAACCGGGCATCAACGTCGTGCTCGACTGGTTCGCGGAACTCGAGGCGGCCGCTCCAGCGGAGCGCTAGGAATCGCCCAGCCAGCGGTCGATCTGCGCCTGCAGCTCGTCGATGTTCCCGTACCGGACGGGCCCGCGCGCCTCGAACTCGGCGGCGTGGTCGCGCATCTCCTCCGCCGTCTTGACCGGCCGCCCCGCGACGCCCAGGCGACGCGGATATTCGAGGAGGAACGACTCGTCGAACAGGCCGGGAACGCCGCTGTGATGACGGTGGTCGCGCAACGCCTGGTAGAAGACGAACCCATCGAAGACGCCCGCGTAGGTGACCGTGTCCCTGTACCGGAAGTGGTAGTCGAACGGATCTTCACCGAAGGGGGAGCCGCGAAGGTCGAAGGCCACCGCCGAGACGCCGTTCACCGCGAAGGCCGCGTCCCAACGCCCCTCCTGGACCGGCGCGACCACGGCCTCCGTATCCGTGGTCCCCGGCAGGACCGAGACCGAGTTCAGCATCACGTTGGCGACGCGGTCGGGGAAAGCCTCGAAGAGGTAGCGCCCCACGTTGTCGGTTCGCTCCCCGGAATCGAGCGTGAAGTCGTTGAACGCGTGGCGGAAGTTCATCACGACCAGCGCCTTCTTGCGCGGGTCGTCGGACGCTTCGAGGTTCCGGAACCCGTCGATCACCTGCCGCGCCATGACCTTGTCCCGCTCGCCCAGTGTTTCCTGGAAGTCGGCGTAGCGTTCGGCGGTCATGCCGTTCCACTGGAAGGGCATGTCCGAGAAGTGAACCGCGATTTTCCGGTCCGGCTCCAGCGTCTGATTCCGTCGGTAGACGCGAACGAGGAAATCGAAGAAATTCACCTTGTCCCATGAAGGGAAGAACGAGAGGTCCCGGTAGATGTCCAGCAGGCGGCGTTTCAGCTCGTCCTCGGAGAGGCCGGGAGCCGCCATCAGCTCGTCGAGCCTCGGCTGCAAGCTGGCCACCCCGACCTCGGTGAAGACGTGGCCCACGTCGCTCGAGAAGCGCTCGTCGCTCACCAGCTCGAACAGGAGATCCCACTGCGTGGTCTCCCCGTGAAAACGCTCGCACACGATCACGAGGTCGTGGTCCTCGAACAAACCGAGCATGTAGTCGGTCGGCTCGGCGTGGCCTTGCGACAGGAACTCGACATAGCGGTCGAGCGAGGGATCGTATGTACCGGGATCCGGCGGCGTGCTCTGGCCGGCACACGCCAGCGCGGCGAGCAACAGCAGTAGGGCGATCCGGGGCACCGTGGAATTATACGTGGCCGGCGACCCGGTGCGTCGAATGCCACTCGGACGAGATTCGCTGCGCCTCCGCGATCTGCTCCCGCGTCATGCGGCGGCTCAGGTCGTCGCGCAGGTTCCCCGCATGCGTGTCGCCCGCCGCGGCGGCCAGGTTCAGCCAGCGGTAGGCCTGGACATCATCACGTGGAACTCCGGTTCCGTTGGCGCAGATCAGGCCGAGCTTGCGTTGCGCGTCGGCCTGCCCGCGCCGTGCCGCCTGGACGTACCACTCGACGGGGTGGCCGTCCGTCGAGCCGACTTGCCATCCGTATTTCTCCAGCGCTCCCATGGCGTAGCTGAAGAAAAGGCCTCCGGGAAGCATCACCCTGCAATCGGGATTGCAACTCAAGGAGCTCTTGTAGCGGGATGGCTCCGGGTCCGTTTTCTTTCTTTTCGCGAGAACGCCGAACATGCCGACACCGACGCCGGTCAAGAGCGCGACTGCGAGAATTTCCGCCATAGTCCCGTGCCTCGAGATTTTCGCTAATGCTACATAGGTAAGGCACCCGTTTTCAATGATGCAGATGAATCATTTTTTAAAGAAAAATATCGGATGCGCGTGTCCAAATGACGCCTCCTTTTTCGCCGCCATCCGTCTCGGGATCCCACTACTGACAAGTCCCGCGTTAAGTGTTGATATCTGGATCGAGAAGTCCAGATGTTCTCTACCACCTCCGAATACGCGCTGAGAGCACTCGTCGCCCTCGCTTCCGACAAAGGCGGACGCTCGACGCAGGCACGCGAGCTTGCACGCGCGACCGAGGTCCCGCCGAGTTATCTCTACAAGATCCTGGCGGCGTTACGTCGCGCCAAGCTCCTCGCCGGAACGCGCGGTAGCCGCGGCGGTTACTGCCTCGCGCGCGATCCACAAGACATTCGATTACTCGACGTCGTCTCCCTGTTCGAAGAAATCCGGCCGACGGAGGCGTGCCTCCTCAAGGAAAACCACATCTGTGACGACGCCCATCCGTGTAGTGCGCACCATCACTGGAAGCACGTTCAGCGGTGTTACCGCGAGTTCCTCGAAACCAAGACGATCGCCGACCTGGCGACGAAAGACGTCCATTAGCACGGGGAAGCCCGAGACCGATGTACAAGGCCCGATTCAATCCGATCACCTGGTACCGCGAGAACGTCCCGTGCATGCAGGCGTGTCCGGTTCACACCGACTCCGGCCGTTACGTCCAACTGATCGCCGAGGGGCGATTCGAGGAGTCGTTCCTCGTGGCCCGATCGTCGAACCCCCTGGCCTCGGTGTGCGGGCGCATCTGCGCCGCCCCGTGTGAGGACGCCTGCCGCCGCGGGTGGGTCGACGAACCCGTGACGATCCGTCCGCTCAAGCGTTTCGTGACCGAAAACTATGGCGCCGAGTCCGCGCGCCCCGAGTCCTACCGCAAGCTCATTCAGATCGAAGACCCTGCGACCGACGACGCCACCGACCCCGATCCCGGGTGCAGCCGCGCCTGGCATCTGTCCCGTCTCTGCCGTGCCACCTCCGCCACGGCCGGAGCGCGACGCAAGGTGGCGATCGTCGGGAGCGGTCCCGCAGGGCTCGGCTGCGCGCACGATCTGGCATTGATGGGTTACGACGTGACCGTGTTCGAGGCGATGCCCGAGGTCGGCGGCATGCTGCGCTACGGCATCCCCGAGTACCGGCTACCACGCGGCGTCATCGACCGTGAAGCCGCGATCATCGAGCGGCTCGGAGCGACGTTCCACACGTCGACACCGTTGACCGCCGAGTACAACCTGAAAGCGCTTCGGGAAGACGGCTTCGAAGCTTTCTTCATCTCGGTCGGCGCAACGCGCGGCCGCGACCTGAACATCCCCGGCGCCGACAAGGACGGCGTCGTCAAGGCCGTGGATTACCTGCTCAACCTGAACCGCGGCTACCGCGTCAACCTCGGCGACAAGGTCGTGGTGATCGGGGGCGGCTCCGTGGCGCTGGATGCCGCGCGCACCGCGGTGCGCGAGTTCTACAACCCGATGGAAGAGATCGAGATGACGGCCGAGGCCGTCGTCGGCCAGCCGGCGATGGATGCCGCGCGCGGTGCATTGCGCGCCGGCGCGTCGGAGGTCCACGTGATCTCGCTCGAGTCGCTCGAGGAGCTGCCCGCGAGCCGCACGGTTCAGGGCAAGGAAGAACTGCGCGAAGCGCTCGAGGAAGGGATTCGGCTGCACACCGCGTGGGGCCCGCGCGCGATCCTGGGCAACGGCCACGTCGACGGCGTGGAGTTCGTGCGTTGCACGCGCGTCTTCGACGACGACGGGCGCTTCAACCCCGAGTTCGACGAGTCCGAGACGATGAGGCTCGACACGGACTCGGTCGTGCTGGCCATCGGTCAGCAGCCCGACTTCGACTTCCTGTCCGAATCCGACGGGATCGAGGTGCACGCCGGCGGCACGATCAAGATCGATCCCGAGACGCTCGCGACCACCGCGCCCGGCGTGTTCGCCGGTGGCGACGCGGCATTCGGGCCGCGGATCGCCATCGAGGCCGTGGCCAACGGGAAGACGGCGGCACAGTCGATCCACACCTACCTCGGCGGCGGCGACCCCGGCCGCACGTTGCAGGTCGAAATCACCCGCATCCCGGCGGACGAGTACGGGATGCCGGAGGGTTACGAGCGGCGCCACCGCCAGACCGCGCCGACCACGGACGTCGACCGCCGCACCGGCATCGCCGAGGTCGAGCACGCGATGACCGAGGAACGTGCGCGGGCCCAGGCCGAGCGTTGCCTGGTCTGCCATGTCGACACGATCTACGACCCGTACCGCTGCGTGCTGTGCAACCGCTGCGCCGACGTCTGCCCGGAGAAGTGCCTGACGTTCGTCCCGCTCGAGGAAGTCGACCTGCCGGACGAGCAGCGCGAGGCGGCGCTGGCGCAATACGGCCACGACGCGGACGGTCCGTTGACCGTGTTGCTCAAGGACGACACGGCGTGCATCCGCTGCGGGCTCTGCGCGCTGCGCTGCCCGACCGACGCGATGACGATGGAACGGTTCAACTTCGTCGAATCACTCAGGAGTTAGGGATGGAAGACCAGCCCCGCAGGACTTTCTTGAACTGGCTGACCGGCGGGATTGTCGCCGCGGGCGGTGTGGTCGCCGGCTGGCCGATGTTCCGCTCGCTGGTGCCCAACGTGCTTTACGAGCCGGCCAAACGCATGAAGGTCGGTCCTCCCGAACGTTTCCAGGAGGGCGTGACCTACCTGGAGAAGCAACGGCTCTACGTCTTCAAGGAAAACAACAGCTTCTACTGCATCTCGGCGATCTGCAGCCACCTGGGCTGCACGGTCAAGTACGCGCCCTACAAGCGCAAGGAAACGCAAACGGTCCGCAAGCTCGAGTTCGACTCCGGCGGCGAGTTCCACTGCCCCTGTCACGGCTCGAAGTTCTACGGCGAGGGCACCAACTATTCCGGTCCCGCGCCCAGGCCTCTGGCCTGGCATCCGGTCGAGCTCTCTCCCGAGGACGGCCAGCTGGTGGTCGACGTCGGCAAGCGCGTCGAGCGCGATTTCCGATTGGTGGTCTAGATGAGTTTGTTCTCTAAAACCGGGCTCCGTGACAAGCTGCTCTGGCCGTGGGCACCTGACTCCGACCGGGAGGCCGGCAGCGGCGTCGTCTCCAACCTCCTGCTGCACTGGTTCCCCAACCGCATCTCGCTCAAGAGCTTTGCCTTCGGCTACTCGTTTTACCTCGGCACGATCTCGTTCGTGCTGTTCCTGATCCTGACCGTGACCGGCGTCGTGCTGATGTTCCTGTACGTGCCGTCGGTCGAGCGGGCGTACTGGTCGATCAAGGACCTGGAGTTCGCGATCAGCTTCGGCTGGCTGCTGCGCCGCGTGCATCGCATCAGCGCGCACCTGATGGTCGCCGTGGTCTTCCTGCACATGTTCCGTGTATTTCTGACCGGAGCCTACAAGGCCGGCAGCGTGATGAAGTCGGCGCGACCGGTCAACTGGGTGCTCGGCGTAGCCTTGCTGGTGTTGACGCTGTTGCTGAGCTTCACCGGCTACCTGTTGCCGTGGGACCAGCTGGCCTTCTGGGCCATCACCGTCGGCACCAACATCGCCGCGAGCGTGCCGGTGATCGGCGAGGAGATGCGCGAATTCCTGCTCGGCGGAACCGTCATCGGGCAGCCGACGCTGATTCGTTTCTACGTGCTGCACTGCGTCTTCCTTCCCGGCGCGCTGTTCGGCATCGCCGTGTGGCACATGTGGCGCATCCGCAAGGACGGCGGGATGGCCGTCGTCGACCAGCTGCGCATCGAAGCGAAAGACACCAAGCCCGCGCCCCCCAGGAAGTCCAAGACCTACTCCGTCCTCGGCATCGCCGCGGGCACCACCGTTCAGGTATCCGACCCGACGACGCTCAACATGGACAACTCGGTCCCGGCGACGCCGCACATCACGGTGCGCTTGCTGTGGGTGACCCTGCTGACCATCGCGGCGACCCTGTTGCTGGCGTTGGTCTGGCCCGCGCCGCTCGAGGAGCCGGCGAATCCCGAGGTGACGCCGAACCCGGCCAAGGCGCCCTGGTACTTCCTCGGCCTGCAGGAGCTGGTCGGCTACTCGGCGCTGATGGGCGGGGTAATCATCCCCGGCATCGTCATCCTCGGGCTGGCGTTGATCCCGTTCATGGACCGCGAGCAGAAGCGGATCGGCTTCTGGTTCACCGATCCTGCCGGCAAGCGTTGGGGTCTGGTGGGTTTCGCCTTCGGCGCGGCGGCGACGACCTTCTGCGTGGCCAGCTCGATCCTGTTCCCGGTACGCAGCCTCTTCAGCGGGATCGAGAGCCAGTTCTTCTTCGACCTCGTCAACCCGGCGACGCTGTTGTTGCTGCTCTGCGCGCTGCTCTACTTCGGCGTCGCGCGCTACACGAAGTCGACACGCAGCGCCGCGATCGCGACGTTCTGCGCGTTCATCGTCGCCTTCATTCTGCTGACCTACATCGGCACCGCGCTACGCGGACCCAACTGGGAATTCTACTGGCCGTGGCAGGCATGGCCGGGCCATCCCGGACAGCTGTGAGGACACGATGATCAAGAGGGTAGGCCAACGCGAACGCATCGTCTTGCTGGTCGCCGCGAGTTTGACCTTCGTGGCGTGGATCGTGGCCGTCTATCGCGACTCCGCGCCGGACTGGAAGTGGTACCAGAGTGAGTTCCGCGCCATCGTCGCGGAGGAGATCGGTGCCGACGAGTCGGCGCGGACACCACTCGGCATCCAGCAGATCTGGGTCGAGCCGCTCGATCGAGTCGACCGTTGCACGACCTGCCACCTGGGCATGAACTGGAAGGGGCTCGAGGGTTACGAGCAACCCTGGTCGAGCCATCCGGTGACCGAGCTGCTGGCCTCGCACCCGATCGAGACCTACGGCTGCACCGTCTGTCACGGCGGGCAGGGCTGGGCGCTGGAAGCCGATGCGGCACACGGCTTCGTCAAACACTGGGAGCAGCCGTTACTCTCCGGCATCGTCGGCTCCGAGTACGACCCCAAGAACCCGCCGCCGCTCTACGAGATGCAGTGCAACTTCTGCCACCGTTACGAGCGTGAGACCGAAGGGATGCCCTACATCAACCAGGCCAAGGATCTGGTGCGCACGAAGGGTTGCAAGATCTGCCACGCCATCAACGGCGACGGCGGCGGGCTCGGCCCGGACCTGACGCACGAGGGCGACAAGCACGCCGAAGGCTTCGATTTCAGCAACCTCACGACCAACCTGCAGACGGTCTTCCAGTGGCACGTCAAGCACTTCCAGTCGCCGACCACCATCGTGCCCGAGTCGATCATGCCGGAGATGAATTTCCAGTCTCGCGAGGCGCAGGCGCTGACGATGCTGGTCATGAGCTGGCGCGACGATTCCGAGCTGCCGCGAGCCTACCTGCCCGGCGTGGAGCTGAAGGACGAACAAACACCGGAGGAAATCGAGAAGGAACAACGCATGCGCTCCGGCGACGGCGCGTTCTTCGTCGAGAACAGTTGCTTCGTCTGCCACAGCGTCAAGGCGTTCGACATCCAGTCCCCGACCGACAAGGGACCCGACCTGTCGCTGGCGCCCGAGGACGTGCGCGCGCGGTTCAACAAGACCGTCGAGGAGTTCATGTTCGAGCCGACCGGCACGATGAAGATCATCCTCGAGAGTCAGATCCAGCTCACCGATGAACAGAAGTGGGAAGCGATCGCCAAGATCAACAAGGCCTACGACATCGTGAAGAACCGCGAAGGGGTCTCCGAATGAGTCACGAGAACCGAGTTTCAAACAGTCGTTCTGCCGAAAACGCAGGATTGGAGGAAGTCATGAAGACCCAAGGCATACCCCGGCTGGTCGTGCTGGGGTTTATCTGTGTGCTCGTGTGGACCCTTTCGGGCTGCGCGCCCGACCCGCCCGGCCGTTCGGGCCGCGGCGCGCGTGGCGCCGGGAGCGGCTCCGATGTGACGGATGCCGCGCTGGCCACCTACGTGCCGCCCGGCGACCTCGACGAGTACTACCTGTTCTACTCCGGCGGCCACAGCGGACAGATCTTCGTGTCCGGCATCCCGTCGATGCGGCACATCGCGACGATCCCGGTGTTCACACCCTACCCGGGCACGGGCTACGGCTTCGACGACGAGACCAGGGAGATGCTCGGCGGCTACACCTGGGGCGACTCGCACCACCCCGGCTTCTCCGAGACCAACGGCGAGTACGACGGCCGCTGGCTGTTCATCAACGACAACGCCAACGGCCGCATGGCGCGCATCGACCTGCGTGACTTCAAAACCAAGCAGATCCTCAAGATCCCGCACATCTCGGCCAACCACGGCAGCTCGTTCGTCACGCCGAACTCCGAGTACGTGACGATGTCGACCCGCATGTCGGTGCCGTTCCCCGAGGGGACCTACGCCGACGTGACCGAGTACGGCACCAAGTACAAGGGCATCGTCGCGGGAATCGCAATCGACCCCGACGACGGCAACATGACGCTGGCCTGGGAGATTCTGGCGCCGCCGTTCAACTACGACCTGGGTGACGCGGGCAAGGGCCCCAGCGACGGCTTCATGTTCTGGACCTGCTACAACTCCGAGCGCGAGTTCATCGAGGGCGGCAAGCTCGAGGTGACCGCCTCGCAGAAGGACAAGGACTACATCCTCGCCATCGACTGGCGCGCTGCCGAGAAGGCCGTCGCCGACGGCAAGGCCAAGATGATCGGCGGCGCGCCGGTGCTCGACCCGCTCGATGCACCCGGTATCGCCTACTTCATGCCGCTGGCCAAGTCACCGCACGGCGTGGATGTCTCCTCCGACGGGCAGTGGATCATCGGCTCCGGCAAGCTCTCGCCGACGACGACCGTCTACAACATCGACAAGATCAAGAAGGCGATCGCCGACGAGGACTTCGAAGAGACGATCGACGGGATCCCGGTGTTGACCTACACCTCGGTGCGAGAGGCCGAGGTGCCGGTCGGGCTGGGCCCGCTGCACACGCAGTTCGACGGCCGCGGCTACGCCTATACCTCGCTGTTCGTCGAGAGCGCCGTCGCCAAGTGGAAGCTCCCGCCGTACGACGACCCTTCGAACATGGAGCAGTACGTCGTCGACAAGATCCCGGTGGCCTACAACATCGGCCACCTGGTGTCCGCCGAGGGCGATTCGATGTCCCCCGACGGCAACTACCTCGTCGCCCTGAACAAGCTGTCCAAGGGCCGGCACATCAGCGTCGGTCCGTCGATCCCCGAGTCGGCGCAGCTGATCGACATCAGCGGCGACAAGATGAAGCTGCTGTACGATGCGTTCACCGAGCCCGAGCCGCACTACTCGGTGACGATCAAGGCGGACAAGATCAACGCGATCGAGGTCTACCCCAAGGAAGAGTCCGACAACCCGAACGCGATATGGACGGCCGAGGAGGCGCGCGTCGAGCGCCGAGGGAACACGGTGGAGGTCTGGATGCTGGCCGTGCGCTCGTTCTTCGCGCCGGACGTCCTCCGCGTCAACAAGGGCGACACGGTCATCGTGCACGTCACCAACATCGAGCAGACCCGCGACGAGCTGCACGGGTTCGCCATCAACGACTACAACATCAACGTGGTGATCGATCCCGGCGAGACCAAGACGGTCACGTTCAAGGCGGACAAGTCGGGCGTCTTTGCTTTCTACTGCACCAACTTCTGTAGCGCCCTGCACCAGGAGATGCAGGGCTACTTCCTGGTCAAGGACTGACACCTCGGAGACGAGGGTAGCCATGAACGATTTCTTCAAGCGCTTCACGAACGCACTCGACACCCCCCTGACGCTGCAGAGTCGACTGTTCGTCTTCCTGGCTGCCCTCGTCCTCATCCCGACCTTCATCGTTCCGTTGTGGCACATGACGTTCGTGGCCCAGCAGTACCCGGAGGGTCTCAACCTCTACGTGTACAGCCACGACCTCGTCGGCGGCGACAGGGGGAACGACCTGACCGAGATCAACGTGTTGAACCATTACATCGGGATGGCCGAGCTCAAGCCGGAGGATTTCAGCGAATTGAAGTGGATTCCTCTGGTGATCGGCATCCTCGGCGTGCTGACGCTGCGCGCGGCGGCGATCGGCGACCTACGTGCGGTGCTCGACGTGATCGTCGGCTCGCTCTACTTCGGCGTGTTCTCGATGTGGACCTTCTATTACAAGCTGTCGTACTACGGCACCAACCTGGACCCCCGCGCATCCGTCGAGGTGGAGCCGTTCATGCCCCCGATGTTCGGCTACAAGCTGGTGGGGCAATTCGACGTCTGGTCCTACCCGGCGCTCGGGAGCTACCTGTTCCTCGTATTCGGCGCGCTCCTGATCGCCGCGGTTTTCTTTACCTGGCGCACGATCCGCTCGGGAGTGAGCGGTAGCGGAGAAAAGTCATGAGAGTTTTATCGATGGCCCTGTGCCTGATCCTACTGGCCGGCTGTGCAGGCAGCGGCGAGGGTATGCGGGCCGATTCGGCGGCGGAAACGCCGCAGCCGGTGCTGATCAAGGTCGAGGAGCCGGAGCCGATGGAAGTTCCGGCACCGGTCGAGCTGGCGTCCGACACCGACTGGAAAGGCAAGGTTCACAACAAGGAAATCGAGGTCATCGAGGTCCTCAACGTGATCAACCCGGTCGCGGCTTACATCACCGCCGGCTTCGAGCAGTACGGGGATCGCTTCTCCGACGTGTTGAACGAGGAATGGGGCGACACCCAGGTACAGCTCACCGCGGCGCTGACGCTGTACGAGTCGTGCAAGCAACGCAAGGCGGACGGCGCGTTCGACAAGCAGCTGTTCCTCGACTTGGAAGAGGTCTGGCAGCTGCTGGTCAAGACCGGTGTCGCCGGCGTGCGCACGAAGTCGATGGTCGACTCCGAGGTGAAGAAGATCACCGCGACCTAGGCGAACGCGATCCGGGCAGGGCCCGGAGACTGGATTCTGATGCACATTTTGCGCAACGCGATGCTGTGCTCGCTCGTGGTCTGCATGACGCTGCCGGCCGCGGCGGCGGTCCACACCGTCGAGCAGGGCGAGTCGATCTCCGCGACACTTCGCAACGTCGCGCCGGGCGACATCGTCCGGCTCGTCGGGACGGAGTATCGCGAGAACATCGTCATCGACGTCCCCGTCACGCTGGTCGGCGTCAACCTGCCGGTGATCCGCGGCGGCTATCAGGGCAACGTCGTGCACGTGCTGGCGCCCGGGACGGAGATCCGTGGGGTGCACGTCAGCGAGGCGTCGCCGCTGCTGACCAAGGACATGGCCTGCATCCTGATCGAGGCCGACGACGCGACGGTCCGCGAGAGCGTCGTCACCGAGTCGCTCCACGGGATCTACGTCAAGGGCGCGAACCGCGCCGTGATCGTGAACAACCGCATCGAGGGGCGGCTCGACCTGATCGAGGCCGATCGCGGCAACGGGATCCACCTTTGGAACTCGAACGGCAACCGTGTCGCCGACAACGAGATCCTCAACGTGCGGGACGGGATCTACTTCTCGTTTGCCAACGAGACGGAGGTCGCGCGCAACCACGTCCACGACGTTCGCTACGGCCTGCACTACATGTACTCGCACGACAACGCGTTCTACGACAACCTGTTCGAGCACAACGTCGCCGGTGCCGCGCTGATGTACTCCGAGCGCATCCTGTTCTCGCGCAACACCTTCGCGCGCTGCCGCGGGTATCGCGCCTACGGGATCCTGTTGCAGTCCATGGAAGACGTCACCGCGACCTCCAACCTGATCCTCGACAACAGCCGCGGGATCTTCCTCAACAACGCGAAGGGCAACGTGTTCGAGGCCAACGACGTCGTGGACAACGACCTGGCCATCCAGCTCAACGGCGGTTGCGACGACAACATCTTCTCCGGCAACAACTTCCTGGACAACCTGAGCGAGCTGTTGCTCGACGTCAGCGATCGCGAGACACGCTGGGCCGACGAAGAAAGCGGCAACTACTGGAGCCGCTACCGCGGTTACGACCTCGACAAGAACGGCGTCGGCGACGTCGCGTTCGGCGTGCAGAACATCTTCCAGGTGATGGAGAGCAAGGTCCCGGAGGTTCGCTTCTACCTGCTCAGTCCGGCTTCGGAGGTCCTGCGTGCCGCCGAGCGGGCGCTGCCGATCCTGAATCTGGGCGACGTCGAGGATCCGTTGCCGCTGATGCGCGCGGCGGACAACCACCAGGTGCCGTGGGAGGTTGCCGGCGACTTCAACGGCGGGCCGAGTCCCCTGTGGGCCGCGGTCTATATCATCGGCGCGGGACTGCCCCTGGGTGCCCTGGTTTACCTGAGCCGCCCGCGGCCGCGGCGGGCGTCGGGGAAGGAGTCGACATGACTCAACGCGAGCCGATGATCCGGCTGGACCGCTTTGAGAAACGCTTCGGCAAGGTCCACGCCGTCAAACCGATCGATCTCGCGATCGAGCGTGGCGAGACGTTCGCCCTGCTGGGGCCCAACGGCAGCGGCAAGACCACGATCATCCGCGCGATCGTCGGCCTGCACCGGCCGAGCGGGGGGCACATCCGGATCGACGGCATCGATGTCGTCGATCGCCCGAACGAGGCCAAGGCGCAGCTGTCCTACGCGCCGCAGCGCGTCACGATGCCCGACATGCTGACCGCCCGTGAGGTGGCGTCGTTGTTCGGGCGGCTCAAGGACGTGCCGGAATCACGCGTCGACGAGGTGCTCGACCTGTTCGGTCTGGCCGACAGCGCCGACCGCAAGACGCGCGAGTTCTCCGGCGGGATGCTGCAGCGACTCGGTCTGGCCGTCGCGTTCCTGAAAGAGGTCCCGTTGCTGGTGCTCGACGAGCCGACGGTCAACCTGGACCTGCTCGGGGTGGATCGATTGCGGCACCTGATGGGCGAGGCGAAGGCCCGGGGAACGACCGTCGTGTTCTCCTCGCACCTGGTCCAGAGCGCCATGCAGCTGGCCGACCGCGTCGCCGTGCTGGTCGAGGGATCGTGCGTAACGCTCGAGGAGGCTCCGGTCTTCCGCGACGCCGTGGCGCGCGGGACGACGGTGCGCGTCGTGCTCGATCACACCTCCGAGGCGATGGTCGACGCCAGCCGCCGGGCCGGGGCCGTGACCGCCAGCCGCAACGGGCATCAACTCTTTTTTACCGCCGCGCCCGAGAAACGGCTGGAGATCATCCGTGCGATCGAGTCCGCCGGCGCCGACGTCGTCGAGATCCACACCGAGATCCCGGACTGGACATCGCTGCTTCGCAAGCACTTCGATCACGGCGACAACGGACGGGTGTCGCAATGAGACGCTCCGCCTGCTGTCTCGCTCTCCTGCTGCTCGCCGCGTGCTCGGGCGACGTTCAGCCGCAGATCGTCGCGGGCCTGGATGTCTGCAACGAATGCAACATGGTCATCGATCGCCCCGATCAGGCCGGCGGCTTCATCGAACAGGGCACGTTCGTGACCTTCGACTCGCCGCTGTGCCTGCTGCGCGCCTACGAGAAGCGTCTCCAGGACGGCAAGCCGCTCCCCGAGCAGCTTTACCTTGCCGACCACGCCGACGCCACGTTGCACCCGGTCGAGGCGATGACGTTCCTGCTGACCGACCATGCGGCGACCGTGATGGAGAGCGGCACGCTGTGCTTCGTCGACCGCGCGGCCGCCGAGGCCGCGATCGCCCACGACGACGAGCGCATCTCCGACTGGGAGGGCTACCGGCTGGCACACGGCACCCCGGACCGGATGATCGAGGTGACGTTCGAGCCGACGGGGCAAATTCCCGAGCTGGTCGAGGCGTCGAAGGGCGAGCTCGTGGTCTGGATGGCGACCTCGAGCGGGCTCGATCGAGACCTCGTGATCTCGATCAAGGGGTACCCCGAGGTCGAGAGGATCACGATCCCGGCGAGCGGCGAGCCGGTCGTGTTCAGGATGAAGGCCGACCGGCCGGGGATGGGCTTCCCGGTGGTGGAGGCCGACACCGACGCGCCGCTGGGCATGTTGCGTGTCCACGGCTCGCACACCGCGGATGAGGAGGCGTCATGAAGTCCGCCGTCTGGATGATCTGCTGGCAGGAGTTCACGCTGAACCGCCGCAACCGCTGGGTACTCTCCTTCGCCGCGCTGTTCGCGATGCTGACGCTGGTGCTGGCCTATTTCGGCATGGTGACGTCGGGCTACTCCGGCTTCCAGGACTTCACGCGAACCTCGGCGAGCATCATCAACTTGGGTGGCTTCCTGATCCCGTTGTTCGCGATGCTGGTCGGTGTGTTCAGCTTCATCACCAACCAGGGCTACTTCGAGATGCTGGCGACGCAACCGGTGTCACGCTCGAAGGTACTGCTGGGTCGCTACCTGGGTCTGTTGCTCACGATCCTCGCCGCCTCGCTGCTCGGCTTCGGCCTGCCCGGTGCGGTGATCGCGCTAGTGATCGGCGTGACCGGTGCGCAGAGCTACCTGATGGTCGTGGTCTACTCGATGATGCTGGCGATGGTGTTCACCGGTCTGTCCGTGTTGATTGCCCTGATCGCGCAGCGGCGCCAGATCGCGCTCGGTATCGCGCTCGGCGTGTGGGTCTTCTACGAGCTGGTCTACGGGATGCTGATGCTGGGAACCACGCTCTACCTGTCGCCTGCCGTTTTAAAGACCGTTCTCCCCGTCGGGTTGATGGGCAACCCCATCGACATCGTGCGCGTGCTCTCGCTGTTGCAGGTCGGCGGCCCGCACCTCTACGGGCCAGCGGGTGCGACGTTGATCAAGCTGACCGGCTCCGCCGGACTCGCCACGCTGATCGGCGTGCTGGGGCTGCTGTTCTGGATCGTCGTCCCGGTCCTCGTCTCGATGAAGATCTTCAACCGCCAGAATCTCTGATGGGGTCAGTCCTTCTCGTCGGATTCGTCCTCGGCGTCGGGCGACGAGTCCACATCCGATAGCCGCACCGTCGGCTGCGGCTCGGCGAAGACCTCTTCCTTGGCTCCGTGGCGCCGGGCTCGCTTCTGGGCGGCCTTTTCGGCTTTCTTGACTTCGCGTTGACGTTTGATGACCGACATACGTGATCGACCCATGACTCCACCTCGGCGACTTAAGCCTGTCGCGCCCGAGGAGAATCCGGCCCGGGCGCACACGTAAGGTACACGAAATGACGAAAACGTGGGGTCAGGTCTTGAATCTTGCGCTGGAACTCACGAGTTCCGGCGACGACGCACGAAAGCAGCAAGGCTCGTGGACCCGGCATGCGGGAAGCATACGGGTTTTGGGCCTGCGCGCGGTCCCCCAAAGGGGTTAGTTCTTGCCGCCTTCGCCCAGGCGTTCCTCGAGCTCGTCGAACCAGTTGAGGATGACGGTGATGCGGCTTCTCGTCTCCGTGAGATCGCCCTCGTACTCGAAGGACGGGGTCCCGGTCACCAGACGACTCGCGTCCGCGTTCGCGTCGAACGTTCGGCCGATGCGCAGGAGCTCGATCTCGAACGCCTGCTCGGGATCCGTGGCCTCGAACTCCGGCTCTGTCGCGACGCCGACCCTGAAGACCGCCTCGAAGGTGACCCCGGCCGCCGGGGTGCCCAGGTAGAGGATGCTCTTCCCGTCGTCGGACCAGAGTGGCGTGTAGCCCGAGTTCGGCGACACGATCCAGCGACGTCCCGTCGCGATCTCCATCACGTGGATGTCCCAGCGTCCCGTCTCGTCCGACTGGAAGCAGAAGAATTTTCCGTCGGCCGACAAGTCCGGCGTCGACTCGTCGGCGAGGCTGTCGACGAGCATCTCGACTTCGGGATCGCCGCTCAGTTTCAGGCGAGCGATGTCGGTATTGCTCGGCACCGCTTGCTCGAAAAGCAGCCACTCGCCATCGCTGGAAGTGGCGCTCGGGACCTGTGCGCCGTCCATCTCGAGCACACGTTCGGCCGGCTCGCTGAGATCGGCGACGCGCCGCCAGATGTCGAGCTCACCCTCACGGTCGGATCCGAAGTAGACGTAACGGCCGTCGTGCGACCAGACCGGAGCGATGTTGCGTCCGACGGTCGTCAGACGCTGGCCACCGCCTCGGTTCAACGAGAAGAGCCAGACGTGCGTTCCCTCCACGTCGTCGATCTGAACGGCGATCGTCTTCTCGTCGGGCGACAACCGCATCAAGGTGAACCGTCGCTTCTCGAACGGAAGCGGCTCCTCGTTGCCCATGCCGTCGCGCCACGACAGCCGTACCTCGCGCGCCCCTGTTGCGGGCGGCGCGAAGGCCAGGATGCCGTCGTCCGAAACGTCGTAGGCCGCCGAACCCGTCTCGTCGAGGGACGACGTGTGGACCTCGTCTTCCATCGCGACGCTCCGCCCGGTGACCTCGAGCCGGTCGAGATCGAAGGGCGCCGCGTAGATCGCGCCGTCCAGGACGTAGACGAGGTGACCGCTCCGGACGTAGCGCGCCTCACGGCCGCGCTGGACCAGGACCTTGCGTTCGTCGGTTTCCAGGGACTGCGCGACGATCGACGCGTTGGACCAGGCACGCACGCCGCGTCCCAGCGTGTACAGCATCCACTCGCCGCCGGGCAACAGCTCGGGTCCGTGGGCGTACTCGCCGCTCTCCAGGGCCAGGACCTGCTCGGGCTCGCCACCGGTGGCCGGCAGACGCCAGATGCCCTGGTCCGCGCGGCCGACGTAGACGTACCCGTCCTCGTTCCAGTGGATTCCCATCGGGCGCTCGCGGAACGGGCCGACGACGACCGGGAGCTTTTCTCCGAGTGCGATGCGTTTCACGTGTCCCGCATCCCAGAAGACGACCTGCCGGCTGTCGGGTGAGAACGCCGGCGAGCGCGCTCCGTCGACGCCGTCGATCCGGCGAGGCTCGAGGTCGCCGAGATCGCGCAGCCAGATGCCCGTGGAGGCGTACGCCAGCGTTCGACCGTCGGGTGAGATCGTCGCGACGCGGTTGTAGTTGCTCGAGAAGTTGGCGCCCGGGCCGAGCATCATGTCGAATCGCACGTCGGGGTTCGCCGCCGGCTCGGTGCCCGGTTTGAGCAGCCAGGTGGTCAGCGCTCCGGCAAGCAGGGCGACCGCGGCGACGGCGATCAGGGCGACCGGCGAGCGGGGGGTCGGCGCGTCCGATGCGGCGCCCGCGGTCGTGAGCGGTTCGACCTTGTCTCCTGCCGCGGCGAGCCGCCTCAGGTCGACGATCGCATCGCCCGCACTCTGGTAGCGCTCCTCCCTGTCCTTATTAAGGAGCTTGTCGACGATCCAGCGGAGCTGCCCCAGGTCGGATCCGGCAGCGGCCATCGGTTCCGGCTCGCCGGTGAGGATGCGCGAGAGCGACTCGTGGACGTTCGCACCGCCGAACGCCTGCTTGCCGGTGACGGTCTCGTACAACACGCAACCCAGGGCGAACAGGTCGGCGCGCTCGTCGACCTCCTCGCCGCGCACCTGCTCGGGCGCCATGTAGCCGGCGGTGCCGAGCATCATCCCGGCCATCGTCATCGTCGGCGAGGCGGTCGCGCTCGCATCCGAGGGCAACGCCGCCTCGGTCAGCTTGGCCAGACCGAAGTCGAGCACCTTGGCGTGGCCGTCGGTCGTGACGAAGACGTTCTCCGGCTTGAGATCGCGGTGCACGATCCCGGCGCGGTGCGCGGCGCGCAGCGCCTCACCGATCTCGATGCACAGTGCTATCGCCTTCTCGCGGGTCAGCGTTCCCCGCGCGATCGTTTCACGGAGCGTCTCGCCCCGCAGGTACTCCTGGACCATGAAGTGCGTGGGTGAGCTGGCCCCCTCGGCCGTGGCGACCCCCACGTCGTGGATTGCGGCGATGTGCGGATGGTTCAGCGCCGCGGCGGCCTTGGCCTCCTGCTCGAAACGCGAGCTGCGGTCGACATCCGAAGCCAGCTCGCCGGGCAGCACCTTCACGGCGACCTTGCGGTCGAGCCGCGTGTCCTCGGCCAGCCACACCTCGCCCATGCCGCCCTTGCCGAGCTGCTCGAGGATCTTGTAGGGGCCCAACGTCTTGCCGATCACCGCGCGAGTATAAGAGATGAAGACCGACCGGCGCGCCCTCCTCCCAGGGCACGGCTCTTTTTGTCGGTGTTATCCTCGGTCCGTATCGACGGTCGAGGAGGGCACTCAGATGAAACGGTCGGGTCTTCTTATCGGTCTGTTTGTTCTGGTACTGACGGCCTGCGCACCCGCGGAAGAACGTGCGCCGGCGATTCCGAGCGACTACGACGAAGCGGACATCGCCACCCTGCAGCAGGCGATGGAGGACGGCTCACTCACCGCGGCCGGGCTCGTGGATTACTACCTCGAGCGCATCGCCGCGATCGATCACGCGGGACCGGAGCTGCGCTCGATCATCGAGATCAATCCCGAGGCGCGGTCGATTGCCGAGGCCCTCGATGCCGAGCGCGCCGAAGGAAACACGCGCGGGCCGCTGCACGGCATCCCGGTCGTGCTCAAGGCCAACATCGACACCGGCGACGAGATGGCGACGCACGCAGGCTCGTTGGCGATCGCCGACCACCACGCGCCGGACGACGCTTCGATCGCGCAACAACTTCGCGCTGCGGGAGCCGTGATCCTGGCCAAGGCGAACCTCAGCGAGTGGGCCAACTTCCGCTCCACGCGCTCGTCGAGCGGCTGGAGCAGCATCGGCGGGCAGACGAAGAACCCCTACGAGCCGCTGCGCAACCCGTGCGGGTCGTCGAGCGGATCGGGTGTTGCCGTTGCCGCCAACTTGACCGTGCTCGCAGTCGGCACCGAGACCAACGGATCGATCACCTGCCCGGCCGGGATCAACGGCGTCGTCGGCATCAAGCCGACGCTCGGCCTGGTCAGCCGCGACGGCATCATCCCGATCGCCCACAGCCAGGACACCGCGGGCCCGATGGCACGAACCGTGCGCGACGCCGCGTTGATGCTCAACGCGATGAGCGCGCCGGACGACTCGGATCCCTTCTCGGAGGATCGTCCGGAATCGATCCCGGACTTCGCAGCCGACCTGGCGACCGACGCGCTGCAAGGTAAGCGCATCGGCGTGTTGAAGAATTACTACGGCGCGGGCGAGAACCCCGACATCGAGAAGGTCTTCAGGAACGCGGTCGAGACGCTGAAGGCGCAAGGCGCGGAGATCGTCGACGACATCGAGATCGAGACCGAGGGCATGAGCGGCGCCTCCTACGCGGTGCTGCTCTACGAGTTCAAGGCCGATCTCAACGCCTACCTCGCGTCGTCCAACGCCGAGCTCGAGACGCTGGCCGAGATCATCGAGTTCAACACGGCCAACGCGGACACCGTGATGCCGATCTTCGGCCAGGAGATCATGGAGATGGCCGAGGAGAAGGGGCCGCTGACGGACCAGGACTACCTCGACGCGCTGGAGAAGTCCAAGCGCATCGCGCGCGACGGCATCGACAACGCGTTGAAGGAGCACGACCTGGACGCGCTGGTGGCGCCGACCAACGGACCGTCGTGGATGACCGACCACGTCAACGGCGACCACTTCTCGATCAGCAGCTCGTCGCTGGCGGCGATCTCGGGCTACGCCAGCATCACGGTCCCCGCGGGCCACGTGTCCGGCCTGCCGGCGGGGCTCTCGTTCATCGGCGGCCCGTTCACCGAGAAGTCGCTGATCGAGATGGCCTACGCGTTCGAGCAGGCGTCGAAGGCGCGAAGAGCCCCGGGGTTGTAGCGGCTACTCCGGTTTCCAGCCCTGCACCAGCGTGATCGCGGGGCGGATGCCGGACTCGTCTTCCGCGTTCATCAAGACCAGGAAGCGGTCGCCGTCGCGAGAGACGTCGTAGACGTTGCGACCGAGCTCTTCGATCCAGCCTTCGAAGTCGAACAGCTCCCGAGGCGTGCCGTGGCGGAAGCTGCCCTCGGTCTCGACGGCCACGGACATCATCTTCTTCCGGTTGTTCGCGCTGACGTAGAAAAGCTCCTTGCCGTCCGCGCTCCAGACGGGTCGGCTGCCCCCGCCGTCCCCCGAGACCTGCCACATGCCTCCGGGTCCGGGGAACGCGCGGACGTAGACCTCGTAGCTGCCGGATTCGTCGGACTCGTAGGCCAACCAGCGTCCGTTGGGCGAGAACCGCCCGGCCATCTCGGTGTCTTCCGTCTGCAGGAACGTCGTGATCTCTTCGTTTTCGATCGAGTAGATCAGCACGTCGGCACCGGTTCCCTGACTGGCCCCCATCAGGGCGACGTGCCGGCCGTCGGTCGACCAGTCGGAGGTATACAACGCGGGGTCCGTGACGTCGACCGAGACGAGCTGCTGCTCGTCCTCGAGGCCGTCGACCGACTTGCGGAACACGGTTCCCGGGCTGAACGACTGCCCGGGAATGATGCGACTGGACTGGAACATCACATCCCGGCCGTCGGGCGACCAGACCGGGAAGCCGTCGTAGCCCGGATCGAACGTCAGGCGCGTGGAGCTGCCGCGTTCGAGATCGTAGATCCAGATGTCCGCGGGATCCCCGATGTCCGCTGCCAGTCGCTTGCCGTCCCCGGAAAGTCGAAACGTGTTGAACGAGCGCGGCTCGCCGATCGTGCCGACCTCGTTGCCCTCACGGTCGAGCCAGGTGAGTCGGGTGACCGGCCGGCTCTCGGTAGCGCCGCGAACGAACAACAGCGTTCCATTCTCGGACACGGAAAACAGCGCACCGCCCCACAGGGCATCGACCGACTGCGTGATGTCGCTGGCAATCGAAACCGGATCGCCGGTGAACGAGAGGCTGTCGAGGTCGAACCCCCGGGCCATCAGGATCCGGTCGTCGACGTAGATCAGCGAACCGTTCCGGTAGGCGACCCGCGAACGCGCCGTCTGGAGCAGGCGCGGCTCGGATCCGTCGAACGACCCGATGTAGAGGCCCGACTGATCCGCCTCGGACGGGTTGTCGGGGTTGATCTCCGGGTAGGTGCTGACCGAGAAGAAGAGGAAGTGCTTGCCGCCGGGAAGGATGTGGGGCCAGCGGTGCGACAGCTCGAGCCGCTCCTCGTTGATCGTCGTCACGACCTCCGGCGGCGTGCCGTCCCGGACGCCGATGCGATACACCGGCTCGCTCCAGTCGGGGACGTA
>JABAOE010001458.1_pt5 | contig 20907 bp, 16 predicted proteins | sample 7062141 | NCBI WGS metagenome assembly JABAOE01 (sample SAMN14538627, study PRJNA623070) | marine sediment metagenome | biome: marine biome [ENVO:00000428]; feature: marine pelagic biome [ENVO:01000023]; material: deep marine sediment [ENVO:00002113] | place: India: Gulf of Khambhat ... | reverse complement strand
ACACGACTGGCATTATTTTCATGATTTTCGCCTGTACCGGGTCGGGGGGTGTCGGACTCAACCACGACTGGATGATCATCGAAAGGCCCATCAGTATCGGCAGCACGTAATACGGATCCTTCGCCGACAGATCAGTAATCCACAGATAAAACGGTGCATTACGTAATTCGACGCTCGCGATTAATACCCAGTACAAGGCGATAAACACGGGAATTTGCACAAGTATCGGCAAGCATCCGCCGAGCGGGTTGATTTTTTCGGTTTTGTACAACTCCATCATCGCCTGTTGCATGCGCTGCCGGTCATCACCATAGGTTTCTTTTAGTGACTGAAGCTTGGGCGCAAGCACGCGCATTTTTGCCATCGATTTGTAGCTGGCGGCCGAAAGCGGATAGAAGACAAGTTTGATAATGACAGTCAGCAAGATGATCGCTACGCCCCAGTTACCGACCCATCCTTGGATTGCTGACAATAACCAGAACAACGGCGCTGCGATCACCGTCAGCCATCCGTAATCAACCGTCAGTTCGAGGCCCGGAGCAGCTTCCGCCATTGCCTCCTGATCCTGCGGGCCAGCGTACAACTGCGAACGGAGGGTGCCAATCGCACCCGGCGCAATCCGGTCGACTGGCAAAATGGTGCCAACTGCATACAAGTTATTGCCGCGCGCCTTGGTGAAATATTCTCTTGGAGTACCCTCCGCCGGCAGCCAGGCGGCGACGAAGTAATGCTGCACGATGGCTACCCATCCGTCCGTCGCCGTGCGCGGATACTTCACCTTGCCCTTGTCCATGTCCTCGAAATCGACCTTGGTAAACTTGGACTCATTGGTATAAACCGCGCCGCCGGTGAAAGTCGGCATCATCCTCGAGTCACCCGCGGCAGGATTACCATCCCTCAGAAACTGAAAATAACCGTGCGGCGAAACCGCCTCGCTACGCTTGTTGGCAATTTCGTAGTCGACGTCGATAACGTAACTACCACGCCGGAACGTGTAGCGCTGTATGACATCAAGGCCGCTCGACTCCGAGGCACGAAGTTCCACCAATAATTGGTCGGCTCCGGGTCGTAGTTCGAACCGGTCACCATTGATCTGATACATCGTCGAATGATTTGGCAATCCCGGGCCGATCAAGCCACTCTGCGCGACGTATGTGCGTTCGCCATTCTTGTCGAACAACTTCAGATTAGTGTCCGGGTCATCCTTGCTGTAGTGCTCCAGCAGTTCGAGTGTCTGCAGGATACCTCCCTGGGTACTGATCTTCGCTTCGTACACGTCAGTGCGGACGGTCACGACGCGCGCAGACGATGGCGCCTGTGAAGGCGCTGACACGACCGGCGTGGCGCTTGTTGAGTCGGCTTCCAGGGTAACTTCGGGAACGGTGCTGTCGAGCAGCGCCTGCTGTGCATCGCCTGTCGTTGGCGCGACCTCGCGCGGCGGCGGCTGATTCGCTTTCATCCAGGCATCTGCCAACAGAATGATGGAACCGGCAAAGACGATGGCGGCAATGATTCGCGCGTTATCCATTACAACTTCTCTTGATTGTTATTTCTTGTACCAAAGGCTTGATTATCCGCGGCAGGAACTAGGTCGATCCCACCTCTGTGCCAAGGGTGGCATTTCAGCGTCCGTCGCAATGCCAAGTGAACACCCTTGAAACTACCGTGCTCGATGATGGCGAGACACGCGTACTCAGAACAGGTCGGGTAAAAGCGGCATTGGTTGCCGATCCACGGCGATAACATAAACTGGTAGCCGCGAATCGCCCAGACAAGAGCTTGTTTCATGCTGTGGCCCGCGCAAATAACTCGTTCAACTCCGATCGAATGGCGACGTCGGTACAACGACCGTCTGTAGCCAAGTAGCGAACCACCATGTCAATCTGGCCAAGTTGGTGTCGTCGGAAGCGAAACACCTCACGAATGATACGCCGCATTCGAGCACGGCCGGCAGCGCCGGCAATCTGTTTCCGACCGATGACAATACCCAGTCGCGCGCTACCTTCGATAGAACCGCCCGGCCGGATCAGTAGTAAAAAATGCCGACTGCGATACCGCTGCTGAAAGGCACCAGTAAATTGCGTTGGTCCCCGCAAACGTGCGGTGCGGGGCAGTGTTGCCCGCACATTGCTCACACGCTCAGGCGCGCTCGCCCTTTCTTGCGCCGGGCGTTGATGACAGCCCTACCGCCGCGGGTTCGCATGCGCACGAGAAAGCCATGGCGGCGTTGTCGCCGCGTTTTAGAAGGCTGATAAGTGCGCTTCATTTACGCTCTCCAATGAGGTCTCGGAAAAAGCCGGCTATTAGACTGATTTACAGACCTTATGTCAATGCTCAAGTAAGCAGCCGGTCTGTGGATAACTTTTGTCGAGACTGTTAGAATTTGCCTTCCTTTCCGGATCGCTGTTGCTCACAGCTTTCAGAGTTTTGCGCTTAACCAAAAAACCTATAAATGGACAGTTTCTGGACACATTGCCTCCGCCATTTCCAGGCGGCGATCCCGGCACAGCAATACAAGACCTGGATTCAACCTCTAAACGCTGAGTTTGATGGCAAAACTGTTCATATCGCTGCTCCGAACCGGTTTGTGCTGGAGTGGGTGCGGGATAAATATCTGGGCGATATCCAACGTCTGTCATCGGAATACTTAGACAAGAATGTTGGCATCAACATGACGCTGGCGAGCCGCCAGGTAGAACCTTCGAGTCCGACGGCGCGTACCGTTGACATCCAAGCCAAGCCAAAGGAACGTGAAAAAAGCCGCCTGAACCCCTTGTTCACGTTTGATACCTTTGTTACGGGAAAGGCAAACCAGCTTGCCCGTGCTGCCGCCTTGCAAGTAACTGAGCATCTCGGTACCGCGTATAACCCGTTATTCGTATACGGAGGTGTGGGCCTCGGAAAAACCCATCTGATCCAAGCCATCGGCAATGCCGTCCGTGACCAGCAGCCTGACGCTAAGGTTCGCTATATTCATGCCGAACAATATGTTTCAGACGTAGTACGCGCTTACCAACACAAGGCCTTTGACGGATTCAAGAAGTACTATCACTCGCTCGACCTGCTGTTGATCGATGACATCCAGTTCTTTGGTCGGAAAAACCGCACTCAAGAGGAATTTTTTTATCTCTTCAATGCGTTAACCGAGGCACATCGCCAAGTCATTATCACTTGTGATACCTACCCAAAAGAAATCACTGGCATGGAAGACCGATTGGTGTCGAGATTCGGCTGGGGACTCACTGTTGCGATTGAGCCACCAGAACTAGAGATGCGCGTCGCGATTCTGCTGAAAAAGGGAGAGTTGGAGCGGACGAATTTACCTGAAGCGGTCGCCTTCTTCATTGCTAATCATATCCAGTCCAACGTTCGTGAACTCGAAGGGGCTCTGAAACGCGTCCTCGCTTATGCGCGCTTCACCAATTCGCCAATTAGTATCGAACTCGCTCGCGAAGCGCTCAAGGACCTGCTCGCCTTACAGACACGGCAGATTTCTCTGGAGAATATCCAGAAACGCGTCGCGGACTACTACAAGATCAAGGTTTCTGAGATGTATTCCAAGAAGCGCTCACGCACGGTCGCCAGACCGAGGCAAATGGCAATGGCGCTGGCAAAAGAACTGACTTCGATGAGCCTCCCTGATATTGGTGACGCGTTTGGCGGTCGTGACCACACCACCGTGCTGCATGCCTGCCGCAAGATTGCTGAGCTTCGTGCCTCCGATGCAGACATTAGCCGTGATTTCGATTCCCTGCTCCAAACGCTGCGCGCCTGACAAGAATTTCTACCGAACCAGCTGGTACTGATGTGGATAACTCGTGCATGAAATGTGTAAAACCCGCGCCACAGGCCTTGGCGACAATTTCGTGCACAATCTTTCCACTATCTCTCCGGTACTAAAACCGGACTTTATACAAACGAGTTAACAAGCATAATCAATCAATTGAGCAAGATATCCGGAGCATCGCACCGGCTTTATTAATCTTATTACTATTAATATATGAAACTACCTGACCTAAAGCGCGATACCTTGCTTAAACCGCTACAAGCGGTATCCGGTATCGTTGAACGGCGTCACACCCTGCCTATACTTTCGAATGTACTGCTCGAAACGAACGATGGCGAATTGAACCTGCTGGCAACAGACTTGGAGATTCAGGTCGCCACCAAAGCGAAACTGAGCAAGAAAGCAAGTAGCCAAGCGATTACGGTATCTGCACGCAAGTTGCAAGATATCCTCCGGTCGCTACCTGATGCGGCCACAGTGTCGCTTGAGACTCAGGACAGCAAGCTGGTATTGAGAACCGGCAAAAGTCGCTTCAATCTGCAAACGCTGCCCGCAGACGATTTTCCCAGGTTGGCCGATGGTGCTGGCGAAGCAACCAGTGTCAAGGTTGCTCAGAAACAACTGAAGCGCATGCTTCAACTGGTGCAATACGCAATGGCGCAGCAGGACATTCGTTACTACTTGAATGGGCTGCTAATGCTGGTTGATGGTGACAAACTAACGCTAGTTGCGACGGATGGGCATCGGCTTGCCTACATCGCCGCGGCGCTCGAGGAGAAGCATTCTCGGGTGGAAGCGATCTTGCCGAGAAAAGCAGTACTGGAACTGGTCAAGCTTCTCGGCGAATCGGAAGATGTCGTCGAGTTACACCTCCAACAGAACCAGGTGAGAAGTCGGTTTGGTGATGTGGACCTGCTTTCGAAGGTCGTTGACGGAAAGTTTCCTGATTTTGCCCGTGTTATTCCGTCCAATCCGCCTTCGCGATTTGCGATTTCGCGAACTGATCTCCAACAGGCATTGCAGCGAGCGTCAATACTATCAAACGAGAAATTTAAAGGTGTGCGTTGGGTCTTGACCAAGAACCTATTGCGCATCGTTTGCACCAACGCCGAACATGAGGAAGCAGAAGAAGAACTGGAAATCGAATACTCTGGGGAGGCGCTAGACATCGGGTTCAATGTCACTTACCTACTGGATGTCCTGAATAATCTTTCTGCCGATCAGGTGGAGTGCGCGCTCGGTGATGCCAATAGCAGCATGCTGATAACGGTACCTGGAGACAAGAATTTCAAGTACGTTGTCATGCCGATGCGTATATAAAGAAATCACAAGAGCGTACTGGATGCAAGAAAGTAACGATTACACTGCCGGAAGTATCCGGGTACTCAAAGGCCTGGAAGCCGTGCGTAAACGGCCCGGGATGTACATTGGTGATACCAGTGATGGCACTGGTCTGCACCATATGGTCTTTGAGGTCGTCGACAATTCAATCGATGAAGCATTGGCTGGGTATTGCGACGAAATCAAGATCATCATTCACACCGACGGATCGATCAGCGTACTGGACAATGGACGCGGTATTCCGACGGATGTGCATCCAGATGATGAAGCAGGTCGCACGACACCTGAGATCGTCATGACTGTACTGCACGCGGGCGGCAAATTCGACAGTAATTCCTACAAGATTTCAGGGGGACTTCACGGAGTCGGCGTCTCTGTGGTTAACGCTCTCTCGGAGTGGCTGAAATTGATGGTCCGGCGTAATGGCCAATTATTTACCATGGAGTTCCATGATGGAGTGCCAACTGGTCCGCTCAAAGTCAATGGCACCACTGAACGCCGAGGAACAGAAATACACTTCCTACCTAGCCGGCAGGTGTTCGAGAACACGGAGTTTCATTACGACATTCTTGCGGGGCGCTTACGCGAGCTGTCTTTTCTCAATAATGGTGTGCGTATCGAGCTTCAAGACCAAGTATCAGGCAAGGAGGAAATTTTCCAGTTCGATGGAGGTGTGAAGGGATTTGTCGAGTACATCAACCGCTCAAAGAACATCTTGCACCCGAACATCTTTCATACTGTCTACGAGGCCAATCAGATCTCCGCTGAGATCGCGATGCAGTGGAATGACTCCTATCAGGAGCAGGTCCTGTGTTTCACCAACAACATACCCCAACGCGATGGCGGAACGCACCTGACTGCGCTGCGCAGCGCGATGACACGTACTCTTAACCAGTATATTGAGTCGAATGATCTCGCGAAAAAAGCCAAAGTCGAGACTAGTGGTGACGATATGCGTGAAGGTTTGACATGTGTCCTTTCAGTGAAGTTGCCCGACCCCAAGTTCTCGTCACAAACGAAGGACAAACTAGTTTCTTCAGAGGTCAGGCCGGTAGTAGAAGATGCCATCTCTAGGGCGCTGTCGGCATGGCTGCTTGAGAGACCGAATGACGCGAAAATTATTGTCTCAAAGATCATCGAAGCGGCAAGAGCGCGAGAGGCAGCACGCAAGGCACGCGAGATGACACGTCGTAAAGGAGTCCTCGATGGATTCGGCTTGCCGGGCAAGCTCGCTGACTGCCAAGAAAAAGATCCTGCAGAATGTGAACTTTTTTTGGTGGAGGGTGACTCCGCTGGCGGATCAGCCAAACAGGGGCGAGACAGAAAGTTCCAGGCAATCTTGCCGTTGAAGGGGAAGATTCTCAACGTCGAAAAAGCACGCTTTGAAAAATTGGTCTCCTCGCAGGAAATCGCTGCTTTGATCACTGCGCTGGGTACGGGCATCGGTAAGGAGGAATATAAACCGGAGAAACTGCGCTATCACCGCATCATCATCATGACGGATGCTGATGTTGACGGTTCGCACATTCGCACCTTGCTCTTGACATTTTTTTACCGTCAGATGCCGGAATTGGTCGAGCGGGGCCATGTCTTTATTGCCCAACCACCTTTGTACAAGGTCAAGCATGGCAAGGAAGAGCGTTATCTCAAGGATGATCACGAACTGAAAGATTATTTATTGAAGATAGCCTTAAGAAACGCAGAACTAATTCCGGGTGAAGATCGTCCAGCACTCGCCGATGAGGCCCTGGAGGAGGTTGCACGATCCTACATTCTCGCAGAGGCGGTAATAGAGCGGGTGGGGCGGCGAATTGACCCCGCAGTGCTTCATGCGTTACTGAGGGATCCGGTAGTGAGTCTCACCGATGAAGCCACATCTGCTGAATCAGCGAGGAGGCTAACCCAATCGTGCGCATCGGAACGGCTCGAAATCGAGCCGCAATTCGATCAGAAAAGCGAGGCTTACTACCTGCTCATCAAGCGCACCCATCATGGCAACGTGCGCTTGTCATATTTGGACACCAACTTCCTTGAAAGCGGTGACTATGCTCAAATAAGGCAAACCGCCGAAGTTCTACAGGGGTTGCTCGGCGAGGGTGCATTGGTCAGGCGCAAGGAACATGAGCGCTCGGTAACGGAGTTCAAGCAGGCTCTCGAGTGGTTGCTGGAAGAAGGAAAAAAAGGTGTCGCGATCCAGCGCTACAAGGGATTAGGAGAGATGAATCCGGATCAGCTGTGGGAAACGACAATGAACCCAGCCACGCGGCGCTTGCTCAAAACGCAAATCGAGGATGCTATCGCCGCAGGGGAGATATTCAGCACTTTGATGGGCGACTTGGTTGAACCACGTCGGGCATTTATCGAGAATAACGCGCTCGGCGTACGAAATCTCGACGTCTGATCAAATTTAGGTATTCTTGCGCCGCGTTTTTTTCTTCGCGGCGTTGTTCCTTGTCGTTCCCCCACGGCGACCGGGCAACTTGCGAGGTTTTGCCGAAGACCGCGTCGTCGCTTTTTTTCCCTTACCTGATTTTGCGGCGATTAACTCAACAGCCTCTGCGAGCGTGATTTTTTCCGGATCGATGGACTCCGGAATAGTCACATTGTTAGATCCGTGCTTCAAATAGGGCCCATAACGACCGGTATGGATGGTAATGGCGCGCTCGTCTTCAGGATGGGTACCGAGTTTGCGACCACCACCGGGGCGTTGTCGCGCTTGTGCGAGTAATTCAACTGCTCGTTCAAGCTCGATGTCGTAGACGCTGTCAGTCTTGGGGATGGATTTAAACTGCCCGTCGTGCTTGATATACGGACCGAAGCGGCCGATATTGGCCTCGACCGGTTTTCCGGTTTGAGAATGCTTGCCGAGTTGCCGCGGCAAGGAAAGTGCCTTAAGGGCAGTTTTCATTGCCTCTGCTGTTGCTTTGGCTGGCAATGGAACGCCTCTCGGCCACGCAGCGCGCTTCGGTTTTTCCTTCGATCCCGGCTCAGGCGTTTTACCGATTTGAACATATGGACCATACGGACCAGTGAGCAGGTAGATCGTTTTCCCAGTTTTTTTGTCTGCACCCAACACGAGTGGTTCCTTGCGTATCGGGCCGGCACCAAACGGCTCGGTGTAATCGCAGTCGGGATAGGCGCTACAGCCGACAAATAGCCCACGGCTGCTGTTTTGCAGCAGCACCACACTTTTGCATTTCGGGCAAAATTCGGGCTGCTGCGCCTCCTGCCATCTTGGATCGTAAAAGCGCCGTGAATACGCTTCCCAGCTGCGTACACGAGGGTCGGCCTCGGGAAGCGGAATGCCTCTGCTGATGCCTTCTTTGTTACTCAGGTCTTTGGCGAAGGCGGACCAGAATTCTTCCATCACTGCGACCCAGTCGAGGCTGCCGTTGGAGATTTCGTCAAGCTCGGTTTCAAGATTTGCTGTGAATCCGTAGTCGAGATAGTGATTAAAGTGCGAAGTGAGGAAACCGTTAACCAGTCGGCCAACATTGGTTGGCAAGAAACGTTTTTTCTCCAACACGGCGTAACCGCGATCCTGCAAGGTGGAAATAATGTTGGCGTAAGTCGATGGTCGGCCGATGCCAAACTCTTCTAATGTCTTCACTAGGCTCGCTTCCGTATACCTAGGCGGTGGTTGTGTGAAGTGCTGTTCACCGTAAATCTTTTTCACCGGTAATTTGTCATTGACTTCCAGCGCCGGCAACTTGGCTTCCTCTTCCGGCTCTGTATCATCAGCGCCTTCCGTGTACACCGCGATAAAGCCTGGAAAGACGAGTATTTGCCCGGTTGCTCTGAATATGGTGTCCTTGTTTCCAGCCTCGATATCGACGCTGGTAGTGTCAAATCGCGCCGGGGCCATCTGGCTCGCGAGTGTTCTTTTCCAGATCATCTCGTACAGCGCGGCTTGGTCTGGCCGGAGGTACTTCTTCACTGAGGCTGGTGTGCGCTTGATCGAGGTGGGGCGTATAGCTTCGTGTGCCTCCTGAGCATTCCTCGACCGATTTCGGTAGGTTACGGCCGTTTTGGGAAGATATCCAGCGTCGAAGTTCTTGTCGACGTATTCGCGAATTTCTCGGACTGCTTCTTTGGCAAGAGCAACTGAATCAGTGCGCATATAGGTGATCAGGCCCACTGTTGAACCGCCGATATCGACGCCCTCATAGAGCTGCTGCGCTGTGCTCATGGTCGTTCGGGACGTCATCCCGAGTTTACGCACGGCTTCCTGTTGCAGAGTCGACGTGATAAACGGGGGGGCCGGCTGACGCGCGCGCGGTTTGCGTTCAACGCGGATAACCTTGACGGAGCCCTTTGTGCTCGCTTCAATTTGCGCAATTGCTTTCCCTTGGGCTGCCTCACTGTCAAAGGTGAATTGTTCGACTTTCTTTCCTTTGAATTGGACCAAGCGGGCATTGAAGGCCTGCCGTCCTTTCTGCGAACCCAGATGAATCGTCCAGTATTCACGACTGTTGAAGTTCTCGATTTCCTGTTCGCGCTCGACAATTAGCCTTAAAGCTGGGCTTTGGACGCGGCCGGCAGACAGACTACGGCCGATTTTTTTCCACAATATTGGTGAAAGGTTGAATCCGACTAGGTGATCAAGTGCACGGCGAGCCTGCTGCGCATTGACCAGGGGCATGGAAATCTTGCGCGGATGCTGGACCGCTTCCTTCACGGCGGACTCCGTGATTTCGTAGAATACGACCCGATGCAGCTTGCGATTCTTGAGGAGTTTTCTGTCTTTTAGAATTTCCGATAGATGCCAAGCGATCGCTTCACCTTCACGATCCGGGTCAGTCGCGAGATAAATGTCCTTGGCTTTGGCGACTGCCCTCGCGATATTGTCCACGTGCTTCTTGTTGCGCTCTACCAGCGCATATCGCATGCGGAAATCGCTCGCCGGGTCAACGGCGCCTTCCTTTGCCTCCAAGTCGCGAACATGACCGTAAGAGGCCAGAATATCGAAACCCCGACCAAGGTACTTCTTGAGTGTCTTCGCTTTCGAAGGCGACTCGACGATCAGCAGATTTTCCGACATGAAACGCGGCGATCAGAGAGAAAGGGCGAGATGATAAGAAGATGCTGGCCGTGGGGCAAGCAATTGCTGGATCCGGAGATAACTTTTTTACTGGGGTTTACTGAAGTCGCGGCTGGCAAGTAACTCCAGCACCAGGCTGTCAATGGACTGTTGTTGGTTCCATAACACCATCAACACAATCAGTTTTATTTTTTCTAAATCAACTCCGGGTTCGGCGAGCGCCAAGACGCGTTCGATGATCAATTCCCTTTGCGGCGCCGTGATAATTTCCGAGTCTTCGAGAAACAGGATGAACCCGCGTGCTTCCGTAGTCAGGTTAGACAACTCCTCTTCAGCGTATATTCGAAAGCTGCGACTACGAACGAACGGTGTTTCAGCATCGTGGTCGCCTGACTGATCGAAACCACTCAGCCAGGTCAGAGCTTCGGATATATCGTCGTCTTCGAAACCGGCAGCGGAGAGACGTTTCGATATTGTGTCTGCATCGGGCAGATGGCCATTGTGAAAATAGTTTTCGACGAGATATACAAGTATGTCGAACATGTGCCCCCTGGGCTGATTGACAATGTTACTAGAGCCGGCGGATTTGCTGAAATTTGCCACCAGCAACTCTTACGACCGCGCCTTCCAGCTCCAGTTCCAACAGCATCGCCGAAGCTTTCTCGGCAGTCAAGCCACTGTTCGCACAGATCGTATCGAGGTCAATCGGGTCATAAGCCATCACGCGCAATAATTCGCAATGCTTTTGTTGTGGCAAGGCGGTAGCAGATGAGGCATCACGCGGAGCTTTGGCTTGGTTAAATTCCTCGAGGATATCGTTGGCGGTTTCTACCAACTTTGCGCCTTGTTTGATAAGCGCGTGGCAGCCTTTCGAAAGCGGTGAGTGTATCGACCCTGGTATCGCGAAGACCTCACGTCCCTGTTCAATTGCACATCGAGCGGTGATGAGCGAGCCGCTCTTGGTGGCTGCTTCCACAATTAACACACCCGAAGACAGTCCGCTGATTAATCGATTCCTTCTTGGAAAATTACCCGCCAACGGACGGGTCGATAGCGAAAATTCCGAAAGCAGTAACCCCTGTCGCGAAAGTTCATGCGCGAGGGCGCGGTTGCGAGCCGGGTAAACGTTGTCAAGACCGGTGGCAACAACTGCGATGGAAGAATTCTTTCCTGCCAGACCGCCAAGGTGGGCAGCCGTATCGATACCAAGTGCCAAACCGCTGACGATGCAAAAACCGCTGTTGGAAAGTTCTCGTGCGAACGCTTCAGCGTTGGCAATGCCTTGAGGGGTCGCATTGCGGCTGCCGACGACGGCAATTGCGTCGCGTTCCAAGAGGTCCGCCTTGCCCTTCAGATAGAGTAGCGGTGGCGGATCGGCAATTTCGAACAGTGCTCGCGGATAGTTGGTGTCGGCCAATGTTACTAGCCGATTATTATCCTCTGCCGCCCAGTCTAGAGTTGTTGCGAGCAAGCTTTCATTGGGGCCCGTGGCGATTGCGGTAGCAAGGTCCGCCCCGACAATTTTGCCAAGCGCAGTTGCAGATGCGCCCAAAACAGCCTCGGGACTTCCGAAGCCGCTCAGCAATTTTCGAAAGGCAACCGGCCCCAGTCGCGGAATGAGCCCGAGCCGCAGCCAGGCCTCAAGTTCCGCGTCAGGCATTCACGATGGGGTCAGAACGAAATCGTTGATCTGGACAGAACGCGTGGTGTTCATTACCAGCGCGTATGATAAACGCTCATAGACTCTAAAGACGAACACCACGCCGTAACGTTCGTCGGGCAGTCTGAGCTTGTTTTGTGAGCCGGTCGAGCCAGGCTGTTGAACATGCTCGCCAGTACGATACAGTTCAAGCACGTTACCTGTCTCCACGCCATCACGGCTTCCGCGGTTCAACACGACTACTGTCAGCGGGCCAATCTCGGACACACCCTCTTCGGCTGAGGCAATGACTTTGCCGTTGATACTGCGGCTGGGTGGGCGCGGCATGTATGGGATGTCCGCAAGGCCAGTCATCTTCATCAATCGATCACCAGGATTGATTTCTCGCACCGCCCGGCTAATCTTCAGCGTCGAGACATCGGCTCGCGCAGTAACGCTGGTATCGCCGAGATAGATTGCCTCATACCCGAGTACTTCCTTGGTATCGGGATCGGTGAAGCTACGCCCCGGTCGTACCGCGTAGAAACGCTTTCCACCTTTTTCCTGAAGGCCGCTGGCGTAGGCAACGTCCCCCGGACCCAAAAGTACTCGTCCATCCCGCCCGGCAACGATTGTCGGCGCCGCTTCGAGTTCATTTGCACCGACCAACAGGGTGCTCGAGAGTAAAGACTTCAGCACGCTCCGGGATATCGTTGGTATCGGTGAGCTGTCCAGCGGAGAAGTACGAATTTGCGGGCTGAGTCGCTGTCGAACCAGCGTCCAGCCAGTGTCGCTCTCGAAACGCAGGCGTGGGGTAGCGCCACTGAAGTCAAGAATCAGCACATCACCGGGATAAATCCAGTGTGGATTCTTGACTTCGTCGCGATTCAGACCCCATATGTCCGGCCAGCGCCACGGATCACGGAGAAACCGGGCTGAAATATCCCAAAGCGTGTCGCCTTCCACCACGACGTAGCGCGACGGCGGATTTTCAACTAGGGCCAAAGGTTCCGTTGACTGGGTGTCCTGGGCGGTTGCCAGGCCAGGGGCCAGGAGCGCGGCGATCGTCGATAACACCAAATATATAATTGCCTTGCCCATGTTATGGATCCTCGTTGATAGGGTGTTCAGCTGGCGGTAGCCGGAGGTGAACATTAAGGGCCACAAAATATCATACATTTTGCTTTAAATTCTGCATCTACTCTATTAAATTAGCAAGCATTTATGGCATTGCTTCCAATACTCAAATATCCTGATAAGCGCCTGCATACGGTCGCCAAGCCGGTCCAGCAGGTTGATGACACTATTCGCTCGTTGGTCGATGACATGGCTGAAACGATGTACGCAGCGCCGGGAATTGGCCTTGCCGCGACCCAGGTCAACGTCCACAAGCGAGTGATTGTCATGGATATTTCTGAGACGAAAGACCAGTTACTGGTGTTGATCAACCCTGAAATTGTCCAATCCTCCGGCCGTTTCGAATGCGAAGAAGGTTGCCTGAGCGTTCCCGGCATCTTCGAAAAAGTGACCCGGGCGGAAGACATACGCGTCAAGGCGCTTGATCGGGACGGTAACGGTTTCGAGTTTGACGCCAATGGCTTGCTCTCAATTTGTGTACAGCATGAAATGGACCACCTTCAAGGCAAGATATTCGTCGAATACCTGTCGCCATTGAAGCAGGATCGGATCCTCAAGAAGCTGCGCAAGGCCGAGCGGTTGGCGATCTGACCTGCCGAGCGTCAAGAATTGATGCGTTTGGTCTTTGCGGGAACGCCATCATTCGCGGCTACCGCCCTCGACGCGCTGATTGATAGCGGGCATCAGGTTGTTCTCGTATTGACACGCCCAGATGCGGCTGCGGGACGGGGTTTGAAACGGTTACCAAGCGAAGTCAAACGCCTCGCGTCTGAGCAACAACTGCGGGTGTTGCAGCCGACCACGCTGCGTGATCCAGAGGTATACGAGCAAATTCGTGGTGCTGGCGCCGATGCGATGGTCGTTGCTGCGTATGGGTTGATCCTTCCCGCCAACGTGATCGAAGCGTTTCGGTACGGCTGTATTAATATTCACGCTTCGTTATTGCCGCGATGGCGCGGCGCGGCACCGATACAGCATGCGTTGCTCGCTGGCGACAGTAAAACGGGGATCAGTATCATGCGTATGGACGAGGGGCTTGATACCGGACCGGTTTACCTGACCGCATCAATCGATATAGCGCCAGATGAAACCGCGGGTTCCTTGCATGACAAGCTGGCAGACCTGGGCGCGCGCAGTATTGTCCGGGCACTGGCGGGCATTGCCTCTGGCAAATTGCAAGCGCTGCCGCAACCATCCGAAGGCGCGACGTACGCGCACAAGATCACCAAAGACCAGGCACAGATCCGCTGGGGACAGCCGGCGGCCGAGGTTGACAGAGCGATACGCGCGTTCAATCCGTTCCCGGGCGCGTACTGTCACATCGACCAACAGTTAATCAAGGTCTGGGCGGCGAGGCCTTTCGCCGGGGCGAACGGCCGACCGGGCGAAGTATGCGCTATTTCGCAGATCGGGATTATCGTTGCTTGTGGCCGCGATGGGGTGTGCCTAACTGAATTGCAGAGGCCGGGCGGGAAGCGGTTGCCTGCGGCGGAGTTCCTGCGTGGATTTCCGATTGAACCCGGCCAACGGTTCGCTGACTGAGGTACACGGATGCAACAGGTACAGCGGGCAGCGGCGGCAGCCGTATCGTCTGTTTTGTCCGGTCACAGTCTGCCGGAATCGCTCGAGCGAGAAATTGGCAAGGTTCGACTGACTGATCAGCAACGGGCGGCAATTCAGGCGTGCAGTTACGGGACGCTGCGTCATCTTGGATTCCTGCGGTTCGCGCTGGACCAGCTTGTGAAGCGAACGCCGAAAGATGATAAGGTCTTGTCGTTACTTCTTGTTGCCCTCTATCAGCTTCAGTTCAGCGAGTCAGCTCATTACGCTGTTGTTGATCATGCAGTCAAGAGTGTCGGCGCAATAGCCGGACGCTCGTTGAAGCCGTTCGCTAATGCAGTATTGCGCGAATATTTGCGCAAACGGCGACAACTGATCGATGCAGCGAGCCGCGACGATGTTGCGCGGTTTTCGTTTCCCCGTTGGTGGATCGACAAGCTTAGCGCTCAACTGGGTAGTCAGGCAGCCCCGGTTCTGGCGTCCGCCAATCTTCATCCGCCGATGATACTGCGGGTCAATCGGCGGCGGATGCAGGCCGAGGAGTATGTATCCCTGCTGCGCGAGCGAGGAATGGTTGTCGAACTAGTGGGGCCCGAGGCGGTGCGATTAGCCGTGCCTGTTGGAGTTCGACAGCTGCCCGGCTTTGTCGAAGGGCTGGTTTCGGTACAGGACGCAGGTGCTCAGGTTGCTGCACACTTGCTCGAACTGGAACCGGGGCAGCGAGTTATCGATGCGTGTGCAGCGCCCGGCGGAAAAACCTGTCATATGCTAGAGCTTTGTGATGTTCAGCTTCTGTCACTGGACCGTGACGAGCGACGGCTTTTGCGAGTGCACGAAAATCTCGAGCGGCTTGGGCTTGGCGCGAAATTGTGCTGTGCCGATGCGGCCGATCTGGACAGCTGGTGGGACGGCCGCCTAGCCGATCGCGTTTTACTTGATGTGCCGTGCAGCGCATCAGGCGTGGTCCGCCGCCATCCCGATGTCAAGTGGTTACGCAGGCCAAGCGATATTGCTGGCTTTGTACTTCAGCAACGTAGGTTACTGGAGGCCCTATGGCAGGTGGTTGCCCGCGGTGGTAAATTGCTTTATGTAACCTGTTCCGTATTTCGGGAGGAGAACCAGCAGCAGGTAAACTGGTTCCTGTCCCGCCATGCGGATGCTCGGGTAGCGCCACAGCATGCCACCAATGGGGGAGAGTTACTGCTTCCGTCCGAAGACCACGATGGTTTTTTTCACGCCTTGTTCGAGAAGATCTAGATCGAGGCTCTACCGCCTATTGCTGGGTGTGTGCCTGCTTGCGTATTGTACGTTGGTCCGGGCAGACACCGTCTTTGTACAATCGGTTGAGCTGACCCCGCATGGCAACGAGTATTACCTCGATGCCAGCTTCGCTATCAGTCTTACGCCAACAGTACAAGAGGCGCTTAATCGTGGTGTCCCGCTCTACTTCCTGCTGGAGTTCGATCTGATCTACCCGCGATGGTACACGCTCTACTTCTGGAACAAACGTGTCGTCGAACTGCAGCAAAGTTACCGGCTCAGTTATAACGCGCTGACACGTCAGTACCGGCTTAGTAATGGTTTCTCGCAGCACACATTCGATAATCTTCAAAGCGCCTTGTCGGATCTCGGCACTATCGAAGCGCAACATGTCTTTGAGAAATCGATCCTCGATGAGGAGCTTGTCTATGAGGCTCAGCTACGGCTCCGGTTGGATATGGGGCAACTGCCAAAGCCGTTTCAGATAGATGCGCTGGGCTCGGATGACTGGGAGGTCTCCTCGTCATGGTTCCGCTGGACGGTGAAACAATGAGCCGCCCGCTGCAGAAATGGCGCAAATCATTAATGAGCCACGGCATGCGCTACGTCGTCGGATTGGCATTGGGACTGGGCATCGTCATGCTTTATCTGCTTTCGACAGCCAGTACCAACGCCACCGATTTTGCCAACGATTTACCCTTGCTTTTAGGTCTTGGCGTGGCCATCCTGGTGATACTGATGCTGCTGGTCGGATTTCAGCTGGTAATCGTTCGGCGTCGCATCAAAGCGCGCGTCTTTGGTTCTAAACTCACGCTACGGCTGGTTTTGGTTTTTACCATGGTGTCGGTATTGCCCGGCGTGCTGATGTATGCCATTTCGGTGCATTTTCTCGCGGGCTCGATTGAATCGTGGTTCGATGTGCGAGTCGACAGCGCGCTTGAGGGGGGTCTCAATCTTGGACGAGTCAACCTCGAAGCGGGCTTGCGCGAACTTCACCGCAAAGCCGACACTATGGCGCTGAGTCTATCTAATGGACAGAGCAGTGCGAGGGTCGCAGCGCTGAACGACCTGCGCGAACAGGCCGCCGTCGACGAAGCTGCTCTATTGAGTCCCGAGGGGGACATTATTGCCTTCTCGGGCTCAGACTCCGAGCAGCTACTACCGGTGATGCCGAATCCCTCGGTGCTGCGCCAAGTAAGATTGCAGCAACCTTACCTCTCGATCGAAGAGGACCGCGAATCGCGTTTGCGTTTACGTGTGGCCGTTCCCGTAAACCAACGAGGCGGCGAGACAGAAATTTTGCAGCTTGTGCAACCCGTGTCGGAGAAATTGGCCAGGGATGCGGCGATGGTCCAGGAAGCGTACCGGGACTACCAGGAGTTATCGCTGTCGAGAGAAGGCCTGAACCGGTTGTATACGCTTTCTTTGACGCTATCTCTTGGCCTGGCGCTGCTCTCCGTGCTGTTGTTGGCGATTATGTTCAGCAACCGGTTATCGGCGCCGCTCGGTTTTCTCGCTGCCGGGACGCGAGCTGTTGCGCAGGGGGACTTCAGCCAGCGCCAGCCCGTGCAGCGACAGGATGAACTCGGATTGCTCACCGAATCGTTTAATGCCATGACCCATCAGCTCTCGGAAGCGCAAAAAGCTGCGCATCAGCATCAGGAGGCGCTGACCGGGGCCAAAGCCTATCTTGAAAGTATTCTTACCAATTTGTCAGCCGGCGTGATTTCCTTTGACGCACAGTTTCGTTTGCGCGCCAGTAATCGAAGTGCAGAGAAAATTCTCGGTGCTGACCTAACACACTTGTTAGGCAGTGGCGTTGAACGCTGGGAAGAAAGTGCACCACGACTAGTCAATATTTTCGAAGCAGCTCGAGCGAGGTTTATCAAGAATCGCGAAGCAACCTGGCAGGAGGAAATCGAGGTCGACACACCGTCAGGCAAGCAGGTACTTTTACTGCGTGGTTCGCAGCTTCTCGAGGGCGAAGAGAAAGGTTATGTGGTCGTGTTTGACGACGTGACAAAACTCTTGCAAGCGCAGCGCTATGCCGCTTGGGGCGAAGTAGCTCGCCGGCTGGCACATGAAATCAAGAACCCGCTAACGCCAATACAGTTGTCGGCGGAACGTTTGGAACGACGCTTATCGGAGAAACTGGAGCCAGCAGATTTTGATGTTCTAAACCGGTCGACCCAGACGATCGTGAACCAGGTTACGGCTCTGAAAAGCATGGTAAATGCGTTCAGTGAGTATGCGCGCTCTCCCGAGCCGGATTTGGCGCCTGTTGATCTGAATGCCCTGGTTTGTGATGTGCTGGAGCTATACCAGTCGTTAAGATCCCGCTTACGCGTTGAGCTTGATGCGGATTTACCGACAATTTACGGCGATTCAACCAAGCTGCGCCAGGTATTGCACAATCTGCTGCAAAATGCAGAGCAAGCGGTCGCTGAGGTCACTCAACCCCAAATCGTTGTGCGGACGCAGGCAGCAGGGGATACGGTGTCACTCTCGGTGCATGATAATGGCGGCGGTTTCCCGGAACAGATGATGGGACGGGTGTTCGAGCCCTACGTCACTAGCAAGACCCACGGCACGGGTCTCGGACTGGCGATCGTCAAGAAAATTGTGGAAGAACACAATGGCAGTGTCGTGATCTCGAACCCGCAGTCTGGAGGCGCATTAGTCGAGGTCAGACTTTCCAGATTGACCGGCGTAACCGGTGTTCAGCAAGCTGCAGTTAATCATTAGCGGATCGAACCCGTATGAGCAACATCCTTGTAGTAGACGACGAAGTTGGAATCCGCGAATTGTTGTCGGAGATTCTCAGGGAAGAGGGTCATCAGGTTTGTCTCGCCGAGAACGCATCGCAGGCTCGCGATTCGCGATCGCAGGCCACGCCGGACCTTGTGTTGCTCGATATTTGGATGCCCGACAGCGATGGTGTTACCTTGCTCAAGGAATGGGCGTCCACTGGGCAACTTACCATGCCCGTTGTAATGATGTCAGGGCACGGCACTATCGATACGGCCGTGGAGGCGACGCGAATTGGTGCTTACGGCTTTCTCGAAAAGCCGATCGCGCTGAAGAAACTGCTGTCAACAGTGGGATCGGCCCTTGCACAAACCTACCCCGGTGACAAGTCGATATTGTCCTTTGCCACCATTGGTAAATCTGCCGCGGTGGTACAGTTGCGTGAGCAACTCGAACGCGCGAAACGGTTGCGCGGCTCGGTACTTTTCGTTGAGCCGCCGGGGGCGGGGGCGGATCATTGCGCAAGGCTACTCAGGAGGCCCATCGAGCCGTGGGTAGAAGTCGTGAATCCCGGTGAATTCGATCAGCGTCGTGACAAACTTACTATTCTTGCCCGTCAGGGACTGTTATTCCTGCGTGATGTTCAGGAGCTGTCGCGCGAGCAGCAGTACTCGCTGCTGTCAATGATGGCCGATTTTGAATCAGGCGGTACGCGCTTGCTGTCCTCAACCAGTTTATCTTTGCCGGCTCGCATCGAGGAGGGCTCCTTTGAGCCTAGTCTGTATGCGGTTCTTGCCGGAACGATTATCCGTGTCCCGGCGTTGCGTGAACGCTTAGAAGATATTCCGGAATTGATAGAGACGATCCTGTCACAGTTGCTTGCGGTGCACGATTCTCGGCCGCGCAGTTTCAGTATGGCGGCGCTGAACTTGATGCGTAACTACCACTGGCCTGGCAATCTGGTGCAACTTCAGACCGTCGTAAAGAGCTGTCTTGATTTGACATCGGGTCCGGAGATCGGTATTGCCGACGTGACCACTTCGCTCGCAGATATGAATGGCGCGATGCCGGCGCAGGACGAGAGGTTCAATCTTGATCGGGATCTGCGTGCGGCGCGCGAAGATTTCGAGAGAGCGTACTTCGAATATCACCTTAGCCGGGAAAACGGCAATATGTCTCGTGTTGCCAGCCGCGCCGGGCTCGAGCGTACCCACCTGTATCGCAAAATCAAACAACTCGGACTGAAGCTGCCCCGGCGCGTGGAGGAGTGACTGCGTCTAGCGCTTAGGCTGGGATAGAATAGCGGCGCTTTCCGTCTTGATTGATCCCGGAACCCCTGTTCCGGGATTTTGTTTTACTGGAATTGACTAATGGCGAATACAGCAGAACTGGCCAACGCAATCCGTGTGCTGGCGATGGACGCGGTACAAAAGGCGAACTCTGGCCACCCGGGAATGCCGATGGGCATGGCCGATCTTTCTGAGATCCTTTGGCGGAAATATATGCGCCATAACCCCGCCAACCCGAACTGGTTCAATCGTGATCGCTTCGTCCTCTCGAACGGCCATGGTTCGATGCTGCTGTATGCGGTTTTGCATTTGACAGGTTACGACTTGTCGATCGACGACATTAAGGCGTTCCGGCAACTTCATTCGAAAACGCCTGGCCACCCGGAGTACGGTTTGACCCCGGGAGTTGAGACCACGACTGGGCCGCTTGGACAAGGGCTTGCAAACGCGGTCGGGATGGCGATTGCAGAACAGGTTCTGGCAGCCGAATTCAATCGCCCCGATTTCAAACTGGTCGACCACTACACTTATGCCTTTGTCGGCGACGGATGCCTCATGGAGGGTATCTCACATGAAGCATGTTCGCTAGCTGGCGTGCTGTCGCTTGGAAAACTGATCTTGATGTATGACGACAATGGTATTTCCATTGATTCTGACAAGGCGCATATCAGCTTGTGGTTTTCAGACGAGACGCATAAACGCTTCGAAGCCTATGGATGGCACGTTATCGATGGCGTCGATGGACATGACCGCAGCGCAGTAGACCGCGCCATCGCCGAGGCCCGATCGGTCGGTGAAAAACCGTCCCTAATTTGCTGCAAGACAAAAATCGGGAAAGGCTCTCCCAACAAAGAGGATACGGGTGCTGCTCATGGTGCTGCGCTGGGAGAAGACGAAGTGGCGGCAACGCGTCAGGCCTTGGGCTGGTTGCACCCTGCATTTGAAATTCCGGAGCATGTTTACATTGAATGGGATGCACGTGAACATGGCAAACGGGCGGAGGCAGAGTGGAACCAACTGCTAGAAAAATACGCGGCGAATTTTCCCGCAGAAGCAGCCGAGTTCCAGCGCCGGATAAAGGGCGCACTTCCTCTGGACTGGAACC
>JABAOE010003933.1_pt3 | contig 20908 bp, 23 predicted proteins | sample 7062141 | NCBI WGS metagenome assembly JABAOE01 (sample SAMN14538627, study PRJNA623070) | marine sediment metagenome | biome: marine biome [ENVO:00000428]; feature: marine pelagic biome [ENVO:01000023]; material: deep marine sediment [ENVO:00002113] | place: India: Gulf of Khambhat ... | reverse complement strand
ATCGGGCTCAATAACATACTGGTTTGTTCATATTTCAAAAATGGTTCAAAACATCAAATTACACGACATACTATTTAAAACGAGACAGAGAAAGAAGTCACGTAAATATATAAAAGAGGTATCGAATATTTAGACTGAGAGTTTTCAGTAGTATATAACCAGGCAATTATATATGAATCCATTATCAGCATTCAAAGTTGCATACCGGGCAATAGAATCCAATAAAGTCCGCTCAATTCTTACCACTCTTGGAATTATTATAGGTGTTGCTGCCGTGATCTCCTTGGTCGCGGTTACTCAAGGTGCCGAGAAGATGATTGAGGACCAGTTGACGAGCCTTGGCGGAAGCTCTTTTCTTGTTAAGACAGGTAAAAGAGGTGTGGGTACCGGATCGCAGCAAAAAGTCTATACTCTCACTCCGGAGGACGCCCAGGCAATTAAAGAGTTGGATATGGTAACGCATGTCTCTCCCTTAATTGACCTTGGGCAGCAGATTGTATGGGGCAACAAGGACTGGTTTGGTTTAGTGATAGGTGTCGGTCCGGATTTTGTAAATATAAACGACTGGTATCCCGATCGAGGCACCTTTTTCAATAATCAGGATGTGTCTGATAGAGCAAGGGTTTGTGTGCTTGGCAAAACGGTGGCTTCAAATCTCTTTGGATCTCAGGATCCCGTAGGGCAGTTGATTAGAATAAATAAAAATACTTATCGGGTAATAGGTGTGATGAGCTCCCTCGGACAGACCTCAGGCGGCAGAGACCAGGATGATGTCGTTTTAATTCCATACTCGAGCTTCCTGAGATATATAAAGGCTATTAACGCAGTTGAGAGTATCTCAGTTTCAGTTAGATCGTCAGATGATATTCCCATAGCCGAAAGCCGGATAATAAATCTACTTCGAGAACGTCACAGGTACGCACCCGAACAACAGGATCAGTTCTACATAAAAAGCCAGCTCAGCATAATAAACCGAATATTTGCAATATCGCGTATAATGACAATCTTGCTTGCAAGCGTGGCATCCATCTCTCTTATTGTAGGCGGTATAGGTATCATGAACATTATGCTCGTGTCAGTAGGTGAGAGAACGCGTGAGATCGGCATCAGGATGGCCGTGGGCGCAAAACAAAAGGATATTCTGATTCAGTTCTTAATAGAGTCGGTATTGCTCTCACTAGCAGGAGGAGTGATTGGAGTTGTAGTAGGCATTCTAGGTTCAAAAATAGCCTCATCATTTACCAACTGGCCAGTAGTTATATCATTTGGCGCAATGCTGCTTGCCTTCAGCGTTGCAGCGGTAATTGGCATATTTTTCGGTATATACCCGGCACGTAAGGCATCCATGCTAGATCCGATCGAAGCGCTTAGATATGAATAAATATTTTAGAAATATACTCTTGGTAATTTTTATTGTAGTTGTTGTACTCCTGATACTAGAGGGTCTCACAAGACTCGTATTCGAGCCTATTGATTTTCTAAAGCCAAGTATTTCTTCTGATGAAGTGCTTAGGTATAAGATTGATCCAGGCTCAGGTGCCCATGATTCCTGGGGATATAGAAATAAATCTGTGCCTGATTCCTCAGATATTGTCGCGTTAGGTGACTCTCACACCTACGGCATAAGTGCTACAGCCGCAGATTCCTGGCCGAGTGCTCTGGAGAGGATTTCCGGTAGAAAAACATATAATTTAGCCCTTGGGGGTTATGGTCCTGCAGAATACCTATATCTCATGGAGGAAAAAGCTCTAAGCCTTAATCCGGAAATAATTATTGCCGGCTTCTACCTTGGTAATGATCTGAAGGACTCTCTAAAGGCTGTACGCACAGTGCCTATTTGGGAAGATTTGCGGGGAAAGGCTCCACTGGAGCACTCAGATGATAGCAGGGAAGTAAGTAAGAGCGGCTTTAGCGACTTTCTTGCGGGCAATAGTGTCCTATACAGAATTGTCAGCTCTTCCTTTATTGGAGATAAACTCAGACAGCGAAGCAAAATCAGCAAGGGCGAGGAAATTATAATGCTTGAGGTAGATGGAGCAGGTGTAAGCACCGGCTTTACTCCGCACAGAAGGCTTAAAGGGCTCGACTTGCTAGCTCCGGATGTAAGGGAGGGTTTAAGACTTAGCTTAGAGCTTATAAATAGAATGAACAAGCTTGCGCTCAAAGAGGGCGTCAATTTTCTAGTAGTGATAATACCTACGAAAGAAGCCGTTTATTCTGAATATATTTTGGATGATCACGAGCTATCACAATCACCCGAGTTATCCCTCCTTATACAGAATGAAGATGTAGTAAACAAAGTGGTTAAAAGGTATTTCAGTGACCATAATATTGCATATATAGAAGTTCTCAAACCACTGCAAGATGCAGCAGCGAGCGAGCAAATATACCCTAACAACTTTGGCGGCCATACAAATAAAAACGGCTATAGAATAATAGCTGAGACAATAAATCAGTACATTCAAGCAGATAAACCAAACTAGCCCCTAATGCTCGTGCTGTTTACATAGTACAAATCAACTTTTATAATTTCCCACTTACGAATATGGATAGTTTAACGAAAATTAAAATCAAGATTTGCGGTATTACTAATATCGAAGATGCGGCTACGGCAGTTGAGCTGGGCGCAGATGCGCTTGGGTTTATCTTCTACAGCGGCAGCAAAAGATTTGTAGATCCCGCAGCAGCGCGGGATATAATTTTGAAGTTACCGCCGTTTATCACAAGCGTAGGCGTTTTTGTAAATCAGGATTTAGATGAGATAAAACGGATATTAGATATTACAGGAGTAAATACTGTCCAGCTTCATGGTGATGAAAGCCCGGAGTTCTGCGGCTCAGTTACTGCATCAGTTCCTGCAAAAGTAATAAAAGCCATAAGAGTTAAGGATAGTTTAGATGCAGGCAGTCTTGCGCAATACCCTGTTCAGGCTATCCTTCTAGATACGTATAGCGATGCTGAATACGGAGGTACGGGGAAGAGCTTTGACTGGGGGATACTGAAAGATATAGATATTGAGCAGAAAGTTATACTCTCAGGCGGTCTGTCTCCTGATAACGTTGCTCAGGCGGTGGAGGCTGTAAAACCCTATGCAGTAGACGTCAACAGCGGGGTTGAGGCCGGTCCCGGGAAAAAAGACCACGAGAAATTGAAAAAATTCATAGAGGCTATTCGATATGGAAACAAAAACAATCCTTCCTAATGATTTAGGACACTTTGGTGAGTTCGGAGGCCGTTACGTCTCTGAGACTCTAATGCCTGCGATTCTGCAGCTAGAGAAGGCATACGAGGAAATAAGAGATGATCCCAAATTTCACAAGGAGCTAAACTACTATCTCTCAGAATACGTTGGCAGACCCACACCTCTTTATTTTGCTCAAAGAATGACCGATAAGCTGGGCGGGGCAAAGATTTATTTAAAAAGAGAAGACCTTGCTCATACAGGTGCTCATAAGATTAATAATACAATCGGACAGGCTATTCTTGCGTCCCGCATGGGTAAGAAGAGAATAATCGCAGAAACAGGCGCCGGACAGCACGGTGTGGCCACAGCCACTGTAGCCGCGCTCCTAAACATGGAATGTGAGATATTTATGGGTATTGAGGACACCAGGCGCCAAGCGCTAAATGTCTTAAGAATGAAGCTTCTGGGTGCAAAAGTCAGAGAAGTTACCCAAGGCACCCAGACTCTAAAAGACGCTATGAACGAGGCAATGCGCGACTGGATTACTAATGTAAGAGATACTTTCTATATTATTGGCAGCGTTGCCGGTCCGCATCCATATCCCATGATGGTTAGAGACTTTCAATCCGTAATCGGAAAGGAAGCGCGCGAACAAATTTTGGAGAAGGAAGGGAAGCTCCCGGACCTCCTCATAGCTTGCGTAGGGGGCGGATCAAACGCTATGGGTCTTTTTTATCCGTTTATAGAAGACAAAGAGGTTGAAATCACGGGGGTTGAAGCAGCCGGTGCAGGTGTAGACAAGGGGGAGCATGCCGCGACTATTTCTGCTGGAAGTGTTGGTGTGCTGCATGGAAGCAAGACCTATCTTCTTCAGGACGAAAACGGACAAATAAAAGGCACACACTCAATTGCAGCTGGACTCGATTACCCGGGAGTAGGACCTGAGCATTCCTATCTTAATGATATCGGCCGGGTCTCATATACTAATGTTACCGATACCGAAGCGCTAGAGGGATTTCAGTTCATATCAGAAGTAGAGGGTATAATTCCTGCGCTGGAGACCTCTCATGCCATAGCTCACGCCATGAAAGTAGCGCCTACTATGCCTAAAGACTCGGTCATGATTATTTGCCTATCCGGCAGAGGGGATAAAGACATAAATACTATTGCCGATCTTATGGAAAGCGACAGCTCCCAATGAGATCTGTATGTATAAAATATTGATAATATGCTCTGCTTTTCCTAGTCTTGACATTAATTATGGAGGTGTTAGAGTTTGAGCGGAGTATCGATTAAAGGGGTTGGAACAATTAGCAGTTTCACATAGAGATACCTACCCGGAATATGGCCTGAAATGAAGAGAGTCCTCCATTATGAATAAGTTTATTGGCCTTTTCCTCTATAAATAAACAACGATAAAAAACTCATGGATAGAATAAAGAATAAGTTCTCCGAACTTAATGAAAAAGGCAGAATTGCCTTGGTTACGTACATAACGGCAGGTGATCCGTCTCTTAAGACGAGCGAGGATATAGTACTCAAGCTTGAGGAGAGTGGCGCGGATATTATTGAGCTTGGTATCCCTTTCTCAGATCCAATGGCAGACGGTCCTGCTATTCAGCTTGCCTCAGAGAGGGCCCTTGCTGCAGGAACTACGCTTAAAAATGTACTAGAAACCGTCAGAAACATTAGAGAAGTATCAGAAATTCCTATAATACTTTTTGGTTACTATAACCCCTTTTTTCATTATGGTGTTGAAGCATTTTCAAAAGAGGCCGCAGAAGCCGGAGCAGACGGGGTGTTGGTTGTTGATCTTCCTCCTGAGGAAGCCCCGGAGTTTAAGATTTACACCGATAAAGCCGGACTTGATCTGGTTTTCTTGCTTGCTCCCACTAGCACATCGGAAAGAATTGACCTTGTTGCAGACAACGCAGGCGGATTTGTTTATCTCGTATCTGTAACCGGCGTTACAGGCGCCAGACCGGATCTAAATTACTCGCTCGATGCATTAACGGAGCAGATAAAATCTGCTACCGAGCTTCCGGTAGGGGTTGGTTTTGGTATCTCTTCACCTGAGCAAGTTGCAGAGATTGCCCAGTATGCCGATGCGGCGATTGTAGGGAGTGCGATTGTGAGAATTATAGAGCAGCATGGTAGCGAAAGAGCTGTTCTTTTAGAAAAACTCTCCGAGTTCATCAGCAGTTTGAGTGAGGCTTGTATTAAGCCTGATGTGAGAGTTAAAAAGAAGGCAAAGTAAGGGTATGCAGAAAGAACTTAAGAGATATCTTTTTATCGGAGATTTTGACTCCCTAATACTCGGACTATTCTCTAAGAGAGGAGAAGTTATATGGGTTAGCTCTCTGGATGAGGCACTAAATCAGACTGGTGATTTTACCCTTATAGTATTAGAGAAAAACTTTTTTACCCCTAAGAGATCCCAGAAGCTGGCAAAGCACTATCCCCAAACCCCTCTTATCGTCAGCAACGGTGATGAACACGATGAACCTCCGCCGTCTGTAAGATTTGTAGCATTTCATAAACTATTAACAGAGCAGATAGAACGAGAAGAAAGACTTGCAATGACCGAGCTGAGAGTCGAGGAGCTAAGACAGGCTCATTCGGGAGCTAAAAAACTCCTGATACTGCTTCATGACCACCCGGACCCCGATTCAATTGCAAGCGCTCTTGCTCTTAGAACTCTACTTAAGAGAAACAAACAGACAGCGATTATAGGTCATTTGGGAGAAAAAATATCACGACCAGAAAACGTAGCGATGATTGAGCATCTTGAGATTGATTTAGAAGCATTATCGTATTCCAAATTAAAAGATTTTGACTCTATCGCCATGGTTGACGTACAGCCGACCTTCTTTGGCGATATGCAGATACCTAATGTGGATACGGTTATCGACCACCACCCGCTGGTTGGTTCTTATGAGGCTAATTTCAAGGAGATAAGAGCTGAGGAGGGCGCTACATCCACAATTCTTACAAAATTTTTGCGCGCGGCCCAGGTAGATATATCCGAGAGGCTGGCTACCGCTCTTCTATATGGAATTAAGACAGATACTATAACTTTAAACCGCGATGCCAACCCCGATGATGTAGAGGCTTTTACGTTTCTTTATCCGCATTCAAACCTGGGGCTGCTAAGGCGCATTGAGCGTGCAGAGGTGCCTCCGTCAGAGATAAAATCACTCGGGCAAGCGCTAGCCGATCATTGGATTAGTGGCGAGATCTTCTTTGTGAATGTCGGAAGAGTTGATAGGGAATACCTGATCCCAAAAATGTCTGATTTTGGTATTCAGGTAAAAGGGATCGAATGGTCTGTTGCTTTCGGAATTTTGGGTAATTCACACCTGATAATCTCAGTTAGGAATGTGGGTTATGTTAAAAGTGCCGGCCGTCTTGTAAGAGACCTGTTTAAAGACATAGGCAGCGCAGGCGGGCACAGATCGGCTGCAAAGGCTGTTATCCCTCTAAGCAAGGTTCGAAAAACAATAGGTAAAGGCTCCCAGGATAAAATCAAAAAATGGCTCACAGATATTTTCACAAAAGCGGTTAAAGAAGAGAATTAATCTGGCATACTTTTCCATTATTAACTCACTATTTTATCTATCTCCCTAAATTGTATATCTTTTTATTTCTGAATATAATCCATCCAATATGAGAATAATTTTCATGGGAACACCGGAGTTTGCGGTACCTTCCCTAAAAGCACTAATTGAGTCCGAGCACGAAGTAGTTTCAGTTGTTGCACAGCCTGATAAGCCAAAGGGCAGGGGGCGCAAGCTCACTCCGCCTCCGAGTAAAGTCTTGGCTGAAGAATATGCTATCCCAGTGTTGCAGCCTGATAAAATCAAAACGAAGGAGTTCTTGGCTGAACTTGAGCTTCTTGTGCCAGATCTTATATGCGTTACTGCTTACGGAAAAATTCTCCCAAAAGATATATTGGACCTCCCTGTGCACGGCTGTATTAACGTGCACGCCTCTCTTCTTCCCAAGTACAGGGGTGCTGCACCTATTACCTGGGCTATTGTAAGGGGGGAGAGGGTTACAGGCATTACTACAATGCTAATGGACGAGGGGATGGATACGGGCGATATGCTTCTAAAAGAAGAAATTCAGATAGATGATAATGACGATGCCGGAACGCTTTCTGACAAGCTCTCTCAGATAGGGGGCACACTTCTTATTAGGACTATTTCGGATCTACAACAGGGAAAACTGTATCCTGAGAAACAAGATGAGTCTCAAGCAACATATGCGCCGATGCTTAAAAAAAGTGACGGCGAGATAAACTGGAGCCAAACATCTATGGATATCCGGAACCTTATAAGGGGTATGAACCCTTGGCCAGGCTCTTATACGACCCTAGAGGGCAAAACCCTTAAGATATATAAAGCCAGGGTTTCTCAAGGAGTGGGCAAACCGGGCGAGGTCTTGCAATCCGCCTCAGGTGTCCTAAGAATAGCCACAGGGGATGGGGGTCTTGAAATTATTGAGCTGCAGATAGAAGGCGGAAAAAGACTAGACACAAAATCCTTTCTTTCGGGAAGAAATATTCAAATAGGCGCTGTTCTAGGAAGCAAGTAGTTATATAGGATACCTCTCGTTGCCAAACATTGACTCCATGGTAGTATAACAATCCTTATGTTGCAGGTGCTTACGGGATCGGCAAAGGGCAGGAAGCTCAAGGTCCCCAAGGGGCAGAAAATCCGCCCTATGACAAGCAGGGTCAAAAAATCAGTCTTTGACACTCTTGGTGATATATCGGGAGCCAAAGTACTTGATGTGTTTGCAGGCTCGGGAGGTATAGGGATAGAATCCCTTAGTTGCGGGGGAAGCTCTGTTACAGTTATAGAGAAAGACCCGTCAGTGTTCAAAATTATTAAAGAGAATTATGAACACTGCGCGTTTACTGACCGGGCAAGATTGATTTGCTCGGATTATAAAGCAGCATTATCGAAATTAAGAAAGAAGAAAGAGGTCTTTGATCTGATATTTATAGATCCGCCGTACAAGCTATACGCGGATATGGAGGTCAAAGATTTCATAGATCAAGTGGCAGAGTTAATAGATGAAGAAGGAGTAGTTGTGATAGAGCACGATCACAAAATTGAAGATACCCCCGAGGGTTTTGTCAGGACGACGAAATCTTTTGGAGGCACGCATGTGAGCTATTTCAGGAAGGGAGATGAGTCATGAAAGTAGCTGTATATCCGGGATCATTTGACCCGTTTACTAATGGACATCTAAACATTATTGAACGTGGTGTAAAAGTATTTGACCAGATTATAGTTGCTGTTGCGCACAATACTAACAAGAGGACTGTTTTTACGGTGGATGAAAGGGTGGAGATAATAAATGAAATTTTCAGCGGCCGCGAGGAAGTTAAAGTTGATTACTTCGAAGGTCTGTTAGTAGAGTATATAAAAAAGATGGGCACAAATATCGTATTACGCGGTATGAGGACAGTTTCAGACTTTGAGTTTGAAATGCAGATGGCGCTTGCAAACAAAACTCTTAGCGATGAGCTTGAGACTGTTTTTATGGTAACAGACAGCGAGTTCTCTCATATCAGCTCATCGGTAATAAAGGAAGTAATATCATTAAACGGGACGGCTCCCCATATGGTACCAGAGGTGGTAGAAAAAAGGTTAAGGGAAAAACTGTTAAAACGTTAGGAGGTATTACCCAATGAAATTATCGGCGCGTGCGGAAAGACTACAGCCCTCGGCGACACTTACCATTACTGCAAAAGCAAAATCCCTTAGAGCTCAAGGAGTAGATGTAATCGGATTCGGTGCTGGAGAGCCTGATTTTGACAGCCCTGATCATGTTAAAGAGGAAGCAATTCGTGCAATAAACGAAGGCATGACCAAATACACCGGTGTCGGCGGTATAGATGAATTAAAAGACGCTATCATTCATAGATTGAAAGAAGATCATGGCCTGGAGTACGATCGCTCTGAGATCATAACCTCGGTTGGTGCGAAGCACACCCTGTACAATGTAATGCAGGTGCTTTTTGACACAGGGGATGAAGTTATAGTTCCTGCCCCGTACTGGGTCTCATATCCCGAGCAGATAAAGCTTGCAGAGGCCACCCCGGTAATTTTGGAAACTAAAGAAGAAGAGGGCTTTAAAGTTACACCTGAGGTTCTAAAAAAACATATAACGTCAAGCAGCCGCGCACTAATATTGAACTATCCATCTAACCCGACCGGAGCCACATACAATGAAGATGAGCTAAGAGCCATAGTGGATGTCGCAATGGACGCAGGACTGATAATTATTTCAGACGAAATATATGAGAAGATCATATACGGAGGAATTAAACACGTACCTGTTGCGTCATTGGGTGAGGATATTAAAAAGTCCACCATTTTAGTAAACGGTGTCTCCAAGACATACTCAATGACAGGTTGGAGAATCGGATACGCTGCAGGCGACAAGGGTGTAATCAGTGCAATGAGCAAATTGCAGGGTCAGTCTACATCAAACCCAACCTCCATTTCCCAGTGGGCCGCGATTGCTGCCTTTATGGGCGACCATGGAGTGATTGAGGACAGAACGAAAGAGTTTGAGCAGCGTAAGAACTACATCGTCCAAAAATTAAATGAGATCCCGGGTATCTCTTGCTTTGACCCCCAAGGCGCTTTCTACGTATTCCCGAATGTCTCGGGTTACTATGGCAAAGAGTACGACGGCAAAGTAATAGAGAACTCTCTTGACTTCACTGAGTATATATTGGTTGAAGCAAAGGTTGCCGTAGTTCCCGGGGTAGCTTTTGGCTCTGATGACCATGTTAGGATATCCTACGCAACCTCTATGGATGACATAGTAGAGGGAACGGACAGGATAGCCGGGGCTCTAGAGAAAATTGCCTAGTATGCTTTAACCGTCTGGATTTTTCCTATTTTATAGCCCATTATAGGACAGTTGCGTCCGTCTTCTAATACTATGGCCGGCGTAATTAAATCAATGAGTATAAAAATAGGTCTATCTATATCGCTAAGCGGTAGTTACTCGACTCAAGGTGTAGAGAGTTTTGAGGGAATTAAGCTTTGGATCGAGGAAGTAAACCAAAGGGGCGGGCTATTTGTTGCGGATCTAAATAAAAAAATTCCTTTGGAATTTATCCACTACGACGACGAAAGCTCGGCTCCTAAGTGCAGCGAGAATGTAAAGAGGCTGATTGCTAGAGACAGAATTGACATATTGCTTGGCCCCTACTCAAGCTCACTCGCACTGGCTGCTTGTGAGATTGCCCAAGCTCATAACAAAACCCTATGGAACCATGGAGGCTCGACAGACGAGATCGAGGAGAGGGGTTTTGAGAATGCAATAAACGCTATTACCCCTGCAAGCCGCTATTCATATGGAATCATAGATTGCATAGGAAAAACTGATCCGGACGCTGGGAAAATTGCTGCTTTTAGTGCAGAGAACAGCGGTTTTTCAACTAGAGTCGCAAGTGCAGCAAGAGAATATGGAGAGAGTCTCGGATTCGAAGTTAGAGAGTATAAATTTAAATCCGGAACGCTTGATATTACCGAGTTCGCAGAAGATTTGGTTTCTTATAATCCGGATCTGATACTAGGGATGGGCCGCGCAGAAGATGATATAGCCCTTGCAAAATATCTGCTAAAAGAGGGTATTTACTCAAAATCTGCCGGATATATTGTCGCATCTATCAAACTATTTAAGGACGAGCTGGGAGATAATGCACAGGGTGCTCTGTCTGCAAGTCAGTGGGAGAGGGGTATTCAAATAGAACCTGACATTGGACCCAAAGCTTCTGAGTTTTTCTCGAATTTTAAGTCCCATTTCGGCAAAGAGCCCGATTATGTGGCTGCACAAGGATACAATATAGGTCTTATTTTAGAGAACTGTATTCAGACAGCGGGCACTATCTATGATTTAGCTCTCAGAGATACGGCAAAAAGGGCGGATTTCAATACATTCTACGGGAAATTTAAAACAGACCCAAAAGGTAATCAAATAGGTCACGAGATGGTGGTTGTGCAGTGGCAAAACGGCGGGAAAGTAATAGTTTACCCTGAGTTTATTGCCCAATCCCGGATAATTTATCCCAGGTGAGCCGTCCTATGTTTAATTATATAGAATGGTAAACTTAATGTATGTCGGAACTTGAAGAAAAGATTGCTCAGGCGCAAGAAGAGATACAAAAAGCGTCTCACATTGCCGTGCTTACAGGGGCAGGTATTTCAGCTGAGAGCGGAGTTCCTACTTTTAGAGGTCAAGAAGGGCTTTGGCAGAATTACAGACCGGAGGAGCTTGCAACTCCTGAGGCGTTCTGGAAGGACCCTAAACTGGTTTGGGAATGGTATGACTGGAGAAGGAATGCTGTAAAGGATGCAAAGCCTAATCCTGGTCACTATGCACTTGCCGAGCTCGAGCACTATGTGCAAAAAATTACCCTGATTACCCAAAATATTGACGGTCTTCACCAGATGGCCGGAAGCCATGATGTAATTGAGATGCACGGTAATATATGGCAGATAAAATGCACAAAATGCAGTGAGATTGAAGAAAGTTATTTAGTCCCGCTTCCCGAGCTGCCGCCTAAATGCAAAAAGTGCGGAGAACTTGCAAGGCCAAACGTAGTGTGGTTTGGCGAGATGATTGATATGTCCGTAATCGATGCCTCACTTCAGGCTATCGAGCAGTGTCAGGTAATGCTGATCATCGGCACCTCAGGTGTGGTCGAACCTGCTGCCTCCATGGGGCTTGTTGCCAAGCAGACCAATAAAACGGTAATTGAAATTAATCTGGATGAAACCCCTAGCGCGGGCCTTTATGATATCGTGATTCGCGAGAAATCAGGAGACATCCTTCCGCTGCTTTTTACCTCTAACAGAACCCTAAGCTGATTTATTCTTCGCAAGACGCACCGCTACTTTAACAGCTTCTACCATACTTGAAGGGTCTGCACTTCCCTGCCATGCAATATCAAAAGCCGTTCCATGATCCGGAGAGGTCCTGATTATAGGAAGCCCGAGTGTGATATTTACCCCGTCATTAAACGAGATCATCTTAAACGGTATTAGACCTTGATCGTGGTACATCGCAACCACAGCATCCCATCTGCCCCGGTTTGCGTAATAAAAAAGCGTGTCTGCCGGAAGCGGTCCTTCCAGATGGACCCCCTGATCTTTTGCCTCTTCGACAGCAGGGATTATGTGATCAATCTCCTCCCTCCCGAAAACGCCTGATTCCCCGGCGTGCGGGTTTAGTCCGCATACTACTATTTTGGGCTCTGCAATCCGAAATTGTTTAATTAGTGCATCATGAGTAATTTTGATTGTACTGAGTACGCGCTCTTTTGTAATTAAATCCGGAACATTGGCCAAGGCCTCATGAATCGTAACCAACATTACCTTGAAGGTGCTTCCTTCAAACATCATTACTGCCTGATCCGCATCAGTTAGGTCTTTTAGCATCTCCGTATGCCCAGGGTATGTAGAACCGGCAAGGTGGGTAGATTCTTTGCTAATGGGTGCAGTTACCACGGCGTCTATTTCCGCTGCCATAGCGGATTGAACTGCAGCTTTTATGTAGTCTAAACTCGCTTGGCCTGCTTTTCTGTCTATAAAGCCCGGCTTTAAATCCCCTGATCCAAAGTCAGAAGGCTCGATAATATTCACTTCCGGCAGAGAACTGCCAGCTGCTTTCTCTATAACTCCTCTATCACCAAATATGACTATTTCACATGAGCCTGCTATATCTGGGTGAGATAGAGCTTTTACTATTAACTCCGGCCCAACACCGTTTGGGTCTCCCATTGTTATCCCAATTTTGGGTTTTGTAGACATTTGTGTTAGATCCTGAACAGCCTCTCTGCATTAGTTTTGGTAAGTTCTGCAAGCGCCTCAAAAGATATCCCCCTTGCCTCTGCCACTGTTTCTGCTACATATCTTACGAATGCTGGCTCGTTAGGTTTGCCTCTGTGTGGCACTGGCGCAAGATAGGGTGAGTCAGTTTCAATCAGTATTCTATCATGGGGTATTTGCTTCGCCGCATCCCTTAGTTCTTCAGATCTTTTGAAAGTCACAATTCCTGAGAACGATATGTAAAACTCAAGATCCAGATACTTAACGGCTGTATCATAATCCCCGGTAAAGCAATGTATTACACCCGGGGGGTCTGCTAGATTTTCTTCGCTTAAAATACGGACCAAATCATCATGAGCGTCTCTTACGTGAATAATAATCGGCAGCTCATGCTTCTTGCTCATACGTATTTGCTCGGTGAATGAGCCTATCTGCACTTCTTTCTCAGAGTTCATATAAAAATAATCAAGCCCGGTTTCCCCAATTGCTACGACTCGTTCGTGGGTAGCATAATGGTCTATTCCGCTTAGAACCTCATCGCACATCATCTCTGCATTATGAGGGTGAACACCGGTTGTAGCGAACACATTTTCATTCTCCAAGCTAAGCGCGATTGTGGCTTCTGTTGAGGGAATATCAGAGGAAATTGAAACTATCTTTTCAACACCATTGTCTTTGGCTCTATTTAGTACATCAGTAATGTCATCTTCAAGGGATACTAAGTGAGCGTGGCTGTCTATTAGCATTATTTTTGGGTTTTGTCTTTGATTATGGATAAAGAAGCTTGCTTTATATCACTTGTGCCGGCTATATCCTTACCGTTTTCTTCTTTATCTTTCAGCAGATCTTTTAGCTCCGACATGAATTGGTTAACGTCTTTAAAAGATCTGTATACAGACGCGAATCTCACATAGGCGACTTCATCTATTTCGTAGAGCTTCCTGATTACCATCTCTCCAATTTCCCGGCTGTCTACTTCCCTGTCTCCCCTTTCCTGAAGCTCTCTTTCGAGGGATGATACAAAACTCTCAATTACGTCCATACTTATTGGTCTTTTCTCACAGGCTTTTAGTATCCCGGCTAGTATTTTGCTTCTGTCAAAAGGCTCTCTGACTCCGTCTTTTTTAACAATCTGGAGCTCTACTTCCTCGACCCTTTCATAAGTCGTGTATCTGCTGGCGCACTCAAGGCATTCACGTCTCCGTCTAATAGAGGTTTCTTCCTTTGCCAGACGAGAGTCGATCACCTTACTTTCCAAACTAGAGCAAAATGGACATTTCATTATACTAGCCTGTGGGCGTACATTGGGAACTTACTACATAGCTCCCTTACGTCATCCTTTATTCTTGATAGAACTGCTTCGTTCTCTATATTATCCAAAGCTTCTTTTATGAACCCTGCAAGGACTTCCATCTCACCTTCCTTCATGCCCCTGGTTGTAATGGCCGGGGTTCCGATCCTGATTCCGCTTGTAACAGCCGGCGGATGTGGGTCAAATGGTATTGCATTCTTATTCACTGTTATTCCTGCAAGCTCAAGGGTGTCTTCTGCAATTTTACCTGTTATATCAGTTTCTCTTAAGTCAATAAGCACAAGATGATTATCCGTTCCCCCCGATACTAGATTAAATCCATTCTCCAGCATGCATTCTCCAAGATGCTTTGCATTTTTGACTACTTGGCTCTGGTATTCTTTAAATTCAGGCTGAAGAGCTTCTTTAAATGCTACAGCCTTTGCAGCAATTGTGTGCATCATAGGCCCGCCCTGTGATCCCGGGAATACTCTGCTGTTCACTTTCTTAGCATGCTCTTCCTTCATCATAATCATTCCGCCCCTTGGTCCTCTAAGCGTCTTGTGTGTAGTGGTAGTAACGTAGTCGCAATAGGGAACGGGGTCAGAGTACAATCCTGCAACGACAAGTCCTGCCGGGTGAGCTATATCTGCCATAAGTAGGGCGCCGCACTCATCAGCTATTTCTTTAAATTTCGCAAAATCTATGTCTCTTGGATAGGCGCTCCAGCCTACGATAATAAGCTTGGGGTTGTGCTCATTAGCAAGCTTTTGTACTTGGTCATAGTCAATTAGGTTTGTGTCTTCAGTAACTCCGTATGGGACAACATTAAAAAGCCTTCCTGAGAAGTTTACTGAGCTTCCATGGGTTAAGTGTCCGCCGTGGGCAAGGTTCATCCCAAGAATAGTATCGCCGGGCTCAACAGCCGCAAAATAAACAGCCATATTTGCCTGGGATCCGGAGTGCGGCTGCACGTTGACCGCATCGCATCCAAAGAGCTCTTTTGCCCTGTCGCGTGCAAGGTCCTCAGCCATATCAACAAACTCGCATCCCCCATAATATCTTTTTCCCGGCAGCCCTTCAGCGTATTTGTTCGTAAGCACAGTGCCTGCTGCCTCTAGCACTGTCTCGCTTACATAATTCTCAGACGCAATAAGCTCTATCTTATATTCCTGCCTGTGGGTTTCGGATCTGATTATATCTGCAATTTCCTGGTCAAAGTTTTGTAGAATGGACATTTAAATACCTCCGTGAAGTCGTGAAAAGCGTATCAAAAATTATCTATGATGGCAAGCCGACGGGATTACATCTTAGGGCGCTAAATTGTAACTACCTATCAACTCTATATTTATAATTCAAAATTATTTCAAGTGACCTTAAAGGTAAAAGATTTCTCAAAAACTGCAAGTTATCAAGAATGCTATAAGGTTAAATTTACATCAAAAGAGCCTATGTTTACCTTAGCGACTAAACCGCTCTTCCAGCATATGTCCCGCGCCTCATTCTGCATGTTTTTGGGTACTAGCAGACAGAGCTTTGCCCCAAGCTCAGAGAGGCTTTTCCATTTTTCAGCCCTTTCCGTGTTTATTGTCTCCTTTGTTTCAACCTCTGCTATCATCACAATCTGGTCATAATTCTCAAAAACTATATCAGGGTAGGTGCCGTTGTATTCAAAATTTTTCTCATCCCCAGGGTTTATATGGACATTGCTATATTCCCTAGAATATTTCTCATGCACTTTTCTTATCACCCAATCGTGCAGGAACTGCTCATCCGTCGATCTTGCCATATCTCTCTCCCCACATAAGTTTTGTCTTCAGGATGGTAAAGAAATCCCTAAACGGTGATTTAATTAGTTTTACGGATGTATCGGTTCTCTTTACTTCAATAACATCACCTATTTTAAGCCTAATTCCAATTTGGCCGTCGAGAGTTAGATAAGTGTCTGGTTCTTGAGTAGTCACTTTAATTTCTACTTTCATTTCGCTTGAGACTACAAGCGGTCTGTTTGTAAGAGTATGCGGGCAAATAGGGGTAATGATTGTGACCGGTATCCTGGGATGAACTATCGGCCCTCCTGCAGATAATGAGTATGCAGTTGATCCCGTAGGTGTTGATAGAATAATACCGTCTGCACGGTAAGTGGTAACATGAGAGCCTTCTATGTATATTGCAAGGTCTATAATTCTTGCAACTGCACCTTTATTAATTACAACGTCATTTAGTACCTCATAGGTTCCGATGGTGTCTTTTTCTCTATGGATAGTTGTGACCAGCATCTGTCTNNTCATTTACTGTTACTTCAGTGAGAAATCCGAGTCCACCCAGATTTATGCCCAAAATTGGGGTGCCATGTTTACATGCAAGCCTTGCCATGCCCAAAAACGTACCATCCCCTCCAAACACGAGGATTATATCAACAAGCCCCGGGATATCGGCTCTGTCAACAGCATTTGAATGACCGATCTTATCTGAAAGCTCTTTTTCTACAAAGACCGATACGTCTCTCTCGTCTAGCCACGCAGAGAGCTTGGATACAATTTCGACCGGCTCTTCGATATTCGATTTGGCCACTATGCCTATTTTCAAGATACTATCCTCACAATTTCGGGTATATAGTTAATCTGCCCGGAGTAATAAAATATACCACCGTGCTTCAATAATCAATGATTAAGGGCATATATATAGTTTTACCGATCTATTTACTGGCCGGATGAATATAGCAGATAGCTTTTGATAAACTCACTTAAATCACCATCCAGGACAGGATCAACATTTCCTGTCTCATAGTCAGTACGGTGGTCCTTTATCATCCTGTACGGATGCAGCACATATGAGCGGATCTGGCTGCCCCATCCTATTTCTTTTTTGGCCGAGTTCAGCTCATCAAGCTTTTCCCTTTGCTTTTCTCTCTCAAGCTCGTAGAGCCTAGCGCGAAGGATCTTCATTGCGGTTTCTTTGTTTTGGCGCTGGGAGCGCTCATTTTGACAGCTGACAACAATTCCGGTGGGAGCATGAGTAATTCTTATAGCGGAGTCTGTTTTGTTAACGTGCTGACCGCCTGCTCCGCTAGCACGGTATGTGTCCACCCTGAGATCTTTTTCGTCAATATCCACCTCTATGCTGTCGTCAATCTCTGGTGAGACAAAAACCGAAGCGAATGATGTATGTCTTCTTTTATTAGAATCAAAAGGGGAGATTCTTACTAGACGGTGAACACCGCTCTCGGCTTTTAAGTAACCAAACGCATAATCTCCGTTGACCAAAAAAGTAGCGCTTTTAAGCCCTGCCTCATCGCCTTCCTGATATTCTACGATTTCAGTCTTAAAACCGCTTCTCTCGGCGTATCTCAAATACATCCTGAGCAGCATGTCTGCCCAGTCCTGGGCTTCGGTCCCTCCAGCGCCTGCGTTGATTGAAACGATTGCGTTGCTTGCATCCTCAGGCTCGCCCAGAATTCTCTTAAACTCGAGATTTTCAACCTTTACCACAATCTCTGAGAGTTTTGCGGTTGCTTCAGATGAAGCCTCCTCATCTCCCTCTTCCAGGGACAGCTCTTCCAGGACCTCAACATCATCTAGCTCTGATGTAAGGGTCTGCCACTCGGTTACTGTGTTTTTGATTTGCGCCTGCTCTCGGAGTGTTTCCTGGGCTGACTCTGCATTGTCCCAGAACTCAGGCTGGCCTGTTAATACTTCTAATTCTTTTAATCTGTTTTCTTTGTCAGGCAGGTCAAAGATAGTCTCCTATCGCTTCTAATCTCTTCTTTAAATCCTGAATCTGCTCTTTGTTGTCACCAATCATTTTGATATTACCTCCGGCATATTATAAGTAATATAAATTTTTGTCCGCTAAATGCAAACCTGTTGAATAATACTGATATTAGGGTAGATTCATACTTTTCCAAATTGAGGGATTATACTACTTACAAGATAAAATTAAGAATAATTTACTGAGGAGAAAATAAAGTGAAGAAATATGTATTTACACCGGGTCCCGTACCTGTACCGAGCGAAGTGCTAATTGAGATGGCCAAGCCCATCATCCATCACAGAACTGCAGAGTTTGAGGAGATTTTTGCTGAAGTAAGAGAAGGTCTCAAATATATATATAACACCCAGCAGGAAGTGTTTATTTTGGCAGCGTCAGGTACCGGAGCAATGGAGGCATCTATCACTAACACGCTCTCAAGAGGTGATAAAGCGCTTGTAGTAAACAGCGGAAAGTTTGGTGAGAGATGGGGGAAAATATGCCGTGCATATGAAGTAGAAGTAGAAGAAATTATGGTTGACTGGGGTAAGGAAGTCGACCCTTCTGTTATAGAAAAAGCCCTAAGTGATGATCCTTCAATTAAGGCAGTACTCACTCAGGCCAGTGAAACCTCAACCGGTGTAAAACATCCGATCAAAGAGATATCTGAGATTACAAAGAAAAGAGATGATGTGATTCATATTGTAGACGGCATCACGGGAGTAGGGGTATTTGAGATAGCTTTTGACGACTGGGGTGTAGACGTCCTGGTTGGCGGCTCTCAAAAGGCGTTTATGCTTCCTCCGGGGCTCTCCTTTGCATCAATGAGTGAGAAAGCATGGAATTTTTACGAAAACTCGGATCTTCCAAAATTCTATTTCGACTTTAAGCCTGCTCTAAAAAATGCCGAGAAAAACACAACCACCTTTACACCTGCCGTAACACTAATTGTCGGTCTTGCAGCAGTGCTAAGACGCTTTAGGGAAGAGGGCAGAGAGAACATGCACAAACGCCATGCAAGGCTTGCCCTTGCTACAAGGGAGGCTATGCGTGCTATAGGTCTTGAGCCTTTTGTACAGGACACGCCCAGCACAGCGCTGACTACTGTGATAGCGCCGCCTGACATCGGAGCTGCAAAAGTTATAGCCGGCCTAAGGGATGAATTCGGAATAACCGTCGCTGGCGGTCAGGATCAGGCCAAGGGCAAGATTTTCAGGATCTCTCATATCGGTGATATTGATAAAACCGATACCCTCTCTGTTATAGCATCTATAGAGAGTGTTCTTAATCAGCTTGGATATGAGTTTAATTTTGGGGCAGCTACAAAGAAGGCGTCCGAAATTTTAGGCACAGAGCTTTAGTAACATCGAATATTATTACGATGGACCGTTTTCATAGCACGGGCCGTTCGCTTCATCGCATTCTTCTATCTCCAGCTGAAGCGTGACGTGGCTAATGTCGAATTTGTCGGCCAGCTGCTTTTTGATCCTGCTGATTATATCCTCGGTATTGTCCATGTTTTCAACAACCAAATGAGCGCTAAGCGCCTCAAAACCCTGGGTAAGAGTCCATGCGTGCAGATCATGTACGCTTAATACCCCATCTTCTGAGCATATACAGTCCTCCACCGCGTCGAGATCAATACCCTTGGGGGTACCTTCAAGCAGTATGTGCGCAGACTCCTTGAATAACATCCATGCGCCTCTGATTATAAGCAGAGATACAAGGATACTGATAAGCGAATCCGCGTAATACCATTTAGTCGTGATCATAATTATTCCTGCCACGATCGCACCTACTGATCCTAGCGCATCACTGGCCACATGATAAAGCGCACCCTTTATGTTTAAGTTCCCGCTTTGGTATTTGTACAGAATATAAGCGCTTGTAAGGTTGATCAGAAGCCCTGCTACGGCCACTATTGTCATCTCAACGCTCTTAATCTCATGGGGAGCTAGAAGTCTTTTATAGGCCTCAATCAGTATCCCGACTGATATTGCAAAAAGAAGCAGGCTGTTGAAAAACGCTGCAAGTATTTCCGCTCTGTAGAATCCGAATGTTTTTGTTGATGTAGGCGGTTTTTCAGCAAACCAGATTGCAAAAAATGCAAGTGACACGGCAAACACATCCGCAAGCATGTGTCCGGCATCAGAGAGCAGAGCCAAGCTTCCCGTGTAGAACCCTGCAACTGCCTCTATTATCATGAAGCTAAAAGTGAGCGCAAGTACTAGTCCAAGCGCTCTTTTTTCTTTAGTTGATTTTATGGTGTGGCTATGACTGTGATCATGCCCGTGGCCGTCATGTTCCATCTTGGGTAAAAATATACCTGCTCAAACCCCCAGGCAAATAAAATCTGCCTTTGCGGTAGTAAAATCAGTTAAGTTTTCCAAAATGCCTTTTCACAATCGGGTCACGGTCAATCTCTGATATAAGATAGCCGGCTTGGTACTGGTCGCCCGGGTGATGATAGAGGCGGACGCCCTGAGGGGTGACTAAGTAAATTCCTTCTTTTCTGGTTTCTTCTGGAAGCTCTACTTCATAGACTGCAAACCCTACTGTACCTGCGCCGATGTTTATATTCTTTCTCTCTTCTCTTAGTTTTTTCACACTGTCCGCAAGCTCCCACACCTTAGGGAATATTTGTCCTTCTACATTTAATTTCATCTCTTGCCCTCTTAGTTTGGAGTTATGACCTCGATTCGTGATATCATACCGATGCATGTCAAAATTATATCAATCTGCTCTGATCTTTCATAAATATATCTCTCTTCCAATTGTGCAGAGCATGTGTCACATTCCTCTATTTCAGAATCCTCGCTAATT
>JABAOE010006314.1_pt4 | contig 20933 bp, 8 predicted proteins | sample 7062141 | NCBI WGS metagenome assembly JABAOE01 (sample SAMN14538627, study PRJNA623070) | marine sediment metagenome | biome: marine biome [ENVO:00000428]; feature: marine pelagic biome [ENVO:01000023]; material: deep marine sediment [ENVO:00002113] | place: India: Gulf of Khambhat ... | reverse complement strand
GACCCCGACGACGACAACGACGGCGTGGCCGACGCCGACGATTGCGCGCCGCTCGACCGTGGGGTCGCTTCCGCACCCGGTCCGATCGGAGCCATGCTGCGGCTCGACAAATCGGGTGGAGCGCGACTCACCTGGTCGCCCGGCGAACAGGGGCACACGGCCAACCTTTACCGCGGAACGATCGAACGACCGTGGGCCTACAACGAGACGTGCCTGGTTGCAGAGGCCGTCAGCCGGACCGCCGTGGACTCGACCGTGCCGGTTTCCGGTCAGGCGCTTTATTACCTCGCCGGTTCCCGGAATTCCTGTGGAGATAGCCGGATCGGTGTGGCCAACCCCGGCGGCGACCTGCAGCCGATCAGTTCCTGCGCCATCGGCACGTTCGAAACCGACGGAGACGGTGTCTTGGACCTCAAGGACAACTGTCCCGTCGATCCGAACGCGGGCCTGTTCGACACCGATGGCGACTTCGTCGGGGACCCCTGCGACAACTGCGTGCTGGTCCCGAACGCCAACCAGATGGATGCCGACGGAGACGGCACGGGTGATGCCTGTGACAACTGCACGGACGTTGACGGGGACGGGTACGGCGACCCGGGACACGCGGCCAGTACATGCCCGATCGACAACTGCCCCGGAATCGCCAACGCCGGGCAGGAGAACCTCGACGGCGATGCGTACGGCGACGCCTGCGACGCCTGCGTGGCCGATCCGCTCGACGACATCGATTTCGACGGCGTGTGCGACAGCCAGGACAACTGCCCCGGCTCGAGCAACCCGTTCCAGCAGGATGGCGACAGCGACGGGCTGGGCGACGCCTGCGACACCTGCACCGACTCGGACGCCGACGGCTTCGGCGACCCGCTGTTCCCCGGCAACCTGTGCGCGGACGACAACTGTCCCGTGATGCCCAATCCCCTCCAGGAAGACACCGACGCCGACGGAGTGGGGAACCTGTGCGACGTTTGCCCGAACGATTTCCTCAACGACGGTGACGGTGACGGCCGCTGCGGTGATATCGACAACTGTCCGTTCGCCGGCAACCCGTCGCAGCTGGACACCGACGCGGACGGGCTCGGAGACGCCTGTGACAGTTGCTTCGACAACCCCGACCTCGGGTGCACGGGCTGTCCGGCCGGGACCGACGAGGACGGCGACGGCGCCTGTCTCGACGAGCGGGCAATCACGGAGTTCCCGGGACCGGAGATCGTCGTGGTTCAAGGAACGTCGTCGACGCGCTACCTGGCCAACAATTCCGATCCGGGTCTCGGTCTTTCCTGGGTCCAGCCCGGCTTCGACGACTCGACTTGGAGCAGCGGGAGCTACGGAGTGGGTTACGAGGCTGAAACCGGCGCCGACGGGTTGATCAACTCGTACGTGCCGGTCGGGACGCAGTCGGTCTACACACGGACGACCTTCGACCTGAGCGGTCGTGGCCCGGTCTTCGAGAACATGCATCTCGCTCTCGACTACGACGACGGGGTCGTCGTGTGGCTGAACGGAGTGGAGATCTACCGCACGGCCGAGATGCCCGCCGGCGACCCCGACTGGGACACGGTGGCGGCCAGTCACGAGTCCAGTAACATGCCGCTGGCGGTCCACACGAACCTGATCGACATCGGCGCGGCAGGCCTTCCCGTCTTGAGCCCGGGGATCAACACGATCGCCATCGGCGTGTGGAACCACATCCCGGCCTCGCCGCCGAGCCCCGATCTCGTCCTCTCACCGCGGCTCGTCATCAACACGCCCGGTCCGCGACCCGTGCGCTATTTGGCGAACGCGAGCGACCCGGGTCTGGGTCTCGGATGGACCGCCGCGGGGTTTGACGACAGCGGATGGGCGGTCGGGGAGTTCGGCGTCGGGTACGAGACGGCCGGCGGCGCCGAGGCGCTGATCAACACGCCCGTCCCCTCAGGCACCTACTCGGTGTACATGCGTCAGGCATTCGGGATCCCGAACCCCGCCGGGTACAAGTTCTACGTGAGTGCGGATTACGATGACGGCTACATCCTGTGGCTCAACGGTGTCGAGGTATACCGCTCGCCGGAGATGCCCGCCGGCGACCCCTCGTGGGATACGGATGCGGCGCCGCACGAGTCGAGCAACGGTACGCTTCCCGACCTCGACGATCTGATCGACATCAGCGCACTCGCGGGCTCCGCGCTGTCGACTGGAGCGAACGAGCTGGCAATCGGTTTGTGGAATGCTTTCGCACCGACATCGAGCGATCTGTTGCTTTGGCCGAACCTGGTTCGCATCCGCTCCGCCTCCGACAACTGTCCGTGGGTTTCCAATCCGAGCCAGACGGACACCGATGGCGACGGCTACGGAGACGCCTGTGACCCTTAGCGCACGCCGACCACGCTCCGTTTTGAGTCCGTGGCTGATCGCCTTGGTCTGGGCTCTCGTTGGCACGCCGATCGCCGCACAGACGCTCTGGGTCGACGACGACTGCGTCGCCCCGGGCAGCGGGACCGAGCCGGACCCCTACTGCACGATCCAGGAGGCGATCTGCATCGCCCGCAGCGGTGGCGGTGGCACCGTGATGGTCAAGCCGGGGTACTACAACGAGTCGTTGCGGATGTTCGCCGGGGTCAGCGTGATCTCGACCGATGGCCCGACCATGACCACGATCGCGGCGGACGGCAAACCGTGCATCACCTCCGCCTGCGTCGAGAGCACGATCAACCTGTCCTGCGCGACGGTGGTTTTCGGATCGGGACCGACACCGGCCGATCGCCTCGAGGGCTTCACCATCCGCGGCGGCGGTGGGTTGTTCCGCGACTTCGGGACCGGCAGCCCGCCGAACGCTCTGGTCGGAGGCGGCGTCTTCATCTTCAACAGCGAGCCGACGATCACCAACAACCTGATCGTCGACAATACGCTGTTGCACGCCAATCCGACGCGGAACTTCTGGGGTGGCGGGATCTACCTCGGTGGCGGGTCGTACGGCAGCCCCATCGCCCCCGTGATCACCGGCAACGTCATCGAGGAAAACGTCGCCGATCCGCCCGCGGGTCAGAACAGCAACTCGGAGACCTACGGTCTCGGTGGCGCTATGTACATCGGCCAGTACACGGCCCCCGTCATCAGCGGCAACACCATCCGCAGCAACCAGGCCGGGGACACCAACAGCGGCAACCAGATCGGCGGCGGCGGCGGCTTGTCGATCTACAGCCTGTCCCCCATGCAGGTACCGCAGATCTCGCGCAACGTGATCCAGGACAACGCGTCCAGCGACTTCGGCGGTGGGATCGCTCTCGGACAGGCCTACGCCGACGTCGATGGCGTGTCGGTCTACTACCCCTCCGTCGCGACCATCGACAACAACCTGATCGAGTTGAACCGCAGCTTCACCGGCGGCGGGCTCCTCGGCGGGATCACGCTGGCCGTCATCACCAACAACACGATCGCCGACAACACCGCCGAGTTCGGCGGTGGCATCACCTCGGGGACGCTGCAGTACAACACCGACGTGATGACGTTGAACAACAACATCGTCGCGTTCAACACGTCGTTGCTCTACGGTGCAGGCGGACTCGGGACGTACTACTCGAACCCCTCTATGTTCCACAACAATTTCAACGCCAACCTGCCCAACAACATCGACGGCGCGATCGACGACGCGGACGTGATCGGCATCGACGGCAACATCTCGGTCGATCCGGAGTTCGTCAGTCGCGTGCCCGGCGCACGTGACCTGCACATCATGGGGACGAGCGGTGTCGTCGATGCGGGCGACAACGTACCGGCGATGGCCGCCTCGGCCGTCGACTTCGACGGCCTGCCGCGAGTCCTCGACGGCGACGCGGACGCCGTCGACCTCGTGGACATCGGGGCTTACGAGTACATCCTGGACACCGACGGGGACGGCCTCGCCGACTACGTCGACACGGACGACGACAACGACGGTGTTCTCGACGTATCGGACTGCGCGCCGACCTACCGCGGGGTCTCCTCGCTGCCGCTGCCGATCGGAACGACACTGAACGTCGACACCGGGGCCGGCGGGGCCGCGATCACGTGGCAGAAGAGTCTCAACGGGCCGCTGTCGAACGTCTACCGTGGAACGATCTCCGGTGCGCTGCCGTGGTCCTACACCGTCGAGTGCCTCGTCCGCGAGACGTTGTTCACGGAGACGTCGGACAACCAGACACCGCCCCTGGGGACGGCGTTCTACTACCTCGTCAGCGCGGTCAACGAGTGCGCCGAGAGCGAGCTCCATTTCGACAGCGTGCCGAGTCCGATCTTCGCTTCACCCTCGTGCGGACTGGGTCCCGATGCCGACGACGACGGCGACGGCGTACCGGACCGCCGGGACAACTGCCCGCTGCTGTCCAACCCGCTCCAGGAGGATACCGACGACGACGGTCTCGGAGACTCCTGTGACACCGACGACGACGACGACGGTCTCCCGGACGGGATGGACAACTGTGCGCTCGTGGCCAACGCCGGCCAGATCGATGGGGACGGCGATGGCCTCGGCGACGCCTGCGACAACTGCGTCAGCATCTCCAACCCCGGGCAGGAAAACACCGACGGGGACGGCGAGGGCGACGCCTGCGACACGGACGACGACAACGACGGCGTGCTGGACGGCGCGGACAACTGCCCGCTCGACGCCAACCCGATGCAGGAGGACGGCGATACCGACGGAGTCGGCGATGTGTGCGACAACTGCCCGGCGTTGTCGAACTCCATGCAGGAAGACGGTGATGTCGACTCCATCGGCGACATCTGCGACCCCTGCCCGATCGATCCGCTCAACGATGCCGACGGCGACGGCCTGTGCGCGAACAACGACAACTGCCCGACCGTGTTCAACCTGCAGAACGACATCGACGACGACTCGGTCGGCAACGCCTGCGACAACTGTCAGAGCGACCCCAATACGGATCAGCTCGACGCGGATGGCGACGGGATCGGCGACGTCTGCGACAGCTGTCCCGACGACGCGAATAACGACGGCGACGCGGACGGGCTGTGCGGCGACTTCGACAACTGCCCGACCGTGGCCAACGGCTCGCAGGCCGACGGCGACCTGGACGTGGTCGGCGACGCCTGCGACAACTGCCCCACCACGCCGAACCCGACGCAGGCCGACATCGACGGCGACGGGGTCGGCGACGCCTGTGACACCTGTGACGACATCGACGGTGACTCCGTGTGCGATGTGGACGACGTGTGCCCCACGGTCTCCGACCCGTTGCAGCAGGACAGCGATTCCGACGGAACCGGTGACGCCTGCGATCCCTGCACGGACAGCGACGGAGACCTGTTCGGCGACGGGTCGCTGCCGGCCAACACGTGTGGCGCGGACAACTGCCTGAACGACTACAACCCCGGACAGGTGGACAACGACCTCGACGGGGTGGGTGACGCCTGCGACACCTGCCCCAACGATCCGGACAACGACGTCGACGGGGACACGGTCTGCGGCGACGTCGACAACTGCCCGACCGTCGCCAACACCGCCCAGACCGACACCGACGGCGACGGGCTGGGGAACCTTTGCGACAACTGCGTGGACAACACCAACCCGACTCAGGTCGACGGCGACGGCGACGGCTTGGGCGATGCGTGCGACAGTTGCCCGATGGATCCGGCCAACGACGGCGACATGGACGGATTCTGCGCCGCTGCCGACAACTGCCCGACCGTGGCCAATGCCGGCCAGGAAGATGACGACGGCGACGGGCTGGGGAACGCCTGCGACAACTGCTCCGGCGTCGCCAACCTCGGCCAGGCCGATGCAGACGGCGACCTGATCGGCGATGTTTGCGACCCCTGTACCGACACCGACATGGACACGTTCGGCGATCCCGGGTTCGCCGCCAATGTCTGCGTGACGGATAATTGCCCCTCGATCTCGAACGCCGGTCAGGCCGATCTCGATTCGGACGGCATCGGGGACGCTTGCGATGCCTGCCCCGACGATGCCAGCAACGACATCGATCTGGACGGTGTTTGCGGCGACTCCGACAACTGCCCGTCGGATCCGAACCCGCTCCAGGAAGACCTCGATGCGGACATGATCGGCGACGCTTGCGACCCGGACATCGACGGCGACGGGCTGGACAACGGCATCGACAACTGTCCGAACGTCTCCAACACGACCCAGTCCGACGGTGACTTCGACCAGGTCGGCAACGACTGTGACAATTGCCCGTTGGCGTTCAACACGGGTCAGGGAGACATCGACGGGGACGGGCAGGGAGACGCCTGCGATCCGTGTCCGAACGACGCCGATGACGATCTCGACGGGGACACGTTCTGCGCGGATGTCGACAACTGCCCGTTGATCACGAACGAGGCCCAGGAAGATGCCGATATCGACGGTGTAGGCGATCCCTGCGATCTCTGCCCGACCGACCCCGACCTGGATGGCGACGACGTGTGCAATGACGACTTCGTCCTGGTCGAGCTGACCACACCGAGCGAGAACGTGCTGATCGAGTTCGGCGGCGCGACGGAAACCGTGCTGGTCGAGCAGGGCTCCGTGATCAAGTATCTCGCCAACAACGTGGATCCGGGACTCGGGATCACCTGGAAGGACGAGTTCTTCGACGACTCCACGTGGTCCTCGGGCACCTACGGTGTGGGCTACGAGATCGGTGCCGGCGGCGTGACCAACCTGGTCAACACGACGGTGCCGCAGGACACCTTCTCGGTCTACACGCGGGCAACGTTCTCGATCGCGGATGTAACGCAGGTGACCAATCTGTTCCTCGGGGCCGACTACGACGACGGCTACATCGCCTGGATCAACGGCCAGGAGGTGTATCGCTCGGGCGAAGTGCCCTTCGGACCGGCGATGTGGAACATGAGCGTCAACCTGCACGAGTCCAGCAACGGTCTCGTTCCGAACTACTCGCCCGTGCGGGACATCACGCCCAACGTCTCCGGGGTCCTGCTCCAGGGCGAGAACGACCTGGCCATCGGCGTGTGGAACAGTGGCGCGCCGTTCTCGACCGATCTGCTGATCGTGCCGCGCATTTCCGTCGACGGGAGCGCGGTCGACAACTGCCCCAACGCCTTCAACCCCGACCAGCTCGATTTCGACGGCGACGGCGCGGGGGACGCCTGTGACCCGGATGACGACAACGACCTGTTCGCCGACGTGATCGACAACTGCCCGTTCGTCCCGAACCAGGATCAGACCGACACGGATGGCGACGGGGACGGCGATGCCTGCGACAACTGCCCGTTGCTGTTCAACCTGGATCAGACCGACACGGACGGCGACGGGATCGGCGACGCCTGCGACAGCTGCCCGCTCGATCCCGACAACGACGTCGACGCCGACGGCGTGTGCGGCGACGTCGACAACTGCGTCGACGTGACGAACGCCTCGCAGGTCAACTCCGATGGCGACGTCTTCGGGGACGCTTGCGACAACTGCCCCAACGTGGACAACCCCGCGCAGACCAACAGCGACGGGGATGCCTTCGGCGATCTCTGCGACAGCTGTCCGTTCGACGAATTCAACGACCAGGATGCGGACGGGCTCTGTGCGGACGTGGACAACTGCCCCAACGCGTTCAACCCGACACAAGACGACGACGACATGGACCTCGCCGGGAACGCCTGCGATTGCCTCCCGATGGACCCGCAGATCCAGTCCATCCCGGGGCCGATCCAGGGCTTCCAGCTCGACAAGCTGAGCACGGCCACGCGGCTGTTGTGGCTGACCGCGGGGCCGACCGAGATCTACGATATCGCCCGCGGAACGAGGGCCGGGCTGGTGGCCGACGGCGGCAGCGACGCCGCGGTCTGCATCCAGTCCAATCTCGCGGGGCTGCAGTTCGACGACATGGACCCCGACCCGCTCTCCGGTGAGGTCTTCTACTACATCATTCGCGGCCAGAACGTTTGCGGGGTGGGAACTTACGGCAGCTCGTCAAGCGGGATGGAACGGCTGCCGACCGTCCCCTGCCCGTAGAGAAAACCGGATGGGGCCGGGCATTGCCGGAATGAGCGCATCGTCGTATATAGAGCGAGATTCGGGGGGTACTGATTGCCCCGGCCGAAGGGTCGGGCCTGGCCGTCAAGGGGGCAGGATGGGACGGGTCTCCCCGAGCCGTTGGGCCGCTTTTCTTGTTGTGGCGTCGGTGATCCCGGTCACCGCGGCTCAGACGACCGTCTGGGTCGATGACGACTGTAGCGCTCCCGGAAGCGGAACCCAGCTCGATCCCTACTGCTCGATCCAGGACGGGATCTGCGCGATCGAGGGAACGGGCGGCGGGGATGTGATGGTCTCGCCGGGAACCTATTTCGAATCCCTGCGCATGTTCCCGGGGGTCAGCGTGATCTCCACCGACGGCCCCACGGTCACGACCATCGACGCGACCGGGCAGCCCTGCACGCGAATCGATTGCCTGCCCAGCACGGCCAACCTCACCTGTTCGGCGGTGGTTTATGGCAGCGGTGTCCAGCCGACGGACAGGCTGGAGGGGTTCCGCATCACCGGCGGCGTGGGCCTGTTTCGCGACTTCGGTACGCTGACGGCGGTGACCGGCGGCGGGATCTTCGTCTTCAACAGCTCCCCCACGATCACCAACAACGAGATCGTCGACAACACGCTGTTCTCGAACGGTTCGAAGAACTTCTGGGGCGCCGGGATCTATCTGCGCAGTCTCATGGGAACACCGTCGCAGCCCGTCGTCACCTACAACCTGATCCAGGGCAACATAGCCGACCCGCCGAAGGGGACCCCGGGCAAAGTCTCGCAGGCTTTCGGTGGCGGGCTGTACGTCGGAGCGGATACCGCGCCCACGATCACCAACAACACGATCCGCAGCAATCGTGCCGGAAACAGCCTCACGGCCGATCAGGATTCCGCGGGCGGCGGCATCGCGGTTTACGCGATCGAGGTTTCGCCGACCCCGATGATCTCGCACAACCTGATCCAGGACAACGCCGCCGCCGACCTGGGCGGTGGCGTCATGTTCGGCCAGTCCTATTACCTCAGTTACTACTACCAGTCCGTGGGCACGCTCGACAGCAACCTGGTCGAGCTCAATCGCGCTTTTGCGGGCGGGGGCATCCTCACGGCCATCACCGAGGCCGTGATCACCAACAACACGATCAGCGACAATACGGCCGACTTCGGTGGCGGCGTCGCGACGGCGCTGAGTCCCGATCCCCTCGTGCAGGCGTCGCTCGCCAACAACATCGTCTCGTTCAACTACGCGCTGCTCTACGGCGGCGGCGGCCTGGGGACGTCCTACTCCACACCGGCGGTGAGCCACAACGATTTTCACGGCAACCAGCCCAACGAGGTGGACGGCGGCCATTCGGATGCCGATTACATCGGAGTCGACGGGAACGTGTCGATCGATCCGCAGTACGTCAGCCGGGTTCCCGGCGCGCGGGACCTCCAGCTGACGCCGTCGAGTCCCGTGATCGACATCGGGGACAACGCCGCGACCGTGTCCGCCGTCGATCTCGTGAACGCCCCACGCGTGACCGACGGAGACGCGGATGAAACGGCGATCGTCGATCTCGGTGCATACGAGTTCGAGCGTGACGGCGACGGCGACGGGATGCCCGACTGGGAGGACCTCGACGACGACGACGACGGCGTCCTCGACGACGGCGACACGAGCGGCTCGACGACGGACAACCGCTGCACGACGGGAGTCCAGGCGAACTGCGACGACAACTGCCCCTTCGTGGCCAATTTCGATCAGACGGATTTCGACCAGGACGGCCTCGGCGATGCGTGCGATCCCGATGACGACAACGACTCCGTCGAGGACGGCGCCGACTGTTTGCCTTTTGTCAGGGGCGTCTCCCAGAGCGCCGGTCCGGTTGGGGCCTCGATCCGGATGTCCCAGCCGGGAGGACCCTCCACGACATCGCTCTTCTGGAGCCGCGGGCGAGAGGGACACGTCAGCAACGTTTACCGCGGTACGATCGGCGGACCCTGGGTTTACGATCACACCTGCTTCGCCTTCGAGCTTCCCGGGACCTCGGTCGACGATGCGGAGGTTCCCGCCGCCGGCGGCGGCTTCTACTACCTGATCTCCGCCGAGAACAGCTGCGGTGAGAGTGACCTCGGCACGGATTGGCTCGGCGCGGACCGGCCTGCCGGTATCGCCTGCGGCTCGGCCGGTGCAGACACCGACACCGACGGGGTCGTCGACCTCGCCGACAACTGCCCGGAGACCGCCAACGCGTCCCAGGATGACAGTGACGCGGACTTCGCCGGCGACGCCTGCGACAACTGTGCGGGGTTGATCAACTACGATCAGGCGCAGAACGACACCGACGCTCTCGGGGACGCCTGCGACAACTGCCCCGAGNNNNCAGACCGACACCGACATGGACGGGATCGGCGACGCTTGCGACGACTGCCCGGACATCGACGGCGACGGAGATTGCGACTCGTTCGACAACTGCGTCAACGACGCCAACCCGATGCAGGAAGACCTCGACGGGGACGGCGTGGGCGACGCCTGTGATCCTTGCACCGACACCGACGGAGACGGATTCGGGAACCCGGGCTTCCTCGCCGCCACCTGCCCCGACGACAATTGCCCGCTCGATGCCAACCCGATGCAGGAAGACCTCGACGCGGACGGCGCCGGGAATGCCTGCGATGTCTGCCCCGACGACGCGCTGGACGACGCCGACGGGGACGGTTTCTGCGCCGACACGGACAACTGCCCCACGATCTTCAACAACCCGCAGGTGGACGGCGACAACGATCTGGTGGGCGACGCGTGCGACAACTGCATCCTGGTCCAGAACCCGATGCAACTGGACGACGACGGCGACGGAGCGGGGAATCTCTGTGATCCCTGCCCCGACGACGCGCTGGACGACGCCGACGGGGACGGTTTCTGCGCCGACGTGGACAACTGCCCGGCGATCTTCAACGATCCTCAAACCGACAGCGACAATGACGGTGTAGGCAACGCCTGCGACAACTGCGATCTGATACCCAACTCCGGCCAGGAGGACTTCGACGGCGACGGTGAGGGGGACTTGTGTGACCTGTGCACCGACATTGACATGGACGGTGCCGGGAATCCCGGCTTCCCGCTCAACACGTGCCCGCTGGACAACTGCCCGGTCGATCCGAATCCCCTGCAGACCGACACGGACCTGGACTCGGTGGGCGACGCCTGCGACCCCTGCCCGATGTCCTCACCGGACGACGCGGATCTGGACCTGGTCTGCGACGATGTCGACAACTGCCTCGGGCTTTCCAACTTCAGCCAGGCGGACAACGACATGGACGGGATGGGCGACGCCTGCGACCCCGACGACGACAACGACACGTTCCCGGACGGGTCGGACAACTGTCCGCTGGTTTTCAACAACCCGCAGACCGACACCGACGCGGACACGATCGGCGACGCCTGCGACAATTGCCCGGCTTTCTTCAACACGGACCAGACCGACAGCGACCTGGATGGCGCCGGGGACCCCTGCGATGTCTGCCCGGTCGACGGCCAGGACGATGCCGACGGAGACGGATTCTGCGCCGACGCCGACAACTGCCCGATGCTGTCCAACGCCGACCAGTTGGACAACGACAACGACGGGCTCGGCAACCCTTGCGATCCCTGCCCCAACGATCCCGACATCGACCTCGACGGCATCTGTGACGACGAACGCGTGCTGCTGGCGGGGTCGGTGATCAACGAGACCGTCCTCGTCGAGTTCGGTGCGAAACAGGACAACGGTTGGATCGAGCGGGGGTCGTCGATGACCTACCTGGCCAACACCGCCGACCCCGGCCTGGGAATCACCTGGGTCGATCCGGCGTTCGACGACTCGGCGTGGCTCGGAGGTGTCTACGGGATCGGCTACGAGGCCGTCACGGGCGCCGAGAATCTGATCGACACCGTGGTGGCGGATTTCACCGCCTCGATCTACACACGCTCGAAGTTCGTCATCAACGACGTGAGCTCGATCACCGATGTCTGGCTCGGCGCGGACTACGACGACGGGATCGTGGCCTGGATCAACGGCGTCGAGGTCTTCCGCTCGCGGGAGATGCCCGCGACGGGCGATCCCGCCTGGAACACCGACGCCTCGGTCCGCGAATCGAGTAACGGGCCCGGTCCCAACTACGAACCGCAACGGGATATCACCGCCGCCGCGCTTCCCTGGTTGATCAACGGCGAGAACGTCCTGGCCATCGCGGTCTACAACACCCAGCCGATGTCGGGCATGTCGTCGGATCTCGTGCTGGTGCCGCGGCTGTCTTACAACCGGACGCCGGCGATCAAGTACCTGGCCAACACATCCGATCCGCTACTGGGCATCGGCTGGACCGCGGAGACGTTCGACGACAGCGGTTGGAGCGACGGGTTCTACGGGGTCGGCTACGAGACCGCCGCGACGTTCCTGGCGACCGATCTGATCCAGACCGACGTGGGTAGCGGCGTGTCGTCGGTCTATACGCGTGCGGAGTTCACCATCGCGAACCCCGCGACCGTGAACGATGTCTTCCTCGGCGCCGACTACGACGACGGCTACGTGGCCTGGATCAACGGCGTCGAGGTCTACCGCTCGCCCGAGATGCCTTCAAGCGGCGACCCCGCTTGGAACACCGGCCCGTCGCCGCAACACGAATCGAGCAACGCGCGGCACCCCCGGTACGAGCCGCTCAACGACATCTCCGGGGCGGCGCTCGGTGCGCTCAAGGCCGGGACCAACGTGCTCGCCATCGGTGTGTGGAACACCAGTGCCGGCTCGAGCGACCTGGTTCTCGTCCCGAGGCTGTCGATCAACCGCAATGCTCCGGCGACGATGCGCTACATCGCCAACGCCTCCGATCCGGGCGTCGGTTTGGCGTGGACGGCGACCGGCTACAACGATGGGTCCTGGAGCGAGGGGAACTACGGTGTGGGCTACGAGACGACCTCCGGCGGCGCGCGCGATCTGATCAACACGAGCGTCCCCGCGGGTACGGTGTCGGTCTACACCCGCGCCACGATCGACGTCCCGGACGCCGGGGCGGTGACCCGCCTGCTGCTCGGTGCGGACTACGACGATGCTTACGTCGCATGGCTCAACGGCGTCGAGATTTACCGTTCGCCGGAGATGCCCGGCGGCGACCCGCTTTGGAACACCGCGGTGAACCTGCACGAATCGAGCAACGCCAGCGCGCCCAATTACGAGCCGATGATCGATGTCACGACCCAGGGACTCGCTGTCCTGGTGACCGGGCCGAACGTGCTCGCCGTCGGCGTGTGGAACAGCGACGGCGCCAACTCCGACGACCTGGTCCTCGTGCCCAGGCTGGCGACCAACGGCGCCACGGTCGACAACTGCCCGACGATTGCCAACGCCGACCAGACCGACACCGACGGCGACGGTCAGGGCGACGCCTGCGACGCCGACGACGACAACGACGGCGTGTTCGACCTCGTCGACAATTGCATCTTCACGCCCAACAGCGGCCAGCTCGACCTCGACGGGGACCTGCTCGGCGACGCCTGCGACAACTGTCCGGCGATCGTCAACCCGGCCCAGCTCGACGGTGAGACGGCCGAGGGACCCGACTTGATGTGCGGCACCGGCGATGACAACGCGGCGCTGTTCGGCACGGATGGCATGTGTGGAACGAGCGACGATCTGGCGGGCGACGGTGTGGGGGACGCCTGCGACAATTGCGCCGACTTGCCGAACCCGCTGCAGGAGGATTTCGAGGGCGACGGCCTCGGCGACCCGTGCGACCCCGATGACGACAACGACGGCGCCGACGACGGGATCGACAACTGTCCGTCGATCGCCAACCCGATGCAGACCGACAACGACAGCGACACGTTCGGAGCGGCGTGCGAGTGCGATGACTCCGACGCCACGGTCTGGTCGCGGCCCGGTCAGCAGGACCTGACGGCCGCGCGGACGGGGCAGCAGGTCGACTTCAGCTGGCCCGCCGTCGATCCAGGTGGCACCCAGCCGGTCGTCTACGACTTCCTGCTGAGCTCGAACGCGAGCGATTTCTCCGCGGCGACCTGCCTCGAGACGGACGAGTCGAACCTGGCGGCGAGCGACGCGACGGCCGTGGCTCCGGGGCAGATCCTGTTCTACCTGGGTCGGGGCGAGAACTCCTGCGGCGGCTCGCTGGGCACGGGCGGCGGGATGGAGCGCGGCGGGGCCCCGTGCCCCTGAATCGGTCCCGGGATCGGACGCTTTTTCGACCGGGAGTCAGGCGAATGCACAACGAAAGCTCGGCCCCGCAGCGGTTGTCTCACCGCACCGTTTCTTCTATAGTTTGGCACCTCGACGATCGGGTCGGTACGCTTCTACAACTCGCGACCCGGCAACGGGTCTGACGGAGATGGGTGCGATGAAGCCACGTGCTGGAAAAGGACTGTTGTTGTTGTTGGCGGCCACCCTGGTGGTGGTTTCCACCGGTTGCCCGAACAGCACCGTGATTACGGCCGGGAACGGGACCGTAAGGATGTCGGTGATCACGCCCAATCCTACACGGTTCACCTTTGGCAGCTTCGACATCGATCGCATCCTGATCCGGCCCGTGGATGCCGGCGCGAGTCAAGCGATCGGCGCACAATTCACAGGTAAAGAGTTGAGTCTGCTGCGGACGTTTTTGTTCGTCAACGTGTCCGAGCCGATGGTCGACCCGTCGTTCCTCAGGCCGGTACCCTTGTCCGAGGGTGATTACGAGATCATTGAAATCCGGTATTCCGACATGCAATTCGGCGACCCGACGAATCCGTGGGTTCCGCCGGACCCGACGACCTGCGAAGGAGCCCAACGATTCTATTTCCCGCCCGGCGAGATCACGGTCGACAGCTTCGCGGTCCCGCAGATCTTCACGGTTTCCAACGCCCAAGAGACGTCGCTTACCCTTACGTTCGACATCGAGAAGATGATCACGGCCCTGAACAACTCGTACGACTGCGTCATGGTCGGCGGCACTTACCAGCAGCAGAACCCGTCGACGTGGGACGAATCCCAGTTCATTGCGCAAACGCTGGACTACCTGACGATCAACTGATCGAGATGCCGTCGAACTCCTCGGTCTGTCAGAGGCTGTTCCTGGTTGTCGCCCTGGGTGCGGTGTGCGTCGGTTGCACGATCGACGATCCGCAGGTCAGTCAGGTCGGATCGGTCAGTCTGCTCACGGTGGATCCGGCGATCGTGGCTCAGTCCGTGGTGCTGACGCCGGGTGGAGTCTCGTCGGGAAACCGGGTGCAGACGATGCTCTGGACGGTGACCCAGGCCATGTTGACCATCGATGGCGATCCGCGTTCTCCTCACGATCTGCTGTTCCCGGAGGCCGGTCTCGCCGAATGCCAGGGCATCGACACGGCGAACCGGATCACGACCCATTTCGGCACCTGCGTCGAGAATCTCGTGCTGGAGGCGGTCGCCCCGGGCAGCGTGGTTCAGGCGACGCTGGTGCTGGATTTCAAGGTCCGGGTCAAACGGGTCCGCCCGGTCGTATTCCCCTACATCGGGGATGACGACGGGGACGGGGTCCTCAACGGCAACGACAACTGCATCCTCGTGCCCAACGGGGACTGCGGCATCGACCCCCTGAACTGCGACGCGGACGGCGACGGCACGACGACACCGGAGGAATTGTCGACGGGCAACCAGCGAGACTCCGGTGGTTTCGGGATCGGAAATGCCTGCCGCGTGGTGAACTTTTTCACGGGAGTCGAAGTGGACAGCGATGGGGACGGCGTCCCCGACGTCGACGACAATTGTGTCCACCGGCCCAACCCGGATCAGGCCAACCCCCCCACGCCGGGTGAGTTCTCGATGGTCGAGTCGCGGATCTCCGATACGATCGGCCTGGCCTGCGAGAGCGACGAACAAGTCTACGAGGTGGAGCTGACGGACGTCACGATCCCGTTCGACTTCGACCTGCCCACCGCTCAGGGCTTCGTCCTGGTCGATTTCAACAACGAACAGGTCTTGACGAACTGCGACTGGGACATGGGCACTTGCACGTTCGACGAAACGGCGGTCCAGGCGTGTATCCGGACCTCCGTCTTCGACGCGGTCGTGGGCTGCGTGTAGGCCCGGTCGCGGGCCGTCAGCTGCGCGTGCGTCGCCGCTTGCCTTTGCTCGCGCGCTGCTCGAAGACGGCATCGATGCACGACGAGAGCGTTTCGGGGTCGATCGGCTTCGCGAAGCACTTCAACGCGCCGCACTCGAGGATGCGGGCTTCAATCTCGGGCGAGTAGAATCCGGTGATCGCGATAACGGTCGTGCTCGCCGACTCCGGGGCGGCTTTGATCGTGCGGCAGATCTGGAACCCGTCGAGCCCCGGCATCCGGAGGTCGAGCAACACGACATCGGGCTTGAAGGTGGCAACCAGCCGACCCGCCTCGAAGCCGTCGGACGCGCCCAGCACCTCGTAAGACGGTGTGCGGGACTGCAGGTGCTCCGAGAGCAGTTCCCGGATCGTCTCCTCGTCGTCCACCACGAGCACGCGCGGCTTCCCGGACCCGTCTTGCAGGTCGGTCGGGAGCGGGATCCCGTTGTCCTTCATGAAGCGGATCAGGTCCTCGCGGCGAATGCGCCGGTGCCCGCCCGGTGTGCGAAACGCCGGCAGCCGCCCCGCGTTGACCCAGTTGATGATCGACAGCGGCGAAACGTGACAGAGCTTCGCCGTTTCGAACGTCGTGAAAACTGCCTTGCTCATAGAGTCGCCTTGAACTATTTAATGTATTAAAACTTGCTTTGAATAATATCAGATGAAGCGGCCCGGAAGTCAAGGCGGAATTGCCCGTCAACCGTTGAACCGGTACCCCACCCGGTGGACGGTCACGATGTAGGACGGGTCCTGCGGCGTGTCCTCGATCTTCTTGCGCAGCTTGGCGATGTGCATGTCGACGGTCCGCGTGAACGGGACGTTGTCGTAGTCCCACACCGCGTCGAGCAATCGCTCGCGGGCCAGGACCTCTCCGCGGTGGTCGATCATGAAGCGAAGCAACTTGAACTCGCGTGGGGACAACGACAGGTGCTTGCCCTGCTTGAACGCCTGGGTGCGGCGAAAGTCGATCCTGATGTCGCCGAATTCGTAGGTTTCTGCGCTTTCGGAACGTTCTTGGACGCGCCGCAGGACCGCGTCCACACGGGCCAGCAGCTCGAGAAAGCTGAACGGCTTGGTGACGTAGTCGTCGGCGCCGATCTTGAGGCCGGCGACCTTGTCGGCCTCCTGTCCCCTCGCGGTCAACATGATGATCGGGACATGGTTGTTGTTCTGCCGGATGCGTTTGCAGACGTCAATGCCACTCAGTTTGGGCAACATCACGTCCAACACGATGACGTCGGGGTTGCCCTCGTTGGCCAGTCTCAGTCCTTTGGACCCGTCGGGCGCGACGTCGACCTCGTAACCCTCGTAGGAGAAGCCGTCCTGGAGTGCGACGGCCATCGCGGAGTCGTCCTCGATGATCAGGACACGTGGCATCAGGTCTCACCGAGGCGCGTCGCGCCGTCCAGATCGACCGCCGGTTGCTCACGTCCCGGGGTCTCGAGTGGGAGTCGGATCGAAAACGTGCTCCCGCGGCCGGGCTCGCTGTCCACCACGATCTCACCGCCGTGGGCCTGCACGATGTGCTCGACGATCGAGAGACCGAGGCCGCTCCCCTTCACATCGTGGACGAGCCCCGTTCCGACGCGGTGGAAGCGCTCGAAGATCTTCTGCTGTTCCGAGCGCGAGATGCCGATGCCCTGGTCGCTCACCGAGAGATCGAGCCGGTCCCCGCGGCGGCGCAGGAAGACGACGATCTCCGTGGAGTCTCCCGAGTACTTGACGGCGTTGTCCACCAGGTTGGCCAGCGCCTGACGGATCGCCTCCGAGTCGATCACGACCTCCGGGATTCGGGCGGGCGGCGGCTCGTAGCGTAAACGCACGCCGCGGTGCTTCAGGCTGACCGCCCAGGTCTGGACCGACTCGCGAACCACTTCGTCCAGATCGGTGGGCTCCAGCTCGTAGGTCTTGGCGCCGGACTCGATCTTCGAGAAGTCGAGGATGTTGTTGATCAGCTGGGTCAGGCGGCGGCTCTCGGTCTCGATGTACTCGCCGTAGCGCCGGCTTCGCTCGACGTCCTGGACACGGCCCAGACGGAGGAACTCGCCGAACACGCGGATCGATGCGAGCGGGGTGCGCAGCTCGTGAGAGACGTTGGACACGAACTCCGACTTCATCCTGGACAGCCGGACCTCGCGTGACGCCGTCCGAAGCATGAAGACGATGCCACCCAGCACGACGATGGCCAGGGCGACGGTGAGGCTCAGGTTCAGCAGGAAGTTGGTCCGCGCCCACTGCTCCGTCGTCGTGCCGCGACTACCGAGTCCCAGCGTCCAGTCGGAGAACACGAAGGTCAGCCCGTCGACGACCTCCTCCTCGTGTTCGAACACATGGCTCGGACCGATCACCGCCTGACCCTCGCGATCGCGAGCCGTGATCAGCAAGTTGCGGCGTGTCCGCTCGTCGAAGAACTTGGGAAGCGATTTCTCGATCATTCGGGGCAGCAGATCGTCCTTGAAGTAGTCGGTGTCGAGGACCAGCCCGGCGACGCCGAGGACGCGACAGGCGTCGTCGGACACGGGGCTGAGGATGATCCGGTTCGAGGGGTCCTTCTCGTCGACGGTCATGTTGTGCGACGTGAGCAGGACCCCCTTGTTGGCCAGGATCTCCCACGGGGAGAGCGCGATGTCGATCGCCGCGAACAGCGTCTCGTGGTCGCTCTCCTCGACCCAGTCCTGGGTCGCCGGATCGAACACGAGCAGGCCGTCCCAGGGGCCGTCCGCCGCGTCGAACCGCGCGACGAAAATCCCCCGGACTCCTTCGACGGTCTTCTTTCTCAAGTGGGCCGCCATCTTGCTCTCGGAGCGGCCGAAGAGCTCGTCCGGGACGTTGAGCGTCCGCTCGGCCTGAGCGCGGTAGAAGAACTCGACCTCGCTGGATACGGCCTCGATGTAGTTCGACAGCCAGGCCTTCTCGGCAATGGCCGAGGTTCGCTCGAGTCTGGAGAGCCATTTGAGTTGCAGTCCCAGTAACAGCGCGAGGGGGATCGCGACGGCTCCGAGACCTAGCCAGAGTCGATGGTGCTTTAAGAATTGTCGTATTTGGTCAACCATGAAGCTTCCCCGACCGATTCATCATACGGCAGGCCCTGGCGAGGGGTGTCCGTTGGATCCCCTCTTTACTCTTTTTTACGGGTTGAAATCTTCGTGGTTTAGTAATATCCTTTTATCCGGATTTACGGATTGATGTGATCATGGAAAAACCGACCATCCTGGAGCACATGACGGCCCTCGCGGACGGGCTGCGCGGCCGGATGCTGCTGCTGCTCGAGACCCACGAGCTGACGGTCTCCGAGCTCGGCGCCGTCCTGCAGCTTCCGCAATCGACGACCAGCCGCCACCTCAAGACGCTGGCCGATGCCGGCTGGGTGGTCTCCCGGCCGGACGGGACGAGACGCCTCTACAAGATGCCCGCCGGGGACGAAAGGGATCCGGCCACGCGGCTGTGGCGACTCACGCGCGAGCAGATCTCCTCGACCGCCGCGGCCCGCGACGACGGCCGCCGGCTCCGATCGGTCCTGGCCGCGCGGCGCGATCGTTCCAGGTCGTTCTTCGAGACCGACGCGGCCGGGTGGGACCGGGTCCGCGACGAGCTCTTCGGTAACCGGTTCTTCCTGTTCGGGCTGCTGGGCCTGCTCGACCCGGATCGAGTGATCGGCGACCTCGGCTGCGGAAGCGGCGCGCTGAGCGAGGCGCTCGCCCCGTTCGTCCGGCGCATCATCGCGGTCGACGACTCGGACGCCATGCTCGGCGAGGCGCGCGAGCGGCTCGGCCGGTTCGACAACGTCGAGCTACGGCGCGGCGCGCTCGAGTCTCTACCCCTGGAGGACGCCTCCCTCGATGCGGCCACGCTGGTGCTGGTACTGCACCACCTTCCCGATCCGGACGCCGCCGTGCGCGAGGTCGCCCGCTGTCTCCGACCGGGCGGCCGGCTGCTGATCGTGGACATGCTCCCGCACGACCGGCAGGAGTATCGCCAGCAGATGGGCCACGTCTGGATGGGTTTCTCCGCCGACCGGATCGAGCCGATGCTCGAGCGCGTCGGATTCGCCGACTCACGGTTCCTGGAGCTTCCGGTCGACCCGGCGGCCAAGGGACCTTCCCTGTTTGCAACCACCGCGACTCGCGGTGCTCGAACGGCACACGAAACGGAAGCAGTCTTGACCACCCACCCCGGATAAGGAGTTCCCATGTCGACCACGGTTTCAGAAAAGACGCACCCCTTCGCGGCGGCCGAGGCCGCCGGGCGCGAGCCCTACAAGGTCGCGGACCTCTCGCTGCCCGAGTACGGCCGCAAGGAGATCCGTCTCGCCGAGCAGGAGATGCCCGGCCTGATGACGGTTCGCGAGAAATACAAGGCCCGGAAGCCCCTCGCCGGCACGAAGGTGATGGGCAGCCTGCACATGACGGTCCAGACGGCGGTCCTGATCGAGACGCTGGCCGATCTCGGCGCCGACGTCCGCTGGGTCTCGTGCAACATCTTCTCCACGCAGGATCACGCCGCCGCGGCCGTGGTCGTCGGTGACGGGACTCCCGAGAGCCCGACCGGCGTGCCGGTGTTCGCCTGGAAGGGCGAGACCCTGGAGGAGTACTGGTGGTGCACGCGCCAGGCGCTGGTCTGGCCCGACGGCAGCGGCCCCGACCTGATCGTCGACGACGGTGGCGACGCGACGCTGCTGATCCACAAGGGCGCCGAGTTCGAGGCCGCGGGCGAGGTGCCCGCCTTCGACGCCGAGAACGAATCCGAAGAATGGGGCGTGATCCTCGACGTGCTGCGGCAGGAGCAGCAGGACAACCCGGGTCTCTGGACGCGCATCGGCGAGGGCTGCCGCGGCGTCAGCGAGGAGACGACGACCGGCGTTCACCGGCTGTACCAGATGGAAGAGGCGGGCACGCTG
>JABAOE010000071.1_pt2 | contig 20939 bp, 23 predicted proteins | sample 7062141 | NCBI WGS metagenome assembly JABAOE01 (sample SAMN14538627, study PRJNA623070) | marine sediment metagenome | biome: marine biome [ENVO:00000428]; feature: marine pelagic biome [ENVO:01000023]; material: deep marine sediment [ENVO:00002113] | place: India: Gulf of Khambhat ... | reverse complement strand
CTGGCCGGGATGCGGCTTGTTGCGATGCACGGCAGGGTGATAAGGCATGATCTTGCCGCGCAGTGCTTCCAACGTCAGCGCCGCAATCAGCGCAGACTGCTTGAGCAACCGCTTGGCATGATAGATGACTGGTACGGCGACACCCACCATCGCGGAGGTGCCGTTAATCATCGCAAGGCCTTCCTTGTAGGAAAGCCGCGCCGGCTCGAGGCCGGCACGTTTCAATGCTTCTTCGCCCGACATGACTTCGCCTTGGTACCTCGCGCGCCACGCGCCGGTCACGACGAGTGCAATGTATGCGAGCGGTCCGAGGTCGCCACTTGCACCCAAGGAACCCTGCTCGGGTACACAGGGAACGATGCCGGCGTTGTATACGGCGATGTACTTCTCGAAGTTCTCGGGACTGATCGCGGAGACACCGCGGCCCAGGGAGTTTATCCGGCAAAGCATCGCAGCCCGCACATATACGTCATCGAGGTCGGCACCGACGTTGGTTGAGACCCCGCGCAGGATGTTGTTCTGCAGCTTCTCCGCCAGGTCCTCGGGAATTAGCCAGTTGACGAATCCGCCGACCGCCGTCGTCACGCCGTAGATAATGCGGCCGGATTCCACGAAACCGTCGAGGAGATCCCGCGAGGCCTTGACGCGCGCCGCTTGCTCCGGGAATACCTCGACCCGGGTGTTGTGATATGCGGCCTCCGCCAGCTGGTCGACCGTCAAGGTCTCGCCGTCGAGATGCATGCTTCTCTCCCGATTTGCCGTTACTTACGCAATTCTAGGACAGTTAAAGCGGCAGAAATGCCAATATTCAGCTAGAATATTGCTAAGAAATAGCATTTTCTGCCCTAATTTTGGTTTTTAGCCGGTAATAATTGCGACAATGAAGCTGGATTCCACGGACCGCAAGATTCTCGCCGAGTTGCAGGCCGACGGGCGCATCTCGAATACCGAGCTGTCACGAAAGATCGGCCTGTCCGAGTCGCCGTGCCTCAGGCGAGTGCGCAATCTGGAAGCCGGTGGCGTGATCGCCGGCTATTCTGCATTACTGGATCATCGCAAGCTGGATCTCGAAATTGTCGCGTACGTCCAAGTCAACCTGGATCAGCGCTCCGAAGCGGATACCAACGCATTCGTCAAAGCGGTCAAGAAAGCGCCGTGGATCGTCGAATGCGTCGCGATCTCCGGCACGCACGACTATCTCCTGAAGGTCGCCGCCAGAAACATCGATCACTTCGGTGAGCTTACGATGAAAAAACTGCTTCGCTTCCCTGGAGTGACCGATGTGACCTCCAACCTGGTTCTGGCCTCGATCAAGGACAATTACGGCAGCGCCATGTGGCCGGTCAAGTAATGCTCAAAAGAACCGGTTATCCGCCGGAAGTTTTCGTGCGAATGATAGCCGTGCCAGTCGGGGCTCCGGATTTTTTTAGAAAACTTCCGGCGGATCACCGATTCTTTTAGTTACTCAAAGTCAGGCCGAGCATCTCGACGGCATTGTCGCAGTAGATCCTCTTGCGGTCTTCCTCGGAGAGGTCGAGCGCATCGAGAATGCGGATGGTTTCACGGATGTACATCGGCCCGCCTTCGGGGTCGAATGGCGCATCCGATGCAAACAACACGTGGTCGACGCCAAAGAAATCGAGGCAACATCTTGTCGCCGAGTCGGATCCGAACACGGCCGTGTCCGCATAGAACATACGGAAATAGTCGAGTGGCCTCTTCTCGAGTTCTTTCAGCAACACCGTGTAATCGACGCTCGAGGTGCGTTTGCCGAGCTGGTCCCAGCCGGGCCCGACACGCCCTTCGAAGAATGGAATCATCGCGCCGCCATGATGCGTGATGATCTTGAGATTGGGCAGGCGGTCGAACAGCTTGGCGAATACGAGCCTGGCCATGAACACACTCGTTTCATAGGGCCAGCCGAAGGTCCACCAGATCTCGTAGTGGGAGACGTCTTCGGTCAGATAATCGGGGAAATTCGGCCCGCGCGTCGGATGCACCCAGATCGGCCGGTCGTATGCGGCCATTGCGTCGTAAAGCGGCATGTACTCCGCGCCATCCATTGCCTTGCCACGGTCGTTGGTGAAACATTGCACGCCGACGGCACCGAGGTCCTTCATGGCGCGATGCGTCTCATCCATCATTGCCTCGGTGCTCACGAACGGCAATGAAGCGATAAAGCCGGGAAAACGATCCGGATACTTGTCGCAGAGTTCCGCCATTCCATCGTTTGCCATCTGCATGAGCTCGACGGCATATTTCTCTTCGGCGGTAACTTCGATCGGCGGCGACGACAGCGAAAGTATCTGACAGTACTCGTCGAAGGTATCCATGATGCGAAATCGCTCTTCGAGGTCAGTCATCATTGGCACCTGACGCACACGATTCTGCATGTTGGAAGGATTTGGCGACACTTCCTGCAGGCGCTTGAAGAAGTCGATCGGAATGATGTGGTTATAGGCGTCAATTTTTAGCATCAGCTTGTATCCCCGGCACCACCGCATGCGAATTCTAAACCATGAGATCAGTCAATAGGCCGGTAAGGAATGACCGATTTTCGTATAGTAGGCGTGCTCAACTGCTTTAAGGGAGTATCCCGTGACCGACAACGTGCAACCGCCCAATATCGGTAGCATGGCGCATTTCTTGAGATTTCTCCTGCCTGCAACTGGAAGCTTGTTTTTTGCAGCAGTGATTGGATCAATTGTTTTCGCAGAGGAAGACGGCCGCTACGAGATGTGGGAGGAACCGAGCCATCAGCTCGTGTTCGTGGAGGGGCCCGCGCGGGTTCTCGACGTGCGCATCGTCCCGGGCGTGACGTCTGAATACCACAAACATCGCTATGCGACGCTGTATGTCATCATCCAGGACGCGCTCGTCGGCAACCAGAACTGGGGAAAAGAGTGGCTGGCGTCGGGTCCGCGAGATTACCGCGTGCCTGGTGCGACGATGGATATGGCTGCTTACGTCGATAACCCCAGTTACCNNCCTGAACGAACGCCCGGCGACAGACCTCGCCTCGCCTGGCAATGGTGACGGTGAGCTGACCGATAATCGCTGGTTTCGCGAACACCGCGTCCGTGTCGCTGCAAACAACAACAGCCGCGTATTGAACTATGCGCATGACGCCGTGGTGGTGCAATTTGCGGCCGGTTCGAGTCATATCGTCGAGAACGGAATCACGCATGGCTTCAAGGGTGCGCCGGGCGCGTTTTCCTGGCATCCGGCAGGTAGCGAATTCCACATCGCCAACCGCGGCGACGCTGAAACGGAATTCGTCGTCGTCGAGGTAAAGCACTGAAGGGTATAGACCATGGTCGCTGCGACCGCCGCAATAGTCAGGGAACCGCACGGCGAAATGAAGCTGGAGACGGTCGAACTGGATGATCTCCGGGAACGCGAGATCCTGGTCAAAGTCGAAGCCAGCGGGATCTGCCACACGGATGCCAAGTACCAGGGCGTGCTACCGTTGCCGGCGGTGTTCGGTCACGAAGGCACCGGCATCGTAGAGGCAATCGGGAGTGGCGTTACGGATGTGAAACCCGGCGAGCGGGTTATCATGTCTTACGCTTTCTGCGGTGCTTGTCCCTGCTGCGAAAACGACAAACCGTACCTGTGTGAAAATACTTTCGAGCTGAGTTTCAGCGGCTTGCGCGCCGACGGCAGTTCCGCAATCCGACTCGCCGGTAAACCGATCAGCGGGTCCTTCTTTCAACAGTCCTCGTTTGCCAGCCATGCAATTACGCTCGAGCGGACCGTTGTACCGATAAGGTCAGACCTGCCACCAGAAATGCTTGCGGCGATCCCTTGCGGCGTGCAGACGGGTGCCGGCGCAATGCTTAATACGTTCGGTGTTCGGGAGGGCGAAAGCCTCATCATATTTGGTGCCGGCACGGTCGGACTGAGCGCGGTGATGGCGGCAAGAATGATCAATGCTTCCACGATCATTTGCGTCGACAAACTGCGGAACCGGCTCGAACTCGCCGCGGACCTCGGTGCGACACACGTGCTGAACGCAGACGATGGCGAGATCCCGCCACGAGTGAAAGAAATACTGCCGCGCGGCGTGCAGTACGCGCTCGACGCTTCGGCAACGGTCGACGCCCTGGAAGACGCCATGCAATGCATCGGACAGGGTGGACGAATCGCCGTCGTCAGTTTTCCCGAAGGAGGAAAAAAATTTCCGTTTACGACGAGGGATCTCTTTATTCGCGTCGGCAGCCTGCAGGGAACGATACAGGGGCACTCGGTGCCGCGACAATTCCTGCCGAAGCTCATCGATTGGCAGGCGCGCGGCCTTTTTTCTTACGATAGACTAATCAGTACCTACGACTTCGCCGACATCAACAAGGCGTTCAGCGATGCGCAAGCAGGTACGGTCATCAAACCAGTTTTGATCATGTAGAAGAGGATCAGGCGCCGGATGTAGACACTGCCTGGCGCGACGCTGCGACGGAAGAAAAATTTTTGTTGGGCACCTGATATGGGAAACCGCAAATGAAACTGAAAATATCGATTCGCTCGAAGCGACCGGGCTCTGCCGCGCTCGGGCTCGGGATCTTTTTGGCAATGTTGCCGCAACTCTTGTTGGCCCAGACCGCGGATACGATTCGACAGTACCAGTTGGAAAGCGCCGAGTCCGGTTACAGGGTTGTCCTCAAGAAGGTGCCGCGACCCGTTGCCGGAGACAACGAGGTGCTGGTCCGAGTCAGGGCAACCTCGTTGAACAGACGCGATCTCTACATTCTGAATGATAGCTACGGCCCGGGCGGTAGTGCTGCAGGTGGTATCCCCTTGTCCGACGGGGCGGGCGAGGTCATCGCCGTCGGCGAGGGCGTCACGAGATTCAAAGTCGGCGATCGCGTTGTCGGCATTTTCTTTCAGCAATGGCTCGATGGGCCACCGACCCCGGCCATGCTCGCATCGGCACGCGGTGGCAGCGGCGGCGGCATGCTATCCGAAGTCATCGTGTCACACGAAGATGCCCTGGTGCCGTTTCCCGATCACCTGTCTTTCGAGGAAGCGGCGACTTTGCCTGTTGCCGCCGTTACTGCGTGGGTGAGCCTGTTCAAGCGCGGTGGGCTGCAGCCGGGCCAATACGTGCTGCTCGAAGGGACCGGTGGCGTATCGGTGTTCGGACTGATTTTCTCTGCCGCCGCCGGCGCAAAGCCGATTATTACCAGTTCCCGTGACGAAAAACTGGAACGCGCAAAAATGCTCGGTGCGTTCGGTGTCGCCAACTATCGAAAAAACCAGGACTGGCAAAAGCAAGTGCGTGAACTGACCGGCGGTGCGGGCGTCGATCAGGTGCTCGAGGTTGGCGGGCAAGACACGCTGGAGAAAGCACTCGAAGCGCTGGCGTATGGCGGGCACATAGCATTAATAGGTGGTTTGTCTGGATTTGCCGCGAGCGTACCGATCGGGCCGCTGATGATCATGAACGCGACAGCGAGTGGCATTTACGTCGGTTCCCGTGAAGACTTCGAAGACATGAACGCGTTCATCAGCGAACATGAATTGCGCCCGGTGATCGACCGCATATTCGAATTCGAGCAAGCGCCGGACGCATTCGAGTTCATGAACAGCGGCAATTTTATGGGCAAGATCGTTATTCGTATGCCGGACTGAGCTATACAAAAGAGATTAAAATCAATATGTTAAAAACCGCCCCGTATCGCGCCGATCACGTCGGCAGTCTGCTGAGACCAGCTTCTGTTCAGGCTGCGCGCGAAAAATATCTCACCGAGCCGGTCGGTCCCGATGGTTTTCCTACGAGCGAGGAACTTCGAAAAGTCGAAGATGAAGCGATAAAGGAAGCCGTCGCAATGCAGGAAAGCATCGGCCTGCTCGCGGTTACCGATGGCGAATACCGGCGCTCGTACTGGCACTACGATTTTCTCGGTGCAATGGACGGCATCGAATTATCGGCAAGCAGCGAGGGCGTGGCCTTCCATGGCTCACTGGCATTGCCGATTCAGCAAAGGATTACGGGGAAGGTGGATTTCCCGGACGATCACCCGATGCTCGATCACTTCCACTACCTGAAGTCTATTGCGACGGTCCAGCCGAAGATTTCAATTCCGGGGCCGAGCTGTACGCATTTTCGCCTGACGAGCGCCGATATAGAGCCTGCCGAATATTCGGATCTCGAGGTGCTATTCGCCGACGTCGCGGCGGCATACAAGAAAGCCGTACAGGCTTTTTACGATGCGGGCTGCAGATACCTGCAGATGGACGACATTTTCTTTGCCTATCTCTGCGACCCGACACATCGCGAGGAAAAGGTCTCGCAGGGCGTGGATCCCGACTGGCTGATCTCGCAGTACGCGAAGATGATGCACGACGCGATCGATGGCCGGCCCGATGACCTGGTGGTTGCGATGCACCTGTGCCGCGGCAACTTCCAGTCCACGTGGGCGGCCGAAGGTGCGTACGATCCGGCGGCTGATGCGGTATTCAACCAGACCGGCATCGACGTGTATTTCATGGAATACGACACGGAGCGCGCCGGTGGCCTGGAGCCGCTACGACTGTTGCCGAAGGGAAACAAGCGGGTCATGCCCGGTTTCATTACGACCAAGAAAGGCGAGCTCGAGACCGTCGACGATCTCAGGAAACGCTTCGACGAAGCAGCCAAATTTGCCGATATCGATCAGCTCGGGATTGCACCCCAGTGCGGCTTCGCATCGACAGAGGAGGGTAACCTGGTTACCGAAGACGAGCAAAAGGCGAAACTGGAACTCGTTGTCGAAACGGCGGAAGTCATCTGGGGCGGCGTTGACAGTTAGGCGATTAATGCCAGACTCGGTCAGCCGTCTCCACGATTAACTCGAGCTTTGCCTTCTCATCGTCTTTGGTAACCGGGTTACCGCCGATCGTGCTCGCGAATCCGCACTGCGGGCTCAGGCACAGCTGATCGAGATCCAGAAACTTTGCCGCGTCGTCGATGCGACCACGCAATTCGTCGATCGTTTCCAGTTGGGGTGTCTTGCTCGACACCAGGCCCAATACGACGATCTTTCTTTTCGGCACGAATCGGAGTGGCCGGAAATCGCCTGCGCGGGACGAATCGTACTCGAGAAAGAACGAGTCTGCGTCGAGCACATTGAATAAGGCCTCGGCGACCGGTCCATAACCGCCCGCAGACAGGAAGTGCCCCTTGTAGTTGCCGCGGCAGAAGTGAACCGCGACATGCACACCGTCGGGGCGGCTATGCACGCAATCATTGAACAGGTCCACGTATGCGCGGACCAGGTTTTCCGGGTCGACGCCGCTCTGCCGTACCCGGTCCCCGATCACCGGATCGCAGAGCATCGCCAGCGGCACGTCATCGATCTGCACATAGCTCGCACCGAGCGCGGCAAGCGCCGCAATCTCCTGCCGGTACACGTCCGCGAGGTCGGCAAAGAACGCCTGTTCATCATCATAGACGCCCGGCTCGATGCCCTTGTCCAGCCGCCAGAAGTGCATCGACGCAGGTGAGGGCAGCGTAATTTTTGCGGTACCGGTCGTATTGCGATCGAGGAATTCGAATTCGTCCAGGGCGATTCCCTGCGTACGCCGCAGCTTGTCGGCGACGTGCGGTGCCGTGAACGCCTGTTCATGGCCGCGATCGTCGTGGAAGGTAAACAGCGCGTCGCGCACGTCGAGCCCGCCGACGCGCTCCACGAAGCGCCCCCAGTAGGAGGTGCGCCGGAACTCGCCGTCGGTAATGGACTGCAGCCCGGCACCTTCCTGCAGGCGGATGACGTCGGGGATGGCTGCGTCCTGTGCCTGCCGGAGTTCCTCGTCTCCGATCATGCCGTCCCGGTGCTTTTTGAATGCTTCGGTCAGGGCCTGCGGGCGCAGCAGGCTGCCTACGTGATCGGCGCGATACGGGGGCTTAGTCCTTTGTGCCATGATTCCTGTAATTGCGATGAACGTGTTGCAACTGTATCGATCGATTCCTAGTATCGCCAGTACAAGTGCCGAGCCGCGTGATATGCGAATAGAAACCGAGCGACTGATCCTGCGCGAAATCGATCCCAAGCGGGATTTCGAGAACTGGGCCAAGACGATGGCCGACGAGCGCACGGTCCGTTACCTGGACGGCAGGGTGCTCGACCGCGCGCGGGCGTGGCGCAACATGGCGGCGATCATCGGTCAGTGGGAGATCCGCGGCTATGGTTTCTTCTCGGTCGAGGAGAAGGCGACGGGCGAGTGGGTCGGCCGCGTCGGGCCATGGTATCCAGAAGGCTGGCCGGAACCGGAAATCGGCTGGACCATCATGCGCGAGCACTGGGGCAAGGGCTATGCGACCGAGGCGGCGCGCGCCTCGATGGAATTTGCCTTCAAGGAACTCGGCTGGAAAAAGGTCATCCACGTAATCCTCAAAGGCAATGAACGCAGCATCGCAGTCGCAGAAAAACTGGGATCGAAGTTCATACGGTCGCAGCAGGGACTGGCGGGTGTTACCACGGGTGAGGTCGTGATCTACGGGCAGGATGCGCCCGCATCCTAGTCGAAATAGGCGAAGGTCCGCACTTCGATGCTCTCCCGCGGATGCGCGTCGGCGAAGCTCGTGTCGTGAAAGGCCGTGTGCGGCACCCGCATGACGCTGCTTTCGTCGCTGTCGTGAAACTTCAGCAGCAAGACCTCGTCGCGGTTCATGTTCGAGAAATACCACCAGTGATGCTCCGGGTTGTAGGGAAATATCGCCGCGGTGACGACCGTCTTCTCTTCCCACATGTCGGCGAGCATCGTTTCGCGGTCGGGAATCTCGTCCACGATGATCAGCGCATTTGGCGTGCCCTCGTCCCTGCCGACGCTTTTCCCGTCGCAGAGGCCGAGCGGCCATTCCTGCGGCGGCGGTGACAACACCCGCCAGAGGCTCCAGGCGATGAAGCGCGAGTAGAGTTCTGCATCCGGGAACGACTCCTTATATATACTCTCAGCCATCGCCTCCGCCCGTTCCGGCATGTAATCGACATGCGCCTCGGGCGCCGGCGGCTGCACTCCGCTGCTATGGGTGTAGCCGACGACCTTGCGCTGGCGTTTCTCTAGGTTGCCGCAGGTGCGTACCATCCAGCCACGCAGCAGCACACCCTGAATCGATCAAGAAGCGAGTGTCTGTTGTCACACTCGACGCAGAATAGAACTGCGGGCGACGGATCAGGTGCTCGTGCCGTGCAGCTGCCGGTAGTCTCGCGGCGTCAGGTCGTATCGGGAACGAAATACTCTGCCAAAGTGCGTGGCACTGCTGAAACCGTGGTCGAAGGCGATTGACGTAATGGTGCGCTTGCGCTGCGTCGGCGAGGTCAATGCGCGTGCACATTCCTCGAGCCTTCTGCGAAGAATGTAACGCGCAACGGTCTCGTCTTCTTCCGAAAACAGATGATGCAGGTAACGCGTCGTGATGCGAAAAGCAGCGGCAATTCGCGTTGGAGTCAGTTTCGGATCGCCGAGGTTTTCCTCGATGTAGTTAATGACCCTGACGCGGTGTGCCGCACCCAGTGAATAGTGGTCAATGCTCGAACCGAGCACCTGGCGATACGCGTTTGCGACGAGCCCGAGCATCGCATCTGTTACACCGGCATTCAGATCGAATTCCTTGTCCTCGTTCCAACGGCGCCAGACCTCGGTGAGGAAACTGGACAACAGCCCGCCGATGCCTTTATCGCCAGGGATGCAGGTCGCGGCGACACTCTGCGGATACTGGACGTAGCGGCGCATGAGATCATCGGTAAACCCGAAGACGAGCATGCGGCTCGGTTTCTCGAAAACGATTTCGTAAGGACGGCTGTTGTCACAAATCGTTATATCACCGGGACGCAGCCTGGTCTCACGCTCATCCTGACGGTTGACACTTTCGCCTTCGAGCTGCAGATGCAGGAAGTGGATCTGGGTCTGCAACCGGGCGACGTCTGCACAGCTGTGACGGAAGATTTGCGGGTCCGAGTAGACCTCGGCGATGCGGACGGTGCCGGAAGTGGTCCGCGTCAGCCGTCCGAGGAAATCGGCAATGCTGCGCTGCTCGCTTAACTGCGGGGCTAATCTGGGCGGCGGAATATCGTTCCAGTAAGCGAGTTTTCTTTTTGGTCTTGTAGTCGCCGTGGAAAGCGTCTGTAACTGTGTCATGCTCATCCCCCCGGAATCCCCCAACATAGCCATTTTTCTGGCCCTGCCCGCATCGAGCTTTTGACAGTCACTGGTAGCCAATAATACACTGTCACGTACCGAACGGTACGGTTTGGTAGGGGCCATGTCAAACGAAAATTTTCAAATGGCCATGAATAATCGTTCGCCGGCGACTCGTTCAGCGAGGATGAGTTGGCTGAATCCAGGCGCAAGCTCGGGGTCTCGATAGACAGGGCGGAGGCAATACTCGGCGAGTGCGAGTGGCTGGCGGGACCGGAATATTCGCTCGCCGATCTCAACAGTTTTTCGATGATCGCCGGTGTCGAACGCCTGCATCCCGAAATAATGACGGAGGAGAGCGCACCGGCAACCGTCGGCTGGCTGCGCAGAATGGAGGCGCGTCCGGCGGTGCAGCAGGCGTCGGCGATGCCGAACAAGGTTGCGGAGACACTACAGGCGGTCGCCGGCTAGTGCGCTGGGAATCGCCATGTAATTGGATGAAACAACGACTTGCGAGCCCCTGGCTTGGCCGCAAAGAGCGGCTTCAACTATTATGAATTAAGCCCTTGGGACGGAAGGGCCGCAGCGGGAAACGGTGATACATGAACAGGCAACAAGCAGTCGCGAGATTTGCCGAAAGGCAGCCCACCAAGAAAGAGCAGGAAGTCCTCGATGTCGCTTCCGACTACTTCCTGAGTCACGGGTACAAGGGGACCAGCATCAATGCGATGGCCCGCGACTCCGGCATTTCCAAGGAATCGATTTATCGGTACTTCAGTAGCAAGAAGGAATTGTTCGAAGCGGTCATCGCCAAGGAACTGACCGAGTACAAGGACAAGCTGCAGTTTCTCAATTTCGAATACGATTCGATCGCGATGGATGAAGCTTTAAAAAGGGCAGCCGAATCGATTATCGGTGCAGTCTCGGCCGACGTGACCCTCGCGCTGCGCCGCCTGATATTCCAGGAGACGGTCAATGCCCCGGACATCGGGGAGTTCTACTACGCAATCGGGCCGGACGTCGCCTACAAGAATCTCGCGAAAATATTCGAGGCGCACCAGGCCGAGACAGACTTCGACGCGGAAAGGCTAACGCATTACTTCGTTGCAATGATCTTGCACTGGATAATGACCCAGCGGGACTGCGGCGTCAGGAAGCAACTTACAAAGAGTGAAGTAAAAGCGCTGGCGCACGAAGTGACCGACGATTTTCTAAAGGCTTTCTTTAAATAATTCTCATTGAATGCCAGCGTGGCTTCGGCCGCGTTGACACTTATATATACACTAGCTAGTGTTGATCAGACCGAACGGTTCGGTTGGGAAGAAAGACATGTCCAGGATTTCATTTCTCACTAGAAAATTGCCAAAGATTTCGAGTCGGGCTATGTGGTTCGTCGCAGTTACACTTTTGCTAACGGCATGCAGCCGTGGCAGTGACGGCGACACTCAGGAAGAAGTTGCAGCACCGGCCGTCGCCAACGTGGATGGTGCCCGGATTATCGCTGCCGGCGCCGGAGACTGGCTGTCCCACGGTCGCACCTACAGCGAGCAACGATTCAGCCCGTTAAACCAGATCACTGCGGACAATGCGGCCGAACTCGGTCTCGCCTGGTACTACGACCTCGACACGGATCGCGGACAGGAAGCGACACCGATCGTGGTCGATGGCGTCATGTATGTGAGTACTGCGTGGAGCAAGGTCAAGGCGCTCGATGCGGCAACCGGCGAGCTGCTGTGGTCCTACGATCCAGAAGTGCCCGGGAAGAAAGCCGTGGAAACCTGCTGCGACGTCGTGAATCGCGGTGTCGCTGTCTGGAAGGGACGGGTGTACGTCGGGACCATCGACGGACGGCTGATCGCCATCGACGCGGCGACCGGAGAAGCCGACTGGGAGGTGCAAACGACGGATCCCGACCTGCCATACAGCATTACCGGCGCTCCGCGGGCGTTCAATGACAAGGTCATCATCGGCAACGCCGGTGCAGAATTCGGCGTTCGCGGTTACGTCAGCGCCTACGATACGGAAACCGGTGAAATGGTCTGGCGTTTTTACACGGTGCCCGGCGATCCATCGCAGCCGTTCGAATCCGCGGCGATGGAAGTCGCGGCTACCACCTGGTCCGGGGAATGGTGGAAGTACGGTGGTGGCGGCACGGCCTGGGATTCCATGATTTATGACCCGGAGTTCAATCTCGTATATATCGGCGTCGGTAACGGCGCACCGTGGAACCGGACAATCCGCAGCCCCGATGGTGGCGATAATCTGTATCTGTCGTCGATCGTTGCCGTGGACGCGGATACCGGCGCATACGAGTGGCATTACCAGACCACTCCCGGAGATACCTGGGACTACACGGCGACGCAGCCGCTGATGCTTGGCGAACTCGAAATCGGCGGCGAACAACGCAAGGTCATCATGCAGGCGCCGAAAAATGGCTTTTTCTACGTCCTCGACCGCGAAACGGGCGAACTCCTGTCCGCGGAGCCATTCGCGACCGTCACCTGGTCATCCGGTATTGATCCCGAAACGGGCAGGCCGATCGAAAACCCTGGGGCCCGTTACAGCGGTCCGGCACCGTCGCTGGTGGTTCCCGGTCCGGGCGGTGCACACAACTGGCAACCGATGGCCTACAGTCCCGATACCGGCCTCGTCTATATGCCGGTCAGGGATGCCGGGTTCCCGTATTTCGATGATCAGGAATATGTGAGGACCCGGCTCGGATTCAATACCGGCGTCGATTTCAACAAAGCCAGCATGCCCCAGGACCCGCAGATCAAGGCACAGGTTCTGGGCAGCATCAAGGCCTATTTACAGGCCTGGGACCCGGTAACGCAATCCGAAGCATGGCGCGTTGAATATGCGGGACCGTCGAACGGTGGTGTGTTGGCGACGGCAGGCAACCTGGTCGTGCAGGGCTCGGCCGGCGGCGATTTCATTGTTTATCGTGCCGACAACGGCGAGAAACTGTGGTCACATCATGTGCAGACCGGTGTGCTCGCCGGTCCGGTTGCTTACGAAGTCGACGGTGTGCAATATCTTGCGGTCGCGGCCGGCTGGGGCGGGATCTATGCACTGGCACCCGGTGAAATCGGCCTGATGTCGGGAAGGCTCGGTAACAAGAGCCGTGTCCTTGCATACCGGCTCGGCGGCGACGCCGAATTACCGGACGCCAGCGTTCCGGCGCCGCTCGTGTTTAATCCGCCCGAAGCCACGGCCGACGATGACACTGTCGCGCGAGGCAAGTACCTGTACCACCGCCACTGCGTTGTGTGCCATGGCGACGCCGCTGTGAGCGGCGGCATGCTGTCTGATCTCCGGGCGAGTCCCACCATTCACGGAGACGCGTGGCATACCGTCGTACTGGACGGCACTTTAACCGAGCACGGCATGGTGGGCTACGCCGCCGAGGTCGATCGCGACGCTTCCGAGGCGATTCGCGCCTACGTCATTGCCAGGGCACATGAGAGCCAGGCGCTTGCCGAAGCGGCAGCACAGTAAGATGTAGCAGATCTGGGAATGGCACAGATCGGGCGGGCTCATGAGTGAGAAAAGCTTCTACGGCTGGAAGCTGCTGGCGATATTCTGGGTCATCCAGTTCATCAACCTCGCGTTTCCCGCGTACGGTTCGAGCATCATCAATGCCTACTTGGTCGCCGACCTTTCGCTCGACCGCCGCACACTGGGGCTCATGGTATCGGTCTACATGATATGGAGCCCGCCGAGATCGGCGAGAAGATATTGCGCGGCATCCTGAACGACGACCTGTACATTTTTACGCATCCGGATCACAAGGAAGAGGTGGCGAGGGACTTCGAGGAAATCATGGCGGCCTTTCCCGATGAGCCGATTCCGGCCGACAGGCTCGAAGTCGAAAAAGGCCGGCGCCAAATGAAGTACGACATAAAAGACAAATTCATGACTGCAAGAAGTGGCTGAATTGAATATTCATTGATTGGCAGTCAAACGAAGGACGGGAACGACAATGAATAGCAGAACGAAAAACGAAAGCCTGGAAGACTTACTGCAACGCTCCGGAAACCCGGTCGACCTGCTGCGAAATTCGCAACTCGGACCGAATGTCTATCCGGTCGTACCGCCCGAATACACAAACTGGCGGGACGAACAACGCGCGTGGCGCGAGACCTGCATACTGTTCAACCAGTCCTATCACATGACCGACATGTATGTCGAAGGCCCTGATGCTCTGAAGCTTCTGACAAAACTCGGCATCAATACCTTCAATAATTTCCCGGTGAACAAGGCCAAGCAGTTCGTTCCCTGCAATTATGACGGCTATGTCATCGGCGATGTCATCCTTTTCCATCTCGACGAGCAGACCTTCAATCTCGTCGGCCGCCCGGCGGTACACAACTGGGTGCAGTTTCACGCGGAGACCGGCGGCTACGACGTCAATCTCAGGCGAGATGAGCGCTCGATCGCGCGCAAGGATCCCGAAGGTCGCGAGGTCTACCGCTACCAGGTGCAGGGACCGAATGCGGCGCAGCTCATGGAAAAAGTCGTCGGCAAGGCGATGCCGGATATCAAGTTCTTCAACATGGACGTCGTAAAGATTGCCGGCTGCAACGTGCGCGCGTTACGCCACGGCATGGTCGGTCAGCCCGGCTGGGAGCTGTTCGGGCCCTACAAGGATGGCGAAGCGGTCAAGGACGCCCTCGTCGAGACCGGGCGCGATTTCGGCCTGCGCCTCTCCGGCGCCAGGACCTATTCGTCGAACACGCTGGAGTCGGGATGGATACCGTCACCGATGCCGGCCGTGTATTCAGGGGACATGATGAAAGCCTACCGGGAATGGTTGCCGGGCGACGGCTTCGAGGCGAAGCAATCGATCGGCGGCAGTTTTTATTCCGACAACATCGGAGATTACTACCTGACACCGCACGACCTCGGCTACGGCTCATTGATCAAGTTCGATCACGATTTCATTGGCCGCGAAGCGCTCGAGGCGATGCAGGACAAGCCACACAGGAAAAAGGTTACGCTGGCGCTGAACGGCAAGGACGTCGAGCGAACTATCGGCAGCATGTTCCAGGAGGAGAACAACGCCAAGTTTATGGACTGGCCATCGGCGGTTTATTCGATGCTGCCGTATGACAAGGTGACGAAGGACGGCAAGACCATCGGCATTTCCACCTGGTGCGGATACAGTTTCAACGAACGCAAGATGCTCACGCTGGCGATGCTCGATGCCGAGTACAGCGAGCCGGGCACCGAGGTCATTTTCGTCTGGGGTGAAGAAGGTGGCGGTACTTCGAAGCCGACCGTCGAACCCCATGTGCAGACGGAAATACGCGCAACCGTTGCACCGGCCCCGTACGTGGAGTTTGCCCGTACCACATATCGCAAAGACTGAACGGATCCTGATGCCAAAGGGGGGTTCAGTCGCGCATTCTTTTATCGACGCGCTGACAAGGCGCGGCATCGAACACGTCTTTGCAAACGCGGGCACCGATCATGCGCCGATCGTCGAGGCGCTTTGCGACATGCAAGCGCGGCGGGCCAACGTGCCGGTGCTCCTGGTCGCCGGAAAAAATCCCCTTTCGCCGGAAGGGCATGCTGGCTCGCGCTCCGTGCCGATTCGCTGGGGGCAGGATGCCTTTGATCAGAATGCGCTCGTCAGGGAATACACGAAGTGGGAGCATGAATTGAGGGCGCTGCTCGTCAGCCGTACGCTGGGCATTCCCGTCCTGATTATCATCACTAAAAACGGCATGTGGTACGCCGTCGAACACTCGACCATTGACATTTTCCCGGACGGTGCGACAGCAAATACAGACGAGGCGCCATTGACGCAATTCGGCGAGAGCCCGGATTATGCGATGATGGCGCGAGCCTGTGGCGCGCACGGCGAGACCGTCAGCAGACCGGAGGAACTGGCGGAAGCCATCGAACGCTGGTACCAGTGTAACCGGAATGGACAAACGGCGGTCATAGACGTTATTACTGCCCCCGGGTCCAGGATCGCATAACAACAACCGCGCATGGGGGAACAATGAACATACCGGCCGAAGCACCGTATCCGAGTCCAAGGTATGCGTGGTACGTCGTCGTCGTGCTCTTCATCGCGTACACGTCTTCCTTCATCGACCGCATCATCATGAGCCTGCTGGTCGAGCCGATAAAGCGCGATCTCATGTTGAGCGATACGCAGTTCTCGCTGTTGCACGGCTTCGCGTTCGCTATTTTTTACACGCTGATGGGCTTGCCACTCGGCTGGCTCGCGGACCGCTCCAACCGGCGCCGGCTGATTTCCGCCGGTATATTCCTGTGGAGCATCATGACCGCCGTCTGCGGCATCACGAAGACGTTCGCAACCCTGTTCCTCGCTCGAATCGGCGTCGGCGTCGGCGAAGCGGCGCTGTCGCCGTCAGCGTACTCGATGATTTCGGACTATTTCCCACCGGAAAAGCGCGCCGTACCAATCAGCATGTATTCCATGGGCGTATTCTTCGGCGGCGGCATCGCATTCATCCTCGGCGGCTACGTCGTGCAGTTGACGGCAGGTGCGACCGACGTGATCCTGCCGATGATCGGCTCGGTCAGGCCCTGGCAGCTCACCTTTTTCATCGTCGGGCTCCCGGGCCTGTTGATCGTGCTGTTGATGCTTACGGTGAAGGAACCGATTCGAAGGGACGTCGTAAGCCTGTCCGACCACCCCCAGTCACCCTCCACCGAACCGACGATTCTCGAGACCCTCTCATTCGTTTTTCACAACATCCGCGCATACGGAATGGTATTGCTGGGGACCACCCTGCTCGCCACGACCTCGTACGGGTTTTTCTCATGGTCCCCGGCATTTCTCATGCGTACCTATGGCTGGGAAGCAAGCGACGCCGGCTATGCATTCGGTCTGATCGTACTGACGCTTGGAACGGGCGGCACCTTGCTCGGCGGGATCCTTGCGAATCGTCAGCTCGCGAAAGGCATACTCGATTCCTACATGCGGGTCTCGATGTATTCGGGTGTTGCGGTGCTCGTCTTCGGCTGCGCGGCGCCACTGATGCCGAGCCCGACGCTCGCGCTTCTGTGCCTGGCGCCGACCGTCCTCTCCCTCGGCATGCACGTCGGTCTGGCGCCAGCGGCGCTGAACTTCATCACGCCGAACCAGCTACGCGGTCAGGTGATCGCTATATACCTGTTTGTGCTGAACCTGGTCGGACTCGGCGCCGGTCCGACCATCGTCGCGGTTATAACTGATTACGGTTTCGGCGATACGGCTGCTCTGAGGTATTCGCTGTCGGTATTCGCGGTCGTCATGTGCACTGCTGCGATCGTCATTATCGCATCCGGCCTGGGCGCATATCGCGAGCGCGCCGAAATCATGCTGCGCGAAAGCGCGGCATAAGGATTACTAAGGAGCACGGAAATGAACGTAGACGAACTGGTAGCGATAGATGTACACGTACATGCCGATAAGTCCATCCGCGACCCGGTCGACAAGGAAAAAGCAAAACAACAAAAAGCCGCAGAGAAATATTTCAAGGCGGCGGGATCGCCGCCGACGATCCCCGAGACCGCCGACTATTACCGCGAACGCAAGATGGCTTGTGTCATCTTCACAGTGGACGGCGAGAGTGCAAGCGGGCAGAAGCGCATCTCGAACGAGGAGGTCGCGGAACTCGCGAATGAAAACAGCGATATCATGATTCCATTCGCCAGTATCGATCCGGCGAAAGGCCGTTACGGTGCACGCGAGGCGCGTCGGTTAATCCGCGATTACGACGTCAAGGGATTCAAGTTTCATCCGCAGTTCCAGGAGTTTTTCCCGAACGACCGGATGGCCTATCCGATTTACGAGGCGATCGCCGAGGCGAAACTGCCGGCCCTGTTCCACACCGGCCATTCCGGGATGGGTACTGGTATGCCGGGCGGCGGAGGAATCCGGCTCAAGTACGGCAACCCGATGTACGTTGACGACGTGGCGGTCGATTTTCCGGACATGCCGATCATTCTCGCCCATCCCTCGTGGCCCTGGCAGGACGAGGCACTGTCCATTTGTTTGCACAAGCCACAGGTGTATATCGATCTCTCCGGCTGGTCGCCGAAATATTTCCCGCCGCAACTCGTGCACTACGCGAACACGCAGCTGAAGCACAAGATGCTGTTCGGCTCCGATTTCCCGCTGATTAAACCTGATCGCTGGCTCGCGGATTTCGAAAAAGCCGATTTTCGCGATGAAGTGCGTCCACTGATTCTCAAGGAGAACGCCATCAAGCTGCTGGGCTTGAAGGCTTAAACTGGCGGCGTAAACTGTTTCTGCAAACTTGTAGCCAACCGCAATTTCCGGGTACGAGTCGTGATTCACGATATCGTTTATATTGCGATTTCTTTCTTGCGCTTCTCATACCTACCATATATGAAGCTTTGAAATGATTTAGATCGTCGTTTTATTCCATTCGACAGGGACCGTTGTAATTGTGTATCCGTGAGAGTCTTTGATTTCTTTGGGAAATCGACATTTGGAAATGCGACCAGGCTTGATTTCATATTTAGGCTGTAATCCACGCGCCCGGCCCAGACGATTTGGAGGCGCCGCAACAAAGATCTCTTTCTTCGGAAACTGCTGGCGTACCAAGTCCAATGGCGGACGAAGGTCAGTATCGGCTGATATCAAGATAGCGCGATCGTATCTATCAAGGAACGCATCACTCAACATTGCCATTGGGATGTTGACATCCGTTTCCTTTTCCTCTTTTGTTTGATAGGTACGTCCACACTTTCGGCAAGTAATAAATTTGTCCTTGAATTTTCCAAAAATAATGTTGACGCCCTGCGATCGAAGTGCCTTTACGTATTCACGGTGACGAACCATCTTTTCGGGCATCCAGGTTGCATATGCGGAAAAGTAATTCACCGCCGCGAGCACTTCGTTTTTTCGAAGCAATGATTCGGAAAGCTTTTTGAGATCCACCCACTTAAGGTGTGGACGTTCCAGGTCTCTAATCGCGTAGTAGAGATTGAATCCGTCTACATAGGATATTACCTTTCGATTCTTCATAGCCTAGAAAGCAAGACGCCTCCCGAAGGAGGCGCTATCCGGGGAGATAAACTCCTCGGGTGGATGACTAAATAATATGTGCACTTTCAGCTTTGTCAATCAGTTAGCGCACATCTTGGAAGCTCTTGGGTTCGGTAAGTTATTGTTATTTTTGAAGTTTACTGAGATTCCGGCCAGTCTCTACACATACTCTCAGCTGGAGATACCCGGCCTGCAATAACGCCATAGATTGACTAAGGGCTCAAACGAACAATCCTGTCGTCGTGCGCCAGGCGATCTCGGCCAGCTCGTCGAGCGAGCGATTGCGGTTTTCGGCGCGGATTACTTCAACGCCGTAAGGGCCGTCGTAACCGGTCGCGGCGATCGCATCCAGGAAGCCGGCCATATCGAACTCGCCTTCGCCGGGGAAGTTTCGCCACTCGGTGGTTTCGGTTCGCAGGTCCATGCCTTCCGGCGTATCAATAAATCCATCATTCAGCTCAACGCCCAGAAGGAAGCGCTTCGGCGTCCTGGCGAGTTCTTCGTAAGGCGTGCGCATCTTGACGATGTGCCAGGTGTCGACCATCAGGCCGCCGTTGTCGACATCGGCGAGCTCGCACATTCTGACCGCGTCAGTATAGTTGTCGAGCATCGCGAATGGCATCACCTCGAAGAGGATGTTGATACCGACATCGGCAGCATCCTTGCATAATGCTGCGAAACCTTCCGCGCACTGTTCGACCCCGAAGTCCTGGTTAAAGAAGTCACCGACTTTCAGGTGTCTCGCGCCGAGCCCTTCCGCCGCGGTGAGAAGTTTCGCTTTCTCGGCGTCTGATTGATTCTTTTGCTCACTTCCGTCGGGATGTAACCAGTCGAACAGGAATTCGAGTTCGAGGTGTTCGATGCCATTGTCGTCGAGGATCTGCTTCATTTCCTGGAGACTGCGGCTCTCCATGACGTGATAAAGGTCGGTGTGCCAGATGCCCATGCCCTTGAAACCGACTTTCGAGATCGCCTCGACGCGGTCACGGAAATCGAAGGGGCTGTACTGCTGACCGGTGCCTGCCGGATCAACATCACCGGTGATCGTCCAGTACGAGGCCAGAAGATCGACATCCGGCGCGGCGCTCGGTGCCACCTCCGTCGTTACCGTGACTTGTTGCTGCGACTCGGAGCAACCAGAGACACCGAGTGCGCCGGCGGAAAGAATCAGCGAGGAGTCGCGAATGAATTTTCTGCGATCGATAGTCATTAGCTACTCCGTTCAGGCTTTGGCGACGTAACCGTAACGCAGGTTACTGCGTTCGCTGTTCGCGGCCTGGAATTCGGCTTTGGCTTCCGAAATATGGTCTATCGACAGCTCGCCTACGGCAGCAGTCACGTCGACGTCATACATTCTCGAAGCGTTGCCGGAAAAGATCGCGGTTTTGACTTCGCCATCCGCAACGCCCAATGGTGCGAAGCCGTGCTGCTCCTGCATGTCTTCGGGAATCTCGAGCCGCCGCATCGCCTCTATCTGCCACTGCGGCGATCCGTACCACACGGAATCCGTGCCCCAGACAATCTTGTCGGCGCCCAGGCCTTTGATCAGCTGTCCTATCATGGCCGCCGCAAGCCGCGGGTGCGTAATAGAAGTCACCGCGAAGCACGTGCCCAGTTCGGCGAAGACATTCGAGACGCCGAACTTCTGCGGGATCTCCGCAAGGTCCGTTACCCAGTCGATACGGCCGCTGTCTTCGAATTGTTGCAGCGTTGCGTCGGGCAGCTCGATAAACGGGCGCAGCGCCGAGTGGTAGATAACAAAGTTGATTCCCGGCCAGTCCTTGGC
>JABAOE010003340.1_pt3 | contig 20960 bp, 24 predicted proteins | sample 7062141 | NCBI WGS metagenome assembly JABAOE01 (sample SAMN14538627, study PRJNA623070) | marine sediment metagenome | biome: marine biome [ENVO:00000428]; feature: marine pelagic biome [ENVO:01000023]; material: deep marine sediment [ENVO:00002113] | place: India: Gulf of Khambhat ... | reverse complement strand
TCGCGAACTTTCCGAGGCACTGACGGAATTGCATCGTCTGATCCATTGACCCACCTTCTTTGGCTTGACAAAGCGAGCGATTTAGTTAATATATTAATAATTAACATATTAACTAAATCACGGTGACTGCGCAATGCAGGAGTTCAGCCGTTCTTTGCCAATGATGCTGTATCGCTCGCTGGACGCGGTGATGCCGCGGTTTCGCCGCATATTCAGCGAGTTCGGGCTCACGGAACAGCAATGGCGAGTGCTTCGGGTGCTGTGGCAGCACGACGAGATCGCCTTTCGCGAGCTCGCCGATCTGACCCTGATTCCGGCACCGAGCCTCGTCGGCATCGTCGATCGCCTGACCACGAGCGGGCTTGCCGAACGCCGCCGTTCCGCTACCGACCGGCGACACGTTTACGTGCACGCGACGGCCAAGGGAAAGGCGCTCGAAGCCAAGGTCAGGCCGCGTGTAGACCAGGCCTATGACGAACTGCGCAGCTCGGTCGACGCCTGGACATGGGACTCGCTGATTTCCGGGCTCGAGCAGATATCGTCGATCGACGACGAGCCCCGGGGCTGAGCGGATAGCCGCGACAAGATTGATTTTGACAGGAACCAACACGATGACAGGTGCATTATGAGCAAGACCAGTGCAGACAGCGGGCAGGGCATTCGTAACGGCAAGCATTACCTCGAAGGACTGCGTGACGATCGCGAAGTCTGGATCCATGGCGAGCGAGTTGCCGATGTCACCTTGCACCCCGGCTTGAGTCGCGGTGCGCAAACGCTCGCCGCTTTCATGGACAGGCAATTCGACCCGGATTACCAGGACACGATTACCTACGCAGAGAACGGCAAGCGATATGCGACCTCGTACATGATCCCGAAGTCGCGCGAGGACATCGAAAGACGCGGTGCTTCGTTTTACGAGTGGGCGACCTGGTCGAATGGCATGTTCGGTCGTACCCCGGATTACAAGAATGCATCGATGATGTCGTTTGCGGCTGCCGCCGATTTCCTGGCCGAGGACAAGCCGGAATACGCGCAGAACATGCGCAACTATTACGAGTACATCCGCGGCAATGACAAGGTATTGACGCACACCTTGATCAACCCGACCTACAATTTCCAGATGGCCAAGGAGGGCAGGTCCAGCGAACAGGTCGCACTGCAGGTCGTCAAGGAGACCGACGCGGGAATCATCGTCAACGGAGCCCGACTGCTTGCGACGCTCGGACCACACTCCGATGAAATCGAAGTCTTCCCGTCAAGCTTGCTGACTGCATCAGAGGACAACATTCCGTTTGCCTTCGCGTTCGCGATCCCGGTTGCCACCAAGGGACTGAAGATGATCTGCCGCGACACCTACGATCACGGCAAGTCACATTTCGATGCGCCGCTGTCGTCGCGATTCGAGGAGATGGACGCCGTGGTGCTGTTCGACAACGTCCTCGTGCCATGGGAACGCGTCTTCATGTATCGGGACCCGCTGATGTGCAACCGCGCATTCGCGGAGACCAATGCCATCGTGCACATGATGCACCAGGTCATATGCGGCAAACTCGCGAAGGCGGAATTCATCGTCGGGCTCCTGTGCAAGATGGCGCAGGCCACTGGCAAGGACAAAGACATGACAGTGCGTGGACAGATTGCCGAGTGCATGTGGGCTGCGGAGATGGTGCGCGCTCTCCGCTTCAGTGGCGAGTCCCAGGCGCACGAGGACAAGTACGGCAACTATGTGCCGCTCCGGCGGCCGCTGGATACGTCCCGCAATCTGTTCCCGAAAATGTATCCCAAACTTATCGAGACGATTCACATGCTCGGTTCGAGCTCGCTGATGGCAACGCCGACTGAGGCCGATCTGACGAACGACCTGCAGGAAGACGTCGCCCGGTATTTTCAGACCGTAAACCTGGAGAGCAAGGACAGGATCGCGCTGTTTCGCCTGGCACATGACGTGGCCGTGTCGGGATTCGGCAACCGGCAGGTGCTCTACGAGCGTTTTTTCTTCGGGCCGCAACAGATCATGGCCTCGATCTACTATGACCTTTACAACAAGGACGACATGATGGCTCGTGTCGACGAGCTGCTTAGCCGAACCGACTAAGGATGAATTTCTGTTCCGACTGTGGAGCGAGAGTATCGTTGCAGGCAGTTGCCGGCGATGAACGGCAGCGGTACGTCTGCACGGATTGTGGCAAAACACATTATCAGAGCCCGAGCGTCCTCGTTGCTACCTACGTCTGCGTGGGCGAGGAGATACTCTGGATCAAACGCGGCACTGCCCCGGCCGTCGGCAAGTGGGCGATGCCCGGTGGTTACATGGAGCGCGACGAGACGCCGGAAGCTGGCGCAAGCAGGGAACTCTGCGAAGAAACGGGCATCGATGTCCCGGCCGACAAGATGCTCCTCGTCAGCGTCAGTTCCATCCTGCACATGGCGCAGACGCACCTCGTGTTTCGCTGTCACCTTGACCAGATCCCGGATGCGACTCGCACCGAGGAAGCGGTCGAATTCGGCTGGTTCGACGAACGCGAGCTGCCGTGGAAGGACCTGGCATTTCCAGGCATTGAACCGCATGTGCGGCAAATCTACCGCTGGCTGAGAAGAGATACCTACGGCATCCGCGTCGGGTTCATCGACGAAAACGGCAGCCAGTATCGCAATTTCCCCCTGGCTGCCATCTCCACCTAGGCAACGTCAGCGCAGGTCATTCGATTAGGCCCGCCATTCCGCAGAGCGGACATGCGGAGCGACGCAATTTGCGAACGATCGGGACCCCCTTTTCGGCAACAGGGATCCTCCGGACGCATGATCATCCCGCGACCGTCGACTGCCAGATGGTCCATGCGCCAATTATTATGAAACCGGCACCAGCAACATAGGACAAGAGCCTCGGACTGACGTACTGAGCAACCAGCCCACCCGCCAATACGCCAATCGCGGACGTCAACACGAGAGCAAGCGACGCCCCCAAAAACACGGTAACAAGGCTTTCGGGAGACTTTGCCGAGAACAGTAGTGTGGCCAGCTGGGTCTTATCGCCGAGCTCCGCAAGAAACACGACTCCGAAAACAGTCGCGGCCAGCTTAATATCCATACGCATTACCAACCTGGAAATAAAACAACCGGGGACGCCCCGCGCCAGCGGATGACCGGATCGGGTCGTTGGCGGCCCTCTGGAGCAAGTCTAGCTTGCAAGTGATAAAGCGGCCATGCCAACGCAGTCAAAATAGCGCCGATCGGCGGCCTTTTGCGAGCAGGTGCAGATGCTCGCAGTGACTTCAAAGATATGCCGAACCTGCGCTCGTCCTAAAACTTTATTTGATCTCGTTTACCGACGTTCTGGCCTGCAATGCACTGATAATCTCTGAATTAGCAAACGCCTCATCGCATGACGCCACGCGTTGCAAGATGCTGATAACGAGTTCGGTGTTCATGTCTGCAGTAGTCGCGAAGTACTGCGCGTACAATATGCTTCCTGATGGCTCGAATCCGTTCTGGCGAAGCCAGGACAGATCATGTTCTTCCTCTACCTCTTCAGCCGGGATCTGCAAACAATTTGGGCCACTCGACCGGAATGTCTCATTTGGCCATTCGGTCACCTCCAGATGACTGTAATCGGATGCGCCACTTGAATCGGCCACTTCCTCGGCGTGAATCATTAGCGCACTATCATCGGTAATGAAGGCCGCCAGTGAAATTCTGTACGGCGTATTATTGAAGTAGTCGATCCGGTTTTTCGGCCGCGTAATTCTGAAATCTCCAGCTATCGATACCTCATATTTGAGTGCATGGTGGCTTCGAATTCGATCATCACTGACAGAGATGTAATTGAAGTCGAGTGCAGGCGCTGCCACTTCATCGGCATCCATAGAGTCATTGTGTAACGCCGAGCACGAGCCCAAGACAAACACTGCCGTCAGGATCAGAACAGCTATCCGTCTCGCGTCACCGATCACGTTTCTTTGCCGTAATTGCAATGCTATTCGCTATCCTGATCGGACAGCGCGGTGTAAAACTCGGCCAGTAATTGGTACAGATTCTCGAGTTTATCTGCCCCGAATTGTTCCTCGATTTCTGAATACAAGATTTCCGAATCCGGGCCGACCTCCTCATAAAGCCGTCGTCCCTTACCCGTTAACACGAATACGGAACGCCGTTGATCATTGGCATCGGATGAACGTTTGACCAGTTTTTCGCGCTCCAGGAACTGCAGGATCCTGGTGAGACTCGGCGCCAGCAGGAAGCTTCTCTGGGCGAGTTCGCTTGCGTCGATCTGCTGGTATGCGGCCAGTGCGCGAATGACGCGCCACTGCTGTTCCGTCAGGCCATGCCTCCTGAGCATCGGACGGAAACGCGACATCGCCGCCTCGCGGGCTTTGAGCAGCTCCATCGGCAGGGAGTGCTGGAAATCCCTGAGCGGCATGGATTTGTCGGCCGGTACGCTCATATCACACCTCTTCGGCCGCCACCGCGTTGCGCAGTACGCCGATGCCCGGCACCTCGACCTCGACGACGTCGCCGGCTTTCAGGTACTGCGGCGGGTCGAACCGTGCGCCGGCGCCGTTCGGCGTGCCGGTCGCGATGATGTCACCGGGCTTCAGGTGATAGAAGGTCGACAGGTAGCTGATGAGGTAACGAAAAGGAAACATCAGGTTCTCTGTCGTGTCGTCCTGTCTTTTATCGCCGTTGACACGCGTCATCACGCGGAGTTCGCCCATCGGGTCGAGCTCATCGGCGGCAACCATCCACGGGCCGAGTGCGCCCGACTTCGCGAAGTTCTTGCCCTGGGTCACGTTGAACTTGGCGTGCCGCAGGTAATCGCGGACCGAGCCTTCATTCATGATCGTCAGGCCGGCAATATGCTGGTGCGCTTCGCTTTCCGGAATACGCCGGCCCTCCTTGCCGATGACGATGACGATCTCGCCCTCGTAGTCGAGCTGATCGGATTCAGGCGGGTCCATGATGTTCTGCCCGTGTCCCACCAGTGATTCGCGTGTGCGCATGAATACGCTCGGGTATTTCGGCGGTTCTGTCCCGTCCCGGTATTCCTCGTTGCGGTTCGCGTAGTTCACGCCGATGCAGATGATTTTTTCGGGATTCGGAATGGTCGGTAAGAACTCGATGTCCTGAAGACTGCAATCTGCCTCCGCCGCTACCGCCTCGTCCGCCAATGCGGCAAGCCGGTTGCCGCGCAGCGCTGCGCGCAGATCCGGCAGCTCCGGATGCAAGGCGCCGAGATCGACGACACCGCTGTCGATCACTGCGCCGAAGCTCGGTTTGCCGCCCCTTGCGAAACTCAGAAATCTCACGCGGCAATTTCCTTGAGCATGCCGGCACGTTCCAACACGCCATCCAGGCGCTCTTCGAGCTCCGGTGTTGCGGGCAGCATTGGCAGGCGGTGCTCGTTGGACGGAATGATGCCGAGCTTTTTCATCATGTATTTCATCGGAATCGGATTCGTCTCGTAGAACACGGCCTGGTTGATTTCCAGTAACCGCTGATGCAGTTCGCGGCCGCTTTCCATGTCACTCGACCAGACTGCCTCGCACATCTCGGCAAGGATTGCCGGGCGCAGGTTGCCCACCGCGTTCATAAGCCCGCAGGCGCCGAGCGTCATCATCGGAAATGAGAGTTCCTCGAGTCCGACAAAGATCTTGAAGTCGTCTCCGAAAGCGGCCAGGCATTCGGTGACGAAGCCGAGGTCGTTGACGGCGTGCTTCATGCCGACGAAATGCGGTGACTTGTCGCGGATGACTCGCATTGTATCCAGCGTGACATTGACCGCGGTGCGACCCGGGATGTGGTAGATCATCCACGGCGTTTCATGCTGACCGGCGAGTTTCAGGTAATACTCGATCAGCCCGCGTTGCGGTGGCCTGATGTAATAGGGGGTCACGATCAGCAACGCGTCGACGCCGGCTTGCACCGCGTGCCCGGTCAACAACTCCGTTTCCGCCAGTGATTGCGAACCGGTGGCCGCGACGACCGGAATCTTTCCGGCCACTGTCTCGACGGCAATGTCGACCAGGCGGTTACGCTCCTCCGTCGTCAGGGTCGACGGCTCGGCCGTCGTACCATTTACCAGCACGCCGTGCGAGCCCTGCGATACCTGGAACTCGACCAGGCCCCTGTAAGTGTCGTAATCGACCTCGCCGTCCGTAAACGGCGTAATGACGGGCGGGATCGATCCCTTGATGCGGTCCAGCACGGACATCGGCTCACCTCGCGTTGCCTACTTGACGAATGGTCGGGAGGCAGTATACTTAACATGTTAAATGAATTCAAACAAGGCCGCAGATGCCGCACCAAATCATTGAATATTCAGCAAATCTGGAGACCAGCGTAAACATTGATGCGCTCGTCAAAAGGCTGCACGAGACGGCGGCGAGCATCGACGCGCTGCCGCTCGGCGGGTTGCGCACGCGGGCCGTGGCGCGGCAGCACTACCAGATTGCCGACGGACATCCGGATAACGCGTTTATCAATGTGGTGCTGCGGCTCGCGCCGGGGCGGCCGCTCGATGTGCGCAAGGCGGCCGGCGAGAAGCTCTATCAGGCGCTGTGCGATTTTCTCGAACCGTTTTACTCATCGTCGCCGCTTGCCATCTCTTACGAGATACAGGAACTGGATGCGGAGCTGCGGTGGAAAAAGAACAATCTGCGTGACTACCTTGCTGCACGCGAGAAGGAAAAATAAATGTCCAGTGCTTTGAAAAAGAATGTCAGGGCTGCGGAGAAACTGCTACAGCGCTTTCGCAAACGTACCTTGCCACATTTTATAAACGGCGAGCACGACGACGGCCGCTCCGGGCAGACGTTCGACAGCCTGACGCCAATCGATAACAGCGTCATCGGCAAAGTCGCAGCAGGCAATGCCGACGATATCGATGCTGCCTGTAAAGCGGCGGAAACCGCGTTCGAGGAATGGCGTGAGATGCCAGGCAAGGAACGCAAGAAGTTATTGCACAAGGTGGCGGACGCAATCGTCGATCGTGCGCGGGACATAGCGCTGGTCGAAAGTTACGACTCGGGGCAACCGTTGCGCTTTATGAGCAAGGCGGCAATACGCGGCGCCGAGAACTTCCGCTTCTTTGCGGACATGGCGCCCGCCGCAAAAGACGGCCTTGCGTTGCCCGCGGACGAACACCTGAATTACACGATCCGCCAGCCGATAGGGCCAGTCGGCGTCATTACGCCGTGGAACACGCCGTTCATGTTGTCGACCTGGAAGATTGCGCCAGCGCTCGCGGCCGGGTGCACGGTCGTGCACAAGCCGGCCGAATGGTCACCGTACACTGCCATGATGTTGTCCGAGATCGCGCACGAAGCCGGCTTGCCGGACGGCGTGCTCAATTGCGTGCAGGGGCTCGGCGAAGTTGCGGGCAAATCCCTGACGGAGCATGCGGCGATCAAGGCAGTCGCTTTTGTCGGCGAATCCATGACGGGAAGCCATATCATGCGGCAGGGCGCGGACACACTGAAGCGCGTTCACTTCGAACTCGGTGGCAAGAATCCGGTCATCGTATTCGATGACGCCGATCTCGACCGCGCGCTGGACGCGGTCGTTTTCATGATTTACAGCCTGAATGGTGAGCGCTGCACCTCATCGAGCCGGCTGCTGGTGCAGGAATCCATCCAGGAGGAATTCAATGCAAAGCTGGTGGAAAGGGTTGCCAAGCTCAAGCTCGGGCATCCACTCGACCCGGCGACCGAGATCGGGCCCCTCGTGCACACGCGCCATTTCGAGAAGGTGTTGAGTTACTTCGGCATCGCGGAAGAGGATGGCGCGCGGATCGCGGCAGGAGGCCATGCGGTCGAGGGCGCCGGCAATTACGTCGAACCGACATTGTTTACAGGCGCCAGCAACGACATGCGGATTGCGCAGCAGGAAATCTTCGGACCGGTCCTGACCGCGATTTCCTTCAAGGACGAAGACGAGGCACTGGCAATTGCAAACGACATAGAATATGGCCTTGCCGCATACGTATGGACCAATGACGTAGGCAGAAGTCACAGGCTCGCGAAAACTATCGATGCCGGTATGATCTGGGTCAATTCCGAAAATAACCGGCACCTGCCGTCCCCGTTCGGCGGCATGAAAGCCAGTGGCATCGGCCGCGACGGCGGTGATTACAGCTTTGAGTTTTACATGGAGACGAAAAACGTCTGTATTGCACTGGGTAGCCATCGCGTACCCAAATTGGGAGCCTGATGAGTCTTTATTACCTGCAAAAGTTTCTTTATGTCCTGAATCGCGAGCAGATTGCGCAGGAACGATATCGCGATGACCTGGAAGGGCTTCTCGGCCAATACGAGCTCACGGACGAGGAAGCAAGCGCGCTTCGGGAAGGAGACATCGGCCTGTTGTACGTGCTCGGCGTGAACGGCCAGATCCTGATGCACTATGCCGCATTTCTCGGCATCGAGTGGTTCGACTATCTCGACCTGATGAGAGAGGGCATCAAGAAGCACGGTCCCGTGCGCGACGGTGTGTATGCGATGACAGGCGGTGGGCAAAGTTTCACTAAAGAGGAGAAACACCGATGAGCCTGGTTTATGCGGGTGTCTTGAGCCATGCGCCGGGCATTACAGGGCGTGCGGACCTGGTCGAAAACGTCGCGAAGCGTGACGAGTTTTATTCCCATCTCGACGCACAGCGACAGCAGATCGAAGACTCGGGTGCCGAGGCGCTGATCGTCATTGCCGCAGAGCATTTCGGCAACTTTTTCATGAACAACATGCCGGCGTACTGCATGGGCATTGGTGAGATTTATGAAGGGCCGATCGAAGACCCCGAGTGGCTGAAGATTCCGCGGACAAAAGTCCCGGGGGCACCGGATCTCGGCGCGCGGCTGCTTCGCGAGGTCATGCAGACGGTCGATACCGCGTTTGCCGAAGAATGGAAATTCGATCATGGCATCATGGTGCCGTTACATTTCCTGACGCCGAACTATGATCTGCCGATCATTCCCGTGAACATCAACTGCCAGGGGCCGCCGCTGACACCATTGCACCGCGCCTGGGCGTTCGGTGAAGCGTTGCGGCGCGCCTGCGATTCGGTGCCGGAAAAAATTGCTGTGGTCGGTACGGGCGGCATCTCCCACTGGCCGGCAACGCCGGATTCCGGAAAGATCAACGAGGAATGGGATCGGGACTTTCTCGATCGCCTGATGCGTAATGACAAGGATGCGCTGCTCGAATATACGGACGAGGAAACCTATCGCGACGCCGGACAGGGCGGCTTCGAGATTCGTACATTCATTGCGATTGCGGCCGCCGCGGGTGGTAAAGGCGAGCTGCAATTCTATACGGCTGAACTGCCGATATTCGCCGTCGGCTGTACCGTCGCGAGCTTCGATCTCGCCGCATAGAAACCGTTGCAACAGCAGCGATTCCATCCCGTAGCAAGATATTTGCACTGGCTTATCGCCGCGCTGATCGTGCTGCAGTTCGTCCTGGCAAAGCTCGCCGAGAATGCCGGGACACCGCTCGAGGAGCTGGTTCTTCTCGCAAATCACAAGTCCGTCGGCATAAGCATTTTTCTGCTGGCTGCACTGCGACTGGCGTGGCGCATGTGGCAAGGGGTGCCGAGGGCGCTGCCGATGCCCGAATGGCAGTTCATTGCATCGCAAATAAGCCATTGGTCGATGTATGCGCTGATCTTCCTGCTGCCAATAACCGGTTGGCTGACGTCTTCCGCGTCGGCTCACAGCGTCAGCTGGTTCAACCTCGTGCCCCTGCCCGACCTGGTCGCGCCCGACCCGGAACTCGAGGAAAAGTTCGAGGACATCCACGAGCTGCATGCCACGCTGCTATTTGCCATCGTGCTGGTACATATCGCGGGCGCGGTCCTGCATTCGCTGAGAAAGGACAGGGCGCTGGCCCGGATTTCATCGGCAGGGCCGATACTCGTTTTTGTCGCGACCGTGGCGCTGGGATCCGCAATTTTGACTCGTGTCCGGACTGATGCAGGGACTGTCGTGCCTGCCGGCACGCCATTGAGTGCGACCTTGGCCACGAGCGGCACGACCGACCTCGAAGCCTGGAGCATCGATTACGCAGCGAGCCAGATCAGATTTACGGCAACGCAGGCGGGCGCCGGCGTAAATGGCGAGTGGCGGGAATGGCGTGCCGACCTGCATTTCGATGAAGCGCGTGTCGCTGAAGGTCTCTTCGATGTCAGCGTCGTTGTCGCATCGGTCGAAACTCACGATGACGACCGCGACGGATTACTGCAGCAGGCGGAGTGGTTCGATGGCGAAAGGTACCCCGAGGTCCGCTTCTTCGCTGGCCGCTTCACGCGTAACGATGAAGGAAGTTACGCTGCGCTCGGTGCGCTGACGGTCAAAGGCAGGACTTTTCCTGTAAATCTGGAATTCACGGTGTCACGTGATGGCAGGACCTATGTCCTGGACGGAACCGCCGGGCTCGACCGGCTCGAACTTGACCTGGGTGCGGGCGAATGGTCCGACACGCGGTGGATCGGTCGATTCGTTACCGTCAAGGTTCACGTCGAGGCGAGCGCGACGAACTGATCCGGACAGGTGAATGTCGCTCGTGGCCGCCGATAACGCGAAATGTTTTGCAATCGGCAGATTTTCCGGTCAAGGTAACAGCAGGTTTTTGCGACGCTTGGCAGGCGATTGACACTGGAGAATTAGCATGGCGGAAGCCGCCAGTCCCGCAAGCAGCGAAAGTATCGTTGCCGAAGTCATCGACAATGGCGAGGTTAGCGCTCAGCAATTGTTGGTGGTCGGATTGTGCCTGTTCTTCAACATGCTCGATGGCTTCGATATCACGGCGATGGCGGTCGTGGCAGGCGCCGTATCGGCGGAGCTGCAACTCACGCCGGACCGCCTCGGATGGATCTTCAGCTTTGCGCTGGCCGGCATGATTGCCGGCGCGCTGTTCCTCGCGCCGGTGTCCGACATTATCGGCCGGCGGAAGTTGATCATCATGAGTATCTGCCTCGTCGGCGCGTCCATCATCCTGACCGCGAATGCGAACTCACTGCTCGAATTCATCCTGCTGCGGTTTATCAGCGGCATGGGCGCGGGGGCCATGCTGGCGTGCCAGGCGACGTTGGCCGCGGAGTACAGTCCCGACAAGTATCGCGCAGCATCGGTCGCCGTGGTGACCTCCGGATATCCCATGGGTGCCATGATGACCTCGGTTGTTGCCGGCTTCATCATGCCGGACTATGGCTGGCGCGGCATGTTCTGGTTCGGTGGAGTACTCACACTGGCGATGGGCCTGGTAGCCTGGGCGCTGATTCCCGAATCTCTGAAATACCTGTTCCAGCGAAGGCCGGAAAACGCGCTGCAACGCGTCAACCAGATCCTCGGAAAATTGAAAAAACCGACGCTGACTGCGTTGCCGGAAATGCCCCTCGAGGAGCACGGCAAGGACAGCAATTTCATCGAGGTCATGCTGAAGTTGCTGGCGCCACAGCACCGCAGGAAGACGATTACCCTGTGGGCGGCATTCTTCCTGTGTATCAGCACCCTCTACTTCCTGATGAGCTGGATCCCGAAACTGATGGAAGATTCCGGCTATCCGTCATCTGTCGGTCATGACGCATTTTTTAACTTCAATCTGGGTGGCGTCATCGGCATCTATATCATGGGATGGATGTCGACCCGATGGAAGCTGTCCAATCTGATATTCGCGTTGTCGTTTGGCTCGGCAATCGGCATGGTCCTATTCGCTTATGCACCTGATAACCTGCCCTTATTAATGGCATTGATCCTGGTCATCGGGATTCTTCAGCAAGGCGGTTTCACCGGCTTCTACGCTGCCGCATCCAAAGTCTATCCGACGGAGATTCGCAGCACCGGTATCGGCTGGGCAATCGGACTGGGCAGGTTGGGTGCGGTCGCGGGGCCGGCCATTGCCGGCTACCTCATCGCCGCCGGCTTCGACATGTCGGCGAATTTCATCTTCTTTGCCATACCGATGGCCGTGGGCGGATTGATCGCCTATTCATTGCACGTCAACTGAATCATTCGCTGACGAGTACCGGCGTGTCGGGCGCCAGCGACTCGTCGGATGCCAGACGCCTGCGGACATACCAGACGAATGACAGGGCCGTCACCTTCATAAAGAATGCATAGACAAAAGTTGCGACGGCAAGATCGGGTGACTTCAGGAAAGTCAGACAGACAAATAAGGCCATCGACAGATTCTGCACGCCGATCTCAAACGTGATGCTGGCCATTTGCCTGAATGGCAGCCGCAGCAGCTTACCGAGTCCGTAACCGATCGACATCGCGACGACATTGATCGTTGCCATCAACAGGCCAGTGGTCCAGATGCTGGATACGATGGTATCCCAGGCGTTAATGGTGCCGACGACCGCGATGATTATCAGCGACACCAGCGCGAGCAGGCGCAGCGGATCGACGAGTTTCCTGGCAATCTCGGGTTTCCATGCGCGGAGCGCCAGGCCGATTGCGACCGGGACGACCGTAAATCGCGACAACGTCCAGATCATATCGAGGATGGAAATTTCCGGAATTTCGGACCGGTCGAGATGCAGCTCCAGTGCGAACAGGGTCAGCATGGGAATCGTGAATACGGTAATCAGACTCGCCACGACGGTCAGACCGATCGACAAAGCGATATCCGCTTTTGCCGAAAATGTGTAGGCATTCGATGTTACGCCGCCGGGGCAAGCACAGAGAATTATCGCCCCGGCCGCGATCACGGGCGGGCTGTCATAGAGAATACCGAAGCCGATGCCGAGCAGCGGCAGCAGGATAAGTTGGGCCGAAAGCCCCGCTACGATGGCCTTCGGGCGACTGAACACCAACCTGAGGTCCTGCACGGTCAGGGCGAGACCCATCGCCATCATGACCGTGACAAGGAAGAACGGGACGAACTCCATGTAGAAGACTTCAAGAAAACTCAAGCGGCTGCACTCCCCCCGACTGCGTTACGGAACGGCGTATTCAGGTCATTGTACCCGTGTAGCGGCTCTCGCCGCCGGTGCGACAAGTGACGATAACTTGTTTCGCCATGCGAAATTCATCACCAAACGCGTTAGAATCGGCGAGTCTGCCAGCTGAATCACAATAACTCCAAGTACGCAGCATGGTTACGCCCATTCGTGAAAAGTCGAACTCATCCACGGTGCACAGCGTGGTCGTGACCGTGAAACTGCTGGAGTTCCTGGCGGAAAGCGGACGGCCGCAACGGGTGACCGACATTGCCGCCAATCTAAACATGACAAAAGCGCGGGTATCCCGACATCTGAGCACCTTGACGGAGCTAGGACTGGTTGCCCGCATGCCCGACAATAGCGGCTATAGTCTGGGACTCGCACTGTTCCGGCTGTCGAAGGCGGCGCTCGACCAGTACGAGATCACCAATATCGCGTATCGCTACATGGTCAGATTGCGAAACGAGATCGATGAATCGCTGTTGCTGGCGATTCCGGCCGGCGGCGACGCGCTGATCGTGTCAAACATAAGCAGTAGCAAGACCATTGGACCGAAGGTGGTGCGCGGGACACGCTGGACGATCCCGATGTCGCCGGCCGCGAGACTGATACTTGCTTATTCACCGGATCACATGCGCGAACGTGTCTTGGCGATGCGCAGCGAGCGTAATACAGACCAGGAACTGGCGTTCGATGCGAGCGAGATGCGCAACAAGCTGCAAATCATTCGAGACCGGTTTTACGAGTACGACGCCAACGCTCACAATTCCGGATATGCAACCGTTACCGCGCCTATATTTGACCACTCGGAGGAGTTGCAGGCGGCGCTGACTATCGTCATGACCAGCCGCGGCGAATCGGTCAGCGCGAGTGACGGCGGCATGCAATATCTGCAGCAATTAAAAGATACCGCGCTCGAAATATCGCGGACGCTCGGTTCGATCGAAATGGCGAAGAATATGGCGTCGAGGTGCGAGCGGCCCTGATATGAAAACGGGATTCGACAGGGAGGCGTCTCGGCATGGCTGTTATTGATGTACATACGCACATGCTGACCGAAGAATACCTGGCGTTCCTGTCCGCCAACGGCGGGCCCAGGTATGAAAGGAAGACCACCAGGGCCGGGCAGGACAGCATTTTCATGCTGGGCGCGCCGTTCATGACGCTGATGGCTGAAATGTGGGACTACGACGCCCGTATCGGGGACATGGACAAGGCGGGGGTCGATCTGGCCATAGTGTCGCTGACGTGTCCGAACGCCTGCTTCGGTGATGTGACCGTCAGCACCAAGGCCGCAACCATGGTCAATGACGACATGGCGGAACAGCATCGGGCCCGGCCGGATCGTATTGCCTGGTTTGCTTCCTTGCCATGGCAATATGCCGATGCGGCGGTTGCCGAGCTGACAAGAACCATAAAAGCCGGCGCGGTAGGCGTGATGGTTATCGCGACGATTGACGGCATGCACCTGACTGATCCGGTTTTTGCCCCGGTATGGCAGGCGATCGATGACCGGGCTCTGCCAGTACTCGTACACCCGACCGCGCCGCCGGGCACCCAGGAGATGCATCTGGACGAGTATGGCCTGGTGCCGCCAGTCGGCTTCATGTTTGACACAACGCTGGCAATCGTAAGAATGATCTTCGACGGTTTTTTTGACCGTTATCCGAATATCAAGATCATCGTGGCGCACGGCGGCGCCACGCTGCCTTATATTGCTGGCCGGCTTGATCGCTGCCATGAGATGATTCCTGCATGTTCCGAGGTTATAAAGGAAAAGCCCAGTAGTTATTTGCAGCACATCTATTATGATGCGGTCGTTTATGCGCAAGATGCGCTGGACCTTTGTTTGCAGGTCGGCGGCACGGACAATGTCTTGTACGGATCTGATTATCCGCACAATATTGGCGATATGGTCGGTTGCCTGTCTCGCGTCAACGCGCTTGATGCATCAACTGCTGCAAAAGTTCGCGATGGTAATGCGATGAGAATATTTAATCTTTAATCGGCTCAACATGGTCTATCGATGGCGGATATCGTTCTGGCAATCGGGTGTGCTCACGCACCGCAACTGCATACGTCCGTAGAGAATTGGCAGCATCACGCGAAGCGTGATACCGAAGATGCGGAGCCGTTGTGGTACAAGGGCGAGCGCGTCAAATACGCCGACCTGCTCGAGCAGCGAAGCGACCAGAACCTCGGAGAACAGACGGATCTAAATACCTTCAAGGAACGAGTCGCAACGTCACAGGCGGCGATCAACAGGATCAGCCAGATCTTTACAGATGCCGATCCGGACGTCGTAATCATTTTCGGTAATGACCAGGGAGAGATGTTTCTCGATGATGTGAGGCCGACGTTTACGATCATGGGCTGCGAGCATTTCGAGAATATGCCGCGTACGATCGAGCAAAAGAAACGCATGCCGGCCGATATTCACATATCAGACAAGGGCCATTTACCTGACAAGGAAATTCAGATATATCCCGGCCATCCGGAGCTTGCGAGGTACCTCGTCGGGCAGGCGATGAAGCACGATTTTGACGTCACTTATTCGCAACGCCAGTATCGTGCAGATCCGGCATATTCCTTTACGAGCGGCATGCCGCACGCCTATGGTTTTATTTACAAACAGATATTTCGTGGAAAACCGATTCCTCACGTGCCGATCGACATCAATACGTTTTTCCCGCCGAACCAGCCGGATACCTCGCGTTGTTATGCGCTGGGCCGGATGATCGGCAAGGCGGTGAGGATCTGGGACAGGGACCTCAGGGTGGCCATAATCGCGAGCGGCGGTCTGAGCCACCCGGTTGTCGACGAGGACTTCGATCGCGATATCATCGAGGCGATGGTAAGCGGCCAGCTCAAATACCTGCTGAGCTACCACGAGGGCTACTACCAGTCGGGATCCTCGGAAATCAAGTCATGGATTGCGATGAATGGCTCGCTGCGGGGATCCTACCTGAAAGGTCATCTCGTCGACTACCAGGCGCTGTATCGCACGCCTGCGGGCACCGGCAGCTCGGCTGCCTTCATGTACTGGCAACTATAGGCGGCTAATTAACTTCCTGTTGCTGCAGGCCAGGATGAAACATGCTGTGGCATTCCTCGCAAGGCGAATACATTTTGTCGTTGGAGGTGATGATCACGGTTTCGAGATCGCCCGCACGGGCCGCTTCCTGAATCTCCAGACCCGACTCGATCAGCGCATCGGCGAATCGCTGCCACTCCGGGTTCCCGGCCCAGGAATAATCGTTCGGACCGGCACCACCGGACTTGATCCGCGTCGCCGCATCGATTAATTGTGCGGCCGCATCGATATACACTTGCCAGTCTGCATCTGTTTGCGGATCTTCGATTCCCCAGATGGTGTTGCTTGCCGACGTGATGATTGTCACCATGATGTCGTTGACGCTGCCCGGCAGAATTTCCGGCGGTTCTTGAGCACCGATCATGACCATGCACAGACCGGGTGCCAGAATCGCAACAGATTGCACCGATTTCATGCTCTACCTCCGGCCACGCTCTTAACATGTCTGACCCGCGTAGATGCCGAAATTCTGTACGTGTTTTACGCGATGCGAGCCAGACCTCCATAATCCACAGCCATAACGGTACAATGCGCGGCCTGTCGGCATGACAACAAGCATGAAGGGGAGTGCCGGTGTTCAAATGGCTTGAATCCACGGCGCTTGCTACCTGGGTCGGTGAGTCCCTGTGGGGATATCCCTTCTTGCTCGGCATGCACGCGATCGGCCTCGCAATCGTCGTCGGCATTTTCGCCATGCTGGACCTGCGTATGCTGAGAATCATTCGCGGCGTGCCGTTCAATGCTTTCCTCAGCCTGTATCGCCTGGCCTGGACGGGATTGCTTGCCAACGCATTGTCCGGAAGCGCATTGTTTATGTCCCAGGCCACTACTTTTGTACAAAGCGCGCCATTCCTGGTCAAGATTTCGGCGGTGCTTGCCGGCGTCATCCTCGGCATTTTTATGCAGCGCCGACTCAAACTGCGTGCCGCGGACTGGGACGCCGCGGATGCAAACATCGAATCGTCCTCAGCCGTGTTTGCTGGCTTGTCCCTGGCTTGCTGGATCGGCGCGATATTTGCCGGGCGGCTCATCGCATACCTGTAGGATGAAAGAGATCAATTGATTGAAACACTCGTACAGGCAATCGAAGGCGGCGCCATCAATACATGGGTGCTGTCCACTTTCTGGCTGTGGCCGCTTCTCGAAATCATTCATTTCATCGGTCTCTCCCTGTTACTCGGTTCAATACTGGTCGTCGATTTGCGGCTCGCCGGGCTGCTTCGCCAAATTGATCTCGTTTCTACGCATCGCCTTCTTCCTTGGGCGGTAGCCGGCTTCACGATGAATCTGATTTCCGGAGTACTTTTCTTCTTCGGCGATCCGGGGCGGTATTCGATCAATATCGGTTTCCAGATCAAGATGGTGCTCGTCCTGGTTGCGGGGCTGAACCTGCTCGTGTTTGCGCTGAAAATCAACCCACACATGAGTAACTGGGATCCGCATGGCGACACCACGGTGTTTGCAAAGACGGTTGCCTGGGTCTCGCTGGCGGTATGGACCGGCGTTCTGCTGCTGGGACGCCTGATTCCTTACATAGGGACTGGTTAGGACGGGTATTCCAGTTATATTTCAGGCTGGCGCCTCACCCGGTTGCCGGTAAAGCATGTATGTCTGACAGTAACGAACAGTCGGTATCCGCACTCAAAAGCAGCAATTTCCGTATCTTCCTGTGCGGAAACTCAGTATCAGTGATTGGACTCTGGATTCAGCGTCTGGCATTCGGCTGGCAGGCATGGCAGTTGAGTGAATCCCCGCTGGTAGTCGGACTGGTGGCTGCTGCATCCTTCATCCCGCTATTTCTTCTGACACCATTCTTCGGCGTTTTCGTGGATCGTATCCAGAGTCGCAACGGTGCCCTGGTCATGCATGTCATCATGACAATGATCTCGGCCCTGCTTGCTCTACTGACACTATCAAACGTGATCACTGTCGAATGGCTGCTGGGTCTCGCGCTGGCTCACGGAATCGCATTTAGCGCGTATTCGCCAATTCGACTGTCCTTAATTCCCGAACTCGTCTCACGTGCCCAAGTTCCGAGCGCGGTAGCAATTAATTCCATTATCTTTAACGCTTCCCGGTTCATCGGCCCCGGAATCGCTGGCGCCATCGTTGCCATGTATGGCATAGGCTTTGCTTATGCTGTCAACGCCATCACTTACCTGCCGGTCATCGCTGCCCTGCTGTACATCAAGCCTCTGGCTGCGCCGTCAGGACCGCCGAAGGAGGAGGGTTATTTCGATCAGTTTCTTGCAGGCTTACGCTATACCCGTGACCATCCCAGTATTCGACAGGTTATCCTGATCGCCGGTGTCAGCACTTTTTTTGGGCGCGGCATTATTGAAATCTTTCCCGCACTCGTCGCATTGATGTTTAACGGCGATAGTGCTCAACTTGCCGCTCTAATGGCTGCAGCCGGTGCGGGCGCGATTGCTTCGAGCGTCATTTTTTCTGTACTCCGGTCGCACCACCATTTGTCGTCGATGGTTCTGACCGGAGCTGTAGGCGTTGGCATTTCCATGCTGCTGTTCGCGAATGTGAATGAAATGGCATACGGTATTGCGGTCACCTCACTCTTGGGATTTTTTGCCACTATGGTGTCGATTGGTTCGCAGTCGGAGATGCAGATCAAAGTGGACAATGAATTACGGGGTCGGGTCATGAGTCTCTGGACCCTGGCGATCATCGGCGGGCCGGCCATCGGCAGCATTCTTGCCGGCGCACTTGTGAGCCACATCGGCTCAACGTATACATTATTAATATTTGCGGGACTGTCACTGCTGTTGACGGCATTCGTTACGCTGCAACGTCCATTCGGCAACAAACCGGCCGTGTCGAACTAAATGACGGATGATCGATTCTTATAAAAGCGCGAAATTGCTGACTGCGGTGCTGGTCCTGCTGGGCGGGCTTGCATTTGCCGAGGTTCTTCTGGCTCATGGCGTCGAGGGCAGGGATGCCGAATTCCTGCAGCGAAATACCGGGCAGGCGTTGCTCGCGTTCATGTATCTTGGCGCCAAACACATGATCACCGGATACGATCACCTGCTGTATCTGCTCGGCGTCATATTCTTTTTGTACCGTCCAAAGCATATAGCGCTGTACGTTACGCTATTTGCCGTTGGCCACAGCATCACCTTGTTATCCGGCGTGCTCGGAAAAATCAACGTCAATCCGTACATCGTCGACGCAATTATTGGATTTTCGGTGGCATACAAAGCATTTGAAAACCTCGACGGTTTCAAAAGAATATTCAACAGGCAGCCCAATCCAAGGTATGCCGTGTTCGCGTTCGGTCTTGTTCATGGTTTCGGGCTAGCCACGAAGCTGCAGGGATTCGCCCTGTCGCCCGACGGCCTGGTGGCGAATATCATCTCGTTCAATGTCGGCGTCGAAATCGGCCAGTTGCTCGCACTGGTGGTGCTGCTGTTTTTGATTAATGCCTGGCGCGCGGCCGGTGCCTTCGACAGGCATGCCAATGCGTTCAACTTCCTGTTGATGTTTGCCGGGTTCGCGCTCGCCGCCTACCAGATGTCAGGCTACTATTTCGCTGCCGCCTAGAATTGGTAAGAGCGCATGATTTCCTCGATGCGGTCGTAATAACCGTGCACTTCGAGCGTAATCGTGACCGGTTCTTCTTCGATATTTAACCAGTACCACCCGTGATTGCCGTTAAAAGGCGCGACCAGCGAACCCGAGCTTTCGGCTGTCTCGCTTTCCGCATAGCGAATGTAGTACTGGTCCGGATAGCCTGCCGCATGCTCTCCGGGATCGGCATGGAAATCGGTGTAGATTGTCGTGCCGTTCACCAGCCGCCAGTGGTAAACGAGCGCATCACCCTGATTCATGATTGCCTTGTATTCCGTCTGCTCACCGACATCGAGCTCGATCGTCAAAGTGTCGGAACGGAATTTCCTATCCTGGGTACGCGAGAACGGATCACCCAGGACCTGCGGCTCCCAGAAGTCGAACTCCTCCGGGATGCCGGGCCAGGTCCCCTCGATCCTCGCGCCTCCCCCGCTGCCGGTATTCGCTTCGAGGATCTCGGCGCTTGCGCCGATATCGAGCAGGCCGAGTCGCGCGCCGATGCCCGTCGGATCGACACCGAATTCAGCAGGCATGACGAACAGGACCGTTACCAGCACGGCTACAACCAGTGCCAGCAAGGAACCCTTCAGGAGGTGACCCCTGGGCGGCGTTGATCGCACGTTTCGATTTTCCGATTCGTTCATCGGTCGTGCCTGTAAGACCTGCGCTAACAGAGCTGGGGATTGTACCCGAGTGCCTGATCCCGAAGGCAACACGCCTCACCTGGGAGGCGGCGACAAGCCATCCACACACCGGTGTTGCCGGTGTAAACAATGACAGTAAGTGACGATCGCCAACCGCGACTGGTAAATCATAATCGGGCCAGCTATGTTGTCAGGCTTGTTCTTTTGCAGCGGGGTCCGATAGTATCAGGACGACAAGAATTACAAAGAGCGCTCGGATTTGTCCATTTGTTTACGACCGGGGCCAACGCAATGAAGGGCCGGATGGGCCGCTTCGGACCTGCAATGATGATGGCCGCAACGGCCGTCGGCGTATCGCATCTCGTTTATTCCACGCAGGCAGGCGCCGATTACGGCTTTTCGCTGGCCTGGTTGATCGTCCTGATCGTGGTGCTCAAATACCCGGCGTTCCGCTTCGCCGTGGATTACGCGAGTGCAACTAAACAGAGCCTGGTCACGGCATATTCGAAGATCAGCAAGATAGCGCTTGCCTGGCTCGCAATTGGGTTTTTCGTGGACATGTTCATTGCGACCGGAGCGGTGTCGCTGGTCGCGGCAGGCCTGATCATCAGCGTATTCGATATTCCCTTGTCCGGCCCGCAGGTTGCGGTCGGCCTGATGATCATATCGGCCGTCGTCCTCTTGAACGGTCAATACGCCAAAGC
>JABAOE010002771.1_pt5 | contig 20987 bp, 20 predicted proteins | sample 7062141 | NCBI WGS metagenome assembly JABAOE01 (sample SAMN14538627, study PRJNA623070) | marine sediment metagenome | biome: marine biome [ENVO:00000428]; feature: marine pelagic biome [ENVO:01000023]; material: deep marine sediment [ENVO:00002113] | place: India: Gulf of Khambhat ... | reverse complement strand
TTCGCCTATCTTGCATTCTCAGCGCCGCACTGGCCGTTGCAGGCGCCGGAGGACTGGCTCAACCGATTCGCCGACCAGTACGACGAGGGCTACGACGTCATCCGCGAACGCCGCGTCATGCAGGCTTCCGATCTCGGCGTGCTGCCGGCAGCACCCGACATGCAGAGCTTCGTGCGCGGCTCGGCACCGTGGGGTGCCCTCGAGCCGATGGAGCGCGAACGTCAGGCGCGAGCCATGGAGATCTATGCGGCGATGGTGGCCAACATGGATTTTCATGTTGGCCGATTGCTCGATCGCCTCCGTGATGCTGGCGAGCTCGACAACACGTTCATCTTCTTTATGTCGGACAACGGCGCCGATGGCAGCTACCAACGGGCCGTAGGTCGCGGTTTCAACAACACCCTCGAAAACATGGGCCATCGCGACTCGTTCATCGAATACGGCCGTGGTTGGGCCGAGGCCGGCATGGCGCCGTTTCGAGACGTCAAAGGTGCCATGGCCGAAGGCGGTGTTCGCGCAGCTGCGTTCGCGAGTCATCACTCGCTCGAAAACGTAGGTAGCGTATCCCAAGAGTACCTGACGACGCAGGACGTCATGCCGACGTTGCTCGAGGTTGCAGGCGTCGAGCATCCGGGGAGCGTGTTTGACGATCGGTCCGTTCTACCGATGCGCGGCAACTCAATCCTCGGCTATCTTCGTGGCGAGCGCGAGAACGTGCGTGAGCCCGGCGAGGCGATCGGTTGGGAGCTCAGTGGACAGCGGGCGCTNNGCGCTGGTGCGTGACAACTGGAAGCTGCTCTGGACGCGCCGCACGGACGGCCCGCCGCGCTGGGAGCTCTTCGACATGGCCAACGATCCCTACGAGCGCAACGATCTTTACTCGGAGCGACCGCAGATCGCACGCGACCTCATCGCAGCTTGGGAAGCTTATGCCGACGAGGTCGGCGTCGTAGTCGGCGATTAGCGGAACATAGTTCTCACCGTTCCCTACCTTTCTTCTCGACGTGCGTGCAGCCGAACTAAGTTAAGCGGACTGTCGGCGAACACCGACAGAAAATCGCTTGAATAAGCACGCGTGTCTGTCAGCATAGACTTCGAGAGTCGATTGGCGGTGAGTGGGAATCGTGACGATGACTCGATCGATCGCAGTTGTAGTTTTATTTACGGTTTTGGCGGCATGCGGCGGCTCTTCGAACGAGCCGAGCACGGGCATGATGAACGCGCCTGCGCTGACAGGTGGGCTCGATCAGCGACCGCAGAATTTCTCCTGCGTCGCACCTGCGTCGAATCCCAGCGCGGGCGCAACCATTGCGCTCGACGAGGTGTTCGAAGGTCTGCCGGGATTCAATCAACCGCTCGATATGCTTCAGCAGCCAGGTGAGTCGAGCCGCTGGTTCGTGCTGGAGAAGCCCGGTCGCGTCAGAGCCTTCGCAAATGATCCGAACGTTGCCGCGTTCGACAACGATTTCATCGATCTCGCGGCGAGCTTCAATGTCAACACGAGTAGCGAAGGCGGTCTGCTCGGCATGGCCTTTCATCCGAATTTCGCGAGTAATCAGCACGTTTTCTTGAGCTGGACAGAAGGCGATCCGATGGTGTCGGTCATCGCTCGGTTTACGAGCATGGACGGCGGACAGACGCTCGACCCCGGCTCACGGCAGGACATCATCAGAGTCAATCAAGACTTTAACAATCACAACGGCGGCAATATCGCCTTCGGCAATGACGGCTACCTCTACATCGGGCTCGGTGACGGCGGGTCGAGCGGCGACCCGAACAGCCGTGCTCAGGACACGACCAATCTGCTGGGCGCGTTCTTGCGTCTCGATATCGACAGCGCCAGCCCGTGCGCGATCCCACCGACGAACCCGTTCGCAGGGAACCCCGTTTGCCCGGCCGATCATTCCGGCACGCAAAGCTGCCCCGAGATCTTCGCATGGGGCCTACGTAATCCCTGGAGTTGGAGCATCGACGCGGCGACCGGTGACGTCTGGGCCGGGGATGTTGGCCAGGGGACGCGCGAAGAGATCGACATTGTCCGTCTCAATGGAAACTACGGATGGGACTGTCGCGAGGGCTCGATACCGTTCTCCGGCACTCAGGCAGCTAGCTGCAGCACGGCGAGCGGACTGATCGACCCCGTCCATGACTATCCGCGTAGCGAAGGCACCTCAGTGACGGGCGGCCACGTCTATCGTGGCACGGCGTTGCCTGCGCTCATCGGCGACTATCTTTTCGCGGACTATGGTAGCGGGCGCATCTGGCGCTTGACTGACAATGGCGCCGGCACTTGGAGCGAGGAGGAGCTACTCGATACACCGTATTCGCTTGCCGGCTTCGGACAGAGTAACGAGGGAGAGCTCTATGTCGTCGATATCGGCGGCGGCACCCTCTATGAGATCGTCGACGGAGGCAGTGGTTCGCCGTCGACGCCCGTCGAAACGTTGCTATCGGACACGGGCTGCGTGACTGCACAGGATCCGAGTCAGCCTGCAAGCGGTCTAATACCCTATGACGTTGCGGCTCCGTTCTGGTCCGACGGTGCGGACAAACGGCGCTGGCTAGCACTACCGAACAACACAACGATCGACCGGCTCGGCGATGGCGATTTTGTGCTTCCTCCGGGCACCGTGCTCATGAAGCATTTCAGAGTTGGTGACGCATTGGTCGAGACGCGGTTGCTCATGCGCCACCTGGGGGGCGAGTGGGCAGGCTACAGCTACGAGTGGAATGCACAGCAAACCGAGGCGACGCTAGTGCAAGGCGGGAAAGTTGTCGACCTTGGTTCGCAGGATTGGATTTTTCCATCGGGCAACGACTGTCTTGCCTGCCACACGGTAGCCGCGGGCGTTTCTCTCGGCCTCGAGGACGCCGAGCTCAACGGTGATCTAACGTATCCGTCGACGGGCCGAACAGCCAACCAGCTCTTGACGCTAGACGAGATCGGTCTGTTCAGCGCGACCCTCGGCAATCCGGCAACCCTACCCACGCTTGACGATCCGAACGACACAACCGGGTCGCTCACTGACCGTGCGCGGGCTTATCTGCATACGAACTGTTCCCAATGCCACCGCCCGAACGGACCAACGCCCAGTTCTTTGGATCTGCGCTACCAAACCGGGCTCGACAACACCGGCGCGTGCGATGCAGTACCTCAATCCGGAGATCTCGGCCTCGGCGCCGCAGCGCGCATCGTAGCGCCCGGGGACCCCGATAACTCCGTGCTCCTTGCGCGAATGGACCGCCGTGACGTCAACCCATGCCGCCGCTGGGTTCGGCGCTAATCGATACGCAGGGCGTCTCGCTGATCCGGGATTGGATCGCGAGCCTGACCGGCTGTCTGTGACCGCTCAAGCCCGGCCATAGCCCGCCGGCACAAATCCCCTAAAGAATCATGATCCTGGGCCGATAAACGGATTTGACATATTCCGTCTACGAGGAACTGCCCAGCGTGATCAGCTTGGATGGTGCGAGCCTCTTCAGCTCGCTGTTCGCCAAACAGCACGTATCGACGGGGCCCGCGCCGACCGAGGCCGCCGAAGGGGACCGAGATAACGCCGATGATAGACGCCCGGACGTTCGCACCGACCTAAGGCAGTCTACGAGGCAACGGTTCAACAGCGAGCTTGCACTTTACGACCGATCCGGGCAGACGAACGAGACGGCAGCCGTCTCTGAGCAAACAACGACGGCCGCGGCTCTCGAGTATCGCCGGGCCGAGCGAACGACGCTGCAGATACGCACGCAGGAAGGCGACATCGTCAAGCTGAGGTTTCGCGTCAAGGACTCTCTGAGCGCAGAGAGCAGTACTGTCGAGAACGGCGAGACCACGCTCGCTGAGCTCAGCGTGCAGGCGCGCAGCGCAACTCGCCTCAGGATATCTGTGCAGGGTGATCTGAACTCGGATGAGCTCGCAGCCATTCAGAGCATCGTCGAACAAGCCAGCGCCTTGGCGAATGAGTTTTTCACAGGCGGGACGGCCGAGGCGGCATCGCTCGCAAGCTCCTTAGACTTGAACCCCGATCAACTCGCCCAAGTGCGGATGAGACTCAGCCTCAGAGAGCGCCTCACGTATACGCAGATCAGTAGCTTACCCGCGGCTCAGCCCGCACTAATGAACGAAACCTCACCGAACGCCAGTGACTCGGTCGACTCAGTCACAGACGCGACCGCGGCGACGACCGAAACAGAGCCGAGCTCGCCCGTCGTGAGCTCGATGCCCGAGAGCGCTCTGCCCGACGTCGAGTCGACAGAGGAAACGACACCCGCTCAGCAACCGCTTTTCGTGGATATGCTCAGCGCATTCGAGGCAATCGCGGCGTTCCTCACGAATCTGCTCGACGCTCTATCCGCAGTGCCCGAGCCCTATGACACGCCGGATACGTCGAGCGAGTCCGCGCTACGTTTCGACATGAGCTTCAAGCTGCGCGTCTTCCAGTCGATTCTCGTCTCGGTTTCCGAGAGGTCGGGCGAAGAGCAAGATGACGCCGTGCCACCAATCATCGAAGAGGCACTCGACGATCTAGCCGCCCAGCAGGAACCGGCCCTCGAGGAAGTCGCCTAGACGCGATCCCGGTTCAGGCCTCGGCTTCCTCTAGGGCCACGACCCGCTTGTACATCCAGCCACCGATGTAGAGCGTCGCGCCGAGGATCAGCAGCGAGCCGATGCGCACGAGCGGTTCGGCATTCGACAGATCGAACACGAAGACCTTGACCGCCGAGGCGGCGAATACGATCAGCGACGACTTGCCCAGCGTCGTATCCCTCATCCGGAACGCGAGGGCGAGGCAGGCCAGTGCGACCGCGCCCCACGCCAGCGACACGACCAATCTGTCGTCGAAAAGCTGTACGGCTGCTCCGAGCATCGCGATATGGCCAACATAGAGTGCCGGTACGGAGAACGCATCAAGAGTCGGCATCCTGCGCGTGAGGTAGTATGCAACGTAGAGCTCGCCCGCATAGAGCAGCGCCAGAATGTCGTGCCCGGGCACGTCATCGATATCCGCGAGCGCAACGACACGCAGATAATTCAGCGTGAAGATTACGCCGACGAGCGCGCGAACCGGCCAGCCAAGGCCGGCCTCTTTAGCACGCGTTCTCATGTAGATACCCACTGCGGGCAACAGCAAGAGTCCAACCCAGGGCTCGAGATCACCCGGAACGAGCTCCATGTAGCCCGCGTGAAACAGCGCGAGTGCAGCGTATGCGCCGACGATCGTCGCACCCGACTCCAGCGACAGCTGCATGAGTCGCCGCGCGACTCCGTAGCAGAGCAGAAGGACGGCCGCGCTCGCGAGCGCGATCCACGGCGCGAGCATCGGCAGGTGAGCGTCCAAGAGCTCGTACTGGAGCGCATAGAAAATCAGCAACAGCGGCAGATGCGCAAACGCCTCGGCCTGACCCATCGGCCGCATGCGTACGATCGAGAAGCTCGCGGCGCCGCCGAGGAAGATCGCGAATTGAATGACCTGAAACGCGAACGCGGCAACCCACTCCGTTGGAGCCATGTCGCGCCAGAGATAGTTGAAGCCGAGCAGGGCGAGGTAGGCAGCCAGCAGGTATGGCCGCCTGTTGCCGATCCAAACGGAGTAGGCGCAGAACGCCGCGCTCCAAGCCGAGAAATAGACGACGAGGTCGATGACCGAGCCGTAGAGAGCCGGCAGTAGAAAAGGCGCCGAATAAGAGCCCAGCACGGCAAACAGCGCGTAGAGCTCGCTGGCAAACAGGCGGCCGAGCCACAGCGCGCCCACACACGTGAGGATGAGAAGTCCGGCGGCAGCCTGCATGTCGATGAAGTGGTAGTACAGATGCGCGCCATAGATCGATAGGAACAGAATGACGAGACCACCGGCCGGCAGCAGACTCGCGTAGATTCGGTCGGCTGCGCGTAACCAGAGTCCCGTGCCGATGAGCGCAAATCCCGTGACGACGGCAAGCGCGAGCTGGCGCTCGGGCGTCAACCAACCTGTGTCGAGCGCCAGTCGGATCAGGTAGGCCATCGCGAGCACGATCGCCGTCGCGCCGGTCCAGCCGAGGATCTGGGTAATGGGGAGAGACTCCGATGCACTCTTTCGTGCGCCACGGCTATGGGCCGGTCGCTGCGTCTCGAACGCCGCCCACGGGTCGCCCGCCTTGTCCGTTCGATTCGGTCGCTCGGCACCTTGCGCAGCCGCGGTCTGGTCCGCGGCCGGCTTGTCGCCGATCACCTGCTCGAGACGGGCGAGACGTGCTTCGATCGCGTCGAGGCGGTTGTCGGTACTGGAACTTATCTCAGAGTCTCCCTTGAGCGAACGCGCGACGCGCTAACGGCTACGCGTTCTGAAAGCTCCGCCGAGCGCCTCGGCGGAAAGTCCGGGCACCGCGACCTCGCCGAGCGTTGCGTAGCAATAGACCGCCGCTGCGTACACGCCCTGCAGCGTCGAATGCAGGACGACCGTAGCAAGCAGGACCACGATCCCGGCGATCGCGATCGCTGCCAGAAGCTCCGGCTGACCGGCCGGTGCGGCGACCATGAGCGCAATCGTACCCAGGATGATCAAGAAGTAACCGAGCGTGAACACGAAGCTGATGCCGACGTTGCCGGCGATATTCTCACCCCATGTCTGCTTGAGCATCTTTGCGCTCTCCGATAAGGCTTCGAGCGGACCAATGTCGCGGGCAGCTAAGCACGGCACGGCGAGAAAGGTCGCAACCGTCCACGTCACACCGAGGATTCCCCGCTGTGATGCGCCCGATCCAACCGACGCGTTCCTCGATCATGCGAAGCACGATCCCGACACTTGCCGCGAGCAATGTGTAACCGAGAATTGCCGGCAAGCGCCCGGCGGCGCGCGCAAAGCCGTCGCCAAGGCCAGCTGGACTGCCGCTCAGACGCAGCAATGCGACGCTCACGAGCGCGGTGTTGAAGAAAATGCTCACGAAATAGAGTGCGAAATAGAGCAGTGCGAGCCACACGTACACGATTGCCTCATCCTGCGACGAAGCGACGTCAAAATCCTCTACGCCGAGCAGCGGTAGCAGGAAGCTCACGAAGATGACGATCGTCGCGAGGCCCGAGACGACGGGAAACAGCAGCAACGATTTGTTGTCGCGCACAACGGCAGCGGAGCCCTTGATCAGCGACCAGCTTCGTACGAGTCGTTCGAGCATGAAAGTTCTCCCGATGACCGGCGTGGCCCGTATATGGCCTCGACACTCAACATACCGTAGAGATACGCCCGTGACATGCGACGCGTCTCTCAGGTTGAACATACGCGAAAGAATGTTCGCAGAACCGCGACGTGATCCAGTATGGGACCGTGTACCGGCTGCGACCGGGCCGGGGTCGACCCGACATTCAGCTGACCATCTAAGCCTCTCGCCGCGGCCGCGTCATGGAGAACAGCTTGTCGACAACGGCATAGTGTGTATAGCCGAGTCGTGCGATCGGCTTGATTCGAGCGACGTCGACCATTCTATCCGTAAGCGCCTCGTCGGCGATGTGCACGCCCACGACCTCGCCGAGAATCATCGTGTTGCCGCTGCCGTCCGGTTGCGGCGGCAGATCGACGACTTTCCAAGTGCGGCATTCGAACGCGACGGGCGCCTCACCGACTCGCGGCGGCTCGACGATCCGAGAAGCTGCCTTCGTCAAACCCGCATGCTCGAACTCATCGCGCTCGTGCGGTAGCGGCGCTGCCGTCATATTCATCTGCTCGCGCAGATCCCAAGTCGCCATGTTGAAGACGAACTCGCCGCGATCCACGGCGTTGCGCGCGCTGTCCTTGATGCCGCCCTCCCCGTGTGGCCCGTTGTTGCAGAACATGACCATGGGCGGCGCCATGCTCACCGCGTTGAAGAAGCTAAATGGTGCGAGATTGATGTGACCTTCAGCGCTTATCGTCGAGATCCAGCCGATCGGTCGCGGTACGACACACGCGTAGAGTGGATTGTGGGGCAGGCCGTGCGGATCCTTCGGCTCGTAGAACATTGGAAGCGTCCTTGCTTTGGCTTCGAGCCGTCAGAGCACGGTCCGCAAACCGACCCAGGTGAAGAACGCGAGCACGGCGAGCAGCGTGATGACGCCGATCGGTTTGTTCTTATGGTCCTCTCCAACCCAAGCCACACGACCATTCATGATCAAGAGCGCCAGTGCGAGAAACGGGAAGAACATCGCACCCGTGACCGTGTAAAGCATCTGCACTTCGCGGAAGCTCCAAAACAACCCGAGCATCGGCACGATACCCATGATCGCGAGATAGAAACGATACGGCAATGCGCCGGTGTCGACAGGAATCGACTCCCCTTCGGTGTGCCGTGCGCGCTCGCGTATCAAGCCCCAACAGTCCGCGAACAAATAAGGAACGGACTGCCAGACACCGAGTAAGCTGCTGAACACGGCGCCGAATGCGCCGAGCAGAAACAGCCACCGACCCACAGGACCGATCTGCTCGCCGAGCCGATCGGACAGCGTCACGAGCAGCGTTGTGCCCTGCCCTTCGATCTGGATCGTGCTGCCGACGATGACCATCGCGAGACCGAAGATGGCCGTCATCATGTAGCCTGCGCCGACGTCGACTCGGCAGAGCCAGACGTCCTCGGAACTCGTGCGGCCTTCCTCTTTGAGCCAATAACCGTAGCCGAGGATCGTCAACGTACCGCCGATTCCGCCGATCAGCGCGACCGTCCACGTCAAACCGACACCACTGATGTCCGGAATTGTCGGCATGAACAAGCCCGATAGCACGGCGCCTGTGCCGGGCCAGAGCATTACGGCCGTGAGCACGACTGTCACGAACATGATGCCGATACACACGCGCATGATCTTCTCGAACAGCTCGTAGCCGCCCTTGAGCACGAGCCCGATGCCGACGACGCTCGAGACCATGCCGAACACGATCTTGCCCTGCTCGGGGGTAGCGAAGAACGGAAAGATCGCGTGCAACGCGATTCCGCAAGCGTTCATCTGTGCCGAGGCAGCGAAAAACGTCCACAGAAACAGATACGGCAAGAACACGATAATCCAACCCGCGCCGAGCCGATGAACGACGCCTTCGAGAAACGTCTCGCCCGTCGCGAGCTGCCATCGTGCGAGACCTTCGGTCACGACGAACTTCAGAAATGCGCCGACGATGACGGCCCAGAGAATGGCCGGTCCGAGCAGGCTGCCGGCAATGCTGGCTGTCGCTAAATCACCGCCGCCCACACCCGTGGCCGCGAGCAACAGGCCTGGGCCTGCGAGCACGATGAGCCCGAGACGTGGTCGCTGTCCGCCGTTCTTATTGTCGTTGTTCATTGCTCGCGGCGAGGTCTCTTTCATCGGATCGATGCGCATTCCCGCTGAGCGCGTCGTCGCCGAGGAGCGTGCCATGGACGGCCTAAAGCGACGAGGCGCCGATTCGAGCCGAGCCAGGGACGGCGAGGCGAGATTGAGCGATCAGCGGGTGTGCGCGTCGGTCCGTCGGCGCTGACCACACCCTTCTCCTTTGCCGAGCCTTCTACGTCGTCCGCAAGCTTACAGCAAAGTGCGCCCGCAGGCGGAAGATCGGGCTGCGCTAGAGCCCGGTGCCGACCTCGACGTTCTCGGGCTTGAGCGCGAGGCCGGATTTCTTCGCCTGCTCGAACAAAAGCACGGCGAAATCCTGACCGTCGTATTCGTCTTTGACCGTGGCGTCGACGAGTGCGCGCGTGAGCTCGATGACGGGCAGCGGCACGCCGAGCTTCTCGCCGGCCGCAAGGCCTAGATCGAGATCCTTGCGCAGCAGCTCGGGCGTAAACGTCGGCGTCATGCCGAGATTGACGAACGCGGGCGTCTTATAGCGCGTGAACATCGAGCCCATGACGCTCTTGTTCAAGAAGTCGAGCATCGCATGGCGCGGCACACCACCCTTGTTCGAGAGTGCGACGATCTCGGCCATGCACTGTGTCACGACACCGAGCATGAGGTTGTGACAAATCTTGACCATGCGCGCGAGTTCACCGTCCCCGACGTAGGTCGAACCGATACCGATCGCGTTGAGATAGGGCTCCGCCATATCGAACGATGACTTCGGTCCCGATGCCACGATCGTAAGCTTGCCCGCGTCGATAACTTTTGCGTTGCCGCTGACTGGCGCCGCGAGCATCTCGACACCGAGCTCGGCCGCGCGCGAACGCGCTTCCGCCGAGGCTTCCTCGGACACACTGGAGCAATCGATGAGCATCTTCGGCTTGCTGTCGCCCGTCAGGACGCCGTTGTCGCCGAATGCCACCTCGAGAAGATCCTTCGACGCCGAGACCATCGTAAAGACGATGTCGCGGTCGCAGAGATCCTTTGGCGTATCGACAATCTTGCCGCCAAACTCGGTCAGCGGCTCCGCCTTGCTGCGCGTACGGTTGTAGATCGACACGTCCGCGCCGGCCTCGAGCAGGCGCCTAGCCATCGAAAAGCCCATGCGGCCTGCACCGATCCAACCGACGGTCAGGCCACTCAAATCTGCGTTAGAACTTGCCACGAGTCTTGCTCCAAATCCTTGTTTTGACACAATGCAATCGTTTGCATACCCTACCTGGGCGCCTGCCGTTTTGCAACTGCGAAGCGACGCTCGGCGACGACGAGACAGCCGTGAAAACCCGTTCGAACATCAAAGACATAGCCCGGCTTGCCAGCGTGCATCCGTCCACGGTCTCGCGCGTGCTCAATCCCGCAACTCGCTCGATGGTCTCCGAGGCGCTGGCCGAAGAGATCCTGCGCATCGCCGAAGAGCTCGGCTATCGGCGTAACCCCCTCGCCTCGGGCTTGCGCACGCGCAAGACGTTCACGGTCGGCATCATCATTCCCGATCTCACGAATCCCGTTTTCCCACCCATCGTGCGCAGCGCCGAGCAGACGCTCGACGGTGCGGGCTACATCGCCATCCTGGCCGACTCCGGCAGCCGCGAGCGCCGCGAGGGCGACATCATCGAGAACATGCGCGCGCGCGATGTCGATGGACTCATTCTCGCGACGGCCACGCGCCGCGATCCCGTCGTCGATATGTGTATCGAACAAGGCATTCCGGTCGTGCTCGTGAATCGCACTGTGAGCCGGCATCACGTCCCAGCCGTCGTCAACGATGACGAGCTCGGCATTGAACTTGCGCTAGCGCATCTCGTCGGCCTCGGTCACGAGCGCATCGCCTACATTGGTGGGCCGCAGAGCACCTCGACCGGCTACGGGCGGTATCACGCGTTCGTGAAAAGCGCGAAGAAGCTCAGCCTCGACCTCGACAAAGACCTCTCCGTCAATGCGACGGCGTTCTCGGAGGCGGCGGGTGCCACTGCACTGGATAAGCTCCTCGACCTCGGCAAGCACTTCACGGCTGTTCTCACGGCCAACGATCTACTCGCGCTCGGCTGCTACGACGCGCTCGAGGCACGCGGTTTGCGCTGCCCGCAGGACGTGTCGATCACGGGCTTCAACGATATGCCCTACGTCGGCCGAATGGATCCACCGTTGACGACCCTGCGCATCGCGCACGATGCGCTAGGCGTACAGGCCGCTCAGCTGTTGCTCGAGCGTATCGAGACCCCCGATGCGCCGGCCGAGGAACGGAGACTCGCGCCCGAGCTCATCGTGCGCGGATCGACCGCGCGCCCGGCTGCCGCCTAGCCAAAACCGTCGGCGTTACCACTCCACGCCGATGTACTTCTTCTCCATGTACTCGTGGAGACCGTCGTGCGAGCCTTCACGGCCGAGGCCGCTCTGCTTGGTCCCACCGAACGGCGCAGCGGGATCCGACACGAGACCGCGATTGACGCCAATCATGCCGGCGTCGAGTCGCTCGGCGACAGCCATGCCGCGGCCGAGATTTCCGGAAAAGAGATACGCAATGAGTCCGTACTCCGTGTCGTTCGCAGCGGCGATGGCCTCATCGTCGTCCGTGAACGTCACGATCGGTGCCACGGGACCGAAGATCTCCTCTCGCAGACAGTTGCTGTCGTTCGGGACGCAGCTCAGGACGGTCGGCGGGTAAAAGAAACCCGTGCCCTCCATCGGCGCACCGCCCGTGACGACTTGCGACCCCTTGCCCGTCGCATCCTGCACGAGGCGGTCGATGTCCTCGATCGCCCATTGGTTCACCATCGGCCCGAGATCCACCGACGGGTCGAGCCCGGGACCGACCTTCATGGCCTTCATGGCAGCGGAGAACTTCTCGGTAAACTCATCGGCGACGTTGGCATGCACGTAAAATCGATTCGCCGCTGTGCAGGCCTCGCCGCCGTTGCGCATCTTCGCAACCATCGCACCAGCCACGGCCGCGTCAATATCCGCATCATCGAACACTAAGAAAGGCGCGTTACCGCCAAGCTCCATCGACGTATTCAATACACAGTCGGCCGCTTCTTTGAGTAGCGCGCGCCCGACCTCGGTCGAGCCCGTGAAAGACAGCTTGCGCACGAGCGGGTGATGCAGCATCGCGCTGACGACTTCGCCCGAGCGTCGCGACGGCACGACGTTGACGACGCCGTCCGGCACACCGGCCTCGGCGAGAATCTCAGCGATAAGCAATGCCGTCAGCGGCGTGTCCGATGCGGGTTTCAAGATCACGGGGCAGCCCGCGCCGAGTGCTGGGGCAATTTTGCGCGTCGCCATCGCGGCCGGGTAGTTCCACGGCGTGACCAAGACGCTGACGCCAATGGGCTGGCGAATCACGACGATGCGCTTGTCGCCGCTCGGCGCGGTCAGAAGCTCACCGTAGTTACGTACAGTCTCCTCCGCATACCAGCGGAAGAATTCCAGCGCATAGGCGGTTTCGCCGCGCGCATCCGGCATCGCCTTACCGTTCTCACGGATGATGAACTCCGTGATCTCCTCCTGACGCGCGCAGAGCAGTTCCCAACATTTGCGTAAAATTTCGGCACGATCGCGTGGTGCGCGTTTCGCCCACTCGCGACCGGCCGCATGCGCGACCTCAACCGCTTCGACGACGTCATCGACTGTCGCGCTTGCAACGTCGGCGATCGTCTCCTCGGTCGCGGGATCGGTGATGGCAAACGTCGCGCCATCGGAAGCGGCCCGCCATTGGCCGCCAATATAAAGTTGTGTCTGCATCGCTTGTGTTCCCTATGCCGCGAATCGCACGAGCGATCCGCGAATCACTAAAGCACTGTGTCCGGCCGGTCCGATTGGACCGAGCATCCTTTCTAGTTGCGCCAGTCCGATCCGCCGTCGGCCCACACGTCGTCGTAGGCGATCTCAACGTTAGCAGCCGGTGAGTTCTTGGCCGTCTCGGTGGCTTCGTCGACCTCGGCTTCGACTTCCGTTTCGATCGCCGCGATTTCGGCCTCGTCGAGTCCCAGCCCGAGCATGCGCTGGCGATAACGCGGCAGCGGGTCGCGCTCGAGCCATGCCGCAACCTCGTCGTCGGGGCGGTATTTGCCCGGGTCTGCGCGTGAGTGACCGCCGTGGCGGTAAGTCTTGGCTTCGATGAGGCTCGGGCCGTCGCCGGCGCGCGCACGCGCGTAGGCCCCGGCTGCGGTCTCGAATACGAGCTCGACATCGTTACCGTCGATGATGACAGGCTCAAGCCCATACGCTTCGGCGCGATCCGCTGCCGGGTGCTCGACTGCCGTTACGGCATCGATCGGCGTGTACTCCATGTACAGGTTGTTCTCGCAAACGAACACGACCGGGAGCTTCCAGATAACGGCGAAATTCAGCGCCTCGTGAAACGCTCCGATGTTCGTCGTGCCATCACCGAAGAAGCACACGGCGACTTGCTTGGTTCCGCGATACTGCGCGGACCACGCCGCACCGGCGGCAATCGGCAGATGTGCGCCGATGATCGCGTAGGAGCCCATCGCGCCGTGCTCGACGCTCGTCAGATGCATCGAGCCGCCTTTGCCGCGCATGAGACCGCATTCGCGTCCCATGAGCTCGCCGAGGATGCCCGTCATCGACGCGCCCCTCAGCAACGTATGGTTGTGGCCGCGGTACGTGCAAAACGTGTAATCGTCTGGGCGCATAGCGGCAGCGAAGCCGGTAGACACGGCTTCTTGACCTAGGGCCAAGTGGCTCGTGCCCTTGACGAGATTTTGCATGAACAGATCGTAAGCGCGTTGCTCCATCTGCCGCGCCCGCGACATCATGCGGTAGAGCTTGAGCCGCAATTCGTTGTCGATCGCGACAATGTCGCCGCCGCTGCCGGGTAAAGTCTGTGTCAGAAATCCCTGCTCCATATCTGCCTCAATACTCGTTAGCGATGAAGAGCTCTTGCGCCGGGAACAGCGTGATGACTCTGCAACCATCGGCTGTCACGACGACCTCTTCCTCAATGCGCGCGGCGCCGTTGCCGTCGGCTGCCGGACAGTAAGTCTCCAATGCGAACACCATGCCTTCTTTGATCTCGAACGGATTGTCGAGCGAGACGAGTCGGCTGATGATCGGACGCTCGTGCAGCGCGAGACCGAGCCCGTGGCCGAACTGCAGGCCGAAGGCCTCCATCTCGTTCGCAAAGCCGAACTCCGTCGCCTCGGGCCAACGCTCTGCAATCTTGTCGGTTGTCATGCCGGGCCTGACGAGCTCGATCGCGATATCGATCCACTCACGCGCGCGGCGATAGGCGTCACGTTGCGCCGGGGTCGCAGAGCCGACATTGAGCGTGCGGTAGTAGCACGTCCGATAACCCATATACGCCTGGATCACGTCGAAGAACGCTTGATCGCCAGGCCGGTACATCCGGTCGGTAAAGTTGTGTGGATGCGGCGCACAGCGTTCGCCGGATACGGCATTGATCGCCTCGACGTCGTCGGAACCGGCTTCATACAGCTGATAGTTTGCGAGCGCAACGAGCTCGTTCTCGCGCGCACCGGGCTTGAGCTCCTCGGCAATAAGCTGATACGTGCCGTCGACCATAGATGCGGCCGTGTTCAGCAGCACGATCTCATCCATGCTCTTGATCTCACGCGCATCGAGCATGACCTGCTGCCCGTCACGAACGTCGAGTCCCGCAGCCTTGAGCGCCTCGAGCATCGGCGGCTCGCTGACGTCGACGCCGACAGGCATATCGGCCACACCGTCGGCCTTGAGCAAGCCCGCAATCTCCTCGGCCGCTTGCTTGAACAAGCCGGCGTCGGGCGCAACGGCACCACGCAGGCCCAGCATGCCGGCCTTGCAGCGATCCGGCTCGAGCCACGGGGCGAACATCCGGTGGTGCGTTGCTGCGGAACCGAAGTCCCAGATGTAGGGCTCGGAGTTGCCTGTCAGCATGGCGTAGCGGCAGATTTTGTCGCGCGACCACTCACCGATGACGCTGCCCGTGATGTATCGGACGTTGTTGTTGTCGAAGCAAAGCACGGCGCCGAGGCCTGACGCCTTCAGCGCCTCGCGTGTGCGAGCGAGGCGATAGCGGCGTAGGCGATCGAAGTTGACGCGCTCCTCGAAGTCGACGTTCATACGTCCCGGAGACGCGATCGGCCGATCCCAGTTCCAGTTCGGCGCAAGATCGTTTTTAGTACTCGTGGCCATTAGCGTGGCTCTCCAAACTCAATTCGAAAGATTCTTGATTAGTGATCGTGCTTATGACCCGGCCGACCGTGTCTGTGTCCATGGCTACAGGTCTGTGGCTTCGGGCGCTTCTCGAGCGGCAGCTTCGCAGCGGCCATCGCCGCGAGCGCACTCTTGCTGCATCCACACGGCGTCGCCGCGGCGAGCTTCTTGTTCACGACGGTGCTGCGGCGGATCGGCTTGCCCATGAGCCCGAGCCCGCCCGTGACGATGCGGCGAACCGGATCGCCCGTCTCCGGATGCGTCTTGAGGGGCTCATCCGTCATGCGCTGAAACACTTCGAAGCGCTCGGGCGCGCGCCCGTCGGTTGGCATCGACTCATAGATATACGTGGGCACTGACTACTCCTGACTGGACCGTTTTAGACGATGTTCTCGCGCCTGGATGGGCCGTTGGACCCGCAGCCGCGGCGGCGCCAGCCGGCGTATTCTAGCGTAAATCGCAATGGTTAACGGCTTACCCACTGAACCAGGCTCCGTAGATCAGACGTACGGCCATAACCGCGAGAATCGTCCTTATGACTAACGTAAACACCCTGGGCGCGACGATCTCGCGCAGCCACATCCCCGGGCGCATCGCCAAGAGTCCCGGGATCAACGCGATCGAGCTCTCGAGAATTTGCTCGACCGAATACGCCTGCAAAACCAACAACACGAAAAAATGCGCACCCGCGAACGCCGCGAACGCCGTTGAGATCGCGAATACGTACGAACGCGACGTCAGTCCGAGCGAGTCGAGGTACGGCGCGATAACCGGCGCGCAAATGCCCGTGGCAGCCTGCATCGCCCCGGCGCCGAAACCGGCCGCAGGCGCGAGCTGACGACGCGCCTGCATCGACAGCGAAAAATCCGAATGTACGAGTCTGAACACGAGATAAGAGCTGATCCACAGTGCGAGGACGGTCGCAAGCCAATGATCCGGCGTCAGATAAAGCACACCGGCGCCAAGCGCGGCACCCGGCACGCCGGGCAACAGCAGCCGCCACATCTCCGGCATGTCATCGATGCAGTCGCGGTAGGTAAAGGACTGCCATACATTGAGGACGACCGTCGGCACAATCATGATCAGCACGGCTCGCTCGACGCCTAAGAACGCGGCCATGATCGGAATCGCGACCATGGGTAGCCCCATGCCCGTGAGCCCCTTCGTCAGACCGCCGGCGCCGAGCGCGACGCAAATCACGGTCCATTCCTGCCAAGACAGCGCCACGCGTGCTTCCCTCTGCTCTGAGCCGCCGACCCGGGCGCGTAATCCCGAGACGGTTGCTAATCGTTGCCTACTTGCGCTAAGTTTATGCAATCGTTTGCAGAATAGCGAGAGTCCAGGGCACCCAGCGCGGTTTCGGGGCTATACTATGTGGCTAACAATCTAGGGGTAGAGCTATGAACTTCGATTCGGCCATTCATTCGCGAGATTCATTGGTGCGCGGCGCGCGACGCATTGCGGCGCTCGTGCTGGCAACCGTGCTCGTCGCCGGTTGCGGCGGCGGTGCCGGCGGCGGCGGAGAAGCTGCCCAGGATCAGGTTTACCTGATCAAATTCCCCCACGTGACAGCGCCTGGTACGCCGAAAGGCCAGGCCGCGCAGCGCTTTAAAGAGCTAGCCGAGGCGCGTTTCCCGGGACGCGTCGTGGTCGAGGTCTATCCGTCCAGTCAGCTCATGAACGACGACGACTCACTCGAGGCGCTCGCATTCGGTGAGATTCAGATGATCGCCGTGTCGCTGTCGAAGTTCGATCGTTTGACGCATTCGTATCAGGTATTCGATCTACCGTTTCTGTTCCCGAGTCTCGAAGCCGTCGAAGCGTTCCAGGCCAGTCCGGCCGGACGCGCGACGTTGACCGAGATCGCCGACCGAGGTTTCCTCGGGCTCGCGTTCTGGCACAACGGCATGAAACAGCTCTCCGGTCCGCTCCCGCTGCAGATGCCGGAGGATGCCGACGGCCTGAAGTTCCGCATCATGGAATCCGACGTGCTTCAGGCACAGGTTCTGCAGATCGGCGGCAGCCCGCAGAAGATGGCCTACGGCGAGGTCTATCAGGCGCTGCAGACCGGTGCGATCGACGCGCAAGAAAACACCTGGTCGAACATCTACTCGTCGAAGTTCTACGAGGTACAGCCTTACATCACCGACAGCAATCACGGCTACATCGGCTACCTCGTCGCTGTGAATCCGCAGTTCTGGCAGTCGCTGCCTGATGACATCCGCGTAGGCTTAGAGGAAGTCATGGCCGACGTTACAGCCTGGGGCAATGCGCGATCTGCCGAAATCAATCAGCAGGCACGCGCGAACATCGCCGAGTCCGGACGCAGCGAGATTATCGAGCTCAGCCCCGAAGAGCTCGCGGCCTGGCAGGAAGCCATGCGCCCGGTCTGGGATCAGTTCTCCGACGACATCGGCGCAGATCTGATCGACGCGGCGATTGCGTCGCGGCCGTAGTCCCGCACAAAAGCGGCTTATCGGGCATTTCGCATGAACGCGGTTGTCGCGCGCATCCACGACTTTCTCGACCGTCTCGAGGAAGTCTTCATGGCAGTCGCTCTCGCGTTCATGACGCTACTGACGTTCATCCAAGTCATTCTGCGTTACATCTTTGGCACGGGCTGGGTCTGGTCGCTCGAGGCGACGACGTATACGTTCGCCTGGCTCGTGCTCATCGGCATGTCCTACTGCGTGCGCGAGCGCGCGCACATCGCTGTCGACCTTCTCGTCAGTAAGCTGCCGGCCGTCACACGGCGCATCGTCATGCTCGCGGCGATTGGACTGTGCGTTGTTTACTGCGCACTCATGATCTACGGCGGCGCGATTTTCGTGGACCGGCTCATGATGCTCGGCAACAACGCGCGCGACATTCCGTTGCCGCGCTGGTTGCTGACGAGCATTCTGCCGATCGGCTTCGGCCTGCTCGCAATCCGGTTCTTGCAGGTCGGCTGGCGCGTTCTCGGCAGGGACAGCCAAGCTGCCGGCTTCGGCGAACGCGAGTCCGCTCCACACGTACGCGAAGAATAAGTCATGAGTGCCGTCGTTCTTTTGCTCGTTCTTTTCGCATGCCTGGCGATGGGCATTCCGGTAGGCATCTCGCTCGGACTCGGCAGCATCACGACGATTCTCTTATTCGCGGATCAATCGCTGTTGTCTCTCGCGCAGCGATTCTTCCACACGATGCAGATCTACCCGCTGCTCGCGGTGCCGTTCTTCATCACGGCGGCGACGTTCATGACGACGGGCGGCGTTGCCAAGCGAATGATCGCGTTCGCCAACGCGCTCGTCGGTCACTTCCGCGGCGGTCTCGCGATGGCCGCGCTACTCGCCTGTGCATTCTTCTCTGCCGTATCGGGATCCGCACCTGCGACAGTCGTTGCCGTCGGCAGCGTCATGATCGGCGGCATGATCAATTCAGGCTATACGCCGCGTTTTGCCGCTGGCGTTATCTGTAACGCGGGAACGCTTGGTATCTTGATACCGCCGTCGATCGTCATGGTCATCTACGGCGCGGTGACCGAGTCCTCGATCGGCAATCTGTTCATTGCCGGCCTCTTGCCGGGCATCCTTCTGACGATCGTCATGATGACAACCGTCGCGGTCATCGCCAAGAAGCAGAATCTACCGCGCCAACCCAAGGCGACGCTCAAAGAAACGATTCGCGCTGGGCGCGATGCGTTCTGGGGCTTGCTGCTGCTCGTGATCATTCTCGGCGGAATTTACGCGGGCGTGTTCACGCCGACCGAAGCCGCTGCGGTCTCGGCGGTCTATGCGTTCGTCGTAGCTGTTTTCCTCTACGGGGACATCAAGCTCAAGGCCGTGCCCGAGGTGCTGACCGAAAGCGCCAAGGTCACAGCGATGCTGATGTTCATCATCGCAAACGCTTATCTTTTCGCGTTCGTGCTCACGACCGAGCAGATTCCGCAGCTCGCTTCGCAAGCGATTGTCGAGATGGGCTTGCCGCCCTGGGGCTTCTTGATCGTCCTCAACATCCTGCTGCTCGTGGCCGGCAACTTCATGGAGCCGACCTCGGTCGTGCTGATCCTGACGCCGATCGTGTTCCCGATCGCGATGCAGATGGGTATCGACCCCGTGCATCTTGGCGTCATCATGGTGCTCAATATGCAGATGGGGCTCGTCACACCGCCGGTTGGGTTGAATCTGTTCGTAACCGCCGGCGTTGCGAAGATGCCGATGGAGAAAGTGATTCAGGCGTCGCTGCCGTGGCTCGCCGTGCTGTTGGCCGTGCTCATCGTGATCACCTACATCCCGTGGGTGTCACTCGTGATTCCACGCACCCTCGGCCTGGTCTAGCAGCCGGGCCTACGCCAGCGAGTCAAACTCAGCGCAGAGCCGCGGAAGGAGGGCATCCACGTTCCGTGGAGAGGAAAGAAAACGGTCTACCTTGCGGGGAATGTAGACCGCCCCCTTTCTCAATCGCCGAGGAGATCAGTTCTGCGTTTCGGCCATCTCTCTGACGAGCCGCGTGTTGTACACGCGTGGCGAATCGCAGCTCATCACGCGCCCGGCTGTTTGTCCGAGGCGCTGGAATCCACCGCCGTTATACAAGAGCTCGAAGTATTCGCCGAGCTCATCCCAGGACGAATAGCCTCTGACCCACTTGAAGGAATAATCGGCATCGGCTTCCTCGCCCGCAGCTGGTCGAAGAATCCAGTGCCCATTGACGGAACCGTTCTCTGCAAGGAAATCGACATAGTCGACGATGGCAGCGCGCGCCTCCGGCCCGATCCGGCCCTCGTTGATCGTGCAGTTGGTAAATGCGGCCGGAGTTATCCCGGTCGCCTCTGCCGGTGGCTGAACGGTATTGATGGCGAATGCCTGGTGGAGCGGACACTCGACGACCTCGGCAAAGTCGTCTTGGATCTCACTACCCTCGGTAAGCCATCGCTGCATGCCGCCCAAAGCCGCGCCGTTCTCCCAGATACCGACCCAGAGAACATCGTATGGGAATGAACCGGCCGTGAAGTGTGGTGACAAGACGACCCCGGTGTAGTCGTTAGTATCGTTTTCATCCATCCATTCGTTCCACGAATCGATGACGGCGTTGAGATCGTCCATGTCAGCGCCCTCGACGAAATTACAGCCGAAGAGCTCCATCGGTCGCCAAATCGGCGCCTCGTCCTGCGCATGGACGCTCGGCATTGCCACAATCAGTAAGAACGGCATCGCAAACCGCATAGTCAATTTCTTCATTATTCTTCTCCTACCTCGTCCGAGCGGATTAGATTATGGCCGTATGATTTTCTTGCGTAATACAGCCGCTTCTCAGATACAGCGTCCTTTCGACCCTGTTCCGAGAATATACTGTGTGCGAGCGTTTTCTGCACGGAGCGCCGTCGCCCGTGCTTATCGTGATCACCTATATTTCGTGGGTGCCACCCGAGATGCCGAGAAGCTTCGGCCTGATCTAATCGCTACTCGACGCGTTCGAAGGCCCATGCGCCAGAAACGTGCACCTCGGAGACCGTGGTCGCCATCCC
>JABAOE010010470.1_pt1 | contig 21008 bp, 15 predicted proteins | sample 7062141 | NCBI WGS metagenome assembly JABAOE01 (sample SAMN14538627, study PRJNA623070) | marine sediment metagenome | biome: marine biome [ENVO:00000428]; feature: marine pelagic biome [ENVO:01000023]; material: deep marine sediment [ENVO:00002113] | place: India: Gulf of Khambhat ... | reverse complement strand
GGTCGCCATGGACATCGTATATGCGGCGGAGAAACCGAGTATTGCCAAAGTACTGAGCGAGCACGTCAAGCGGGACGTTCGGCCTGGAGATATCCAGGTAGAGGCCAATCCGGATGAAACCGGCAGCTTCCTCATCCGCTGGCGCTTCAGCCGTTACGTCATGTCGCCGAATGGTGAGGTCGAGCCGAAATCGTTCCAAACCGTCGATTAGCAAGGCGTCCTCCCGTTAACCGGGTGCCGTGGCCCGCGGCGCAAATCCGCGAATCCTTTTCGCACGTCGTATCAGTATCCGGTTATCATCGGCCTCGGTTCATAGTTACGGCGAGGCCAGATGCAACCCGGGAGTAAGGCGGATCTCGATCGATGCCCGGTCGCTGATTCACGCGAATTCGGTGAATCGGTGCCGGTCATTGATATTGCGGCTATCACGAAGAACGCGTCCGGCGAAGAGGCGCAGCGAGCCGTGCACCAGATTGCGAAGGCCTGCCGCGAGTGGGGATTCTTCCAGGTCGTCAATCACGGTGTATCAGATGCACTGATCGAAAAGGTGTGGCAGCAGGCGCGGACATTTTTCGAGCGACCGTCATCGGTAAAAACCGCGATTCTCAGGACCAGGGAGAATCCATGGGGTTACTACAACAACGAACTGACGAAAAACCAGCGGGACAAGAAAGAGGTATTCGACTTCACGACCGACGGTACGGACCCGATTTACAAAGCGGAAAACCGCTGGCCGGACGCAGACGGTGAATTCCGCGATACGATGCGCGCCTATCTCGATGCCTGTACGCGTCTGTCACTGAAGCTGCTGGAAGCATTTTGCGTGGGTCTCGATTTGCCGGCCGATTACATGCGACGAGACTTTGCCGAAAACCATACCGGGTTCGCTCGCCTCAACTACTACCCGGTGGCGGATCCGTTGCAGAGCGGCGACGGCGATAACTTGCCGGCCGCGGACATGGGCGTGCATCACCATTCCGACGCAGGTGCGCTGACCGTGCTGTTGCAGGACGACGTTGGTGGCTTGCAGGTTTACCGTGACGGCTACTGGCACGACATCCCGTCGGTGCCCGGCGCTTTCGTCATTAACACCGGGGACATGATGCAGGTCTGGTCGAATGATATTTACCAGGCGGCAATTCACCGCGTGCTTGCAATGGTCGATCGCGACCGATACAGCATTCCGTTCTTTTTTAATCCGGCGCCGGGAACAGAGGTCAGTCCGTTGCCGAGTGTCGTGAGCGAGGAACGGCCGGCCAGGTACCATACGGTCAACTGGTCGGAATTTCGTGCCCGGCGCACGGACGGCGACTACGCCGACTACGGCCCGGAAGTACAGATCGCGCAATACAGAATCGAAAAATAAAGCCGCGAGTGCGGCAAAAAGACAAAGGCAAAATCATGAGCGAGAAAACCCTGTTTTTGAGCGCAGTACTCGGCTCTTTGCTTTGCGCAAATTTACATGCCGAACCGCGACCATTTTCGGCCGAAGATGTATTCGACCTTGAATACGCAAGCGACCCGAGGATTTCACCGGACGGCGGGACAATCGTATACGTGAGACAAACAAACGACGTCATGACGGACAGCACGGTGTCCAATCTCTGGGTCGTCAGCGTTGACGGCACCGGGCATCGCCCGCTGGTATCCGGAACTTCCAGCGCGACATCTCCGCGCTGGTCAGACGATGGTGAACGCATCGCGTACATCCAGCCGACAGCGACTGGCACAGGGATTTATGTACGCTGGATGGATACCGGGCAAACGGCACTTATAACGAACCTGCTCAAGGAGCCGGCTGATCTGACGTGGTCGCCCGACGGACGATGGCTCGCTTTCGTGATGTCCGTTGCCGCAAAGGCCGAACCCATCGCGAAACCACGCGAGAAGCCGGAAGGCGCCGAGTGGTCCGAACCCGTGAAAGTCATCGATACGGCGCAATACCGATGGGACGGCCGCGGCTTCCTCGAGACGGCATATGACCACATTTTCGTCGTGCCCGCGGACGGTGGAACGCCGCGCCAGGTAACGAGCGGCGATTTCAACCATGCCGGACCGCTGTCCTGGACGCCCGACGGCTCGAGCATACTGTTCGCAGCAAATCGAGACGAGGGATGGGAGCTCGTTTACGGGGAAAGCGATATCTACCGCATTGCCGTCGGCGACGGAACGCTGACGCAGCTGACCGACAGAAACGGCGGAGAAAATTCGCCGATGATGTCACCGGACGGTCGCCGCATCGCCTACATCTTTGACGACAATCGCAGGATTCCCTATCGCAATAACGTGCTTCACGTCATGGCAGCGGACGGTTCGGATGACAGGGTGCTCACTGCCGATCTCGACAGTTCGGTGCGCGATATCCAGTGGGCCGGTAACCGCCAGGTATTTTTTCATTACGATCAGCGCGCCGTGAGGCGTATCGCGCGAGTATCCGTGTCGGGTGATTTTACCGATGTCGCGGAAGGCCTCGGCAGCACTTCGCTCGGCCGTCCCTACCTGAGTGGCAGTTTCACCGTGTCGCAGAACGGCACAGTCGCCTATTCAAGAGGCACGTCCCAGAGACCCGCCGAAATTGCCGTCGTCGGCCGTCGCGGTGAACGCGTCCTGACCGCGCTGAACGACGACTTACTCGACGATCGCACTCTCGGTGCCGTCAACGAAATCACCTACGAATCATCGTTCGACGGCCAGGAGATACAGGGCTGGTACATAACGCCGCCCGATTACGATCCGCAAAAGAAATATCCTCTGATCCTCGAGATTCACGGCGGCCCGCATCTCGCATATGGTCCTTATTTTTCGGCCGAGATGCAGTTAATGGCCGCGGCAGGGTATGTCGTGTTTTACGACAATTATCGCGGCAGCACGTCTTACGGCGAGGACTTTGCGCTCCTGTTGCGTTACAAGTATTCGAGTACGGAAGATTTCGCCGATCATATGTCCGGTGTGGACACGCTGATTGGCAAAAACATCGCCGATCCTGACGCTTTGTTTATTACCGGTGGATCTGCGGGCGGCATTGCAAGTGCCTATGCGATCGGACTGACCGATCGATTTCGCGCAGCGGTCGTTGCGAAACCGGTCATCAACTGGATTAGCAAGACGCTCACCGCAGACTCCTACATCGGGCAGATTTCACACCAGTTTCCGGGCATGCCGTGGGAAGAGTTCGAGCACTACTGGCAACGCTCTCCCTTGTCGCTGGTCGGAAATATGACGACACCGACACTGCTCATAACGGGTGAGGAAGATTACCGAACACCGATTTCCGAAACCGAGCAGCTTTACCAGGCGTTGAAGCTTAAAGGCGTCGACGTCGTCATGGTCCGCGTGCCCGGTTCGTCGCACGGTATCGCGGGCCGTCCATCACGCCTCATTGCCAAAGTGGACAACATCCTCGCCTGGTTCGCGCGGTACAGAAACGACACCGAAGAATCCGCGAGCGATTGACGCAATGACAACACGCGCCCATATGTTGCGGCCACGATCACATGCAAATCACTAACACGGCCTCAGTCATCGCCACGGACGGAAAAGCAATCGTGCTCGACCTGAGCACCGGCAGTCGCCTGCGCGGTGAGCCGGTTGCCGACCTCGACGTCCACCGCCTCGGTCAACTGATCGATGAGGCCATGGCCGACGCAGGGACCGGTTTTGCCTTCGGGCGTTACGCGGAACCAAGAGAGCTTTACAAGAGCGAGCACTTCACCGCTGGTGTGGAAGACCGCAGCATTCATCTGGGCCTGGACCTGTTTTGTGCTGCCGGATCACCGGTGTTCGCGCCGCTGGATGGCCGGATCGAACTGCTCGCAAACAATGCCCGGGAGCTGGATTACGGGCCGATGCTGGTAATGCGGCACGAAGTTCCGGATCAGGACGCGTTTTTCACGCTATACGGCCATCTCGGCCGCGAGGTGCTCGATGAGCTGCGATGCGGGCAGGCGATAAATGCTGGAGACCAGATTGCGACGGTCGGCTCGCCACCCGGTAACGGCAACTGGCCGCCGCACCTGCATTTCCAGCTCATCCTGGACCTCATAGGCCTGGGTGCCGAGTTTCCAGGGGTGGCCAGCCCGAGCGAGCAGGAGTACTGGTTCGGGCTGTCCCCGAGCCCTGCGGCGTTTTTTCCCGGGTATGAGGCACGAGAGCTGGAGTACTCATGATAGAACTGATCGGTATGCTGGATTCGCCTTTTGTCAGGCGCGTTGCCGTAACGGCCCGGTTCCTGGGCATTCCGTACAAGCATAACCCGCTGTCGATCTTCAAGGGCTACGAGGAATTCCGCGACGTCAATCCGCTGGTCAAGGTACCCACACTCGTCTGCGACGATGGCACGATGCTCGTCGACTCGACGCTGATCATCGATTACCTCGAATCGGTATGTGCGGATGGTCGCAGCCTCATGCCCAGCGATGCTGCCGGCAGGACTCGAGCACTACGGGTCACCGGAGTCGCATTGATCGCGATGGAAAAGGTGGCGCAGCTGATCTATGAAAGATCGCAACGTCCGAAAGAGGTCCAGCACCAACCATGGATCAAGCGCCTGACGGAGCAATTGCACGCCGCGGTCGCGCAAATGGAATCATTCGTGGGCGATGGAACCGGGTGGTTGTTCGGCGAAGACATTACGCAGGCAGATATCTCGGTGGCAATTGCCTGGCGCTTTTCGCAACATGCAGTCCCGAAGCGTGTTGCCGCCGATGCGTTTCCGGGGCTCGTGGTATTTTCGGCGCGTGCCGAGGCATTGCCCGAATTCATCGCGTGCCCGCTAGACTAGCAGCACAGGACTCTCGGGAAATGGGGAATGCAGGCTGTGAGACGAATCGCCCATAGCGCTTTTTACGGCATGCTGATGATTGCGGCGGCGTGCACCGGCGACAAACCTGCACCGGACGATGAGGTCGCAACAATGCCGGTCGGCATGCGGCCGGACATCGTTGCAACGAATGCGTTTTATTATTACGACGATGTCGAGTCCGCCTGGGCCTTTTATCGCGACATGCTCGGACTCGAGACGGTCATCGATTACGGCTTTGCCAAGATCCTGCGGCTGGCGGACGCTTCTTACCTGACCCTGGTCGACGCGGCCGAAGGCATGCACTCGGCCGACGAGCCGAAGATCGTCACGCTGCACCTGGTCACGGATCGGCTGGATCGCTGGCACACCCATTTCCTGCGGCTCGGCAGGATGCTCGAATACGCAGGCGCCAGCGTACAGGACGGGATGCCGGACAGCTTTGTCGTCCGTGATACCGGCGGATATGCCCTCAGGTTTGTTCGCTACAACCCGCGTCCCGGGCAAGGCTCGTATGTCGATGCCTTCGCCTATGCACCACCGGTGACGAGCGCGGCAGGTGACGCAGGAGAACTGTCCATTCGGGCTACGGCCTTTTCCGTTTATTACAACGACGCGGAAGAGGTGCGGCCGTTTTTTGAGGCGTTGTTCGACGTCGAACCGATCGGCGTGCTGGATGGATCGCCGTTGTATCAATTGGCCGGCAGCGGTTTTGTCTCGCTCGAGGATTACGACGGACCGAGCTTGTCATCGCAAGGCGAAAACGGCATGACGCTGTCGATTTTTACCCGCGACGTCGACGCCTGGTTCGCCCGGGCCTCGACATTGCCGGGCTTCGAACCGCGTACGCCCGGCGTGATTGACGAAAGCGGGCTGGTCCGGGTCTTCGTCGGCTATGATCCGGCGGGGATATTTCTCGAGTGGGATACCTTCCTCGACCTGCCGGAAAACCGCGCGCTGCTCGACTATCTCGATCAGTCAGACGTTTTCTGACATTCCGCACTTAACGCATCGAGCCCCTCTGACCGCGTTGATCCTGCACAGGCGATGCCTGCCCGGCGCGAAAGGAATGACGCCAGCACGCTGTCGCAATCACAAACTGTGAAGCTCTAGCGCGACTGTGCGCCCTTGATTGCGCCTTCGATCAGGTTCAGTGCCGCCTGGCGGCTGACGCCATGTGGATCCGCGTTGAAAGAGGGTGTCGAGGCGATTCCCAGGGCTACGGTCTTGGGGTTTTCGAACATCACGCCGATCGCCCGGGCAAGCGCCTGGCTGCTCGGGCCGTCGGGAACATTCAGATTGTGTCCCGGCACCTCGTCGGGTTCGAGCACGTCCATGTCGACGTGCACGTAGACGACGTCGACCTCGTCCGCGAGCGCCTTGAATTGCTTGCGGAAGTTATCGGAAATATCGCGAATGTCCTGTACCGACACCTGGCGCACTTCGTATTCGCGAAAGCGATCGGCTTCGAGCGGGTCCAGGTCGCGTACGCCGCCCCACATGATATGACGCATCGGCAATGGCTCTTCGAGGCCCGTCGTGTTGCGCAGATTATGCAGGGCATGACCGGCGGCTACGGCAACCGGCATGCCGCCGAGCATCCCCGACAAAGTCGTCTCCGGAATATTGAAGTCGCCGTGGGAATCGTAGAAGACCAGCCCGACGCGACGGGCATTGCCGTCGGCGTCGTACTTGAGGCCCGAAAGCATGCCGAGGAGATCATTACAGTTCGCTTCGAGCCCGACCGTGATCAGGTTGTCCTGCAAACCCTCGCGAACGACCTCGGCAAAATTGGCATTGGCCATGGCCATGCGATTCCACGAGCCGTAGGCTTTTTCCTGCTCGGCGTTCAGGCGGATGTCCTGCACAGGCCGGATCAGCTCGCCACCCCATTCCGCGATCAGGCGCTCCAGGCCGGCGGCGTGGATATAGTCTGGATTAGTCGACAGCTCGGGGACGTTACGTGAACCACCGTAAGGATTCTTGATCACGTCTACCTTGACCTGGCCGGCCGCCTGAGACGACAGGAACAGTGTTACCGCGACGAATACAAACGAAAAACGATTCATCTGATGCACTTGTGATTCCTCTTTCATGTCATTCAGCGTCTGGATCCGTCATTTGTGGATAATCGATACCGAGCTGTTCCAGGTAGGTGTTATATTTCTTTGGGTCGTAGTAAAACTTTTCGAGCTGTGGCTTGAACTGCGACATGATTGCGATGTTCTTTTCGATCGCGGGATCGTCGTCGTCACTTATGAACGGCGTATAGGTTTCGTTGGCGGTTTGTTCCTCGCGGAAATATTTCCACGCGTCATCGACCAGTGTTTCCTCCTGAATGAGGTCGAGCATCGTGGCCGCAAGCACTTTCGCACCGGCGGTCGCGCCTTTATGCGCAATTGGCGTCGCCATTGCCATCGCACTCGACCAGTGATGCCCGGTCCTGCCTTCGACGTTTGAGGGAAAACGCAAGGTAACAGTGGGCACGTTCCACGCCACGTCGCCGATATCGTCCGAACCGCCGGACCTGGGTTCTTCGAGCGGTTCGGCGATCGGCTCCAGTTCGCTACGCAGCCCCGTGATTTCATCCGCCTGCATGTATTCCTGGAACGCCCGGGCAAACTTCTGGTCGTCTTCCGACCACTCGGGCATACCGACGGCGCGGATGTTGTCGTACATCGCCAGCGCTATCGGCTTGTTGAAATGCCGGGGGTATGCGGCGCCGACAATGCGCCGCGATACCGTCGTGTCGGTCATCAATGCGGCGCCCTCGGCGATGCGCTGTAACTTTCCGAAGTTTTCGCGAATGCCGTCGGCCGTCATTTCGCGGATGAAATACCAGACGGTTGCCTTGGACGGGACAACGTTCGGCTGGTCCCCGCCGTCGACGATCACATAATGCGAACGTTGCAGCGGGTGCAGGTGTTCGCGGCGAAAATTCCACGCGACGTTCATCAGCTCGACTGCATCGAGCGCGCTCCTGCCTTTCCACGGGTCGCCGGCGCCATGCGCCGCGGTTCCCTCGAAGGTATATTCGACCGACACCAGGCCGGTACCGTTCGGCTGGCCGTAGCTGACGTTCAGCTCGTCGTCGACGTGGGTAAACAGCACCGCGTCGACGCCTTCATATAGCCCATCGCGTGCGAACCATGCTTTGGTCGCCAGGAGTTCTTCGGCGATACCCGGCCACAGCACGATCGTGCCTGACAGGTTCTCGCGCTCCATGATTTCCTTGACTGCCAGCGCCGCGGTCACGTTGACAGCCTGTCCCGAGTTATGGCCCTCACCATGTCCCGGGGCGCCCTCGACCATTGGCTTGCGGTACACGACGCCGGGCAGCTGCGATGATTTCGGGATGCCATCGACATCCGAGCCCAGCGCGATCACGGGCTCGCCGCTACCCCAGGTCGCCCACCACGAACTCGGAATGCCGGACACGCCTCGTTCCACGGCAAAGCCGTTCTTTTCCAGGATTTCTGTCAGGTAACGCTGGGTTTCGAATTCCTGGAATCCGAGTTCCGCGAACGAGAACAGGCTGTCGACAATCTCCTGCGTCAACTTTTGCTTGTCACCGACGATTTGCGCGGCTTCTGCCTGCAGGCCGCTCAGTTGGGGCGCCGGTCCCTCGACATCGATGGATTCTTCCTGGGCGACCGTCGGCATGTTGTTGAACAGGAATACGAACGCAAGAATTGCGGATGGATGCTGCATGTGCTCCCCCTGGTGAAAATAGCGTTTCTTATTTGGCTTGCGGAATCATACCGCAGCCGGCGCGTCATGGTGCGCGCGAGGCGCCATCTGTAACGGCAGCTGAAACCTGTCCGGGCATTGCGCCCGAAAATGTAATAAGTTAACGGCAAACAAGAATAGCCGGAGCCTGGCATTGCAGCTGCGTTTTTTCCTCCTGGTCCCACTCCTTCTCTCGTCAGTGACTGCATTGGCACAGCAGACGGGCGAGCAGCTGTTCGGTGTGCATTGTGCGCTTTGTCATGCCAGGGTCGAAATTGATCGGCGCATTCGCAACGACTGGTCCGGTCGCGACGCAAGCCAGTTGTTTGATCGCCTGCGGCAGACAATGCCAGCGTCGGCACCGGGATCGCTGTCTGAGTCCGACTATCTCGAAGTCTTCGCCTACATGCTCGACATTGCATATGTAAATCGGCCCGCGGGTGAACTGACGATCGAGTCGCTTGGCGGGATCCTGTTGCAGGCAGGCGAGGTGCCGGAGGGTGAAGACCATCCCTGGCCAAATATTCACGGCGAGCTGAACGCCAACCGCTACTCGCCGCTGGATCAGGTCAATGCGGACAATGCGCATGAACTGGAACTCGTGTGGCGGTGGCAAGCAGGTAATTTCGGCCCGACACCGGAAATTCGCAGCGTGAACATGCCGATCATGCGGCACGGGCGCCTGTATCTCGGTGCCGGAACCACGCGCAACGTCGTTTGCCTGGATGCCGAGACCGGCCAGACCTTGTGGATGTGGCGCCCGGACGAGGGTGACCGTTTCGCAAATGCGGCGCGCAAGAGTTCCGGCATGGGCGTTGCCTACTGGGAAGGCCAGGACGGTCGGCGCCGGATTATCACGGTAACGCCCGGCTATAACCTGGTGTCGCTGAATGCCGCGACCGGTCTGCCCGATCCGCAATTCGGCGCCGGCGGATGGGTCGACCTGGCCGAGGGATTGCGGCTCGCCGAGCACCGCGATCTCGACATCGGCCTGAATGCACCGCCGCTGGTCGTCGGCGACGTCATTGTCGTTGGCGCCGCGCATGCGATTGGTGACGTCCCACCACTGAAACGTAACGTCAAGGGAGACGTGCGGGGATTCGATGCCAGGAGCGGCAAATTGCTGTGGACTTTCCACACCATTCCCGAAGCCGACGAGCCCGGCTACGAGACCTGGTACGACGGATCCGCAGACTACACCGGCAATGCCGGCGTCTGGGCGCCGATGTCGGCTGATCCGGAACTCGGCCTCGTTTATCTGCCCGTCGAAGCGCCGACGAGTGATTATTTCGGTGGCGATCGGCACGGCGCGAACTTGTATGCGAACAGCCTGGTTGCACTCGATGTCATTAGCGGAGAGATGCGCTGGTATTACCAGCTCGTGCATCACGACATCTGGGACTTCGATAATCCGACCGCACCGATACTCGCGGACCTGCCGAACGGCAGGAAGCTGGTGGTACAGGTTACGAAACAGAATTTTGCTTACGTTTTCGATCGCGAAACCGGCGAACCGGTGTGGCCGATCGAGGAGCGAGCGGTGCCACAGACCGACGTGCCGGGCGAATGGACGTCCCCGACACAGCCGTTCCCGACCAAACCGGCACCCTATGACCGGCAGAGCCTGAGCCGAGACGACCTGATTGCATATACGCCGGAAATCCGTGCGGCTGTCGCAGAGGCGATTGCCGATTATCGCCTGAGTTCAACCCTGTACACGCCGCCATCGCTGGCCAACGCGCCGGACGGCACCAAAGGCACGCTGAGCCTGCCGTACGCCACGGGCGGCGCGAACTTCGAGGGCAGCGCGTACGATCCGGAAACCGGGCTGCTGTATGTGCCATCCGCAACTTTTTTGATGCTGCAAGCGTTGGAGAACGACGCGGAGCGATCGGAGGTCGACTTTATCCTCCCTCGCGAATTGGCTCCGACCGTGTTTGGCCTTTACCTCGTCAAACCGCCGTTCGGCCGTATTACCGCGATCGACCTGACGAGCGGCGAGCACGTATGGATGATCGCCAATGGCGATACGCCAAAAGCGTACGCTGAAAATCCCGCGCTCGAAGGTGTCGAACTGCCGCGCACCGGCAAGCCGACACGCGCAGGAATCGTCGTTACAAAAACATTACTGCTTGCCGGGGAGGGTTGGGGTTCTGCCGGTAATATGATCCGGGGAGATCCCGTCTTTCGCGCGCACGATAAATTGACCGGCGAGATAATCGACGAAATCGACATACCGGCGACACAATCCGGCCCGCCGAGCACCTACATGGTCAACGGGCGGCAGTTCATCGTGATGATGGTGACGGATGGCGAGTCGCCGGCAGAACTGATTGCGCTCGCACTACCGAGGTCGGGCGCGAAAGAATCAACGAGGGAGTAACCATGACAAAAAGAATTTGCAGAACAGCTTTGCTGATCGACGCCGCCTGCGCCGACATGGCTAATTGACGGACAACGGACTTGTGAAAATGAGAATTATTGTTTCCCTGCTGCTGCTGATACTCGCTGGTGCCGGATTCGCTGATTCACGCATTCTGCCCATGCGGGAGCGCGCCGCGGTGATCGACCGCTGGCTAAAGACACGTGTGCAAACGGTGCTGCCGGCGATCATGCGACGCACCGGCATCGACATGTGGGTCATCATCTCGCGCGAATACAACGAAGACCCCGTGATCCGAACATTCCTGCCGGCCGAATGGCAGTCAGCGCGCCGCCGCACGATTTTGCTCATCTATGACGCCGGCGACGGCCAGCCGCTGGAAACGCTCGCGGTCGCGCGTTACGCGGTCGGCGAGATGTTCGAGCAGGCCTGGGACAAGGAACGTGATGGCGACCAGTGGCTGCGTCTCGCACAACTGATCGATGAACGCGATCCGCAGCGCATCGGGCTGAATTTCTCGGACAGCTTTGCGCTTGCCGACGGCATCACGCGAACCGAGTACGAACTGTTTCACAAGGAGCTACCGGAGCATTTACACGATCGTGTCGTCTCCGCGGAAAACCTGGCGATTGGCTGGCTCGAAACGCGCACGGCCGACGAGATGGCCGTTTATCAGCAAATCGTTCGCATCGCACATGAAATCCTGGCCGAGGGTCTGTCGGAAGACGCTATTCAGCCCGGCATAACGACGACCAATGACGTTGCCTGGTGGTATCGCGATCGCATCAGGGAATTGAAGCTGACGACCTGGTTTCATCCCTCGGTATCGGTGCAACGCGCAGAGCAGCCGATGGTAGATGTGAAAGCAGAGATTGCGGCGCGGCACGATGACGAGGTCATCATGCCGGGCGACCTGCTGCACGTCGATTTCGGCATCACTTATCTCAGGCTGAACACGGATACTCAGCAACACGCATACGTTCTGCGACCTGGGGAGTCGGCAGCACCCGAAGAATTGCGCAATGCGTTCAAACGGGGCAACAGGCTGCAGGACATTCTGACCGATCAGTTCATCACGGGGCGCACAGGCAACGAAATACTCGCGAGCGCGCTCGCGATTGCAGAAGACGAAGGCATTACCGCATCGATTTACACGCACCCGATCGGCTTTCACGGGCATGCTGCCGGTCCAACGATCGGCCTGTGGGATCAACAGGAAGGCGTGCCGGGGAAGGGCGATTACCCCTTGTACCCGAACACCGCGCATTCGATCGAGCTGTATGCCGAGACCGAGATCGAGAGCTGGGGCAAGCCGGTGCGCATCAAGCTCGAGGAAGACGCATTCTTCGACGGCGAACGTACTTACTATATTGACGGACGACAGAAGGAATTAATGCTGATTCCCCGTATTGCTCCCGTGCAATAGCAGGCAGACAAGATGAAAAAGCAGATTTTGATGCTGGCATTGTCTGTATTCACACTGACCGCGCACGCAGATATTCGCGAACTGGTGGACGAAGCGGTGTTGAAGCAGATTGCGGCGGAGACGTCGGGCGAGGCTGCCAAGAGAAACCTCGATACGATTACCCTGCAACATCGCATGCGCGCGAGTTCGCAGTTCGACAATGCCACGCAGCACATTTTGCTTGAGCTCAGAAAATACGGTCTCGACGACGTCGAACTCCTCGAGTACCCGGCGGACGGCAAAACGATGTTCGGCACGCAGAAATCGCGGCCGGTATGGGACGTTCGCTCCGCGGAGTTGTGGGAAATCGCCGACGGAAAACGCATGCGCAGGCTGGGTGACTGGGATGCAGTGCCGCTGACGCTGGCGCAGGACAGCTTGTCAGGCGAGGTAACGACGACACTCGTGGACATCGGCGCCGGCACATCGGATGCCGATTACGCAGGCAAGGATGTCAGCGGCAAGCTGGTGCTTACGTCCAGCCAGCCCGAAAGCGTTGTCGAGCGCGCAGTCGGGGAACTGGGCGCCGCCGGAATCATTTCCTATGCGCCCAACCAGCGTTCGGCGTGGTGGAAGGAGGACGATCGGCTGGTGCGCTGGGGACACCTCGACAGTTTCCCCGAGACCGAATCATTCGGCTTCATGGTCTCCCTCGGCGAAGCGAGAAAGCTGCAGGAGCGCATGGCGAACGGCGAAGAGATTCACTTGTATGCAAGAGTCGACGCCAGCCACCGGAGCGGCATGTACGGATTTGCCACCGCCGCGATACGAGGTGAGGGCAGGGCCGATGAGGAAATTCATTTCACCTGTCACCTCGATCACCCGCGTCCGGGCGCCAACGACAATGCCTCAGGGTGTGTCAGCATCCTCGAGACGGCACGTACGCTCGGTGCACTGGTGAAAGAAGGTATTCTGCCGCGGCCGTCACGCAGCATTCGCTTCCTGTGGCCGGCGGAAATCGAAGGCAGCATCATGTACCTCGCCACGCATGCAGATGTGTCACGCATCAAGGCCAATATTCATATGGACATGGTCGGCGGCGGCCCGGTCACGAAATCCGTATTCCGCATATCGGGCGGGCCGATCAGCGTGCCGTCCTTCATCGCAGATCTCGGTTTCGAGATCGGTCATTTCATGAACGCGCAGACCGAGGCGTTTACCAGCGGCGCCACCGTCGATTTCCCGTTGAATGCGCCGGAGGGCGGCAAGGAACCGTTGCTGGCGTTGATGGAAGGCCTCGACATGGGCAGCGATCACGACGTGTTCTTCGAGGGCAGCTGGCGCATCCCGGGCCTCTACCTGCACGACTGGCCGGACCGCTACATACATACCAACTACGACCTGGCGGCGAATATCGATCCCACGAAGCTCAAGCGCGCGGCGTTCATCGGCGCGGTCAGCGCCTGGTTCCTCGCCAACATGTCGGACGACGACGTGCCTGCCGTGCTCAGCATGCTCGAGAGAAACGCAATGTCCCGGACCGCGACATTGCTGGAACGCCGTGCCCGACTGAGTGCGGTCGATGCGATTGCCGCAACGGACATTCATTTCAGCGTCGAGCGCCGTAAGGTGCGCAGCGTCGAGCAATTCGCAACTCTGTCCGAAGCAGCACAGGAGGAAGCTATGGCCTACCTCGACGGCCTGGCGAGACTCGTGGCGCTGCCACAAATCGCGAATGTCGCGGGGGTCAACAGGAATCAGACCGTTTACGAAAGAAATTCCGACATTCGGGGACCGATGAGCGCCTTTGGGTATTCATACCTGGAAGACAAATTGCCGCAAGGCGTATACGAGAATCTCAAACTGCGCAGTCATACGGGCATCTGGGGCAGCAGCGGCCAGTACATTTACGAGGCGCTCAATTTCGTGGACGGCAACAGAACGGTCAGTGACATACGGGACTGGCTCACGGCCGAACTCGGCCCTGTATCCCTCGATTATGTCGAGGAATACCTGGCCGCACTCGAATCGATCGACGTTATTCGCAAGAAATGAGCCCCCCGTCTCTGACCATCAGATAGGGCACAAAACGTCTCCCACTCCACAGAAGTTGAACATTCGTCTAATATTGAGCAAAAGAGCCGCTAACCATGCAGAGCGGCCGTTCAAATCATTCATCAAAAGGAGTCCCAATCATGAGCAATATTCTCGGTCCGGCGAAGAGTTTTTTTGAAGCGTGTGAAACCGGGAAGGGCTGGGATGCGTGCCAGGCCTACTGTAATGCCGACGCGACATTTTCTTCACAAACAGGTGCCCTGGCCGATATCGCGACCCTGGAAGGCTACTGCGAGTGGATGAAGAACCTTTTTACGCCAATTCCGGACGGGCGCTATGAGTTGAAGTTTTTTGCCGCCGATGAAGCCGACGAATCTGTGACCGCGGTTGCCGTCTTTCATGGTACGCAAACCGGAGAAGGTGGGCCGGTACCGCCAACGGGGAACAAAATTTCCGCAGACTACGTTTACCACATGGTTTTTGATGGTGATCGCATCAAGCACATGACCAAGATCTGGAATGACGCTATCAGCATGCAGCAGTTAGGATGGGCTTGAGCCGAATCGTGCAAACGGCGCTAGTGGTGTTTAGCAAACCCTGATTTTGGCCGCACCTGAAACATTCCAATGTCTGCTTTTACTCCGAAAGCAGACATTCGTCGGATATTAAGAAAATGGGATGCTAACGAACCCAAGCGGGCGTCAATTCTCTACCAAACTCGATCAATCACTCCGTTATTTAATGATGATGGGAGCATCAAACTAGGTGAATCCACCAATCGTATAGCGGCGAAAAAGAGATGCATTTGAGAAAGCTAGATCTTATCGACAGTCTTGCGATTCTACTCATCGTCATCGGAATCATTTTATTCCTTTACGGTTTGTCACTAAATCCACCGGGTTCAATTGACGACATTATTGAGACTCACTTTGGTGACTGGACCCCAGGCTTCATCATTGATGGCGTGCTCCTGATAGTGATTAACCGTGTTATCCACATGCATGAACGGCGGAGAATTATCAGCCAGGTCGCAAGTCTCAGTAACGAGTTCGCGCTCGACGCCGTTCGACGTTGCAGAGACGAAGGTTGGCTGCAAAGCGGCGCGATGAGATTCAAGAAATATGATAACGCCCGTCTATCCAGTGCCGATATCAGTTCCGCTCAATTACACCAAACCAGTTTTCGCTTCTCCGACATGTCTAAAGTTGACCTCACGCATGCTGATCTGAGCGGCGCCGATCTTACGGGATCTAACTTGAGGGATGCAGACCTGCGGTGGGCGAACCTGTCAAATACCTGCCTGGCGTGGGCTGACTTGAGAGGAGCGCAACTCGACGGGGCAGTTCTCGACGGTGCTGATTGGGAACATGCCTCTGTGGATGCGGATCTGGCGTCGACTCATAACCTGCACCTGGCTATTGTCGGTGGCTTCTTGACTGATCGGCAAAGGAATTTGATTGAAGCCAGTTTCGAAATATTTCGCGAGCGTGGAGAGTCTGCGACGAGCCGTTTCTACCAAAAACTTTTCGAAGAGGCTCCGTCAGTCCGCTCAATGTTTCCCAGCGATGTATCAAAACAGGCACGAAAATTCCTGCAGGCGTTGAATGTCATCGTTGGAAGCCTTATATCGACGGACCGTACAACGCGGATGCTTCAGCGCCTCGGCGAAAAGCATAGAGGATACGGTGTCGAATCGAGTCACTATCCACTTGTCGGGCGCGTGCTGGTTTCCACTCTAAAAGAAGAGCTTGGAAGTGAATTTACCGAAGAAGTCGAACAGGCATGGATCGACGCTTTCGAACTAATTTCGTCTGCGATGATGTCAAGACCAAGTCCCAGAATGAATCCGCAATAGCCATTGGCGTTGCGATACCTGGTCCAAAGGTCTGCTAACGACCCGCAGCGGACATCCTGTTGAGTTGATCTCGACGAGGTTCTGGCGTTTAAAGCCGTTCGGCTTCCCGGTCGACGAGGAAGCCGAACGAATCCCAGTTGCTGCAGCCGCACAGGCGCCGTTATAGATCCTGCGGCAAAATTATTCCCAGGCTCCTGCGTTCCTGGTCCCACAATTCGATCAGTTCGGCGAGCTTTTCCGGTTCCTCTTCCGCGAGGTTCCTGGATTCCCCGGGATCGGTCGACAAATCGAACAGCTCAAAATCATCCTCGTCAAACGGCGGTTCGAGGTTTGAAATCTTCCAATTTCCCTGTCTCAAGTACGCGCGACCACCGTGGTAAAGCGTAACCACATAGTCTTCATCATGCACAACGTCTGCTTCACCCGCCAGGAACCCGGTAATACTTTTGCCCAGCATCGCGCGAACCGAACCGTCATCCGGATATTGCACGCCCGCGACGTCAAGAAAGGTCGGCGCAAGATCCATTACCGTCAGATACGTCGAATCGATGACGCCATGAGCTGCAACGCCAGGACCGGCAATAATCATTGGCGCGACGATACCACCTTCGCGTGTGTAACCCTTGTGACGTTGGAACGGTGCAGAGCCTGCTTCAGCCCATTGCGCACCGTAAGAAACGAAAGACTCCGCAGTTCCCATCTTGTCGTAGGAATTATCGAAGTTGGCGCGTAAATACTCCATATAAGTGCCGCGATTATAAAAATCTTCGGCGGCAGCGCCGTTGTCTGACATGAAGACAATGATCGTGTTTTCATAAAGATCGTTCGCTTTCAGGTATTCGAGCAAGCGACCGACATGATCGTCGAGGTTGTCGACCATTGCCGCATACAGTTCCATCTTGCGGGACTCGCGACGCCGCTCATCCGGAGTCAGGTCTTCCCATGGCGTTATCGCATCATTGCGGGGCGGAAGCTCCGACGACAATGGAATGATCCCCGCTTCCTGCAAGGAGTGGAAGCGACGCTCACGCAGCGCATCATAGCCGTCATCATACTTCCCGGCGTAAAGGTCCAGGTATTCGTCGGGTACCTGAAGTGGCCAGTGCGGTGACGTATAAGCGGCAAACGCAAAAAACGGATTTCCGTCGTCCTTGTTTGCGTCGATAAACTCGATCAGACGGTCCGTATACAGGTCCGTGGAATAACGGCCGAGCGGGTATTCCACCAGATCTTCATCTAGCCGGTAGGTGGACCCCCCTTCAAAGAAACCGAGAGCATCGAAGTGCGTACCGGCGCCGTCAAGCAGATTGAACGCCCGGCTGAAGCCTGCAGCGTGCGGACTCGTTTCCGCCTCGAGGCCCAGGTGCCACTTGCCGACCGTGTACGTGTGATAGCCGGCATCCCGCAGCAACCGCGGAAACGGCACAATTCGGTCAGACAGACTGTTTTCGTAACCCGAAACCGGAAGATCAAGCAGCCCAATCCTGCCCTGTCTGGCCACGCCCGCCACATGGTTATTATTGCCGCTCAGCAACATGGCGCGCGTCGGTGCGCAATATGGCGCAGTATGAAACTGCGTGAACAGCATACCCTGCGCAGCAAGTGCGTCGATATTCGGTGTCTGTATGTCGCCGCCGTAGATACCGAGATCGGCGTATCCGAGATCGTCCGCCACGAGCAGAAGGATATTCGGGGGATTATCTCGCTTGCTCTCGAGCCCGGTCTCGCTGGACGAATTGCTGCACGCTGCGCAGAGCAGGAGCAGAAGGAGCGGAAGACAAACAGCTTGTCGAACGGCCATGTGGAATTCTTTAGTAATTGTTTGCCAGACATTACACCTTAATCCGGGCACTTTGCATAATGCTGCCGCGATCGAAACCACCAGGTATTGCTTTGATGGCCGGTCTTGGCAGCTTGATTCTGCCTAGCCTTACCTTGCTTTCGTGGACCGTCGAGTTCGACGCGATACGCTTTTTCAGCGTCTGCATGTCGGCCGGCTGCCATCGGCTTGCGCCAGCAGCGGCCACGCCGGCAACAGGGCGGTCGTCAGAACGGCAGTTGGTGCTGTTTTCGTCATAGCGCTAGCGGGTCCCAGAGGCCGCATAGCTTAGCGGATGACGATCCATCGCGCAGCCATCGCTCACACCGTATAACAGTGATATTCTCGCCGCCTGTTACGTTTTGGGCAGTAACAGCAATGGCTGGAATGAAATGCAAAACAGCTGGTGTGATGGGCGGCATGGGGCCGGATGCCACGGTCGATTTCATGGCCAAGGTAATCGCGCTCAGCGACTCCGAACGTGATCAGGATCACGTGCACCTGATCGTGGACCAGGATCCCGGGGTGCCGAACCGCCAGGAAGCTTTACGAAACGGATCGAAGGTCGTGACTCGCGCGCTTGGAAACATGGCAATACGGCTCGAGAACGCGGGCGCCGACTTTCTTGTGATGGTCTGCAATACGGCACATGTATTCCTCGACGACGTGCACGCGAAAACGAATATCCCCTTCATCAGTATCGTCGAAGAATCGGTCAAGGAAATTGACCGTGTTTGTCCGGACGCGAGAAAGGTGGGCGTAATGGCTACCGACGGCTGTCTCAGTAGCGGGATCTACCAGGATGCGGTCACTGCCTCGGGAAGAGAAGTACTGGAGCCCGAAGGGGGTGAACTTGACGAGCTCATGCACCTGATTGCCCAGATCAAGGCCGGGAACCAGGGAGAGGAAGTTGCGCTTAGTATGCAGGGTGTCGCGAATGTGTTAATCGAAAAGGGCGCCGACGTGATCATTGCCGGCTGCACCGAGATCCCGATCGTGTTCGACGGGGAGGGCTGTTCGGTCCCCGTCATCTCTTCAACCGGTGTACTTGCGGAACGCACGCTGGAATACGCGAAGGGATTGAAACCCTTGCCGGAAAAACAATAAACTGCGAGCGAAAATTAAATGATGCTGTCCCGATTTCCGCGAGTACCACTCGCACACTTGCCGACACCTTTGGAACTGATGCCGCGTTTGAGCGAGCATTTCGGTGGCCCCGACATCTATGTGAAACGTGACGACTGTACCGGTCTTGGCACGGGAGGCAACAAGACCCGCAAGCTCGAATTCGTGATGGCGGACGCGGTCGCAAACAATGCGGACGTGGTCATCACGCAAGGTGCCGTGCAATCGAATCATGCGCGTCAGACCGCGGCCGCGGCCAGCAAGCTTGGAATCGATTGCGAAGTCGTTTTCGAGAATCGCGTTGCAACGCCGAGTGATGCATATCTCAATTCCGGAAATGTTCTGCTCGATAGAATTTTTGGCGCGAATTTAAGAAGCGTCGATAAAGGAACTGACATGGATGCTGCGATGGAAGAGGTAGCAGAAGAACTCCGCGGCCAAGGAAGAACGCCATACATTATTCCCGGTGGCGCCTCCAATCGTATCGGTGCACTGGGTTACGTTGCTTGTGGGCTGGAACTGATCTCGCAAGCGAACGACCGAGGCATCGTCTTCGATCACGTATTACACGCTACAGGGAGCGCGGGCACGCAGGCCGGTCTGGTAACCGGCCTGAAAGCAATGCACGCGAACGTTCCGCTCACGGGAATCGGCGTCAATGAGCCCAGGGACGTTCAGGAAGAAAAAGTATACAAACTGGCACTCGAAACGGCGGAGTATCTCGGTACACCGGGCATCATCCAGCGGGAGGATATCGTTGCCAACTGCGATTACGTCGGAGACGGCTACGGCATACCCACAAAAGCGATGAACGATGCAATCATGCTGGCGGCGCGGCTGGAGGGGCTGTTGTTCGATCCGGTGTATAGCGGCAAGGGTTTGGCTGGCATGTTCGACCTGATCGAAAAAGGGCATTTCAAGGATACCCGCAACATCGTATTCATTCACACCGGTGGTGTTGCCGGACTGTTCGCCTACGTGGATCAGCTGGTGACCGGGCGCTGAGAGGATCCGGCTGTTTCGCATGCCGATCCGGACCCGGCCAAACCAGGCATTTTGCCCCGAGTGCGCGAACTGTACGTATTGATTCCCTTCTCATCCCCCGTAAATTGCTTGGTATTCCTGACGGATTCAGTTTCGCTAACCAATAACCCGAAGGGTCCCGTGACGCAAGCGCCGCGACGAACCAATTTGCACGTTACTCTGGCGTCGAGCCTCGTGGCGCTGGCCCTCGCTGGCGATGGCCTGGCGCAGACGGTCGACTCTACCTCGCCGCGCCCGGTCGCGCAGGCAATCGATTTGGGTACGATTCCTGTCGTCGACGGCAACGTAATGGACGATCCGGCCTGGCGCGGCGCAGAACCGATCACCGACTTCTGGCAGATCCAGCCGGATGTCGGCGAGGCGGCGTCACAAGAGACAACCGTTTATTTCGGTTATACCGACACCGCGATCTATGTCGGTATCGTGGCTTACGATGACGAGCCGCTAGAAATCATTTCGACGGATACCCGACGCGATTCCTCCCTTGACGACACCGACAGCGTCAAGATCATGATCGACGGTCTCCTCGACCGGCAAAACGGATACATCTTCGGCACCAATCCTTCGGGTGTCGAATACGACGGACAGGTCGAACGGGAGGGTGCCGGCGTTTTCATACCGGGCGCCGAAGGTGGTTTCAATCTGAACTGGGACGCGCCGTGGACAGTTCGCTCGGAGGTATCCGACATCGGCTGGAGCGCCGAAATGGAGATTCCGTTCACGTCGCTGCGCTTCGGCCAGGGCGAGGTGCAGGAATGGGGCCTAAACATCGAACGCCGCATCCGCCGCAATAAC